>LXNJ01002427.1_pt1 | contig 10257 bp, 9 predicted proteins | sample 809081 | NCBI WGS metagenome assembly LXNJ01 (sample SAMN04870510, study PRJNA318959) | sponge metagenome | biome: sponge; feature: marine sponge reef; material: water | host: Petrosia ficiformis | place: Greece: Milos, Mediterranean Sea | collected 2013-05-29 | depth 5-7 m
CGCTTTGACCGGCCGGTGCCGCTGATGAAATCATCCGCATAGACGGCAAGCACCTGCTTCGGGTCAAAGGCTTCCAGCCCGTGAGTGAGTTGCTCAAGAGTCTGCCGCAGGTCAGGTGGAACCGATGGATCAGCGGAGCTGTGCGGGCGTTCGCAGGCACTACCCATGCACAGGGCCAGTACCACCACGGGGACGAGACGCAACGCGTTCATATGTGAGGCTGTACAGAAAAGTATGTCGCTCGACAAGCCTGGAAACAACGCCGGCCCACAAAGCGGCACAAATCAAAACAGGCTGGGCTCCGTCTCCATGTGTAAGGGGCGACGGTCTGGGCGGCAGACGCCACAGGGGGCATAACCAATTGCTTCCGCTCGGGTCCGTGAGGCAATGAATAGCCGATTCCCCGCCCGGATTCCCTTGGCATCCTCGCAGTGCGGTCGGCAAAATATCCGCTCCGCTTGCCGACCGACATAGAGTCGATCCTGGGCAATGGCAAAGCCGGAGCGTGATGGAACCGTTGGGATGCCCTCAACCGCCAGAATATCCCGCTTGAGCGCGATTTTATTGCCAGCATAGCCGGTGAGGCTGCCATTACTGCCGACAATGCGGTGACAGGGAATCCGAATCGGCAGCGGATTGTAACGCAGGGCCTGCGCGACCGCGCGGACGGCCTTGGGTTGATCGATTCTTTCAGCCAGACCCAAATAGGTCGTCAGGCTGCCATAGGGAATCTCACGTGCCGCCCGTAGGACCTGCCGCTGGAAATCGCTCCGCATGAGGACATCATCAAGAGCCCAATCAAGCGCGTGGCGCGAGCCGTTCAAATACGCTTCAAGTTTCCGGGTCAGAGCAGTATGGCCCTCGTTTCCTTTAGCCTGCTCAAAGGAAAACTGAGCAAATTTTTCTCTGAGTCTCTTTGCTCCGCTATCGGGATCGTCGGGAGAAACGAATTCAACTAGCGCCACCCCCCTATCGGTTGTGCCAATCCGTAGCGGCCCGACAGGAGAATTCCAGATGCTCAGGACGAGGCGCGGACGAGCGTCTGCAGTCAAGTGGGTCAACTGTCTATCGAGTGCGCGTCGGGCTGCGGCGAGGCCGGTCTCCGGGGCGGGCAAAGAGCCAAGCTGAAAGCGGACCTGTTTGTACTGTTCCAGGAGCTGAGCGCAGTCAGGACAGGCGGTCAGGTGGCTGCGGACTTTCTGCTGTATCAGCTGTGGATTTTCTCCGAGCGCTTCGGCAATAAGGTCGTCTTCGGCAAATCCACACGCGAGCGTGTTACGTTTTTGGGCTGGCATGGCATCTCCTCTCTTCTCCTGTCTCGATCTGTTGCCAGCAGGCACGTAGCTTCTTCAGGGCTTGATACACATGCGCCCGGGCGCTGTCTTCGGAGCAGTCCAGGTTTGCGGCAATCTCCCGATAGGCGAGTCCTTCAAGCTGACGCTGTATCAATGCTGTGCGCTGTCGGAAGGGTAAGGCTCCAATCGCGTTCAGGAGGAGCTGGGCTGTCTCCTGGGAGTGAAACGTCTGTTCTGGCGTTGTCGGATGAACTGTTGAGGAAGGTATGGGACCGTCCGCGACAAATACTTTTCTATAACGCTGACGGCCACGAATATAATTTTTTACGAGATTCGTGGCAATCCGAAAGAGCCAGGCCCGATGGTTCGCATCAGTTGGCAGGTCGCCGTAGGCACGGTAGGCACGGAGGAAGGTCTCCTGAAACAACTCCTGCGCGTCGTCACTATTACCCGTACAGCGGATGAGATAGCGATAGACGGAGCGCTGATGGAGATCGACGATCTCCCCAAACGCGCTCGCCGTGTTGCCGGATTGTTCTGTAACAGGTGCCATGCCAATGCCGTAGAGCAGGCTTGCTATACCGCTCGTTCGCCTGAAGAAGTCATCCCAAAAACCCTGCTGGCAGGGGAGCGAGCATCCCAAGAAAGCAAGTCAGTGAAAACCACACAATGAGCAATGAGCGATAGATAGACATAAAACATAACCTCTCTTTCTCTTACGTTCTTTATATAAGACACCGGAAGATGCTCAATGTGAAAAGAATGGGGGCCTGAAAACAGCTTGCCTCCTCCTATCGAGGCCTGTTGCCAGGGGATTCTTTACATACGAGCCAAACGTATTATACAGATACGTTCAGACTGTATTTCACATCCAGTTCACATCTAGAGAGAAGGAGCTTCACATGGCCGCAGGAATAGACATTCAGTGGGAACGGAACGAGGGGGTTTTGATTGCCGCGCTCGTCGGACGGGTCGACGGTGGCAATGCCGATGAATTTCAGCGTCTCTTGGAAGCTGGCATTGAGCCAGAAGACAATGCCTTGATCCTGGACCTGAGGCACCTAGCCCTTATCAGTAGCGCGGGTCTTCGGGTCGGCCTGATTATCGCCAGGAGATTCAACGAACCGGGGAAGCGGTTTGGGGTTTGTACACTCCCGACCCATATCCGCGGGGTGATCACCATCACCGGCTTTGATCATCTGATTGCCGTGTATGAATCCCGGGCCGCCGCGCTCAGCGCCATCACCGGAGAGTCCAGCATTGAGGGAGATGATCGAAAACGAGAAATGGAAGAAAAAATGGCAACCATAAACAGCGTCGTCGATTATGACATTGTAGGGAGTGACCTCAAGGAGATTACCGATTTCACCATCGAGAAATATGAATTCAGACACAACACGACCCTCTCTGCCGAGATGCGCGAGGCAGGGGTCGCCAAAATCAAGGACGCATTATGGCAGCGGGTTGAGCTAGCGAAACAGGATCGCCGGCAATGGCTGAAAAGGCTGTTTCACGTAGCGGAAAAGACCCTGGTTGAAGTCTTCCATGAACAATCATAAGGGACTGTCAGCCGGGATCACCGGGCCAGTGACCACCAGAATACGACCCGAGACCCAGAGTCCGACCAGCGCTACGAGCCGAGCGCCCGACAGGGGCGGCAGACCACTTCTGTCGGGTACTGCCGTAAGAAGGAGACCGGTCAGGCCGGCAGCAACGAGCCCGAAGACTCTCTCATGGGTGTACTATGCTGAACCGGTGAGATATCCGCCTGCGAGCAAGCGGCCGGGCCAGGTTGCCATGCAGGAAAGGCGACCGTGGCAAACACCGTAGCCAACAGGTGGAAGGGCCGAAACTCCATACGGAGCACGGGAACCGGACGGAGGCGTTGGGACTCGTCACGCATTGGTCACATCAATAGTGTTCTGGGTATGAAAAAATCATTGCCCGACAGCAGTCCGGCCCGTATAGTCCATATGTTATGCAGAGCCTCAGAGCAACGCTCGTTGCCTGCCTCGTTCTGGGCGCGCTTACGCGCGTCCTGACAGCACCGTCTCCCGCCGGGCGGACCAGTTTTTTCCCGCTCGCCCTGCATAACACCTGGACGCATGAGGTGAAATTCTCCGGGGGAGATTATCACTACTATATGACGGAAACCGTGATCCGAGACGATTTTCCGCTGCTTGACGGCGTGTCCTATATTGTTGCCGAGGAGTATGAGCCCTTAACCGACAGAGCGCCTGAGGCGAAAAGTACGGTCGCCTATCTGCGCAAAGACGGCTTTCTCCTCCGCTACCCCTGGCTTGATTCCGAGCATGACACGGTGTGGGATACAAACCTTGGTGAAGGAATAGAACGAATCCTGCCTAGCCCCTATACCGAAGAGCGGAGTTGGGAGGCCGGGCTCCAAACCAAAGCCTGGCCGCTTGAGGGCGGTCAGAACGTGACGGCCTCGGCCCACGCGCGGATTGACCCTGTCGCGGTTCGAGTCCCCGCCGGAACCTTCCGTAACTGTCTGCGCGTGGAAACCACGACAACGAGCAGGGTCGCTGACCCAAGACGCAAAACAGCGGTATTCCACCTCCACTACACCGAGTGGTACGCCCGAGGGGTGGGTCTGGTCAAAGCCATTAGCAGCGAAGGCGCGGGTACGCCGGTCAAGAGTGTCACCGAGCTGTTATCATACCGGATTCACACGCCGTTGGATTAACGCTGATTGCAGACCAGAAAAAATCGATTCCTTTCCAAGCCTCCGTATCTCAACGACCCCTTTCGCTTGACTTCCCATTCCGGTTTGCTAGGCAGCAGGGAGGGGGGGACAGGATGTATCCCAGAGCTATCGAGAACTATTTTGCACCGACTGATGTTGCCGAGGTGCTGACGCTCCTCCAGCAACATGGAGAGCAGGCAAAACTCCTGGCCGGTGGCCAGAGTCTGATGCCGCTGATGAAACTGCGGCTGGCCGAGCCGCAGACCATTATCGATCTGAACCAGGTCGCGGCGCTTGACGACATCCGTGAGGAGAACGGCCGCCTCCACATCGGCGCGCTCGCCCGTCATGCTGACGTGGCTACCCACCCGCTCATTCTGCAATCCTATCCGCTCCTGGCGGACGCCGCTCGGAATATCGGCGACCCGCAAATCCGAAACCGGGGGACGATTGCCGGGAGTCTCGTCCATGCTGATCCTTCGGCCGATTATCCGCCGGCAGTCATGGCCTTGGACGGCCAACTCGTGGTGGCCAAGGCGGATGGTGGTACGCGGACAGTCTTGATTGATGACTTTCTGGCCGGTCCGCTGATGAGCGATATTGGCGAGGATGAATTGGTCACGCGGATTGAAATTCCAGCGCCGACTCCCCACTCCGGTGGCGCCTATGCCAAGCACAGTCAGGTCGCCGGTGACTTTGCCATTATCAGCGTGGCGGCCCATATTACGCTCGACCCGAGCGGGATATGCCGGCAGGCCAGCATTGTTGTCGGCGGCGTGATACCCAAGCCGGGCCGGGCCGAGCAGGCTGCCGGTCTGCTGCAAGGAAAAATCCTTGACGCGCCGCTCCTGACCCAGGCCGGCGAAGCTGCGGCCGAGGAAGTGGAAACCGAGGATGATGTCAGAGCATCGGCAGCCTATCGCAGCCAGCTTATTCGCGTCACGGTGCCGGAGGTGGTACGTCAGGCCAGCACCCGAGCAGAAGAGTAAACGCCCCTTCCATATGTACTCTTGAGGAGAGGTCGGCATGAAACGGAGCATAGGCATAACGATTAACGGCGAAGTCTACGAGGAGACGGTTGACCAGCGCCTCTTGCTGGTTGACTTCATTCGCGAGGTGGCGGGACTGACGGGAACACATGTCGGCTGCTCGGTCGAAGGGCGCTGCGGGGCGTGTACGGTGGTTCTGAACGGCAAGGCCGTCAAGGCGTGTCTGCTGTTGGCGGTTCAGGCCGATGGGGCCAGTGTGTTGACCATTGAGGGCCTGGCGAGGGATGACGCGCTCCATCCCATTCAAGACGGCTTCTGGGAAAAGCACGGTTTGCAGTGCGGGTTTTGTACGCCCGGCTTGCTGATGACCTTGTACGAGTTTCTCCAGAACCCCAAGCATTCGGACGAAGAGATCCGCACCGCCATGTCGGGGGTCATCTGCCGCTGTACCGGCTATGTCCACATCGTCGAGGCGGTCAAGCACGCCATCGCCACGGTCGAAGCGCTGCCGCCACAAGAGCGCAAAGAATGGTTTAATGAGTAAACGTGCCCAGCATCTCTATGTCTGTTGGAGGGTACGTTTACTCATTTCGGCGTAAACAGAGGGAGCGCATCATGGCTAGTGCCAATGCCTGGGTCGGACAATCCATTAAACGCAAAGAAGATCGCCGTTTATTAGTTGGGGACGGGCAATATCTGCCGGATATCGTCCTGCCACGTATGGTCGTCATGGGCTTTGTGCGCAGCATCTACGCCCACGCGAAAATCACGGCCATAGACACCACTCAGGCGACCGCCCTGCCCGGCGTGCGGACCGTGCTCACTGGCGCAGACGTCAAACACCTGGGACCGGTGCTGTCGGACATGAGTACGCCGAATCTACCCGGCGAGACCAAACGGCCGATCTTCTGGCCGCTGTCGATTGACGAGGTGAAATACGTTGGCGATCCGCTGGCAGTTGTGGTCGCCCGCGATAAATATACCCTCGAAGACGCGCTTGAGCTGGTCGACGTCGAGTATGATCCGCTCGATATCGTGCTTGACCCCGAGCACGCCCTCCAGCCTGACGCACCGCGTCTCTATCCCGACTGGGGCGACAATGTGCTCTACCATCAGCATATTCCCGCCGGCGACCCCGATGCGGCCTTTGCCCAGGCGGACCTGGTCGTCAAGGAACGCTTTCGGTGCCACCGCACCGGCGGCCAGCCCATGGAGACGCGTGGCTGCCTGGCCGTGTATAACCCCGGCGAGGGGCTGACGTTGTGGCTCACTACCCAGCGCCCGCACATCAAACGCCACCTGCTGGCCGAATACCTCAACATTCCACACAGCCAGATGCGGGTGATTATGCCCAAAGACATGGGCGGCGCGTTCGGGACCAAGGCGCCGCTCTATCGGGAAGAACTCCTGGCCTGTCACTTGGCCATGAAACTCCGCCGCCCGGTGAAATGGGTCGAGAACCGTCAAGAAAGTTTGATGAATGTGGGCCAGGGCCGCGATCAGATTCATGAGCTGGAACTGGCCGTAAAGAAGGACGGCACCATTATCGGCCTACGGGATCGGATTCTGGCCGATTGCGGCGACGCCCGGACTGCTATTTACGTCGGTTTTGCCATGCCCTTTTTGGGCGCGATGTACCTCATCAACGGCTATGACATTCCCAACGTGGATATCGACCTCACCTGTGTAGTGACCAATAAAGCCTGTCTGACGCCAAGCCGGGCGTTCGGTTCGTTCGCCGGGCGCTTCGCACTTGACCGGGCGGTTGAACTGGCCGCCCGTGCTTTGGAGATGGATCCGGTTGAGATTCGTCTCAAAAACGCCATCAAGACCTTCCCGCACGTCTCAGCGGTGGGCGTCCACGTAGACTCGGGCGACTTTCCCGGCTCGTTTGCCAAGGCGTGCGCTGCGCTGGATTACGACAATTTTCGTAAAGAACAGTCCGAGGCGTGGCAAAACGGACGTTATCTTGGCGTCGGCTTCAGCATGGGAGTAGAAATTTCCGGTGTGCCCTCGGAGGTGCTGGTCCCCATGGAACGGCAGCCCGGCTTTGGCGTGGCAACGGTCCAGTTCGATGCGCACGGTAAAGTCCAGGTGGCCGAGGGCGACTCGCCGCACGGCCAGGGGCATGAGACGACGATCGCCCAGGTCGTCGCCGGCGAACTCGGCCTGTCACCCGAGGATATTTACGTCACATATGGTGATACCCATTCCGGTCCCTTTGCCGCAGGGACCATAGGCTCTCGCGGCGCCTCCTATACGCTCAGCGCTGCGGTGCTGGCCGCGCGCGCCCTGCGGCCCAAGATGGCCAATATTGCCGCTCACCTGCTACATATCGAGGCTGGCGAGGACGATTTCGTCTTTCGCGACGGACACGCCATTTTGACCAGAGACGAAAGCCAGCGCGTACCGACTGCCAAGATTGCCGAGGTGGCGCTGCTCTCTCCGACCGAACTGCCGCCCGGCATGGAGGCCGGCCTTGAGCACACCTCCCATTTTGAGGCCGAGACCGCCGGCATGCATAGCTGTAACGTCCATGCCGCCCAGGTCGAAGTGTTTCCTGAAACGGGTGAGTATAAAATTGTGCGCTATGTCGCGGTGGACGATGCCGGGCAGCCGATTAACCCGATGGTAGTTCGAGGCCAAATCCACGGGGGGGTGGCCATGGGCATAGGCAATGCGTGTATGGAAGAGTTCATCTACGACGAAAACGGCCAGCAACTCACCACCACGCTATTGGACTACCACATTCCGTCATCCCTCGATCTCCCGCATATCGAAACCATCGAACACAACGTCCCCTCCCCGCACACGCCGTTAGGTTCCAAGGGAAAAGGCGAGGGTACCCCTGGTATGGTGCCGGCCGCGGTGGCGAATGCGCTTGAGGATGCCTTGCAACCCCTGGGCGTCAAAATCACCGACCTACCGCTCACGCCAGAGCGAATTTGGAAGCTGATTCAGGCGGCGCAGTCAAAGGGTGACGCATAGAATGTGTCGTATGCATCCCGTCACAAATGTCCGGTCGTGGGTCCGGTCTCGGCTAAAATCCTGACCGCCAATCGGGGACTTGGTACAGGGATGGGACCCAACGTACTGTTTCATGGAGAGCTGCATTATGGCCCTACTGTCTCGTCCGCATCCGATGACCGCCCTCCTGACCATAATTGCTCTGCTACTCCTATCTAGCATCTTCGTTCCGCGCGTCTGGGCGCGAGAGGGGGCTCACTTACAAAAGGCAGACAAAGCAGGGGGAGTAGATGCGGACGACCACCTAACCTTCCCGGATCATCACTGGTGCCACGTAGTCCACACCACTGAAGTAATTGACGGACCCGAAACTATTTTTATCAGTGCACGGGACGAATGCATCGATCTGCGCACCGTTCCCGAGAAAAAGATGTACGCCTACGGTTGCCGCGGCCTAGCGAGGTACACAAGGGAGCATCCCCCCAACTGCTCAGGCGGACGGTGCAATGCTTACCTCATCGAGGGACCGGTGACGCGTGAGGAATGTGCGCAGAGCCTATCACGTTGGGGAGGGGATCTAAGGGGCGAGACCATCTATGAGGTCAAAGGCAAAAGGCACCCCGTGGTGGATCGTTGGACCGAAGACTGCGAGAACCTATGTTCAGAGAATTTTTCCCACTGGTTTGCTTAAAGACAGGAGTGATTGCAGACCGCATTGTATAGGCTACTGGATCGGGATGAATGGCATAGAGGCGACGCCCCGCTATCTATTAGAGAACCAGCGGAGGGGCATCAGCCGATAGGGGCCAGTGTCCGGGGAACCGACGAGGGGCACCGCCAGCCGCTTAGCGCGTTTCACGATAAGTTGTAGCCGTGCCAGTCCGCTCTCGTCATGTCGAACGTGATCCGGCATCCAGAGGCCGAGGGCTCTGATGCCTGCTTTCGCGGGAATGACGGACGGCTACACAGAATCGAGATCTGCAACTGCCTAATTTGCGGCGGGAGTGGTATGTGTATGGGCCGCGCCCTTCAGTTCGCCAATGTCGCGGTTGAGCGCAATCAGATTATCGGTGAGCAGCTTGTTGAGCGCATCAAACTTCGCATCAAACTTCGCATCCAGCCCGTCGATCCGGCCGTCTAAGGTGTCAATCCGGCTGTTCAACCGCCACCACATTGTACCCAGCCCACCGAGCACCACCAGGAACGGAACAAGATCAATCCAATTCATTGGCTTTCCTCTTAATCCTATATGGTCCGACTTGTCATAAATGTCAATCAGAACCTGATTCATGCGGCTTCTTTCCGTTGCGCCTTTTCAAAGTCAACAATAACTCTCGCCGGAGGTAGGTCTGGAATATGCCTATGCTTACCGTGAAAGGGGAAAAGAATCCGATCAACCCCTCGGGCGATCTCTTGTGAAAAGAACGCTCGCCCGCATATCTGACAGACCTCAGCCGGGATGTCTTCAAGAATGACCTCGACGGGGCTGCCGGTACGTCGAAAAACTCGGGTTATTGCCTCAGGACGAAGCTGGCCTGAACATCCCTTCAGGCAGCGTTTTACCGTTGCTTTCTTCGTCTTTGTCTTTTCCAATTGGATTCCCATTCTAAGGGAAATCTCCCCTTTTCTTTCACCCTCATCCTAACCTTCTCCCTCAAGGGAGAAGGGAGCCATACTATCAGTCGGGATCAAAATTACACAAACTGTCACTGCATTGTGACTTTCACCGTCACCCCAGTCCGAGTAACCACGTTCTTTTTATCAAGGTCTGGCCTGCAGGCTTCCCTCTTGTCCGGTCTGGCTGAGGTGGTATGGCAAGTGCAGGGAAAGGAGGGATGAGTATGGCATCACTGACTGGGAGAGTGGTCATCGTGACCGGAGCGGCGCGGGGGATTGGCCAGGAATACTGCTGTGCCTTCGCGCGAGAGGGAGCCCGGGTGGTTGCGGCCGACGTCCTGTCGTGCGAGGAGACCGTCGCCAGGGTCCGGGACTCGGGGGGCGAGGTGGTGGAGGTGGCCACCGATGTCACGAGCGCCCAGAGCACCGAAGCCATGGCCGCCGCGGCGATTGAGCGTTTCGGTCAGATCGATATCCTGGTCAATAATGCGGCCCTGTATGGGGGGATGTGGGTCGGCCCGTTCGATCAGATCTCGGAAGCCGACTGGGATCGGATGATGGAGGTGAATGTCAAAGGCATCTGGCTGTGCTGTAAGGCGGTCGTGCCGATGATGAAAGAACAGGGCAAAGGCAAAATCATTAATGTTTCGTCGAGTACGATCTGGGCCGGTGATCCGTTCGC
>LXNJ01002428.1_pt1 | contig 10255 bp, 9 predicted proteins | sample 809081 | NCBI WGS metagenome assembly LXNJ01 (sample SAMN04870510, study PRJNA318959) | sponge metagenome | biome: sponge; feature: marine sponge reef; material: water | host: Petrosia ficiformis | place: Greece: Milos, Mediterranean Sea | collected 2013-05-29 | depth 5-7 m
TTCAGCCCGCGTGGGCGGCGCCGTTGTCGTTCGACCGGGACGCGGCCTACGACCCCTCGTGGCTGCGCTACGACGAGGTGGACATCTACGGCGAGCCCCGTGGCTAGCGATGCCCGTCGGGCGGTGTCGCGGTTTCCCGACCGCCTCGACACCGAACGGCTGTTCCTTCGCCCGCCCGGACTGCGGGACGCGCGGGCGATCGCGAAGGCGGTGAACGCCTCGGTCGCCGAACTCGGCGAGTGGATGCCCTGGGCCCGGGAGACCTACAACCTGCAGGACGCCGTGGCGTTCGTCGAGGCCGCCGGGCGGAAACTGCGCGCGGAGGAGGAGTTCACGACCGTGATGGTCAGCAGGCAGCGTCGGGCGTTCGTGGGCTGCTGCACGCTGTCGGTACGCGATTGGAGGGTGCCGAAGTTCGAGATCGGCTATTGGCTACGCAGCGACCGCGTCGGTCGGGGCTTTGCCAGTGAAGCCACCCATGCCCTTGCCAGGTTCGCGTTCGAATCGCTTGCCGCCGCCCGTGTGGAGATCCGCGTCGACGACCGCAATGCACGCAGTTGGGCAGTTGCCGAACGTCTGGGATTTGCCTGGGAGTCGACGTTGAAAGCGAATGAGCGAGGCAACGACGGCAGCCTGCGCGACACGCGGATCTACGCGCTCTTCGACCCGCACCGACTGCGCGAGGGGTCGGCGTAACGGGTCGGCGTCAGTGTCCCTATGCGGCGGTGGCGAGTTGAGAGCACTCAGCCAACGCTGAGGCCTCAGCCAATGCTGAGGGTGCTGATCTCGTTCTTGACCAATCCGTGGGTACGTTTGCGCTCGTACTTGCGCGCCGGCGTGTTGTCGATCATGGCCAACTCGCCGGCATCGAGCCCGCGCCGTGCGATGGCCGAATCCACTTCGCCGTAGTCCGTTGCGCGTTGCCGTGGTCGCCTGTCGGCCGCCTCGATCATCTCCATCATGCGCTTCGGGGAGGTCTCCTGACCGTGGCCGGCGCCGGCGGCCCGGGTGATGCTCTCGTTCATCAGGGTGCCGCCGAGGTCGTTGCAGCCGGCGTTCAACGCCGCCACCACGCCGTCGTGGCCGAGTTTCACCCAGCTCGCCTGGATGTTGGTTATGTGGGGATTGAGTGCCAGCCGGGCAACGGCGTGGACCAGGATCGCTTCCCGGAAGGTGGGTCCGCGGCGTGCGCGGCCCTTCAGGTAGAGGGGCGCCTCCATGTGCACGAAGGGCAGCGGCACGAACTCCGTGAAGCCGCCCGTGCGCTTCTGCAGGTCGCGGACGCGGATCAGGTGCCGCGCCCAGTGCCGCGGCTGATCGACGTGGCCGTACATGATGGTCGCGGTGGTGCGGAAACCCACGCCGTGTGCCGTTTCCATGACCTCGAGCCATTGGGCGGTGTTGATCTTGTCGGGACAGATGACCGCGCGGACCTCGTCGTCGAGAATCTCGGCGGCGGTGCCGGGCAGGGTTCCAAGCCCGGCCTCCTTCAGCCGCACGAGGTAGGCTTCGAGCGGTAGGTTGGCTGTCGCCGCCCCCTGCCAGACCTCCAGCGGCGAGAAGGCGTGGATGTGCATCTCGGGCACCGCTTCCTTGACCGCATGCAGGATGTCGATGTAGGTCGCGCCGGTGTACTCCGGGTGGATACCACCCTGCATGCACACCTCGGTTCCGCCGCGTTCCCACGCCTCGCGGGTACGGCGCTGGATCTCCTCGTGGCTGAGATCGTACGGCCTGCCACGCAGGTTCTCCGCCAGCTTGCCCTTGGAGAACGCGCAGAACTGGCACTTGAAGTAGCAGATGTTCGTGTAGTTGATGTTGCGGTTGACGACGTAGGAAACCGTATCGCCGTTCTGCTCGCGGCGAAGCGCGTCGGCCGCCTGGACAACCGCGTTGAAGTCGTCGCCCCGGGACCGGATCAGGCGGACGATCTCGGCTTCGCCGAGGTCCTCTTCCAGGGCGGCACGATCAAGGATGTCTTGGACGTCGCTGGACACGCGCCCGGGCTTCGTGCCGATCCGGTCGAGCACGGACGCCGGCGGTGCGGTCTCGTCGCCGGGGCACCAGTCGTCGGTGCGGGGCAGGCCTTCGCCGTCGATCCGGTCGAGGACCGCGCTGCGGAGTCCCTCATCCACCCACGTGTCGGCTTCCAGCGCGAACCGGGGGTAGATCGTAAGCCGTTCGTGCAGTTCCTTGCCGGCGACGGTGGTCTCCCGGGCCAGTTCATCCAGGTGCGGCCAGGGCGCTTCGGGGTTGACGAAGTCCGGCGTCAGGGGCGACACGCCACCCCAGTCGTTGATTCCCGCGGCGACGATTTGGCGCAGCACGCCGGGGCTCAGGTTCGGCGGCGCTTGGACGCTCATATCGGGACCGAAGAGGATGCGCGCGACCGCGATGGTCCACAGCAGTTCGTCGAGGTCGGGCTCCGGCGCGCTCTTCATCTTCGTGCCGGGCTTGGCGCGGAAGTTCTGCACGATGACTTCCTGGACGTGTCCGTGTCGCTCGTGGATGCGACGGATCGCGAGCAGCGACTCGATGCGTTCGCGGCGGGTCTCGCCGATGCCGATCAGGATGCCCGTGGTGAACGGAATCCTCGCCTCGCCGGCGTCGGCCAGCGTCTTCAGGCGCACCGCCGGAACCTTGTCGGGCGAGCCGTGGTGGGGCATGCCCTTCTCGGTCAACCGGTCCGCCGCCGACTCAAGCATGATGCCCATGGACGGCGACACCGGCCGCAGGGTGGCGATCTCCTCCGGCGTCATGTTGCCGGGGTTCAGGTGCGCCAAGAGGCCGGTCTCGTCGAACACCGCCTTGGCGGCGTCGTGGAGGTACTCGAGCGTCGTCGAATAGCCGTGTTCGGCAAGCCACTCCCGTGCCGCCCGGTAGCGGAGTTCCGGCTTCTCGCCGAGGGTGAACAGGGCCTCCTTGCAGCCCATCTCCGCGCCGCGCCGGGCGACTTCGAGAACGGCGTCGAGTTCCATGTACGGGTTGTCGAGCTTGGAAGGCGTCTGCGCGAAGGTGCAGTAGTGGCAGACGTCGCGACACAGGTGGGTGAGGGGGATGAAGATCTTCTTCGAGTAGGTGACCAGGTTCAGAAAGCCCCGGTCGCGCAGCGTTGCGGCGACGTCGGCAAGCGCCCGGGTGTCGGCGAAATCGGCAAGCGCGAGAGCTTCGACTTCGGTCGGAGGCACCCCATGTTCGGCGCGACGGAGGGTCTCGGTCGTGTGCGTGACTGGAGCTGACGCGGTCATGCTGCCTTGGGAAGGTATTTCCAGGAGCGCATTATGCTTGGGGAGGGTCAGCGACGTCACGCGCGATGGGAGCGTGGGTTACGACCCGTTACGACGTCCGGGCTAGGGCACGCATTACGGCGGTGTAGTTTTTCCACGGCGGGCTTGATCAGAGGTTCCTTAGCGTGAGTCCACCTTCGCGGACCACTCGGCGGCCCTGTCAACAATCGATGTTCCCTTCCGGTCCACCCAGGTGCCACGCGACTTGCGGAGCGCGGCGAACTGGTATCTCTCGTGAACGTATTCGTTGCCGTATAGACCAATTGGCAGTAGCACGACGTCGTGGTGGGCGAACTTGGGTCGACCGTAGTGATCGAAGACCAGGAACTCGATCTCATCGTGTTTGTAGTCTCCGACCACCGTCTGCAACACGCGATAGCGCGCCAAGAATGCTTCGTCGAAAGAGTTCGGTCCCGGGTCTATCGGCACCACCGAGATCTTGCGGGCGACGACAACGAGCAGTTCGTCCGGTTTGACGAGTTTCGGGGGAGTCCACGACGTGACGATTTCGACTCGGACCTCGTCGGGATGCCCCGGGGGCTGGACCGTCGAGGCACATGCAGCGATGACGCAACACGCAAGCATGGCGGCGAGGACGTTCGCCGACAACTGGATCGACCACATCGTCGTGATGGGTTTCGCCAACTTCAAGCCGGACCGCGCTGCTCGGGAATCCTAGCCTCGGCCAGCTCTTCCGAAAACAACGACGGGAAGTGCGTCATCGGATCGCCCGGTCCCTCGAGAAGCTGCCGCTGGCGGGGCGTGAGGTCTATGCCCTCGGGCGGTGTGACCCGGGTCATGCCCCAGCTCATGTTGGACACGCAGTACTTGTAGAGCAGCGTCCGGCGCTCGTAGTCGCCCTCCCAGCGGGCCGTGCCGTGGGTGAGCGCTTCGGTGAACAGCGTGAGGCTGCCGGCCGGGGCCTCGACGATCTTCACCCAGGGCGAATCCTGGTGCGCTTCGTGAATGCGCTTCGGAATGCGGAAGCTCGACTTGTGGCTACCCGGGACCACGCAGAAGCCGCCGATGCCGGGTCCGGTGTCGGTCAGGTTCCAGGTGCCGGTGATGAATCCCGACAGCATGCGGTTGTCGCGCAGTGGATAGAACTGTCCGGGTGCGGACGCCGCGTTGCGCGCTGTCGCGCCGTAGTCGGCGTGGAGCTTGCCGGCGGGCCAGCCCTTCTGCATGTAGATGCCGTACAGCCGCTCGAGGCGGAAGCAGTCGCCGAGGCGCATGCGCAGCGTCGACATCAGGACCGGGTGGTCCATCAGCCGGACGAAAGGCTCGCCCCACTGCAGGAAGCCGGGGCCGGTCTTGCGGATCGCCCCTGCGGCGCTGCCGAAACGCGGAAAGTTCTCCGGCGGCGGTGGCAGCTCCTGGGCGTCGATGATCGCGTTTAGCTCGGCCAACTCGTCGGCCCCGAGGACGTCCTCGATCACCAGGTAGCCGTTCAGGTCGAACAGGTACTGCTGTTCCTCGAAGTCGGCGTTCACTGCATCACCCCCCGTCGGCGTCAACCCGCGTCCCGGGCGACCTGGAACCCGGGTCGTTGGGACAGCCGGTCGAAGTATGCCCGCGTGTACGGATAGTCGCCCGTCAAGAGGTCGAAGTTGGACGCCAGCAGCAGCGAGTAGCCGGTCATGATGTCGGCCACCGTGAAGGTGTCGCCGACGAGAAAGTCGGACTTCGAGACGACGTCCTCGATGGCGGCGAGGCAGATGCGCGCCCGATCCCGGCAGTCCTCGATGACGAAGTCGACGAGACCGCCGTCGGGGGCGACGCGGTTGTGGTTGACGATCTCGCCCAGGGGTCGCGCGAACGTCGCCTCGGCGAACCAGCACCACTGTCGGCAAATCGCACCGTCTTCCGTGCCCGGAGCGGGCTGCAGTCGCCCACCGCCGTAGCGTTCGAGCAGGTGGTCGCAGATCGCGCCCGACTCGAACATCGTGAAGCCGTCGTCGGTCATCGCCGGCACCTTGCCGGTGGGGCTCTTGGCACGCCACTCGGGGCTGTTCTTGAACCTCGGCGAGAAGTCGACGACTTCGACCTGGTAGGGGATCGCCAGCTCTTCGCAGAGCCAGATCGCCCGCACCCCGCGGGTGCCCTTCACATGGTAGATGGTGACCACGGTTGTATCCCTCAGGCTGTGAAGAACGCGACCACCGTCCAGCACACCGCGGCGAGGATGGCGGCGATGCTGGCTTGCGGAATCTGCGTTTTGACGTGGTCCATCAGGTCGCAGCCGGTGCACATCGAACTCAAGACGGTGGTGTCGGAGATCGGCGAGCACTGGTCGCCGTAGACGCTGCCGTCCATCACCGCGGCGAAGCACAGCGTCATGAAGAGTTCCGGATGCGACAGACCCTGGGCGTTGGCCACCGCCCAGGCGAGCGGCATGGCGAGCGGGAAGGCCACCGCGTAGGTTCCCCAGCTCGTGCCGGTGGAGAACGCGATCACCATGGTCATCACCTGGAACAGCACCGGCAGCACGAAGTAGGGCAGGGTGTCGCCGAGCTGTTCGACCAGGAAGATGCCGCCGCCGGTCTTCTGGCTGATGCTGCCGATGGTGATGGCGAGCAGCAGGATCACGGAGCCGAGCACGACGCCCTTGATGCCGTCGTGATAGCCGTCGATCAGGTTCTTCAGCGACATGCCCTTGGCCAGGGCGATGCCCGACGCCAACACCAGCGCGCCGCCAAAGGCCCACTGCACGTTGGGCGAGCCGAAAATGACGAACGTCCCGATGGCGATCCCGATCAGCGTGCCCAATGGCAGGAAGAACTCCAGCACGTTGGGCCGGTAGCCTTCGGGGACGTTGCTGGCCTGGAGTTCCTTGGCGGAGAGGGGTTCCGCGCCGGGGGCGTCGAGTTCACCGGTGGCGCGTGCCCGCTCCATGGCCTCACGCATCTGTTTACCGAGAAAGGGAGGCTTCTCGACGCTCAGTAGGAGGGTGCCGAGAACGGCGAAGATGGCGTAGAAGCAGAACGGCACGCTCTGGAAGAAGAAGCTGATGCGGTCCGTTTCCGTGGCGAGAAAGCTGACGCCGGCAACGAAGATGAAGGCCTGCACGTACGCGGGCCAGGCGTTGAAGGCGAGCTGCGAAGCGATGGGCGAGGCGGTGGAGTCGACCACATAGGCCAGTTCCTCGTGACTCACCCGCTCCTTGTCGGCCAGCGGCTTGACGGTGGTGCCGACGAGCACCGTGCTGACCGTGCCACCCTGGAAAAAGATGACCCCGAGGAACCAGGCCACGAGCTTCGCCGTACGTGGGCCCCGGACCACGTGCCGGGTCATCAACTCGGCGAACGCCTGGGCCGCGCCGGTGCGCGACCAGACCCCCATCAGCCCGCCGAGCAGCCACAGGTAGAGAATGAGGATCCCGGCCGCCTTGGCGGTGCCCAACTCGGGAATCAGCACCTCGCCGGTAAGGTCGTACTGGCCGAGAACCAGCGCGCCGGCGACGATGCCGCCGAGGAGCGCGGTGATGGGTTCCTTGGTGACCCAGCAGAGCATCACCGCCACCACCGCCGGCAACAGCGACCACCAGCCCCAGTGGGGTTGTGCGACCAGCTTGAAGTAGGCGGTGCCGTCCGCGCCCTCGTCGACGGAGACGAACTCCTCCGTCGCTTGCGGCGTTTCACCCGACTCGGCGATGCGGGCCGGATCGAGTTCGGCATCGGCCATGGGGATGGGGCGGAAATAGACCCGGTCCGCCTCCAATACGTAGTAGATGCCGGTGTCGTCCTCCAAGGCGTCCAACCGGACTTGCTCGACGGTCCACGTCGGCGAGACGGTGACGCCGACGATGGCGGCGACGATCAGGGCGAAGGCGAACAGAGCGAAGGTGCGCAGTCGGGCGGCGATGGCGTTCTCCAGCACGGGGGACGCGCAGGATTATGCTTGGCCGCTCGCCGCGAAGTCCATTGCGGCGCGGTTACCGGTGCGGGGACAGGCGTTCCGGTATCCCGCTGGTTTCGAGAAACGCGCCCGTCCTCGTGCCGACCGCGCGGGCTGCGACGGCGGTGAGTTCGTCGACCGTGTCCACGTCCAACCCCCACGCCGTGCGCCGCACGATCCTCGGCTCGATGCCGGCGCGACGGGCGGCGGCGATATGCGGCTTGAAGCTCTTGCCGTCGAACAGGTATTCGAAGGCGTTGGCCGGCGACGATGCCGCTCCGTTGGTGCCGATGTCGTTGGCATCGGGCACCAGGGTGACGCGTTCGTGGCCATCTAGGATCGCATCGACGTCGTCGGGCCGGATGAGCGGCACGTCGCCAGGGACGAAGAGGGTGCCGTGCGCGGCGCGGCTGTCTCGGGCGTAGTCGCCGGACTGCACCACGGCGCCGGACAGGTCGGTCGCCGAATCCTCGAACACGTCGACGCCGAATTCCTCGGCCAGTTCGAACGCCATCCGGTCGCGGGACACCAGCAGGACTCCGCTCAACGTTCGACACCGGGTGAGCGTGGCCAGGACATCGCGCATCATGGCCAGCACCAGGCCCTCCCGTTCCGCCGCGTCGAGCACGCCGCCGAGGCGCTGTTTCGCACCCGTGGCACCCTTGAAGGGCACCAGTGCCCAGATTCCCGTGGCCACCGTCAACGGATGAAGTCCAGAACCGTCTGCGCGAGCTGCACCCGGTCGTCCAGGGTGGTCATGACCGTCTGTGCGACCGTCGTACGCATGCCCAGCGCTGCCACTTCAGCGTCGGCGTCGGCGTCGACCTCGTCGACGACGAAGTGGCTCGCGAGCCCCGTGTAGTGTCGTGCGACCTCGGTCGTGGTGGCGGGCACGCCGAGTTCCCGCATCATCTTGGCGGTGGGGCCCTTGATCGCGCGCCCGCCGACGATGGGCGATACGGCGACGATGGGTGCGCCCGTCGCGGCGAGGGCCTCGCGCATGCCGTCGACCGCGAGGATCGGGTCCACCGAGACGTAGGGGTTCGACGGACAGATCACCACCGCTTCGACCGACTCGAAGGAAATCTCGGCATTCGGCTGGGCGGACTCGGCGCCGTCGAACACGAAACCCATGGCCGTGGGCTTGCAGCGGTCGCGCACGAAGTAGTGCTGGAACGCCAGCGGGCCGTCCGGCGTCAGCACACGGGTGCGTACCGGGTCGTTGGACATCGGCAGGATCCGATGCCGGACTCCGAGGCTCTTCGAGAGCGCATCGGTGGTCGCCGTCAGGTCCAGTCCCTCGTCCAACAGCGTCCGACGACGCAGATGCAGCGCGAGGTCGGCATCGCCCAGGCGGAACCAGGTCTCGCCGCCGAACCGTTCAAGGGCTTCCATGAACCGCCAGGTCTCATCCTGTCGGCCCCACCCCGTGGCCGGGTTGGCGACTTCCGCCAGGGTGTAGGTCAGGGTGTCCACATCGGGCGAGATGTGCAGTCCGAGGTGCTCGAAGTCGTCCCCGGTGTTGACCACGAAGGCGACGTCCTCCGGCGACAGCAGCTTGGCGAACCCGAGAGCCAGCTTGGCGCCGCCCACGCCGCCGGTGAGAGCCAGCACCTTCATCGGAACAGGTCTTCGTCGAGGGGTCGGGGAATGTCGGCGGCCGACTGACCGGTGTCCTCCGGGGCGAAACCGCGAATGACAGCGGCCGGCGTTCGTTCGGTGGTCTCGCCCATGGCGAGCGTCGCTGCGGAAGCGAGGCTGTCGGCGCGGTTGATCAACGTCACCTTGAGTTCGCGCCCGTAGAGGTCGTGACCGCCCCGGTGGTCGTCGAGGACCGGCATCCCCGCCGCGCCGATGGCGATCCCGGTGGTGCCGAGCCGCCAGGGCCGGTTGGCGCTGTCGGTGACGAGTACGCCCACGGTCCGCCCGCTTGCCGCCATCAGGGCGCGGCGGATTCGGGACGCGCTGGCGTCGGGGTTCCTGGGCAACAGCAGGGCGCCCGCCCCCGAACCGTGGTCGATGTTGGACTGGTCGACGCCGGCATGGGCGCCGACCACGCCGAGGGCGTGGCGCATGATGAGCACGCCTGGCTTCTTGCGCACGACCTCCGTGGACTCGTCCAGCATGAGCTGGACGAGACGCGGATCCTTCTCCGTCTCGACGGCGAGCCGTTCCGCCTCCGCCGACGGCTCGACGGTGGCGAGGTCCACCTGCCGCCCCTCCGCCTTGGAGACGATCTTCTGCGCCACCGCGACGATGTCGCCGTCCTCGAGAACCAGCCCGCTTGCCGCGAGGCCATCGAGGAGCGCGGCGGCCAGATCATCGCCCGGTTCGACGAGTTTGATGCCGCGGACCGGCGTGATGCTGATGCCGCCGTGCATCTCGGATGTGGTCAATGGTCGGCTTGGCCGACGATCTTGATGCCCGAGTGGGAGATCTCGTGGCGCCGGTTGATCTGGATCAGGATGCTGGTCAGCGCCTCTGCCGCGGCCGAGTTCTCGATGGGCCCGGCGTGCCAGGCGCGCATGCCTGCCTCTTCGGCCAGTTGGATCACCTTGTCCCGGGCGGCGCGCTTGTTGCCCGCCACCAGGACGTCGCATTCGATCGCCACGTCCTCCTGGAGGAGATGCGCGGCGACGTTCTGGAACGCCGTCACCACCATGACGTCGTCACCGAGGAAATCCTGGGCGCGCTTGCCGGCGCTGCCCGCCTCGGGAAGCTGCACGGTGCCCACCTTCGGCGGCACCAGCGGCACGGTGACGTCGATCAGGATTTTCCCGGCGAGTCGGTCGCTTACTGTCTCCAGAGTCGAAATCTGGTGCTCGGCGGGAACCGTCAGCACGACGATGTCGCCCGCCGCCGCGGCATCCGGATTCTCCATCGCGTCGGCCGGGGTTTCGGGACTGATCTTCTGCAGGTCGGCGACGGCCCTGCGAGCCTTGTCGAGGGTCCGGGAACCGATGACGATGCGATGACCGGCCTTCGACCAGCGAATGGCCAATCCCGTACCCAGATCCCCGGTCCCGCCAAGAATGGCGATCGACTCCTTGCCTCGGTCCACACCCGCTCCC
>LXNJ01002429.1_pt1 | contig 10254 bp, 11 predicted proteins | sample 809081 | NCBI WGS metagenome assembly LXNJ01 (sample SAMN04870510, study PRJNA318959) | sponge metagenome | biome: sponge; feature: marine sponge reef; material: water | host: Petrosia ficiformis | place: Greece: Milos, Mediterranean Sea | collected 2013-05-29 | depth 5-7 m
TTCGACGCCATGGCGACGCAGGGCGGCAACGCCCGGTCCATGGCGGCGGGCGTCTCGCAGGCCACGATCCCGACGATGTGCGGCATGATCGCATCGCTCTCGGGTATCTTCGGCACGACGTTCCTGCGCCGCAAGATCCACTACGAGACCGAGCACGTCCAAGATCGATTGACGATGGACCACTAGGGGGAACCATGGAACACGGTCGGTTTTCCGCGAGCGACGACGACTCCGACATCAACCTGACGCCAATGCTGGACGTCGTATTCATCATGTTGATCTTCTTCATCGTGACCGCGACGTTCATCAAGCAACCCGGGGCGGAGGTGCGTCGCCCCGATGCCGAGACGGACACACAGAAGCCCACCGTCAGCGTGCTGGTCGCCATCGATGCGGCCGGCAACATCTGGATCGACAAGAAGAAAGTGGACGAGGCCGGCGTGCAGGCGTACATAGAACGTCTACACACCGAGAACCCCAAGGGAGGGCTCGTGATCCAGGCTGACCGCGATGCCACCTACGGGAAACTGAAGGCCGTACTGGACGCGGCCCGGGGAGCGGACCTTCCCGAGGTTGCGATTTCAACCCAAAAGGACTAGCGGAGGACGTCGGCCGACGAATGAAGAGACCCGCAGGGCATCGGAATTCGCCGCCGCGCCGCCGCGGTCGAACCAGCTAGGGAGATTCCAATCATGGCACTTCGATACTCGGTCGCGATCGCCTTGGGCGCTATCGCGACATTCGGATTGTTGATGCTGATGCGCGCGGTGATCGCGGACCCGCAACCGGCGCAGGACACCGGTATCAAGGGGGAGGTACTCGACTTCGTGCGCCTCGTGCAGGATCGGGAAGTCATCATCAAGGATCGGCAGCTAAAGCCGCCACCGCCGCCGGACGAACCGCCGCCGAACCAGCCGCGCCCGGATATCAACACGGACGCCACCATCGGCGCGGAGATCACCAACGTCCAAGTGAACGTCGACTTCGATGCCGGGGGCCTCGCCGACTTCTCCGGCGACGGCGAATATCTTCCCATCGTCAAGGTTGCGCCGATCTACCCGCGGCGGGCACTTACCCGGAACATCGAAGGCTACGTACTGCTCGAATTCGTGGTCACGTCGACCGGTGCCGTGCGCGACCCCGTGGTGATCGAGGCCAAGCCACCCGGGTTCTTCGAACGGGCGGCCGTTCAGGCGGCGCTCAAGTTCAAGTACAAGCCGAAGGTGATCGACGGCGAACCGGTGGAAGTCAGCGGCGTTCGAAACCGCATCGTGTTCGAGATGTCGGACGAGTAGGGGGCGGAAATGAGACAACGAATCGGACACTCCCTCGCCGTTGCCGCCGCGCTCGCCGCGGGCTCCACTGCGCTGCCCGGGGTTGGCGCCTTTGGCATTGCATCCGCAGCCGAGTCGGATATCTGCCGCATTCCCGAACCGGTCGTCATCGACGAAGACAGAAAGCCGAGACGCGTACCCAACATCGAGCCGTCGACCTGGAAGCGCCTGCAGCAGGCGCAGGAATTCATCACCGCTGAACAATACCGGGAAGGGATCGAGCTACTCGAAGCGATGGTGCCGCGCGATAACCGCAGGAGTCGGTACAACGCGGCGGAAATGGGCCAGATCCACAACCTGTTGGGTTACAGCTACTGGGAACTGAATCGGCCCGACAAGACCGTCGAGCACTACGAGGAGGTGCTGAAGCAAGTCCCGAACATCGCCGAAGCGACCGAGCTACTCATGCTTCACCAGCTTGCGAAGATCTACTTCATGCAGGGCCAGGAGCAGAAGCAGGACCAAATGGCACTACCGTGGTACAGGCGCTCTCTGGACAAGATGGGGGAATGGATCGAAAAGAACAACGATCCGGGACCGGACCCGTACTTCTTCATCGCGCAGACCTTCTACCAGCTCAAGGATTTCGCCAACGGCATCAGGTGCCTGGAGACTACGGTTCACTTGGCGCGGGAGCGTGGCTCTACCGTCAAGGAATCGTGGTGGCGCATGCTCCAGTTCATGTACTACGAGCAGGAGAACTGGCCCAAGGTCGTGGAGATCCTGGAGATCCTCGTTAGGGATTTCCCCAAACGGGAATACTGGGTGACCCTGGCATCGATTTACGGCGAGACGGGCGAGGAGGACAAGCAGCTGTTGGCCATGGAGGCGGCGCATGTGGGTGGCTTCCTCGACAAGGAAACGGATCTGCGGGCCTATGGCGCGCTGCTGGTGCAGGCCGAAGTCCCCAACCGAGCGAACAAATATCTCCAAAAAGGCTTCGACGATGAGATCATCGAATCCACGCCCAATAACCTGCAATTACTTGGTCAGGCATACCAGGCGGCCCACGACGTGCCTGAAGCCATCGAGGTCTTCGAAGAGTCAGGGGAGCTTGAGCGCGACTGCAAGACCTTCGACCTCCTGGCATCCCTTTATCTTGACACGGACAACTACCCGAAGTGCCAGACCGCGGCAATAAAAGCGTTGGACACGGGTGCGTGTCCCAACGAATTGCGCACAGAGATAACCCTCGGCACCTGCGAGTTCAACCTGGACAACCTCACGGCCGCACGAAAGGTGTTCACGGACGTCCGTCGCAAGGCACGCCAGGAACGGGAGCGGCGCATCGAGTCGATGGCTGGCGATTGGATCAAGTACATCGACAGTGAGAGCAAGCGTCGCGACGAGCTGAGACGCGCCGGGCTGGCCGACTAGGACGTAGCCGATATTCTCGGGGATTGTCCAAGGTACGCGCAGCGTCACCGACGTCGAGCGCAACGGGCGCGATGGAACCGTCGCGCTCGGCGTTGATCTGGCGGACCTCGCCGACGGCTTGCAACTTGGCGCATCGGTTGCCGTCAACGGCTGTTGCGTGACCACAGTAGCCAGCGACGCTGGGACGGTGCGGTTCGATCTCATCCGCGAGACCCTCGAGACCACGAACCTGGGTGAACTGCGCCCGGGATCGCAGGTCAACGTCGAGCGGTCTCTTCGCGTCGGTGACGAGTTGGGCGGGCACCTGCTCTCCGGTCACGTGTCGGCGACGGTCCCGGTGATCGACGATCGTACCGAACCGGGCTACCGGCGATTGACTGTGCGAGTCCCGGAGTTCTGGATGCGCTACCTGGGCCTCAAGGGGTTCGTGGCGTTGAACGGTGCGAGCTTGACCATTGCCGAGTTGGATCGACAAGCGTCCACCATCTCGGTGAGCCTCATTCCCGAGACTCTGACCCGTACGACGTTCGGGGATGTTCGGACCGGCGACCGCTTGAATCTCGAGGTGGACCCGCAGACCCAGGCCGTTGTCGATACGGTTCGGTCGATCCTGCCAGATCTCCTCGGCCCGACGCAGGCGCAATCGACCGAGTGAATGGCATGATCAAATCGGTCGTTGGGGCGACCCTATCGCGCCCGCGCCGGTTGCGCCGCCGGTGTTCGGCGGGACGGGACAAGCCGGTTCGTCGTCCGTGGGGCGCCTGGTGAAGGCGGATGAGTCTCGGGGCTAAGTTCACCGTCGGCCAGATCGTCCACCACCTCAAAGTGGGCTACCGGGGCGTCGTGTTCGGTGTCGATGCGGAGTTTTCTCTGTCGGAGGAGTGGTACGAGAACGTGGCGTTGTCGCGGCCGCCCAGGGACCGCCCCTGGTATCACGTTCTGGTGGACGGCGCGGCACACACGACCTACGTCGCGGAGCGGCACTTGGCGTCCAGCCGCGAGCCAGGCCAGGTCAACCATCCGCTACTCGGCCGATACTTCGAATCCTACGACGGTCGCCGCTACCAACCCCGCGACGTTCACTGACCGGACCCGCGGTCGAGGGAGTCGACCCCGAACAACGGCGCCGCATTGTCCCAGAAGATCTTCCGAATCGATTCGGCGGGCAACGGTTGGCGTTCCAGGTCCGTTAGGCCGGTCGGCCATGTGCCGTCCGGATGCGGATAGTCGGTGTTGAACGCGAGGTAGTCGTCGCCCACCAGTTCGCACACGGCGGGCAAGGTCATCTCGTCTCCCCGGCAAGCGACAAGGAAGTTGGACTTGAAGTACTCGGTCGGACGCCGCTTCAAGAGCGGGTGTTCCGCATTCCCAGAGAATTGCCAGTGCTGCTCCATTCGCTGCAGCCAATAAGGCAGCCAGCCGCCATCGGCTTCAACGTGAACGACCTTGAGTTTGGCATGACGTTCGATGACCCCGAACCAGATCAGGCAGGTCATCGCGGCCATGGCTTCGAACGGATGCGCAAGGATGTGCCCGGAGGTATGGGTTTCCATTCGGTCCCCGAAGGAGGGTAGGTAGGGGGAGCCGGAATCGTGGATGCATACGGGTAGTCCCAGGTCCTCGATGGTGGTCCAAACGGGGTCGTTGTCTTCGTGGTGCAGATTTCGACCCCGCACGGGATTGGGGCGCACGTAGAAGCAGGCGGCTCCGTTGGCGGCGGCTCGCCGGGCCTCCTCGACGGCGAGGTCCGCGGCCTGCATCGGCAGCATGGCCGCCCAACGCAGCCGTTCGGCGGCGTGGCCGCAGTATTCGCGACTCCAGTCGTTGTAGGCGGCGCAGACGGCGGCGAGCAGTTCGGTGTCGGCAAACTCCTTGCCGAGAATTTGGCCGCCGACGGTTGGATAGAGGACCTGCGCATCGACACCGTAGCGATCCATGTCCGAGATCCGAGCCTGGGGTCGAAAACCGGCGGCGCGGGTCTTCTCGTGTTTCACCATGCCCCGGGCCGCGGCCTCGAGGAACTCCTTGGCGTGCATGGGGTAGCTGCCGTCTTGCTTCGTGATCGGCTCGCCCTCGACGCACATGCCCACACGGCCGTCACCCATATCGTCGATGTTCGGCGCCCGGTCGGCGAAAACCGGGTCGATGTAGTCTCGCCAGATGCCCGGCGGCTCCATTTGGTGCGCGTCTGTATCGATGACGCGATGACCGTTGCGCATGGCATTCCCCTCCGAATCCTGAGAACCTAGCAGTTTGGACCGTGAGTGCCAAATCCGACAAACGTTGTTGGCCTGGGCCGGGGCAAGAGAGGGTGCTCACATGTCTCGTCCGGTCCAAGGTGGAACCTCGCCGTTGCCGATGAAGATTGTTATTTTCCCGGGTTTGACGCTACCGCGAGTCGCAGAAGCGGATCTGCAGCGCATTCGCCGCGCCGGAGGCGGTGCCGACGTAGTGGTTTCCAATCCGGATTCCGCCCTAACGGACATCGTGGATGCGGATGTCGTGCTCGGGTTTGTTACTCGGCCCATGTATTGCGCCGCGAAGAAGCTGCGCTGGGTGCACGCCATCGCGTCCGGGGTGGATAGTTTCCTCTACGACGAGTTCCGCCTCGGCGATGTGATCCTAACCAGCGAGAAAGGCCTTGTCGGGGAGCACTTGGCGGATCACGCCTTCGGACTGCTGCTCATGCTGACCCGGCAATTGGCGACGGCGTTGCGCCTGGGTCCCGATGCGTGGAACCACCGGCCAGCGATTCGCGCGGACGAGATCGAACTGACCGGTTCGACCATGGGCATATTCGGTTTCGGAGGTACGGGTCGTGCGATGGCGCGCCGTGCCGTGGCGTTCGGAATGCGCTGTATCGCATTGGACCGGGACCCGGTTCCCGGTTCCACGGAGGTCGACAGTGTCATGGGGCCGGGGGACTTCGACGACCTGCTGAAGCGGGCCGACGTGGTAGCGGTTTGCTGCCCGCTTACACCCGAGACGCGGGGCAAGTTCGACACATGCGCGTTCGCGAGCATGAAGTCCTCGGCGATACTGCTCAATGTCACCCGTGGTGAGGTAATGGTCGAGGACGACCTCGTTCTCGCCTTGGAGTCCGGTGCCATCCGGGGAGCCGCACTGGACGTCGCTCCCACCGAGCCGCTGCCTGGCGAGAGCCGTCTCTGGGAATTGCCCCAGGTAGTCATGTCCCCGCATACGGCCGGTGCCAGCCAGTTCCGTACGCAGCGCAATCTGGACCGATTCGTACGGAACCTCGAACGGCTTCGGCGCGGCGAAGCCCTGGAAGGCGAAATCGACAAGAATCTCGGTTACTGACGGCGAAAGCAGATGCGAAACCGGGCACCGGCGTTCGGGTCCGCGGCCGCGGATTCAGTCGGCGGCATGTAGTCGATGGAACCGCCCGCATTGGCGAGCAGTGCCTTGGCGATCGCGAGCCCGAGGCCGGTACCACCCTGTTCACGCCGTGTGGTGAAGAACGGTTCGAATATCCGCGCCGCATCCCCCGGTGCGATGCCCTGGCCGTCGTCGGTGACGCGGACCTCGGTCGTGTCGCCCTGCGTGGCGACGTCGATGGTCAATGTCTCGGCACCGTGTTCGCCGGCGTTGTCGAGGAGGATCTTGAGGACGGCCTGCATCGAGGCCTCGTCGATGGGCAGGACGATGTCGGGGTTGCCGCGTAGCCTCACATCGACGCCGGTCCCGAGGTGCGCCGCATCGCTTGCCACCGAGGCGACTGTGGACACTCCCTTGGCCTGATCACGCATGTCGGCGCGGGCGAGGTCGAGCAGGCGTCGCGTGAGGGATTCCAGTCGGGCGACATCTCCGGCAAGGTTCTCGATGAAGTGCCGGCGTTCCCCGGGCGTCATGTCGTCCAGATGATCGCCTAACACTTCCAGCGTACCGGACATCGCGGCCAGCGGTGTCTTGAATTCGTGACTGATGCTGCGGGCGAGGTCGCGAACGTATTGGGTCCGCTGTTGGAGGCTCGCCGCCATGGCCGCGACGCTGGCGGCCAGTTGGGCCAATTCCTTAGTCCGGTATCGTTCGACGTCGACATCGACGGCATCGCCGGCGGCCACGCGCTCGGCGCTCCGGACCAGACGTCGTATCGGCCGGGCCAAGGTCCTTGTGGCGAAGATTGCCGTCGCGACCACGACCGCGAAAAGTAGGCCCATGGCCTGTATCAGCAGGAACCGCTTGGTTTGCAGCGCGCCGAGGATGGTCGACGGGGTTTGTGCGGCGACCACGGTGCCGACCACTCGGTCGTCCACGACGATGGGTCCCGTGACGATGACGCGCACCGCGGCACCGCGAACGAACGCGGTGAAAGAAGGCCGGTCCGCACCGGCCAGCTGGCGTAGCCGGCTGAATTCAAACCCCGCCAGTGCGCCAGCCACTTCGTCGACGGCCGAAAGGTCCGCCCCAAGGCCGACCGCATTGGTTGCGACCACGACGCCTTGATAGTCGGTGACGCGAATGTCGGCACGGGTCTGAACGTCCGCGAGAATCGGCGCGATAGCGAGTCCGACCCCGACCGCCACGGCGTCGGCGTGGCCAGGACGACCGTCCGGAAACGGCGGCTGCACAGCCGCGTCGGCGAGATCCAGGACGGCGCGGCGGCGCTCGGTGGCATCGTGGTCCGGATTGACAAGCGTTCGGCTATGCGCCTTGGGATCCGCGGTTGCCTCGCGAAACCGATGCCGGAACGTCGCGGCGATGAAGTCCACATGAACGATCAGTGCCGACTCCGTCTGACGAACCAGGGCGCTTTCGTAGAGCCGCAGTACCTGGATCCCCGCCAGGGGCAATACCAGCACGAACAGGCTCAGCACGATGAGTACCGTTCGCAGGCGGAACCGGACCCAGGGCAACAGCACGCTTAACGCTCGGGGTGGTGCGGGCCGGGGGTCAGCGGTCCGACGCGGGCGCGTCGAGTCGAAACCCCACGCCGTGCACGGTCTGGATCGGGTCGATGCCGGTTGAACGCAACTTGGCACGTAGACGCCGCATGTGGCTGTCGATGGTTCGATCGCTGACGACCCGGTTGCCCTTGTAGGCGCCATTGGTCAAGTTCTCGCGATCCAGCACCTTGCCGCGTTGGCGCACCAGTGTCGCTAGAAGACCAAATTCGGTCCGGGTCAGGTCGACCGGCTTACCCGCCACGGTTGCAGATTGGGCATCGAGGTCCATGGCGACCGGACCGGCCGCGATCCGGCTTGTGCCGGGATCGTCGAGCGCGTCGATGCGGCGCAAATGCGCGTTGACCCTCGCGGTCAACTCCCGGGGACTGAATGGCTTGACGATGTAGTCGTCGCCGCCGGCCTCGAGGCCGACCACCCGGTCCGTCTCCGCATCTTTCGACGACAGGAACAAAATGGGGACGTTGCGTCCGCCCCCTTCGCTACCGTGCAGTGCCTCCGCCCGGATCGACCTGCAGACGTCCAATCCGTCGATCACCGGCATGAGGACGTCGAGGATCACCAGGTCCGGCTTCTCGCGTCGGAATGCCAAGAGACCCGCCTCGCCGTCCGCAGCCTCGGTCACGTCGAACCCCGCGCGTCTAAGCGCGAAGCAGACGACATCGCGGATGTGGGGGTCGTCGTCGACCACGAGCACCTTGCGCATCCGGGCGATGTTACGCTTGGCGGTCGCCTGCGTCATACCTCCGTGCCGACATCTCGCCCGTTTCGATAGGGCACCGGCGTCAAAGTCTCACGTCCCAAAGTGCCAATGTCCTAACGACAGCACCGTGGGAGCAATTTAGATTCGGCGGTGTCCGGCGGGTGATCGGGCTCGTCGCTTGCGGGTCCGCGCTACAGCCTGCCGGCGCGAACTCGATTACAATGACAAGGAGGAAGATCAACGATGAACAATCGCGGCATGCCCGTCTTCGATACCCACAAAGCCGTCAAGGCCCTATGCAACTCCGGCTTCACGGACTCCCAAGCCGAAGCGGTCGTCGAGCAGATTAACGGGGCGGTCAACGAAAACGTGGCAACTAAACAAGACCTGCGCGATAACGTTGCGGACCTGCGTGCGGCCCTTGACCTGTTGGCGACGAAGGAGGAGCTGCGTGTTCTGGCGACGAAGGAGGAGCTGCGTGCGCTGGCGACGAAGGAGGATCTCCGGGCGGCGGTTGCGCCGCTGGCGACGAAGGAGGAGCTGCGGGCGGCGGTTGCGCCGCTGGCGACGAAGGAGGAGTTGCGGGCGGCGGTTGCGCCGCTGGCGACGAAGGAGGAGCTGCGTGCGCTGGCGACGAAGGAGGAGTTGCGGGCGTTGGCCACCAAGGCGGAACTGGCTCAACTCGAGGTGCGCTTGATGGCCAAGATGGACGATCTCACCGGTAAGATGCTCCGCTACATGGGCGGCGGCATCGCCTTGGTGGTGGCCCTGATCAAGGGACTGGATCTGCTGGCGGGATGAAAGCGTTGCAAGGGGCCCGTGCTGCGCTCCACTGTCGGTCTCGGCTACGGATTGCCGTGCCGACACGGTGTTGGATAGCGTGAACTCCGTTGCCACCGAAACCGCTCGCCGCGACTTCGACCGCGATGGCTTTGCCGTTCTGCAATCAGTGATCGACGACGCAACGCTCGACATGCTGCGCGAGGAATGTGCCGGGTTCGTGGCGAGGACCGACGCCTGGCTGGACCGGCGCGGGGTCGACGTGTTCGGCATCACCCACCGCGAACAGCGTTACTTCATTGCCAACCGCTACCGGGACAGCGAACGCATGGCGGGTTTCGTCTACGGCGACTTGATGCGTGACATCACGACGGCCCTTCTCGGGGAGACCGTGTTCCTGTTCAACGAGCAATGGGTGGTGAAGGGGGCGGAGCAGGGCATGAAGTTCGCCTGGCACCAGGACTCCGGCTACGTCAACTTCCGCGACCCGGGAAATACGCACCGGCCCTATCTCACGTGCTGGTGCGCTCTCGACGACATGACCAGGGAGAACGGCACGATCTCGGTAATGCCCCATGACCGCGTGGGCTCGCGGGCGACGGTGTTCCCGCACCGACACGAACCGGGGAGCAACGACCTGATTGGCTACGAGGGCGACGATCCGGGCGTACTCGTGGAGATGCCCGCGGGCAGTGTGGCCGTATTCACCAGCACCAGCCTGCACAAGAGCGGCGCCAACACCACCTCACACCTGCGCCGTGCCTATCTCACCCAGTACACCAAAGAGCCTTTGCGTTCCTCCAACGGCGAGCTTTGGGGACAGGCTGTACCGTTCGTCTCGAGGGGTCGGTATGTCTATGACCCGAGCGTGGACGTGGACGCTCGTAGGGGTCGGCGGGCGACGGAAAGGTCGAACAGGTAGGGCTTCGCGCGTTCCCGTGTCTTGCGTCCGCACAAGATGGATCGTTGCGGCGATGATCGCGGCGCTTGGGGCATGCAGTTCAACGCCCGTGTCCAAAATCGGCGCCTTGGATTCACGCCTCGTGTGGGGGTGCGACCGGCTCCCGTAGGGGCGGCCCCAACGCGCCCGCTAGTGTGCCGCGTCACAAATAGGTTTATGTTTGGAGGGATTGGT
>LXNJ01002430.1_pt1 | contig 10250 bp, 14 predicted proteins | sample 809081 | NCBI WGS metagenome assembly LXNJ01 (sample SAMN04870510, study PRJNA318959) | sponge metagenome | biome: sponge; feature: marine sponge reef; material: water | host: Petrosia ficiformis | place: Greece: Milos, Mediterranean Sea | collected 2013-05-29 | depth 5-7 m
TGACCTGGAGTGGCTCATACCTGAGAATGGCCACCCCACCGACCTGCCTCGGACGCTGGACAGGCTCACGTCCAACCGCTGGGTGCGCCGCATCCCGGCGCAGGACGAAGAGCCGGAGCGCTACCGGCTGGACGGCGAGGTAGCAGCGTCGCTCAAAGCCGCGTGATGACGTCGGCCCTGAGCGACGCCCTCGCGGGCAGGACACGGATAGCGTTCGACACCAACGCTGTCATCTACTACCTGGAGGACACTTACCCGTACGGCGTCTGCGCTGCGCAGGCGTTCTCGCTCCTCGCGAGCGGCGCAGCGGTCGGCTTCGTATCGACCATGGTGGAGATGGAGACGCTCGTGCGCCCGCTCCGCATACGGGACAGGGGCCTGTTGTTCTCAATTCGCCGTTTCTTCGCCCTCCACCCCAACCTGTACGTCACTCCCATGAGCAGCGACATCGCGCAGGCGGCGGCGCAGGTGCGCGCCTCCACCAACTTGAAAGCGCCGGATGCTATCATCGCAGCGACTGCGGCAGCGAACCGCTGCGACGTCATCATCGGCAACGACCGCGCATTCGCCAGGAACAGCGAACTCCCCTATCTGGTCCTGGACGATTTCGCCGTCTGAATAGAAAGCGGAGGATCAGATGGCCCCCAAGACGATGTTCGAGAAGATATGGGACTCCCACGTCGTGCGGGAGGAGGAGGGCAAGCCTTCCCTGCTCTACGTCGACCTGCACCTCGTCCACGAGGTCACGTCGCCCCAGGCGTTCGACGGCCTGCGCCTCAACAATCGCCGCATCCGCAGGCTCGATAAGACCATCGCCGTCGCCGACCACAACGTACCGACCAACGACCGCGACAAGCCCCTTGCCGACGAGGTGTCCAAGGCGCAACTGGAAGCGATGCAGCGCAACGCCGACGAGTTCGGACTCGAATACTTCGATATGTTCAGCGAGAAGCAGGGCATCGTCCACGTCATCGGCCCGGAACAGGGGCGTACGCAGCCCGGCATGATCATCGTCTGCGGCGACAGCCACACGGCGACGCACGGCGCGGTCGGCGCGATGGCGTTCGGTATCGGCACCTCGGAGGTCGAACACGTGCTGGCGACCCAGTGCATCTGGCAGGCGAAGCCGAAGACGATGGAGGTCCGCGTGGACGGCACGCTCGGCTTCGGGGTGACGCCCAAGGACGTAATCCTCGCCATCATCGGGAAGATCGGCACGTCCGGCGGCATCGGCCACGCCATCGAGTACACCGGTTCCGTCTTCCGCGAGATGTCCATGGAAGGCCGCATGACGGTCTGCAACATGTCGATCGAAGCAGGCGCGCGCACCGGCATGGTCGCGCCGGACGAGAAGACGTTCGCCTACCTGCAGGGCCGCGAGTACGCCCCGAAGGGTGCAGACTGGGACGCCGCGGTCGAGAGTTGGAATGCGCTCCGCACCGACCCCGACGCGACGTTCGACACGGTCGTCACACTGGACGCCGGCGACATCCAGCCCCAGGTGACGTGGGGCACGAACCCCGCGCAGGTGCTGCCCGTCGGGGGCCGTGTCCCGAAGCCGGACGAGTATGAGTCGTCCCAGGAGCAGGGCGCCGTGGAGAAGGCCCTCGCCTACATGGGCCTCAACGGCGGCGAACGCATCCAGGACATCGCCGTCGACACGGTGTTCATAGGCTCCTGCACCAACTCCCGCATCGAGGACCTGCGGGCCGCCGCGGACGTGGCGCGGGGCCGTCAGAAGGCCGGCAGCGTCCGGGCGCTCGTCGTTCCCGGCTCGTGGGCGGTGAAGCAGCAGGCGGAGAAGGAGGGGCTCGACCAGGTGTTCACCGAGGCCGGGTTCGAATGGCGCGACGCCGGGTGCTCGATGTGCCTCGCCATGAACCCGGACCGGCTCGCCCCCGGCGAGCGCAGCGCCTCGACCTCCAACCGCAACTTCGAGGGGCGGCAGGGCCCCGGCGGACGCACGCACCTCGTCAGCCCGCCGATGGCCGCGGCAGCCGCCATCGCCGGACACTTCGTGGACGTGCGGGAACTCAACTAACGAACGAGACCGGACACGGTTCCGGTGCAGGAGTAGACGGATGGACGCTTTCAAGAAACACACTGGCAAGGTCGTTCCCTACGACATGCCGAACGTGGACACAGACCAGATCATCCCGGCGCGCTTCCTCAAGAAGATCGACCGCGTCGGTTTCGGCGAACTGCTCTTCTACGAGCTGCGCTACGAGGAGGACGGCTCTCCCAAGCCGGGCTTCATCCTCAACCAGCCGCAGTACGCCGGCGGGAGCATCCTCGTGAGCGGGCCGCAGTTCGGCATCGGCTCGTCGCGTGAGCACGCGCCATGGGCCATCCAGCAGTACGGCTTCCGGGTCGTCATCGCGCCGAGCTTCGGCGACATCTTCCGCAACAACTGCTACCAGAACGGCCTGCTGCCCGTCATGCTCGAGGCAGCCGAGGTGGACACGATCATCGCCCGCGCCCAGGAGATCCAGGGCTACGAGCTGACTATCGACCTCGAGGCGCAGCAGGTGACCGACGGTCACGGGCTCGCCGCGTCATTCGACATCGACCCCTTCCGCAAGGAGAACCTCGTGCAGGGCCTGGACGATATCGGCCTGACCCTGCAGAACGAAGCGGCGATAGACGCCTTCGAGAGCGCCAACGCCTGATCCACTCCCCTGCTCCGCCGCGAACACGCCGGCGGCCGAGGTACACACATGGCCACTTTCGACATCATGGTTCTGCCGGGCGACGGCATCGGCCCGGAGGTAACCGGCGCATCCCAGCAGGTTCTGGACGCCGTCGCAGCGCGCTGGAAGCACACCTTCCGCTACCAGACCGACGTGGTCGGCGGCGGCGCGATCGACGCCTACGGCACGCCTCTGCGCGACGAAACAGTGAAGGCTGCGCGCGGCGCGAACGCAGTGCTCTTCGGCGCGGTCGGCGGCCCGAAGTGGGACAACGAACCGGTCCGCCCGGAGGCCGCCATCCTCGGCCTGCGCAAGGCGCTGGGCCTCTACGCCAACATCCGCCCCGTCAAGGTCTTCCCCGGAATGGAGGGCGCAAGCCCGCTCAAGGACGACCGCGTGCGCGGCGCGGACATGGTCATCCTGCGCGAGCTCACCGGCGGCCTCTACTATGCGCCGCCAAAGAAGCGCTGGGAGACGAAGGCCGGACGCAAGGGCGTCGACACGCTCCTCTACACGGAGAAGGAGATCGAGCGCATCCTGCGCGTGGGCTTCGAGCTCGCCCGTTCCCGCCGCGGGAAGCTCACCTCCGTCGACAAGGCGAACGTCCTCCAGTCCTCACGCCTCTGGCGCGAGATCGCTATCGAGGTCTCGAAGGACTACCCGGACGTCGAGCTGGAGCACCAGCTGGTCGACTCCTGCGCGATGGTCCTCATCACGCGCCCAACGAGCTTCGACGTCATGGTGATGGAGAACATGTTCGGCGACATCATCTCGGACGAGGCCGCCGTGCTCTCCGCGTCGCTTGGCATGCTGCCGTCCGCCAGCCTCGCGGGACTCCCCGGCAAGGACGCGAAGGGCAGGACGCGCAAGGTGAAGGGCCTCTATGAGCCCAGCCACGGCAGCGCGCCGGACATCGCAGGCCAGGGCAAGGCGAACCCGGTCGGCTCCATCCTCAGCGCCGCCTTCATGCTGCAGTATTCCTTCGGCCTCGCCGAGGAAGCCGCCGCAGTCAACGCCGCGGTCGAGAGCGCACTGAACGACGGCCACCGGACCGCTGACCTCGCACCTCCCGGCGCGGAGTTCTCCACCACCCAGCACATGACCGACATGATCCTCGAGCGGCTGTAGTCCGCGCCGATGGTGGAGATCAGCCCGCTCGTCGCCGCAGCGGTCGTCGCGACGTCGCTGGTCGCCGCGCTCATCGGCGGGGTCACGGGGATGAGCACCGGCATCATCGCCATCCCCATCCTCATCTTCGCGTTCGGCGTACGGCTGGCCATCCCCATCGTCACAGTCGCCATGCTGCTCAATACGCTCTCGCGCTCCATCGCGAACTGGGACTACGTGGACTGGCGCGTCGCCCGCTGGTACAGCCTCGGCGCCGTGCCCGCCGCCGCGGTCGGCGGCGTCGTTTTCGCGAACATCCCCACCGACCTCCTCGCGCGGGGGCTCGGCGTCTTCCTGCTCGCGCTCGTGGTCTATCGCCACATACCACTCGTAGCGGGGCGTGCGATGCCCCTGCGCGGCTTCCTCCCCGTCGGCATCGGGCAGGGGTTCTTCTCCGCCCTCTTCGGCGGCGCCGGGCCGTTCGGGGCGCACTTCTTCATGGCGTACGGCCTCACGAAGAACGCCTTCGTAGACACGGTGGCTGTAGGCACATTCTTCGTCAGCATCGTCAAGACGGCCGTCTACGGCGGCTTCTCGCTCTTCACCCTGGAGACGTTCCTCATCGCCGTCGGCATCGGCCTCGTCATGGCGGTGGGAGCGTACGCCGGAGCGCACATCGTCAAGCGGGTGCCGGAGAAGCTGTTCATCTACGCCGTAGAGGCGCTCATGGTCGTATCCGGACTGCTGCTCCTGGCGACGGGATAGCACTGTGGACCTGCTCGTATTCGTCGCGCTCGGCGTCATCGCATTCCTCTCCGCGGTCATCGGAGGGCTCGCTGGCCTCGGCTCCGCCATCATCATGATCCCGGCGCTCACGTTCGCGGTCGGCATCCGCGAGGCCGTCCCCATCGCCACCATCGCCGTGATGATGCAGACCTGGTCGCGCATCTGGGTGAACCGCCACCTCATCGACCGCAGCGTGGTCAAGTGGTTCTTCATCGGCGCTTTCCCCATGGCCATCGTCGGCGCGACGGCATTCGCCAACCTCCCCGCCGCTCTCCTGCAGAAAGGGTTCGCCGTCTTCCTGTTGCTCATCGTCGCCTACCGGCACTCCCCCGTCGCGGGACGCGGGATGCCGGTGGACCCACGGGCGTTCGCGGGCGTCGGCGCGGGGCAGGGCTTCCTCTCCGCGCTATTCGGCGGCGCGGGGCCGTTCGGCGCGTCGTTCTTCCTCGCCTACGGACTGCGGCGCGGCGCGTTCGTCGGCACGATGGCCTCCGGCATGACCATCATCAACGTCGTCAAGATAGGCATCTACGGCACATTCGATCTGCTCGACTCGCAGGCCCTCATCCTCGCCCTCTCACTCGGCCTCATCATGGTCGTGGGCGCCTACGTCGGAGGCATGATTACCAACCGCATCTCGGACAAGGCATTCGTCTACATCGTCGAGATCGTCATCGTCGGGGCGGCCATCTCGCTGCTGGTGCGGTAGGGGGGGCAGTCATGCCGAGCGGATCGAGATTCTCACAGTTTCACAGCCTCCCGGCGCCATCATAACCCCATGACAACGAACGCCCCTCTCTCCGCACAGTGCCTCTACCAACGCCTCCTCGGCGACGCCTGGCACGCTCTGCCTGATGTACTCCGGCAGGTGCATGGGACGGACGCTCAGGTGGCCGCGAGCGGCGCGATGGACGTGACCCTCGGACGTTTCATCGGTGCCGGGCTCGTCCGGTGGGTGCTGCGGATGCCTCGGAAGGAGGGCCGCGTGCCTGTGGAGCTGCATGTGCGCCGGGAGGGCGACCGCGAGCGTTGGGAGAGGCGCATCGGCGCGTGGCGCTTCCCTACCGAGCAGTGGACGGAGGACGGCCTGCTGATCGAGCGCTACGGCTTGCTCGCTTTCCCCATGGCCGTCTCCTCGGACAGCGAGTCGCTCACCCACTGGTCGGACCGCATGCTGCTCTGCGCCCTCGGACGCCGATGCCCCATCCCACGCTGGCTCTCCATCCGGACGTGGGGCACGGAGCGACGGTCCGCGAGCGTGCCCGGCGCCATGGACGTGAGCGTCCGCATCGAGGCGCCCTGGGGTTCGCTGCTCGTCGGCTACGACGGGACGCTTCTCCCCCAGGGTGAGGGTGAACCGGCGGGGAATGGGAACGAAAGCGCTGGACCATGAACGACACTCCCTCCTTCGCAGCGTACCGTCCATGGTTCTACGCAGCCGCCGTCTACAACGCGGCGTGGGGCATCGCCACCATCCTCTTTCCCAACGCATTCTTCGAACTCATCGGCATGGGGCCGCTCGAACACCCATCGCTCTGGCGGGTCGTCGGCATGTTCCTGCTCGTCTACGCGCCCGCGTTCTGGTGGGTCGCGCGCCACCCGGAGCGGCATCCACACCTCGTGCTCATCGCAACGGCGGGGAAGGTGCTCGGCCCCATCGGCTTCCTGTTCGCCTGGATCGCGGGCGAGCTCCCCGGTCAGGTCGGACTGCTGCTCATCGGGAACGATCTCATCTGGCTTCCCGCGTTCTTCCTCTACCTGCGGACCGTCGCCCGCACACGCGGCTGGCGCACGTTCCTCACAGGCGGCTGACCTCCGGCCTCGCTCCCTGCCTGCCCCATCCTGTACATCCTGTCCATCGATGTGAATTGTACCCGTGACACGCGCCCCTTCCGCGAACGCCCTTCGATTCCGTACGCTGGTTGCATGACCGTCACGCCGGCAGCACCTATAGACCGCATCTATGGCTCAGCCCACAGCTATAGGCAGGGTCTACGGCTCCAGCCGCAACTCTTGAATTCGATGGCCCCCTTGCCCCCTTGGTCGCGGGAAGCAGGCCATGGCCTGCCGGAAGCCCCAAACCAAGGGGGCCAAGAGGGCCAAATCGAGCCTTGGGTTTGCTCGTAAGCCTGCCACCAAGGTGGCCAGAATTCAGGCCGGTTGGCCCTCTTGGTCCGCTCAGAGCCATTCCATGGTTGACACTGGAATCAGACCTGGCAGAGACTGATACAGGAGCACTGGCAGGACATGACTACAGAAGTTGAGCGCATCAGCCGCCTGGAGGGCGCATATCAACACCTGGCCACCAAGGCGGACGTTGCGGAGTTGAAGGCCGAGCTCCACCTGATGGAGGTCCGCCTGCTGCGTTGGGGCATGGCAACGGTGCTGGCTAGCGTTGGCGTGGCATCCGGCATCACGCTCGCGGTGGATCGACTGCTGGGGAGCTAGCCCGCCCCGCCTCTGGCCAAACCCGGCCCCGATGAGCGATAATAGGCCGCCAGCAACAGGAACAGGTCTCACGGAGTACCAATGCCAGCGAAGAAAGCAGCAAGAGTCCAGGAGCGCCGCCGCATCGTCAACCGCCGCGTCCGCTCCAGCATGCGCACGGCGGTCAAGAGGGCCGTCCGCGCACTCAACGGCAACACCGAATCGGCAGGCAGCGCAGTCCTGGCGGCGGTAAGCAGGCTGGACCGCGCCGCGTCCAAGGGCATCGTCCACCGAAACGCCGTCGCGCGGAGCAAGTCCCGCCTCACCCGCCGGCTCAACGCCATCTCCGCCGAGTAGCTGGGGCCTGATCCCCCTCTCCCCGAGGGAGGCCTGAGGTGAGGGCTCGGAGGCGCGAGGTTAGGCGCAACAGCGCGAAACTGCGACACGACCCCGTTGACAGTTGTGCGCGCGGCCTTCTATCCTGCAGAACGTCCGTTCTGATTTCCGCACCGGAGGCCGCCCATGCCAGCCATCTCGACGCGTCAGCAGCAGATACTCGATTTCCTGCGCGAGTATCACACCGACCGCAGCTACATGCCCTCCATCCGCGAGATACAGCTCGCGTGCAGCATCAGTTCTACCTCCGTCGTCGACTATAACCTCCGCCTGCTGGAGCGCGACGGCTACATCCGCCGCTCGCCTGACATCTCGCGCGCCATCGAACTTGTGGGCGAGTCGGAGCCGGACCTCGTCGAAGTGGCCCGCATCCCGGTGCTCGGCGCGATCGCCGCGGGCGAACCCATTCCCGTCCCCGAGGCCAACGCTTACGCCGACGGCGACCACGAGTCCCTCTCGCTGCCGCCTGAATGGACGCCCCGCGATGCCCAGGACCTCTATGCCCTGCGCGTCAAGGGCTACTCGATGATCGACGCGTGCGTGACCGACGGCGATATCGTGGTGCTCCGCCACGCGCGGGACGCTCGCAACGGCGACATGGTCGCGGCGTGGCTCGCGATGCAGGAGGAGGCAACGCTCAAGCACTTCTACCTGGAGGGCGAGAACGTGCGCCTCATGCCCGCGAACCCGAACATGGAGCCCATCGTCGTCCCGGCAGGCGACGTCCAGGTGCACGGGAAGGTCGTCGCCGTCATGCGCCGGTTCGCCGCGTAGCCATGCGCCCCGCCTCTACCAGCCTCCGTTCCATCGGCGTCGCGCCATGATCGCCGTCCGCCGAGCCAACCGGGACGACCTGCGCTTCATCGTCGACGCGCAGATGGCGATGGCCGTCGAGAGCGAGGACGCTGCGCTCGACCGCGCGACCCTCACCGAGGGCGTGCGCGCCGTGCTGGAGGACCGCGTCCACGCCGAGTACTGGCTCGCCGAGGAGGACGAGGCGCCCGTCGGCATGCTGATGACCGTCACCGAGTGGAGCGACTGGCGGAACGGCGTCGTGCTCTGGATCCACTCGGTCTACGTCGTGCCGGAAGCGCGCCGTCGCAAGGTCTACTCGACGCTCTACGCCCACCTCCGTCAGCAGGTCGAGCGCTCCGATCAACTCGTTGGCCTGCGCCTCTACGTCGACAAGGGGAACGAGCCCGCCCAGCGCGCCTACGAGGCCCTCGGTATGACGCGCGATCACTACCACCTCTACGAGTGGCTGAAGGACTAGTCGGAGGACGGCAGCTTGCGCGCCGCCAGCATCGCCATCGGGCGCCCGTCGCAGTGGATGCGGGACGAGCCGGCCTTCGTGCACAGCACCATGATGCCCGTCGTTTCGTCCTGGTAGCGCTTGCCCAGTTGGTCGGACTCGCCATCGGCGGCGGGTGAGCAGGACAGTTCGGCGTCCCCGCCCTTCGTAATCATGTACTGCGCGCCCAACTCGGCGCACTCCAGACGCTTGCCGGTCTCCGCAGCCATCCGTGCCTCCGGTATCGTAGGGTTAACGCGTGTCATATTAGCAGCAGGCGGGCGGGCGCGCCGCATCCACGGCGTCAGCCCGCCGCGAACGAACGCCGGGAGGTGAGCGTGGCCATCGCGTCGAACGTCAGGCAGCACATGGAGAACAGCTCGTGGATCCGGCGCATGTTCGAATTCGGCATCGCCCTCAAGCGGGAGCGGGGCGAGGAGAACGTGTTCGACCTCTCGCTCGGCAACCCCGTTGTCGAGCCGCCGCCCGAATTCTTCGACGCGCTGCGGAGCCTGGCGGACACCCCTACCCCCGGCGCGCACCGCTACATGCCCAACGCGGGCTACCCGGAGACGCGCCAGGCCGTCGCTGACACGCTGGCTGCGGAGACAGGCCTCCCGTACGAGAGCCGGCACGTGCTGATGACCTGTGGCGCGGCTGCCGCGCTCAACGTTGCCATACGCGCCGTCTGCGACCCCGGCGACGAGGTGGTCATCCTGGCGCCCTACTTCCCGGAGTACCTGTTCTACGCCTACAACCACGGCGCGACGCCCGTTGTCGTCGGCTGCGACGACGTGTTCACTCCGGACCTGGCCGAACTGGAGAGCAAGCTCACGTCCCGCTCACGGGCCGTCATCCTGAACTCGCCGAACAATCCTTCCGGCGCAATCTACCCGCAGTCGTTCATCGCCGACCTCGCCGCGCTGCTGCGCCGCAAGAGCGAAGAACTGGGCACAGACATCTACCTCGTGAGCGATGAGCCGTACCGCCGCATCATCTACGACGGCCTGGGCTACCCGTTCCCTCAGCATGAGTACGAGCGCACAATCACCGCGACATCCCACGCCAAGGACCTCGCCCTCCCCGGCGACCGCATCGGTTACCTGGCCGTGCACCCTTCCTGTCAGGAGGCGGGCGAACTGTTGGACGCTTTCGTCTTCTGCAACCGCGTCCTCGGTTTCGTCAACGCGCCGGCCATCATGCAGCACCTCATACGCGGCCTGCAGCACGTGACCGTAGACATCAGCGACTACCAGGCAAAGCGGGACTATCTGTGCGAGGTCCTTACGTCGGCGGGCTACAGGGTCCGCATCCCGGAGGGCGCGTTCTACCTCTTCCCGCAGTCGCCCGTGGAAGACGAGATGCTGCTCATAGAGGCGTTGCAGGAGGAAGGAGTGCTCGTGGTCCCAGGGCGCGGGTTCGGCATGCCGGGCTACTTCCGCATCTCGTACTGCGTCGAGCAGGCCGCGCTCGAAGGAGCGGCGCCCGGGTTCCGCGCCGCCATCCGCAGACTCGAGGCAGGGTAGCCGGCCCTGACCAGGGTGAGGCAACGC
>LXNJ01002431.1_pt1 | contig 10246 bp, 7 predicted proteins | sample 809081 | NCBI WGS metagenome assembly LXNJ01 (sample SAMN04870510, study PRJNA318959) | sponge metagenome | biome: sponge; feature: marine sponge reef; material: water | host: Petrosia ficiformis | place: Greece: Milos, Mediterranean Sea | collected 2013-05-29 | depth 5-7 m
GGCTTGAATGAAGTTCTATCCGACCGACAGACGCCGTCAGGAAACGCCTGTCAGGACTTGTAAAATAAAGACGCTTATAAGCTTCACTGTCAAGGCGATGAACGTCCACGCAGTCGTCCCATCCTGCTCCGGTCCAACAGCTTGGCTATACTCCTCCCCGCCAGTCTCCGACATACACCGCTTATTTGACGCGCATGTCGACTTCCATTTGCTCACCAGGCTCGAAATCATCATGTCTGGGTTGACACGGGGAATGGTGGGATTATATAGGGAATGGCGGTTTTGTTCGGTATTACATTTGAATGTATATTCCAATCGAATGCAACTAAACGTTAGAGATACTCCGGATGGAAGACCGCTTAATCCCAATGCGCGTCAGGAATCAGGCATCAACCGATTCTTCAGACGCGGTCGATAATACCACAGGCAGCCGTTGAAATCGCTGGAAATGACGCTGATTACTTTCTTCAACAGTCTGCCCGCGAGGAGAACAGTAACGATGATACCGGCGCGGCGTTTGTTTTCTCACCTGCTGCCCCCCCTTGTGATGATTGCCGGGTTGCTGCCGGCGGCCTTTGGCATGGCCTGCCAGGGCGGGTGGGACGCTTCCGGGCCGAATAACGGCGGAGAAGGAACGAATACGCCGGACCCGGCAACAGCCCATGGAGAAGGCCGGGAGGGATCCGGGTTTTCCGACGGCCACGTCCTTTTTGGCCAATCCGCCGCGTTCACCGGGCCTGCCCGGGAATTGGGCAGGGCGATGCGCCTGGGAATCGAGGCGGCATTCCACGAGGCCAACGAGGAAGGAGGCGTCTATGGCCGCGAACTACAGCTCAAGGCGCTGGATGACGGATATGAAACCTACTTTGCCGCCTCCAATACGCAACAGTTGATTGAGAATGAAGGGGTATTCGCGCTGATCGGAGCGGTGGGCACACCCACGTCCCGCGCGGCATCACCGCTGGCCCGGACTGCCGGGGTGCCCTTCCTGGCTCCGTTCACGGGGGCGGAGTTCCTGCGCGACCGGGAGCTGGACAATGTGCTCAACGTCCGTGCTTCGTACTACCAGGAAACCGAGGAGATGGTGGCGCGGCTCACCGAGGACCTGGGGATCACCCGCGTCGCCGTCCTCTATCAGGACGATTCCTTCGGCATGAACGGGCTGGAGGGGACGCGATTGGCGCTGGAACGGCGGGGACTGGAGCCGGTAGCGGCCGCGCATTACCCGCGCAATACCCGCGCGGTGAAGGGAGCCACGCTTGAAATCACCGCGGCCGATCCGGAAGCCGTGATCATGATCGGATCCTACAGGCCGGTGGTCAGGACCATAGAGCTGGTGCGGCGGGAGATGGAGCCGGTACTCATGACGGTCTCCTTCGTGGGGAGCAACGCCCTGGCGAACGAGCTGGGGTCCTCCGGGGCCGGCGTGTACGTTACGCAAGTCGTTCCTCTACCATTTGATGAGAACATCCCCGTGGTGGCTCGATACCAACGCGCCCTCACCGAGTACGATCCCCAGGCTGAACCGGGTTTCGTTTCTCTGGAGGGTTACCTGGCCGGACGCCTGGCCGTCGCCGGTCTCGAAGCATGCGGTCCGGATCTGAGTCGAGCGTGCCTGCTCCAGTCGGTGCGAAATGCCGGCGCCATAGAAATCGACGGCATGCAGCTCGAATACGGACCGGACGATAACCAGGGTTCCGATGCCGTGTTCTTGACCGTGATTGGTGCGGACGGCAAGTACCACGGAGTCGAAAACCTGAGAGGTTCGTACTGAATTCCCCCTTGAATTGCAACGCTGGAGAACCTGAAGATGTCCATGGAAGGCTTCTCGCTCCAGGCGATATTGGATCTGTTCAGATTAGCAGAGCACACGCCTGAGCTACACCAATCGTTGTTGACCCTCGGGATGCTCATCATCGTTGCCAAGCTGGCCGAGGGCGCTTTTCGCAGGCTGCGGTTGAACTCCATCATCGCCTATGCGGCGACAGGCATGTTTCTTGGACCGGTCATGGAATTGACCGGAGTCTGGTGGATCGAGTCTACGCTGCACCTCGAGTTGGTTTTGGCGCTGGGCGTGTTTATCTTCTTCTTCCTGATCGGCCTGGACGAAGTGGATATTTCCAGTTTCATGGCGTCCCTCAAGGGCCATTACTTCCTCGCGGCCATACTGTCCGTGATCGTGTCGCTCGGCATTTCGATGCTGGTCACCACCGAGTTGGTTTTCGACTTCGGACTCAAACTGAATTTCACCGAGTCACTGGCGCTGGCCGGCGTGCTGTCCATGACCAGTCTGGGTATCGTGGCCAAAGTGCTGACGGACGGCGGATACCTGAAACAACCGGTCGGACTGCAGATTTTCACCGTTGTGATCATCGCCGAGTTGATTGCCCTGCTGCTGATCGGCTTCAGCATCGGTGAGCACGCCCACCAGGTTACACCTGTCGGCATACTGGTTCTGCTGGGCAAAGTGGCCGGTTTTTCGGTGGTGACCTGGTTATTGTCGTCGCGGGTGTTGCCGCCGTTGGTGGCGCTGTTGCAGCGGGTGATCCAGGTGCCGCAACTCTCCCTGGGCCTGCTGCTTGGCATGCTCTTCCTGATCGTGTACGGCGCGGAAGCAGTGGGGCTCCACGGCTCACTCGGCGCTTTACTGTTCGGGGCGTCGCTGTCGAGCCTGCCCTACCAGGTGCAGCGGGAGATTATTCCCGGGATTCGCAGCGTGGCCGAAGGGTTTTTCGTGCCTCTCTTCTTTGCTTCCGTTGGATTGAGCTTCAGTTTTTCCTTCGTAACCTTGCCGCTGGCGGCCATGGCGGGGTTGGCGCTGATCCCACTGATCGGCAATTTCACCGGCGCTTTCATCGGCGCATACGTGTCCCGCCTCACCGTTCCCTACGCCGTGGCCACGGGGCTGATGGGTAAAGGTGTGGCTGAAATCGCGCTGCTGCTGGTCATGTGGGGATCCGGGATCATCGACGAGGTGGTTTTCTCATTCCTGGTGCTGGTCATGTTCTGCTACATCCTGTTCATGCCGGCGGTGATCAACTATGCTGTAGGCCGGGCCAGCCGCAGGACCGACCTGCCGGCGCAACTCGACGACATTCCATCGGGCATCGTCCGATTCGCACTCGAAGACATCAGGATCGATGACATTCTGGACCGCTCCCATGGGTATCCTGGGTCTTCGGTCACAGTGCGTGAATTCACGGAGCAGTGGGTCGTTCCGCACCAGTCCCACTACGTCGTGGCGGATAAGGGAGTGCTGGTCGGGATCGTGTCCCTGGAGATGCTCCGCTACCTGCCTAAGGACGATTGGGGCAAGACCACGCTCGACGCCGTGGTACGCCGCCAATCCCCAAAGGCCTGGCCTGATGAGCAAGTCGAAGACGTACTGCACCGGATGTCGGAGCGTTCTCTTTCCGTCATGCCCGTCGTGGAAAGGGATACGGAACAGTTCATAGGCGCGGTCACCAGCAGCGACATCATCCAGCTCATGACCATGGATGCCATGGGCGAGAGCAGACCGCCGCACCGCTCGGTCAACACCTCGACAAGATCCCGGCAGGATCACTGAGACGGCGGCGCCGGCCCGCTATCGAACGACGCGACCGGTTCAAATCGGATTGGATCCGGGAAAGGGTATTTCTACATCAGCAGTCCGGCCACGGTGGCGGTCATGTTCGCTGCCAGCGCGCCCCCGATCATGGACCGGATACCGAACTTGGCGATGTCCCCGCGCCGCTCCGGCACCAGGCCGCCGATGCCTCCGATCATGATCGCGATGGTACCGAAATTGGCGAAACTGCACAGCGCGTAGGTGGCGATGGTGAAAGACCGCTCCGACAGTTGCGTCTCCATCGAGCTGAGGTCCTGGTAGGCGAGGAATTCGTTCAGGATGGTCTTCTTCCCGATCAGCATGCCCACCGCCTGGGCGTCCTCCCAGGACACGCCCATCAGCAGTGCCAGCGGCGCGCAGGCCCACCCCAGGATGCGTTCGAGGGACAGCGGCTCGCCGCCCACGAGCGGCGCAAGTCCCACGGCCCAGTTGAAAAGGCTGACGAAGGCGATCGCCACGATGAGCATGGCGGCCACGTTCAACGCCAGCCGCAATCCGTCCGAAGCGCCACTGCACGCCGCGTCGATAAAGTTGATACCCGGTTTCGGCACGTCCACGGTCACGACGCCCAGGGTGCGTGAGGATTCGGTCTCGGGCGTCATGATCTTGGCGATGACCAGCGCCGCGGGCGCCGACATGAGCGACGCGGCCAGGAGATGGCCCGCGTCGGCTCCGAGGGCTACGTAGGCGGCCAGCACGGAACCGGCCACGGTCGCCATGCCCGAGGTCATCACGGCCATGATCTCCGAGCGGGTCATGGACTTGAGATAAGGCAGGATGACCAGCGGCGCCGTGGACGCCCCGAGATAGACGTTCGCCGCCGCGGCCATGGACTCCGACCCGGACGCCCCCATGAGGCGCACCATGACCCGGGCCATTTGACGAACGACCCACTGGATCCACCCCAGGTAGAACAGGATCGAGGTGATGGAAGACACGAAGATGATCATCGGGAGCACGGAAAACCCGAACAGCGCGGTTTCCACCAGGTCGCCGAAGACGAATCGCGCCCCTTCGTTGGAAAAGGCGATCACCTTGTTGATGGCCAGCCGGGCCAGGTCGAAGACCACCTGTCCCGGCGCGGTGTGCAGCAGGAGCAGGGCGAGCAGGGCCTGAAGACCCAGACCGCTTCCGATGAGCCGCCAGTTCAACCGCCTCCGGTTCTCTGACAGCAGCCAGGCGATTCCGAGGAGAACGAAAAGGCCGAAAAGGCCGATAACACGTTCCATGGGTTAACCTTGCGGGGCGGTCCGGGCTGTCCGCGGCCACAGGGAGGTCAGGCCAACGTACAGGTAACCGGCAAAGAACAGGCACAGGAAGGGGATGGACGGGTAGATGCCGTTGATGGCCGTATAGTAGATCAACAGTCCGAAGTGAAGGGCGAAAAGCAGTTCCAGCGCCGGCAGCCAGTTACGAATCCCCTTGTACCGCAACCTCCGCCAACGGTCTTTCCTGCCGACTATCCCGTACTTCGGCGTGCGTTCAAATCCCGATTCAAGGCCCAGCAGCGCCTCCAGGACCGCCCGCGTATTGTTGAGGCAGATCCCGATCCCGATGGACATGAGCGCGGGCAGGAAAAGGGGGCTTCGCATCCACCGGTCCCGGTTGATCTCGAACTGCGCGAAGAGGTAGAAGAGAGAAACGGACACGGTGGCCGCACAGAGAAAGGGCAGGTCGATCCAGAATGAATTGATCCAGCCGGCCTGCACCCGGATCACGATCGACGGAAAGATCAGGACCGACAACAGCAGCATGAGCAGGTAGGCCATGTTGTTGGTGAGATGGTAGGTGGCTTCGACCTTGTAGCGGAAGGGAAGTGGGCTCCGCCACACCGACGGAAGCATCTTCTTCGCCGTCTGGATAGACCCCTTGGACCACCGGTGCTGCTGGGTCTTGAAGGCGTTCATTTCCACGGGAAGCTCGGAGGGCGTGGTAACTTCTTCGAGGAAAACGAATCGTTGGCCCCGGAGCTGCGCACGGTAACTCAGGTCCAGGTCCTCGGTCAAGGTGTCGTGCTGCCAGCCGCCCGCCGCGTATATGCACTTCCGCCGCCAGATGCCCGCCGTACCGTTGAAATTGAAAAACCTGCCCGATCGGTTGCGCGCCCCGTGTTCCATGACGAAATGGCCGTCCAGCATGATCGCCTGAATCCGGGTAAGGAGAGAATACCGTCGATTGAGATAGGACCACCGGGTCTGCACCAGCCCCACCTTTTCGTCCTTGAACAGGTGCATGGTGTTCCTGAGGAAATTCGGCGGCGGGATGAAGTCGGCATCGAAAATCGCGACGAAATCACCCCTGGCCGCGGTAAGTCCTTCCTGTAACGCGCCCGCCTTGAATCCGGTGCGGTCGGTCCGGTGCAGGTAGTGGATGTCGAACCCGGCATCCCGGTAGCGATCGACGCAACGGGCCGCGAGCTCCCGGGTCTCGTCCGTGGAATCGTCCAGTACCTGGATCTCCAGGCGGTCGCGGGGATAGTCGATCCGGCAGACGGCGTCGATAAGCCTTTCGACCACGTATTGCTCGTTGAAGAGTGGGAGCTGCACGGTTACGACGGGGGGAGCGTCTTCCAGGGGATCCGGCTTTACAGGCCGTGCCCGCTTTTTATATTTGTAGTACAGATACACCATCAGGTAACGGTGCACGCCGTAGACCGCGAGCAGAAACAGGACGAGGAAATAGAGAAAAATGAAAATCAGCGAAAGATAGCTCATACATGTCCGATTCTGCTAACCGGTTCCCCGACGGATTCTTTGTCCGTACCGCTGTCCCCGGGCTGCTGCTTGTCGCCGCCTGCGTCGGCATTGCCGGTATCGGAGATCTCAGGTACGGCCTGTTCGATCCCGGGGCGATCCTGCCCGGTTTCGTGACATCGAGGGTGGCCCTCCCCGACGCCCTGCTGCTATTCTGGATTCCCTTCGCCGCGGCCTTTGTCGTCTATGCCGTGACCGTCACCCGGCAGGTTGGATCCACCGCATCTTCCGGCAGGATCGTACTGTGGTCCATCCTGACCGTGGCTATCCTCTGCCGCGTCGTCCTGCTGTTCAGTCCCCCCACCCTGTCCGACGACATCTACCGGTACCTCTGGGACGCCAGCATGCAGTTCAACGGCGTCAATCCCTATGTTTACGCTCCGGACAGCGACGAGATCGCCCACCTTCGCGACGAGTTCCACGGGAGCGTGAACAACAAAGACGTTCCGACGATTTACCCGCCCCTCATGCAGACGGCATTTGCGGTTGCCGCGTTCCTCTGGTACAGCCCGGTTTCCATGAAACTGCTCTTCAGCCTGTGCGACGTGGGAGTGATCCTGCTCACGGTCCTCCTGCTTCGCCGCCGAAGCCTCCCGGCCGAACGGGTGCTCATCTACGCCTGGAATCCCCTCGTCATGGTCGAAATCGCCGGCAGCGGCCACAACGATTCACTGCCGGTGGCGCTCATGCTTGCCGCCTTGCTGGCTGTCGACGGCCGGCGTCCCACCCGCGCGGCGGCCTGGCTGTCCCTCTCCATGCTCGCCAAGTGGTTCACCGTCATGCTGATCCCGGTATTCTACCGCTCGTTCCGGAGCTTCAGGCCCTTCTGGCCGATTCCGGTTTTGCTCTTCGTATTCTACCTGCCCTACCTGGACGCCGGACCCGGTCTTCTCAGCGGTCTCCTGGTCTACGGCGACAAGTGGCGGTTCAACGACAGCGTGTTTTCCATCCTCTTTTATCTGACTGACTCGCTGGAGGTATCCAAACTCATCGTGGCCGTGCTCTTTGCCGGTCTTGTCGCGTATTGCGCGGTCCGAATCGGGGACCCGTTCCGTTCGGCCTTTGTCCTGCTCGGCGCGTTTATCGTGCTTACGCCTACCGTTCAACCCTGGTACCTGGTCTGGATCATCCCCTTCCTCTGTCTATATCCCAACCCGGCATGGATTCTGCTGACGGGGCTCGTCACCCTTTCCTACCATGTCGTAATCGGGTTCGTGCTGACCGGAACCTGGTGCGAGGAGACCTGGGTCCGCTACGTGCAGTACGTTCCTTTTTTCGCTGTCCTGATCGCGCACACCCTTTGGCGCAGAAGACGGTCGGGCACGCAGGCTGCAGGCTCGTGAGACACCGGTATACGCGGCGGGCGGGCATGGGATTTCGGCCGCGACGGTACCGGATCCCGGACCCGGAACCAACGACCTGAAATTAACGTCCACCCCGGTCGTATGCAAGGGCTTAAAGCAGCGTGAATTTCCGCCGGCAGGGCTGAATTCCTTTGACGTATACCGTCCGTAAATGTACTATGCACCGCCGAATTCAGCTTATCGCCCGGACACATTGCCATCGATCGGACCACGCGCGACCTGGAGGACTACATGGCGGATACATCCCTGTTTACGCTGGAAGGCAAGACCATGATCGTTACCGGTGCGAGCAAGGGCATCGGAAAGGCCGTCGCGCTGGCGGGCGCCCGCGCTGGCGCGGACCTGGTGATCGGCAGCCGCACGCAGTCCGACCTGGAAACCGTTGCCGGGGAGATACGCTCGATAGGACGCCGTTGTGTCGTCCAGACCGTGGACGTGGGCCAGGTCGAATCGATCCGCGTGTTCGCCGAGCGGGTCCTGGCCGAGGCGGGCGACATCGACATCCTGGTCAACAATGCGGGCTGCAACCGGATCATGCCGGTACTGGAAGTCACCGAAGAAGTCTACGACGAGATCATCGACGTGAATCTGAAAAGCGTCTTCTTCCTCAGCCAGTCCCTGGCCGCCCACATGATCGAGCGAGGCGGTGGCGGACGAATAATCAACGTGTCGTCACAGGTGGGTGTGGTGGGCGGTCCGCTCAGGGCGGCCTACACCGCGGCAAAGGGCGGCGTGTGTACGCTGACCAAGTCCATGGCCGCAGAATGGGCGGAGCACGGTATCACCGTGAACGCCGTGGCGCCGACCATGACGCGCACTCCCATGGTGGAAAAAGCGATGGAGAACCCGGGGTTCCGGGCCAATATCAAGAAGATTCTGCTGGGGCGCATCGCCGAACCGGAAGAGATTGCCAGCTCGATCATCTACCTCGCGTCCGACGCCAGTTCCATGGTAACCGGACACACCATGGTCGTCGACGGCGGATACACGGCCGTTTGAGGGTCGGTGCATTCCTTGGACGGCGTTCCGAGCCAATGCCTTCCTGACGACTGCTTGCCGGTCCCCGACCTTCCAGTGGCCGTGCTCAATTCGTCCCGTGGTCAGTTACGCTGGCGTTTGACCAGGGCGCGGGCCCGGTTGTGCTCACGGTTGGTGGTGGAAAAGATGTGCGTGCCGTCACCGCGGGCCACGAAGAAAAGGTAGGGAACGTCCCGGGGATAGAGCGCGGCGTGTATGGATGCCTCCCCGGGGCTGCAGATCGGTCCCGGCGGCAGTCCGGCATGTACGTACGTGTTGTAAGGCGACGGGTCCGACAGGTGCTTCAGATACAGCCTCATATTCGGCCTTCCCAACCCGTACTGAACCGTGGGATCGGCCTCCAGCAACATGCCTCTTCGAAGCCGATTGTGGAATACGCCTGAAATGATGTCCCTTTCTTCGTCCACCATCGCTTCCTGTTCAATGATTGAAGCCAGGGTCACGATCTCGTGCATAGTGTACCCGATCTCCTCTGCCCGTTTCCTATATTCCTCCGTGATTGTGCGCTGGTACCGCTCTGTCATTTCCGCGAGGATTTCCTCGGCCGGCATTTCCGGGTACGTATTGTAGGTCGCGGGGAACAGATATCCTTCCAATGTAGGCGCTTCGATACCCAGCGAACGCGTTACCCCCGGATCGTTGGACAGGCCGACGAAGGACGTGGAGTCTATTCCGATCCTGGCCCGCAGGATCCGGGCTGTTTCGGGTGCGGTCAGGCCCTCCGGGACGGTCACGCGATGGTACGCAGTCCTGCCCGTGGTCAGCATAACCAGGATTTCGTTGGCATCGGTACCGGGTTCGATGACGTAGCGGCCGGCGTGGATCCCGTGCTCGGCCCCTTTGAGACGGCCCAGTAAATTGAAAAATCCCGCGTGACGCACGACCCCTTCGGCTTCCAGTTGTTCGGCGACGTCGGAAAGGGTCATGCCTGCTTCGACGGTGTACTGCAGCGCTTCGTCGCGGGGTAACGCGGAGGTGTAGTATCGGTACGCCTCGGGAAGCGCGGCCGTCCCGGCAAGTGCGACGAAGACTGTGACAAGGACCAATGGATTTTTCATGTACGGAATCCCGTTTCGTCCGTTGCCCGCCGGCGGAAATCCAGGTAGTTCTGCAACAGCATCGTGGCAGCGATCCGGTCCAGGCTGCCCTTGTCTTTCCGGGTATTCAAGCCCATCTCGCTCATGGCCCGCTGGGCGGAAACGCTGGTCAGCCGTTCATCCCAGGTGCGTATTCCGCAGGATACACGGTCGCGCAGAAGGCCGGCAAAGGCTTCTACCTTTTCGGCCATCTCTCCCGTAGTCCCATCCATGTTGTACGGCAGTCCAAGGACGATCTCCCGGACCTGCTCGGCTTCCACGATCTCTGCGATGCAGGACAGGGTGTCTTCCGGACTTTCCGAAACCTTCGTTTCCAGGCCCTGGGCGATCAGGCCGGCCGGATCGCTCAGGGCGAGTCCGATCCGCCGCTCTCCGAAATCGATG
>LXNJ01002432.1_pt1 | contig 10244 bp, 9 predicted proteins | sample 809081 | NCBI WGS metagenome assembly LXNJ01 (sample SAMN04870510, study PRJNA318959) | sponge metagenome | biome: sponge; feature: marine sponge reef; material: water | host: Petrosia ficiformis | place: Greece: Milos, Mediterranean Sea | collected 2013-05-29 | depth 5-7 m
TCCGGGCTGCATCAAGCACCTCTGGATGACGCTGGGACTCCCGGCGGAGGACTATTGCCGCCGCATCGTGCTGCGCATGTACTGGGACGGCTGCACGGAACCGAGCGTGGAGTGTCCCATCGGCGATTTCTTCGGCATGGGGCACGGCATGCGGAAGGATTTCATCACCGCGCCGCTGCAGATGAGCCCGCAGGACGGCAAGGGCTTCAACTCGTGGTGGCCCATGCCCTTCAGGAAGAAGGCCGTGCTGGAGGTGGAGAACCAGGGCGACGAGGGATACAATCACTATTTCTACATCGACTACGAGACCTACCCCACGGTGGAAGCGGTGGAAGGCCAGGCGTATTTCCACGTGCAGTGGCGCCGGGAAGCCGATACCAGGGGTTGGGTCTACGAGGAGAACCTCAAGCCGGCCGAGTACCGGAACGATCCGCGCTGGTACAACAAGAGCGACAGCGAAAACTACGTCATGTGCGACGTCGAAGGAGACGGGATCTACTGCGGGGCCCACCTTGACATCGACTGCTTTCAGCGCAACCCGAACGACTGGTACGGCGAGGGCGACGACATGATGTTCATCGACGGCGAGGCGTGGCCGCCTTCGCTCCACGGGACCGGCACGGAGGACTGGTACCACTGCGCCTACTGTCCGACGGAAGAGTACAACGCGCCCTATCACGGCATTATTCTGTACAGCGGCAACAACGCGTGGCGGTGGAAGGGCAAGAACACGGTCTATCGCTACCACATCGAGGACCCAATCCGGTTTCGCGAGAGCTTCCGCATTTCCATCGAACACGGACATGCCAACAAGCTGAGCAACGACTATTCCAGTACCGCCTATTACTACCTGTCCGAACCGCGGCGCGGCGGCCCGGTCCTGTTGCCGGTGGAAGCAAGGCTGCCTCGGCCGGACGAGGCGAAATACAGCGGGTGACCGACAGTTCGCGGCAGTTTGCGCGTCAGAATTTAGTGAAATACGGAGAATGACCGGCGATCAGCACGGTAAAATCAGGGTTCGCCATCGCAGTCCACAAGGGAGGAATCATGATCGGCCAGACCAGCCTGGCGTCGCTGCCAACGCTTCGCACCTACGAAAGCCACCGGATTTCAAGCTGGGAAGAGAACGGGGCCAATACCGACGCCTGGCGGATCGAGGCCGGCGAGAAACGCGTCATCGGGCAGATCGACCGTCCGGGGTGCATCAAGCATATCTGGATGACACTCGGTATTCCCGCGGAAGACTACTGCCGCCGTATCGTGCTGCGCATGTACTGGGACGGGTCCGCGGAACCAAGCGTTGAATGTCCCATCGGCGATTTCTTCGGGCTGGGGCACGGCATGCGCAAGGACTTCATCACCGCACCGCTCCAGATGAGTCCGCAGGACGGAAAGGGTTTCAATGCGTGGTGGCCCATGCCTTTTAAGGAAAAAGCCGTTATCGAGATAGAAAACCAGGGCGACGAAGGCTACTTTCACTACTTCTACATCGACTATGAAACGTATCCCACCGTTGACGCGGTGGCCGATCAGGCGTATTTTCACGTGCAGTGGCGCAGGGAAGCCGATACGAAGGGATGGGCCTTCGAAGAAGGGCTCAAACCCGACGCCTATCGTAACGATCCCCGCTGGCTGAATACGAGCGACAGCGAGAACTACGTGATTTGCGACGTAGAGGGCGACGGTATATACTGCGGCGCCCACCTGGACATCGACTGCTTTCAACGCAACCCGAACGACTGGTACGGCGAAGGCGACGACATGATGTTCATCGACGGCGAGTCGTGGCCGCCCTCGTTGCACGGGACCGGCACCGAAGACTGGTATCACGGTGCGTATGGCCCGACGACGGAATTCCAGGCGCCCTATCACGGGATCATTCTCTACAGCGGAAACCCCGACTGGAGGTTCAAAGGCAAGAACACCGTCTACCGGTATCATATCGAAGACCCGATCCGGTTTAAAAAGAGTTTCCGCATGTCCATCGAACACGGGCACGCGAACAAGCTGAGTAACGATTACTCGAGCACGGCCTACTACTACCTCTCCGCGCCACGGCAAGGCGGCCCGGTTCTCTTGCCGGTCGAAGAACGCCTCCCGCGGCCTGACGAAGAGCAGTACGGCTGATGATGAGCGGTACGGCTCGCAATGCGCAGTACGGTTGACGAAGCGCAGTACAGCTGATGGTAAATTGACAACAGGCTGAAAGGCTGGCCGATCAGCACAGCGAACGGCAATCAGTCCAATAAACGGAGGACCCCATGCTACCCCAGGAGCAGGTTGAATTCTACCATGAGAATGGTTACCTGACCGTAGATAAAGTGCTTTCAGACGCCGAGGTCGCGGATCTGCAACGGGTGACCGACGAATTCGTTGAAAAATCCGCCGCCTTCAACGAACACACGGACCTGTACGATCTCGAGCCCAATCACACTCCGCACGATCCGAAGGTGCGCCGTTTGAAGAGCCCGATCGAGCACCACGACATATACATGCGCACCATCAAGCACGACGGGATCCTCGACATCGTGGCGCAGTTGGTCGGCGACGGTATTCGGACCAACGGCAACAAGCTGAACATGAAGTCCGCCGACTACGGCAGCCCGGTGGAATGGCACCAGGATTGGGCCTTCTACCCCCATACCAACGACGATATCCTGGCCGTGGGCGTCTGTATCGACGAAATGAACGAGGCGAACGGCGCACTGCTGGTCATACCCGGCTCCCACAAGGGACCGACCTACGACCATCACCAGCACGGCCGGTTCTGCGGAGCGGTAACCGATCCCGACTTTACTCCGGAAAACGTCGTGGCGCTTGAAGTGCCCGCGGGCGGGATTTCCATCCACCACGTGCGGACGCTGCACGGTTCGGCGCCGAACTATTCCGGCGCGCCGCGGCGCCTGCTCCTGTTTCAATACGCTGCCGCCGATGCCTGGCCATTGAGTGGCGCAGGTGACTGGGACGCCTTCAACGGGAACCTGTTCCGGGGTGAACCGACCAACGAGCCGCGCATGGCCGACCTGCCCGTCCGCATGCCCTTGCCCGGTGCCGAACGCGGGGGTTCCATATACGAGAACCAGTCGGTCCTCGAGAACAAGACCTGGGCTCGATAGAACCTGTGGCAGGAAGAACTATGCCTGGTGAAGGATGCGGCAAAGAAACCGGTGTCTTGATGGACGCGGCCTTGTGAAGGACGTGGAGCGGTGAATGACTCGGCCCACAGTGACGCGGAGCGATCGGATCAGGAAATCCAGGGCGGCCTGTGCCATCCTATCCTGTTTTTTGACGGAGTGTGCGGCCTGTGCAACCGGTTCGTCGATCTTCTGCTGAATGCGGATAGCCGGAACCGGTTCAGATACGCGCCGCTGCAGGGCAAAACCGCGCAGGACATGCCGGTACTGCGGGACCAGGTCGGCGACCCCCAATCCTTCGTTTTCCTGGAAAAAGACAGGTTATACGATCAGTCCAATGCCGTTCTGCTGGCCCTGAGACGCCTGGGCGGTGCATGGCGGCTGATCGCAGTGCTGTATGTATTTCCCCGCCCCCTTCGGGACTTCGTCTACCGCATCGTCGCGCGGAACCGGTACCACTGGTTTGGCAAGCGTGACGACTGCCGACTTCCCACGACCGAAGAGCGGGAACGGTTTCTGCCCTGACATATTGAATCGGTTCTGCGAGGCCTTTTGGCGCGGGGTTGTCTTTATCCAGGCCAATCCACAATGACCGCCAGATTCACTTCCGATAACCATCCCTTCATAACACCCGACGTGGTCAACGCGCTACCGAGCAAGCCGGCGGATGCTCGGTTCAAGTACGGACCGGCGCCTTCCCAATTCGGTGAATTGCGCCTGCCGAAGGGAACAGGACCTCATCCCGTGGCGGTGGTCATGCACGGGGGATGCTGGCTGTCGGCCTACGCGAATCTGCGCAACGCGGATGCACTGGCCGACGCGCTGAGAGACGAGGGCATCGCGACCTGGAACGTCGAGTACCGGTGCGTTGATCAGGAGGGCGGCGGATGGCCGGGGACGTTTCTCGATGCAGGGGCGGCGACGGACCATCTTCGCACGCTGGCCGCAGATCACGACCTCGACCTGGACCGTGTAATCATCCTGGGTCACTCGGCGGGCGGTCACCTGTCGCTTTGGACGGTCGCACGACACCGGTTGTCCAAGACAAGCCCGCTCTGGACCGCGGATCCGTTGCCGCTCCGAGGCGCCGTGGTCCTGGCGGGCCCTGGAGATCTGAAACGTTTCACTCCCCATGCGGATGCGGAATGCCGGCAGGGCGTCGTGGCGGAACTGCTTGGGGAATCCGGCGTTACATCTGAACAGGCTGAAGAACGGTACAGATCCGGCTCGCCTGTCGAACTGCTGCCCCTCGGCGTAAGACAGGTCATGATCAGCACGGAACACGACTGGGTCGTGCCGCCCGAGCTTGGAGAAGCTTACGTGGAGACCGCGCGGGATGCCGGAGACGACATTGAGCACCTGGTCATTCCCGGCGCAGGACACCACGAGTTCATGGTACCGGGTTCAGTGACCTGGCCCGCCGTACTCCAGGCGGTGAAGATGATTGCTGGAGATCGTCGATCGGCTGAATAGCCTGATCGCCTACGCCTAAACGAACGACCTCTACGAACGACCCGAACGACCCGAACGACCTCTACGAACAACCTTTACGTATCGAGACTCAGCGTCCAGTTGTTCCACTTGCGATCCGGAGATGCGCCAAGGGATCGGTAGAAGTACTCGGCGGCGGTGTTTCCGGTCATGACCGTCCAGATCACTTCAGTCGCATTCATGGATCGGGCGTGCGCTGTGACGGATTCCATCAGGGCTTTTCCGGCTCCCAGACTACGCGCGGTCTCGTCGACATACAGTTCTTTGAGCACGAGCTTGGGCCGCAGGGTATAGGTCCAGTGTATTGGGTAGGTAACCGCCATACCTACAAGATCACCGTCGTGTTCAGCGACAAACGCGGTGAACAAGCGCTCGTCGCCGAATCCGTGCTCGAGAATGCTCGCCCGCGTCACGGCGAAATCGTCGATATAGTCCTCGTACCTCGCAAGCCCCTGCATGAGTTCGAGCAGGCGATCGGTGTCATCGGGAACAGCCAATCTAACGTGCATTTAATAGAACCCGTCCTTGGGGGAATTACGATTCTTCCGGGCTGGTCCGGGTGGTTCTGCAAATCTGTTCACGGCCGTAGTCACGGACACGCCTGTCTAGTCACCCAGCACGGCTCGGAGCGCATCAAGAAAGGCGTCGTTCTCTTCAGGCAGGCCAATCGTCACCCGCATGCCGCGTTCCAGCATGGGATAGCGGCTGACGTCGCGGATCAGCACCCCACGTTCGATCAGTTCGTGAAAGATCTCCGATACCGGGCGTTCCGTCTCGAAGAGGATGAAGTTGGCGTGAGAGGGATAGGGTCGGATTCCGGCAAGATTCCGCAGGGCTTCGTAGACTCGCTTCCTTTCCGATCGGATCAGCGTCGCCCGTTCCTCTATCAGGGCTTCCCGGCCGATCAGTTTGCGTGCGGTAATCAGGGAGACGATGTTGACGTTGTACGGGAGCTTGACTTTCTCGATCTCCCTCGCCAGGGCGGGATCGGCGGCCAGGTAACCCAAGCGGAGTCCAGCTGCGCCGAGGGCCTTGGAGAAGGTGCGGGTTACGACGACGTTCGGGTGGGTTGTGATCAGTTCCAGACTGGAAACCCCTCCGAATTCATAATAGGCCTCGTCCACCACGACCAGTCCTTCGGTTGCCTCCGCGATCCGTGCCGTGTCCTGGACGGAAACCATCGACCCGGTCGGGTTGTTCGGCGAACACAGCACGACCAGCCTGACATCGGGATGGGCACTTTCCTCCACAAGACGATCCACGTCGAAGGACAGGTCCCGCCTTAGGTGTACCGTCCTAATGTCGGCACCCGCGATCCTGCCCATCAGGGCGTATAGGGAGAAGGTTGGCGCGGGCAACACGACCCCGTCTCCCTGGTCGACCGTAGTCTGGAAAATCGACTGAATCAGTTCATTCGAGCCATTTCCAATCAGGATATGCTCGGGCCCCAGGCCGTGCCGGCGACCGATCGCCTCCTTGACCTCGCCGGGTACGAAACCGGGATAGCGACCCCAGTTCGCGCCCAGGGCTTCGTCGACGATCTCCCGCTTGAGATCCTCGGGCACGTCGAAGGGACATTCGTTCTGGTTTAGTTTAACGGGGCAATCCGGTTGCACCAGGCTGTAACCGGACATGGAGCGGACAGCAGATTTTACGGCCCTGGTAATGGGGTTGGTGGTGGTGGGATCACCGGAAGCGGGGCCATCTGTGGTATCGCGCCTCGAGGAAGCCATGCTCTAATAAATCACCTTGTTCAGCGGGTACTCCACCAGGCCCTGGGCGCCGGCCCGCTTGAGAGCGGGAACCAACTCCCGTATGGTGTGCTCCTCGATCATGACCTCTATGGCGACCCATTCCTGATCAGCCAGGGGGGAAACGGTAGGGTTCTGCAGCGCGGGTAACAGCGCTGTTACCGCGGCCAGGTCCGCTCGCCTGACGTTCATTTTCAGGCCGACCATTTCCTCGGCGAGCATGGCACCCTTGAGCAGCAGGGCGATGTTTTCGATCTTGCGCCGCTTGTCCGGATCTTCCCAACTTTTCTTGTTCGCAATGAGCCGATTAGTGGATATCAACAGCGTGTCGAGGACGCGTAGCTTATTGGCTCTGATCGAACCGCCGGTCTCGGTGATTTCGACAATCGCGTCCGCCAGTTCCGGAGCCTTGGCCTCTGTCGCGCCCCAGGAGAACTCCACCCTGGCGTTCACGTCGTGCTTCTTCAGGTATTCCTCCGTGATGTTGACGACTTCCGTGGCGATGCGTTTTCCCTCGAGGTCCTGGACACTATGGATGTCCGAAGACTCCGGAACGGCCAGCACCCACCGCAGCGGACGTCGGGTATGCTTGGCATAGATAAGTTCCGCCACCTCCACCACGTCCGCCTCGGTCTCCACGATCCAGTCCTTGCCTGTCAACCCCGCGTCGAATACCTCGTCCTCGACGTAGCGACCGATCTCCTGGGCCCGGATCAGCATGATCTCCAGTTCTTCGTCGTCCACCCAGGGTGAATAGGACCGGCTGCTGACCGTGCAATGAAACCCCGCCTTGCGCATGAGTTCAAAGGTGGATTCCTGCAGGCTTCCCTTGGGCAGCGCCAGTTTGACTAACATTTCCGCATGCTCCTCGCGACTATTGTATGGGGCGATTTACTTTGTTACCTTGAATTCCACTTCTGGGCTTTGGTCTTGGCCTTTCAGATTTCTTTAGCAAAGCCGCCTGAAAATAACACGACCTTACATGATTGTCCAATCATAAAGGATTTTATCCACGAATGTTGTTTGGCGCCCTTGGATTGAATACCGGTGAACTGCGCCTCTCCCCCTACCGCGAAGAATGGCCGGGACTATTCGAAACTGAAAAGAAGGTTATTGAATCGGCAATTGGAGATATGGTCATAGATATCCAACACGTGGGCAGCACATCGGTGCCGGGAATGCCGGCCAAGCCGATCCTCGATATCGCGATTGCCATAGAGAAATTCAAGAAAGCCAGGGCGTGTATTGCGCCTCTTGTCGCCCACGGCTACACGTTCCGTGGCGAGAACGGAATCCCCCGGAGGCATTATTTCACCAAGGGCGATCCAACTACCCATCACATCCACGTGGTGGAAGAAACCAGTGACGAATGGACGAAGTTGATCCGTTTCAGGGATGTACTGCGAGCAGACCGTAGTACCGCCGAGGACTACCGGCGCCTGAAGCTCGATCTGTGGGAGAGACTTCCAGGTGACCGAAAAGCCTACCAGGCGGCGAAGGCTGACTTTATCGGGAAAACGCTTAAGAGGGCAGACAAGGCGAGTAACTCAATACCCTAATCTGAGCTCACAGAAATCCGGCGCATTCAAGTCGTGCCCGCAGGCCCGCAATTCCGCGCTCTACCAGGTCCGACCTACCTTCTTCCAACCCATAGATAATCTCGTGGCAGGACGCCATCCAGGTGTAGAATTTGAGCCTTTTTTCGAAGTTGATGTCCAACGCTCGTCTGTAGCCGTCTCGAACCCTTCTAACGGCCTCCATGCCGTAGGTGACATAGATTCCGACGAAATCAATAGTCGGATCGCCGATGGTTGCGTCTTCGAAATCGATCAGTCCAGCCACGGTCACCTCGTCTTCATCCATCAGAATATGCTCGCAACCCAGATCGCAGTGCACCAGGGCGACGTCTTCCAGTGTCGCGAGTTCCTCGTCGAGAAACCGGTCGAATCCGCGTTCTACCGCATCGAGCGTGCTTACTACCGCGTCCCCTTCGGTGGATACAAGCAATGGTATTACCTTGGTACGGACTTCCTCCCTCAGTACGTAGTAGCGTCGCCACCAATGATCGACCGTGGGTTCCACGGCGCAGGCCTCGGCGACCAGCGATGTGGGGATGTCATGTAGTAAGGTGAGCACCTCCGCTATAGATTCAACCGATTCTTGAGCTAAATTACGACGGGTAAAAGTACGGGCAGACAGGGGACGGCCCGGTATCCGCCGATACCCCACATAGGGATTACCACACCAGGATCCCACGTATTCGAAACGGGGAACGGCGAAGTTTACCCTTGAGGCGATGACGGGCAGAATCGCGGTTTCTTTTTTCTGGTTTTCTGCGACCACACTGTTCCTGGGAAAACGAAAGATCCAGCCGGCGTGGGGAGACTCGGTGGGCTCACCGGGGTCCACGTTGTCTACTTCGAAAGTCCAGGAAGACCATCCGCCTGGGATCTGTCGGATCTTCCCATGGGGCAGTCCCAGGTCGCGGAATAGGCTGGCAACGTGTTGGGAGGTGATGATAGCGTATGGCATCGCTGGATCCGTTCCCCATCAGGGCCGTAAAGAACAGGTTAAATAGTGGCTTCGGACGCTAAGATTCCAATCGGGTGATCGGAATGTTGCAGATTCCATACTAGTTTCTTCAATAGGTTTCGACCAATTCCATAACAGAGATTTATATTGAAAACAAGGATGAGAGTACGTACATTCTTACATGATTACCGTGTAATCGTGTAATATGGTACATCGTTGCTATGATAAAGTCTTTTGGTGATAGTGCTACAGAAGAACTGTTTAACAACTTACGATCTCGAAGAACCCGTCGCTTTCCTTCGGAAATCAAAAGTAGTGTATTGAGAAAGTTGGATGTCATTGATGGCGCACACCACCTGCAGGATCTGCAAAGTCCGCCTGGCAATCGATTGGAAGCTTTGAAGGGTGAATTGAAAGGGTATTACAGCATTCGGGTCAATGACCAGTGGCGTATTGTTTTTCGGTGGTCTGGCGACTCCGCACACGAGGTATCTTTAGTGGACTTCCATCAGTAAGCTTGAAACTGGAGGGAAATATGTTACCCGGAAACCGTATACCAACCCATCCTGGCGAGATTCTTCTTGAGGAGTATCTGAAGCCTCTGGGAATAACTCAGGTAGCGTTTGCCAGCCATATTGGCGTGCCACTTCAGAGGATTAACGAGATAATCCGAGGCCGCAGAGGGGTAACTCCTGAGACTGCATGGTTGTTGTCACAAGCGCTGGGGACAACTCCGGAGTTATGGTTGAATTTACAACGAAATCATGATTTGACTTTGAAGCGTCCGAAAAAAAAGATCCGGAGGCTCGTAATCCCACGCCATATATCCCAACAAGGCTAAGCAAGAGCAACGGCTGATTTGAACATCTCCGCAATCTCCTTCGATGTGGACGCGACGCTGATCGACACGGATCAGGTCATCATGCGATCGATGCAGTCCGTTCGCGATGAGTTGATACGGTGTGCTCCGGGCGAGCGGTCTCGAAGCCTCACGGTAGAACAGATGTGGGCTATCCGTGACCAGGAGGATAAAGGGTTCACGGGTAATCTGAAAAACTTCGACGAGATCAGGCGGAGGTCCTTCCTCAAGATGCTGGATTTTGTTGAATACACAGGACCTGATCTATCGACGCGTCTCAACGAAGTATACCTGAAAAACCGTTACCAAGACATAGAACCCTACGAGGATGTCGTGCCCATGCTCGACGCCCTTGGCCCGCATTTCAAGCTGGGTCTGCTTTCGAACGGCAACAACTATCCGAAGTGCTTTGGTCTTGAAGATCGTTTTGACTTCGCCGTCTACGCCCAGGATATCAAAATCGAAAAGCCGGACCCG
>LXNJ01002433.1_pt1 | contig 10242 bp, 5 predicted proteins | sample 809081 | NCBI WGS metagenome assembly LXNJ01 (sample SAMN04870510, study PRJNA318959) | sponge metagenome | biome: sponge; feature: marine sponge reef; material: water | host: Petrosia ficiformis | place: Greece: Milos, Mediterranean Sea | collected 2013-05-29 | depth 5-7 m
ACTGAGTTTTCCTGTATATTCCCAAGCCTGTGCAATAGGATACTGAAGGTTAATGCAACCATGTCCTATGTTTTTAGGAGACAGCGTGGCGAAGACCCTGTTCAAGCAGTGTATCTTTTTTCTGGTGGACGGCGCCCGTGCGGATGTGATGCAGGATTTTATCGAAGCGGGTGAACTTCCGGCCCTGCAGCGGTACGTACTCGACAGGGGCGACTACCGAAAGGCGGTCACCTCGTTCCCGTCCACGACCGGCCCGGCCCATGTCCCGTTCCTTACGGGATGTACGCCTGGTACGTCCAATCTACCCGGTATACGCTGGTTCGACCGGTCCGAGTCTCATGGTCTCACCCATTTCAAACAGTCGCGCAGCTACGTGGGACCAGGCGGACTGTACATGGACCGGGACCTCGGAGAAGATATCCACACCATCTTCGAGTATTTCGAGCAACCGGCGGGGGTGTTCAGTTTTCTGAACAGGGGACTGGGCGTTTTCGAGAACCAGACGCTGCTGGCCAAGAACTGGTACTGGCTCTATGCCCATCTGACCGGTCACTGGCAGGCCGTGGACGACGCGGCCTGGCGGTACGTGCACCGGGCGATCGACCGGGAGGCGGATTTCCTTTCGGTCGTGTTTCCCGCGGTAGACGAATATTCGCATTACACCGATCCCTTCTCGGATGAGACACAGGAGGCGTACCGGGCTTTCGACAGGGGGCTCGGCAGGCTGGCCGAACGGCTTTCCCTTGAGGGCAGACTGGACGATACGTTGTTCGTGGTCTCCAGCGATCATGGGTTGACCACGACCCACACCCACTTCGAACTCTGGTCGTTTATGGACGAGGTGGGTTTTAACACACTTTACTATCCGAAAATCCTTCGTAACGGATGCAACGCGGCCTCGATGGTCTCGGGTAACGGGATGGCCCATATCTACCTGAAGAAGGGCGATACCTGGGAAGAGAGACCTTCCTATGACGAGATTCGAGCCATGGGCGATACGGACCTGGTCGAAGCCCTGCTCTCGCAGGAAGCGGTCGACCTGGTGGCGGTCAGAGACCACGAAAACGGGGTTACCGTCAGCGGACGGCGCGGAACAGCCGAGATCCGGGAGACGCGGAATGGCCTGACCTACCGGGTACGCGAGGGCGAGGATCCATTCGGTTACGATGACCTGCCGGTCGAGATGTCCGAGAAGCAGGCGCTCGCCGCCACCTTCGACACGGACTATCCGGACGCGCCATACCAGCTTCTGAAGGTCATCGGATCACCCCGCTCCGGCGATGTGATCGTCAGCGCCCGGAAGGGATACGATCTGAGAGTCCGCCACGAGCATCCGGAACACTACGCGTCTCATGGTTCGCTCCATCGGGACCATATGCATGTCCCTATGTTCATAAATGCCGAAATCCAGGCAGACTATGTGCGCACCGTCGATCTGTTCCCCGCCATGTTGCGTCTGACGGGGCATACGGTGGAAGGCGAAATAGACGGCACCGATTTCGCTTCCGCCGCCTGAAGAATGGCCATGAAGGAGTAGCAGTCCATGTCCGAACAGATCCAGGTCGCATCCACGGCGGAACTCCTGCCGCCGTCTCCCGCGCCGCCCGTATTGCAGCCGGATTCGGGCTATCTCGGGTACGACCGGTCGTTGTTGCGGCCCATGTCCCTCGGCAGCAAGCTGCGAGCCGTGCTCAAGTACCTCTGGGTGCGGTTGAAGGGCGGGCCGATGGCGGTGAACATGGAGGTGACCTATCTATGCAACGCCACCTGCGATTTCTGTGATTACTGGAAGTCGAAGCGTTCGGGCAAGCTGGGCGACTACGACTACGTGGAGGCGATCAGGAAGCTGAATCCCTTGACGGTCACGCTGACCGGCGGAGAACCCACGATCAACAAGCAACTGCCCGAGGCGGTCAGACGCATCAAGGATTCCGTGGGTTTTATCTATATCGGCATGGTCACCCACGGATCTCTTCTGACGGTCGAGAAGGCCATGGCCCTGTGGGAAGCCGGCATGGACCATATCTCGATCTCATTGAACTACATCGGCCGCGAACACGACGAGGAGCGGGGGATCGAGGGCCTGTACGAGCATATCTCCACGCTTGTGCCCCAGCTGACGGCCCGGGGGGTCAACGTGATCTTCAACACGGTGATCATGCGCGACAACCTGGACCACGTCGTACCCATTGCGCACCTGGCGCGGTCCATGGGCGCGAAGGTATCCTACAGTTGCTACAGCGACTACAAGAACGGGAACGAAACCCACCTCGTAGATCCCGGACACACCGAACGGTTGGAGTCCGTGATCGAAGACCTGATCCACCAGAAGTCCAGGTTGGGGAACATCGTCAATTCCGCCTGGTACCTCCGTCGCATCCCCGACTATTTCAGGGATGCGCTCCCGCGTTCCTGCACGGCGGCGGGCAAGTGGCTGGTGCAGTTGACGCCCGACGGCAACGTGAAGCCCTGCGCGGAATTGCCTGTACTGTCCGGATATGCAGACTTCAAACGGGTTTCAAAGAAGATCGAATGCAACCGGTGCTGGTACAGTTGCCGGGGTGAGACCGAGTCTTCGTTGAAGCCTGGAAGGGTGCTGGAAGGCCTGGTGAGGGCCTGGAAAGCCTGAGGGTGATGACTTCGTGTCTACTACTTATCTTTACAAGACTCAACACTACGAGCAAACCGCGACATCGAGTCTTCTTTAGAGAACTTCAGCCAGCGGTGGGCCTCATGTGCAGTGAGATCGGCGTCGTTAATGCTCATCGATTCGAGGGTCCCAGATCTCGAAATGGTCGTTCAGGATGACTGATCTCCCCTCAGAAATGCAGTAAGGCGCTATTTCTTTCAAACGATTGATTTTGGTCTCATTGTTAGCGTTATGATGAAAACACCACTCAGGGGTCAATTGGGTATAGCGCCTGACCTGCTGAGAGTCCAGATCGCTTTTTCTTTGTATCACCAGTGACTTATTGGGATCGTCCGAGAAGGCCCTGGTTACACGAGTGAAGAAATCGTCAATACCCTGATCATGCATATCGGCCAGGGCTAGATAGATCTTCCCGCACAGCACAGTCATGTTCGATTCGATCCGCCAATTCTCCTCGCTGAAGACTCGCCAGGCGCGCCTCAATCCGCCGCCAAGCTGGACCACTCCCTCTGCTGTGTTAAACTCCGCCGTTTCACCCGAATCCTGCACGTTTTCTTTCGTCCTCGTATCAACAACTCCGGAATGATTGACTGCATCCATCTCTTCTTTCTCCGGTTTACTGGCACGGCGCAGTGCTTTGTCGATTTCCTTCTGTATGTGCAGTGCTATGGTTTTCACCCAGATACGCGATACCACGTCTCTCGTTTCTCGATGCTAAGAATGATGTGTCAAAAGCACGTTGTGGGTCATTCTAACGGCGATTGACGGTATGGTCTCTAAATCGCTGTTGTTTTTCACCATGTTGCGCTATCTCGATCCCACCTGAACCTTTGTTCATCAAGATCGAATGCTTTCGGGATACGTATGGCTGAATCCTTGGCCTTGAGATGCGATCATGGAGGCGACGCATGCGTAAACAATCGCACTATAATTGCCACGATTCCGACTATTGCAGGAACTCCCACAGTTAGTATAACGCCAAGTATATAGGCTTTGGTGGGCATATGCTTTAAAGTTTCCTCAATGCTCTGTAAACGTTCTCTAATACTCCCGTCCTTGAAATACATGTCATCCATAACCCTGTTCACGTTGTGATCTACAGGATTGGGTATCCGGTCAGCTTCTTCACCGACCTTCCGAGTATCATTTGGCATGTTGATTTATCCATTGAATGTAGTGTGATAGGCCGTGGTTAAATGTAACGGCGCCCCGTTGAAAATGATGAAATTGAATTGTCGCAATGGTATCGTTACTAACTTCCTTAGATCATACATTCAATAGTCGAAGCCAGGATGATTCTATCGAGTAAGAAAAGTGGTTTCTCGCAGTCATGCAGAAGGGGTGCGCCATAACCGAATCGGTCATGAGCGCATGAACTACGCGGTTGACCGTCACCAGCAGCCTCGCTGCCTGTCGGCGCGACGTTCGTCGATCCGGTAGTTGTTGTGTCCTATGCAAACAGGATCACGTTCCGACAGCCAGTTCCCTTGAGAGGACCTGCCCGGTGTGGGAGAAAATGGACGCTGCGATTTCTTCTGGCGTACCCGCGGCGACTACGTGGCCTCCCCGGTCACCGCCTTCCGGCCCGAGATCCACGATCCAGTCAGCCGTCTTGATGATGTCGAGATTGTGCTCGATGACCAGCACCGTATTCCCCTTTTCCACCAGCCTGTTCAGCACGTTCAACAACTTGCGGATGTCGTCGAAGTGCAGGCCCGTGGTCGGCTCGTCCAGCAGGTACATGGTCTTGCCGGTGCCCGGCCGGGAGAGTTCCTTCGCCAGCTTGACGCGCTGGGCTTCCCCGCCCGAAAGCGTGATGGCAGACTGGCCTAACCTGATGTAGTCGAGTCCCACGTCGTACAGCGTCTGGAGCATGCGCCGGAGGCGGGGTACGTTCTCGAAGTGCTCGAGCGCCTCGGCCACGGTCATCTCCAGCGTATCGGCGATGGTCTTGCCCTTGTAGGTCACTTCCAGCGTTTCCTTCATGTAGCGCTTTCCGTCGCAGACCTCGCAGGTCATCCACACGTCCGCCAGGAAATGCATCTCGATCCTGCGCACGCCGAGTCCCTGGCAGGCCTCGCACCGGCCCGCGGGCACGTTGAAGCTGAACCGGCGGGGTTCGTACCCTCGCATCCTGGCCTCCACGGTCTGGGCGAAGAGCGAGCGGATCGGGGCGAACAGCCCGACGTAGGTGGAAGGATCCGACCGGGGCGAATAGCCTATGGGGGTCTGGTCTATATTGATGACCTTGTCCACGAAACGCAGTCCCCGGATCTCATCGTGGGGACCGGGGTTCACCTGGGCCCGGTGGAGGGTGGAGGCAAGCACGGGATAGAGGATATCGTTGACGAGAGAACTCTTTCCCGATCCGGACACGCCCGTGACGCAAATGAAGAGTCCGAGGGGAAGCGTTACGTTGATGTTCTTCAGGTTATTCTGGCGGGCCCCCACGATTTGCAGCTTGTTCCGGCCCGGTTTGCGGCGGTCACCCGGCACTTCGATGGACAGCCTGTCGCTGAGGTAGCCTCCGGTCAGGGAAGCCTGGTGTCTCTTCAGTTCTTCGGGCGTGCCTTCGCCCACGATCTGTCCACCGAACATCCCGGCCCCGGGCCCGAAATCCACGAGGTTGTCGGCATGATTCAGGGTATCGCGGTCGTGCTCGACCATGATGAGGGTATTCCCGAGGTCACGCAGGTTCTCCAGCGCTTCGATCAGCCTCAGATTGTCCCGCGGATGGAGCCCGATCGTGGGCTCGTCAAGCACGTAGAGCACACCGGTCAGACCCGATCCGATCTGGCTGGCCAGCCGGATCCGCTGGGCCTCGCCGCCCGAAAGCGTCGGCGCCCGGCGGTCGAGGGTCAGGTATTCCAGTCCAACGTTCAGGAGAAAGCGCATGCGGTTTCGGATCTCCGTCATCACCTCGCCCACGACTTCCCGCTGGGATTCGGTCAGTTGCAGTCCGTCGACGAAAGCCTTGGCGCGGTCGATGGCCATGGCGCAGAGCGCGGCAATGGACACGCCGTCGATCAGCACGGACAGGCTTTCGGGCCGCAGCCGGCCGCCTTCGCAGGCCGAGCAGGGGGTTGGCTGCAGCAGCCGGGCCAGTTCGGGAAACCGGTTCGCGTACCGTGCGACCAGTTCGACCGTCGGGAATATGCCGCGGAACTGGAAGGACAGGCCGGGGACCCGCTGATCGTCTAACCAACGTTCGCTTCCGTAGAGGAATACCTGGAGTTGCTCTGCCGACAGCCCGTCGACGGGTGTTTCCAGGGTGAATCCCTTTGCGGACGCGACCTGTTCCAGCAGGTCCAGCATGGATCGTTCGCCCACCGCGCCTTCGCCCCAGATCTCCACCGCGGCTTCGCGTATGGATTTCGATCGATTCGGGATCAGGAGGTCGAGATCGACTCCGGGTTGTGTCCCGAGTCCCTCGCATTCGGGGCACATGCCGGACCGGTGGTTGAAGGAGAAGCTCTGGGGGGACGTTTCTTCGTAACTGACGCCGCAGGACGGGCAGGAGTAGTACCGGCTGAAACGAATATCGCGGGTACCGTCGGCATCCGGTTCCTGCACCTCGGCGATCAGCAGTCCCCCGGACAGCTCCAGGGCCGTCTCCACCGAATCGGCCAGGCGTTGCCGCACATCCCCCTGCATGACGATCCGGTCCACGACCACACACAATTCGTGGCGCCTGCGCCGGTCGATCTGGATTTCTTCCTCGAGCCGCCGCAGTTCGCCGTCGACGCGCACCCTGATAAAACCGTTTCGGCGGGCGCGGTCCAGGAGGGCGTCATAGTCATCGGCGCCATCGGGTTCCAGTGGAGCGTGCAGCGTGGCCCGGGTTCGCTCCGGCAGGGTCATGATCCGGTCCACGATCTGGCTGGGGGTCTGCGCGCCGATGGGGACGCGGCAGGCAGGGCAGTGCGGTACGCCGACGAGGGCGTAAAGCGCGCGCAGATACTCGTAAATCTCGGTAATGGTGCCCACCGTGGATCGGGGGTTTCTTCCCGGCGCCTTCTGTTCGATGGATATGGCCGGGGACAGGCCGACGATGTGGTCCACCTTGGGTTTCTGCATCTGCTGCAGGAACTGGCGCGCGTAGGCGGAAAGGGATTCCACGTAACGCCGCTGGCCTTCCGCGTAGATCGTATCGAGGGCCAGGGAGGTCTTGCCCGAGCCGGACACACCGGTGAATACGGTCATCCGGTCCCGGGGGATGGCCACGGAGAGATCGCGCAGGTTGTGTTCCCGCGCGCCGCGCACGGTGATCTCACGGATGTGCCCGTCCCCTTCGACGGCTTTTTTGACCGGATTCGCCGTCTCCAGTTGAGCCGGAGGCCGCAGCGCCTTTCCCAGGATCTGGCCCGTGGACGACCCGGCGACGCCCGCCACGGTCTCCGGCGTCCCCTCTGCGATGACGCGGCCGCCCGCTTCTCCGCCCTCCGGACCCAGGTCGATGATCCAGTCGGCCGTCTTGATCACGTCGATGTTGTGCTCGATGACAACGACCGTGTTACCCTTTTCCACGAAGGCGTCCAGCACGGCGAGCAGGTGGGTGATGTCTTCGAAATGCAGCCCGGTCGTGGGTTCGTCCAGCACGTACATCGTCCGCCCCGTGCTGCGTTTACACAGTTCCCGGCCCAGCTTGATGCGTTGCGCCTCGCCACCCGACAGCGTGGGCGCCGGTTGGCCGAGCTTGATGTAGCCCAGTCCCACGTCGTAGAGCGTCCCGAGCACCCGGGCGATGGATGGAATGTATTCGAACAGTTCCAGCGCCTCCTGTACGTCCAGATCGAGTACGTCGGCGATGGAATGGCCCTTGTACTTCACCTCGAGGGTCTCCCGGTCGAAGCGTTTGCCTTCGCATACGGAACAGGAAACCCACATGTCCGCCAGGAAATCCATTTCCACCCGCGTGGCGCCGTTGCCCTCGCAGGCTTCGCACCGTCCGCCGCGGACGTTGAAACTGAACCGGCCCGGTTTATAGCCGCGCACTTTCGCCTCGGGTGTCTCGGCGAAGAGGGAGCGGATCGCGTCGAAAACCTTGGTATAGGTCGCCGGATTCGATCTCGGTGTGCGTCCGATGGGCGCCTGGTCTATGTTGATGACCTTGTCGAGGTGTCCCACGCCCTGAAGGCCGTCATATTCGCCCGGTTCCGTGCCGGCCTTGTTCAGCGCCCTGGCCAGGGCCGCGTACAGGATGTCGTTTATCAGCGAACTTTTGCCGGAGCCGGACACGCCGGTGACACAGGTGAAGAGTCCGCACGGAATGCGGACGTCCAGGTTCTTGAGGTTATTCTGCCGAGCGCCCTGGATCGTGAGCCATGTGTCGTTCGTGCTGCGCCGCGAAGACGGAACGGGAATGGTCTTCTTACCGCAAAGGTACTGTCCGGTCAACGAAGCTTCGCTGGCGGCCACGACACCGGGGCCGCCCTCGGACACGATCTCGCCGCCGTTGATGCCGGCGCCTGGCCCGAAATCGACGATGTGGTCGGACGCCCACATGGTTTCTTCATCGTGCTCCACGATGATGACGGTATTGCCCTGGTCCCGCAGCTGGCCCAGGGTGTCCAGCAGGCGCTGGTTGTCCCGTGGATGCAGGCCGATGCTGGGTTCGTCGAGGACGTACATGACGCCGACGAGACCTCGGCCGATCTGGCTCGCGAGGCGGATGCGTTGCGCCTCCCCGCCTGACAGCGTCGGCGCCGTGCGCTCCAGCGTGAGGTATTCGAGTCCCACGTTGAGGAGAAAGTCGAGGCGGGCGACGATTTCCTTCAGCGCTTCGTCGCCGATCTGGCGTTCCGCCTCCGTCAGGGCCAGATTCTGGAAGTAATTCCGGACATCGAGGATGGACCGTCTGCACAGTTCGGCGATGGAGAGGCCCCCCAGGGTGACGGCCAGCGCTTCGGGCCTGAGGCGTTCGCCATGACAGTGGTCGCACTTCCCGATGGCCATATACCGTTCCAGTTCGGCCTTGTGACGCCGGGACTTGAGCGTATGGTACCGCTTCTCCAGGTCGGGTATGACCCCGTTGAACCGGTCCCTGTGAGACCATTCGCCGCCCTTCCCGTTGCGGAAGGTAAAGGTAATGCGCCGGTAACCCAGGCCGTACAGCACGATCTGGCGCGCTTCCTCGGACAGTTGCTCCCAGGGCGTGTCCAGGCTGAACCCCGCGTGCTGTGCGATTCCTTCGAAAAAGTGCCGTTTCCACAGGTTGGTGATCGTGCCCAGGGGTTCGATCGCCCCATCGTTGATGGATTTCGAAGGATCGGGTATAATGAGCCTGGGTTCGATTCGCATCATGGTGCCCAGACCGTGGCAGTTCGGACACATGCCCTGGGGACTGTTGAAGGAGAACAGCTGCGGCGTCGGCTCTTCGTAGCTCAGGTCGCACTTGTTGCAGGCGTACCGCGTGCTGAAGAGCATGTCGGACTGCTGCCCGTCCTCCTCCAGCTGGATCATCACGGTGCCCTGGCTCAGATGCAGCGCGCCTTCCACGGCCTCCACCAGCCGGGTGCGTATGTCGTCCCGCATGATGAGCCGGTCCGTCACCACTTCGATCGTGTGCCGCATGTTGCGGTCGAGATCCGGATCTTCGGACAGGTTGACCACCTCGCCGTTCACCCGGGCGCGCAGGTAGCCCTGCCTGCGCAGGTCCTCGAAGAGATCCCGGTACTCACCGCGCCGGCCCTGGATCACCGGAGCGAGTACGTGCAGCCTGGTGTCCGTTGGCAGCGCCAGGATCCGCGCGACGATCTGTTCGAGGGTCTGCGCCCCGATCCGTTCTCCGCACTTCGTGCAGTGAGGCGCCCCCACCCGGGCGTAGAGCACCCGCAGGAAGTCAAAGATCTCCGTGATCGTCCCTACGGTGGAGCGTGGATTCAGTCCGGCGGATTTCTGTTCGATGGATATGGCTGGCGCCAGTCCCGTGATCCGATCGACGTCGGGTTTCTGCATCTGCCCGAGGAACTGCCTCGCATAGGCGGACAGGGACTCGACGTAGCGCCGTTGTCCTTCTGCGTAGAGGGTATCGAAGGCCAGCGAGGATTTTCCGGAGCCGGAAACCCCGGTGAAACAGATCAGGGCGTTCTTGGGCAGGTCCAGGCTCACGTTCTTCAGGTTGTGAACCCGGGCTCCTTTGATCTGTATGGTCGTTCCGGCCATGGGTATGAAAGTTGGAATTCGCGGGTTGGCAGCCAAGGGTGTCCAGCGGTGGAATAACAACCGGAAGTTGCTATACGGGTGTTTAGAAATCAAGGTATTTTCCCGGTGGAGGGGATGTGGCGGAATTGACTCTTGTAATACCCGTTCGCCTGCGTTAACGTGAAGGCAGCCGGTCCAGGAATCAGGCCAGGGTTACTTTAGCGCGACAGCCGGCATCGCCGCGGACGGAACGCCAGCGGCTGGATCGAAGACCTCCGGACAAGCATCATGACGAATGCCTGGTACATCGACTACTTCGACGAAGACTACTATCATTTCGACCACCACGAGGACACGGACCTCGAAGTGGACGGTCTCGTGCGTCTGGTCGGTCGGCCGGACCGTTGCGGAATCCTGGACCTCGGGTGCGGTTACGGGCGTGTGGCCAC
>LXNJ01002434.1_pt1 | contig 10230 bp, 8 predicted proteins | sample 809081 | NCBI WGS metagenome assembly LXNJ01 (sample SAMN04870510, study PRJNA318959) | sponge metagenome | biome: sponge; feature: marine sponge reef; material: water | host: Petrosia ficiformis | place: Greece: Milos, Mediterranean Sea | collected 2013-05-29 | depth 5-7 m
CGCAGACAGGCGTCCGGCCCCTGTGGCCGTATTACTGCGTTGCGCTCCCTCCCCGAATCCCCCGATTCGACGCGGTCGCGCGCCTTGTCTACGGCCACAATGCCTCGCCTGCAGAGCGACTTTTTCAACGGACTGCTAAATACAGGACCGGCGAGCCATGACGCCCGTCAGTTTCCAGGTTCGATCGATCAGACCAGATTCCCCTCCGCACGGCTGTTCGTGCCTGTCACCACAACCGGCTCCCGCATCCCCACGCACATATTGCCGCCTATCAGATTGCAGTCGCTGGACCCGCTTTCCACAATGCCGCTGGTCTGCGTGGGAACCGTCTGATCGTCGGCGCAACGGTTGCCCCGCACAATCGTCCGGTCGAGGTCGTGCAGCCGGATCCCGGGCCATCGGCCCGGCGCCTCCTGCGAATTGCTCAACAGCAGGTTGCCGGAGAGCACCTGCTCCTCGCCCCGGTTGGCGTCGATACCGCAGCGTCCATTGTACGCGCAGACATTGTCGCTGACGATATTGTGGTGATCGCCTCCATTGGCCACCCCGCCGATACCGTGTTGCCCATTGCGTGAGAACACGCTGTCGCTGCACACCGTATGGTGCACCCTGGCGCAGAAGAAAAAGCCGTCGCCGCCGTTGCCTCCGGCGATATTGTGCGACCAGACGCTTGCGCGAAGGGCCGTGCCGGGATGAAACCCGTGACCGCGGCACCCGTGCGCCTGGCACTGCATCACCTGGACGTCGCTACCTCGCTGAATGCCGATACCGTCGCTCGGCCAGTCCGACACCGTGCAATTCACCACCCGCACCCGACGGCATCCAACCAGATGGACCGCCGCGTACGTGAAATCCCACCAGGGTCCCCGGTACTGTTCCGGGCCCCGTATGGCCAGCCCCTGAATCTCAATATCGACTCCATCCCGTGCGTTAATCGCCGGAAAGAGACGCACGGCCCGTGCGTTGTCCGCAACCTTCAAGTCCCGTTCCATCGGCACGTTTATGCGAACGCGGGCGCCACTTCGCTCGCGTACGAGGCCGTGGGTTCCGTGCCAGCCGGACTGCCGGTCGTCGCAGAGCCCGACGGCGTCGCCTGCCTTGAACGGCGGACTCTTGCTGCATTCGAACTCGTACTCGCCCTGAGTTGCGTCTGTTCCAAGGGCGACCGATTCCGGCGGCCGAATCGCCAGGACGGTTGCCGGCCCATCGCCGACCAGACTCACGCAACCGGGCAGGTAAATCGACTGGCGCAACAGGTAGACGCCGGCGGGCGCGCGAACCCTTCCTCCCGAAGGAGACAGAGAAGCGATCGCCTCGGCAATCCCGCACGTGGGAGATGCCGGGTCGTAAAAGTCGGCAACATTGACTTCGGCGCGTGGTCCCGACGACCCCGCCATCATTGTATTCCCCATACGATATACGGCGCCCGCAACCCCGTCCCCGCTCTCAGACCGCGGGCGGTTCCAGTAAAACCGTCACGCCCATATCCAGGTATTTCGACCGCTGCTGTGCCGCGGCGATCCGGTGACACACGGCCACACCGGTTCCCTGGAGAGACGTTGCCACGTAGGCCACGGCGTCATCGACCGACTTCAGGGCGTGATTGGGGTGCGCCCTCAGGTTGAACGTCAGGTCGGTGGGTCCGAACGAAAGGCAATCCACCCCGGATCTGGCCAGAAAATGCGCCCGGGTCGCGGCCTCTACCGACTCGATCTGCAGCCACAGCACCCCGTATGCGTTCCACCAGTCCGCGTATTCGAACGGATCGGAGTACGCCGACGCCCCGCGCCGCGAACGTCCGCCAATGCTCCGGATCCCCGTTTGCGGATAGTAAAACGCGTTCACTGCCTCGATCGCCGTCTCGTCCGTCTCCGTCTGCGGCACCTCGATGCCACACGGCCCCAGGTCCAGGTAATTCCCGATCAGGTACGCGTTCCTGGTGTGTTTGATGCGAAACTGAACGAATACGTCCAGTTCCTCAGCGATGCCGCAGAATGCTTCCAGCCGCTCCTCGTTAAACGCGGAATGCTGGCTGTCGGCAGATACGAAATCATACGGACCACTATCCATCACCTGCAGGAAACGCTCCCGCGTCGCGTCCAGCGGCAGCGTCGTACCCACGATCTGCTCTCCGTTACGCATCCGTTTCTTCAGTCCAACAGTGTTTTGAAACATACGACCTCCGGTTTCGGTAAGGCGAAACGAGATCCGTTCCGGATCCCCGGTTGCCAGAATTGTCGAAATTCTGGAATTTCACGCAGTCCCGCAAAGGCCTTTAACGTCAGGTCAACGCAAGTCTGCCGCGTGCGTTCTCACCTTCTCGAACGCCCTGCAAAGATCCGTCATCTTCGCTTCGGAGGCGAGCAGCACCGTCTGAGACAGCCAGATCCGGTCTTTACATGCCTTCTCCGCGTTCGGCAGGCGAAGTTGCCGATAGTCCGGCGCATCGTCCATCGTGGTCCAGGCGAAGGGCCTGTAGGAACCGGCCTTCCAGTCGTTCTGAAATACGGGATTTCGATAGACCGGCTCGGTATAGCCTCCGCCGGCGGGCACGCCCTCAGCTCGCAGCGCCTGAAGGAACCGCTCCCGGGATACCCCGTCGAATTCCTCCGGTTCGTACCTTGCGCTGTAAATGTGCCAACTCGCCCTTGTCGCTTCCTGCAGCCTATCGACCGGCTCGATACCATCGATCCGCGATAGCGTCCGGGTCAGCATCGCGGCGTTCTGTTCCCGGATATCGGTTTGCTTTCTGACCCGCTTCAACTGGCACAGGAGTATCGCGGCCGCAAAATCCGTCATTCGATGGTTGCCGCCCCAGCGGAGGCCTTCGGGCGCACGGTCGAACCGGGGCCGTCCCGAATTGATCACGCTGTTCATCCGGTCGGCCACGTCTTCGTCGTTCGTCAGCGCGATTCCACCCTCTCCGCAGGTCATGTTCTTGCTTCGCTGAAAACTGAATCCCGATGCCAGGCCCCAGCTGCCCAGACCCTTCTCCATGTACGCCGCACCCCAGCCGTGACATGCATCTTCCAGCACGACCAGATCGTGACGGTCCGCAATGCTCTGGATCCGACGCATATCACAGGCCAGCCCGCCGAAATGCACAACCATGATCGCCTTCGTGCGAGGGGTAATCGCCGCTTCAATCGCATCCGGGTCCATATTGTCCGAATTCGGAGCAATGTCAGCAAAAGTCACCGTCGCACCCGCCGCCAGGATCCCCATGCACGTACCGTGAAACGTATACGGACTGGTGATCACCTCGTCTCCGATGCCGATTTCCGCACCCCTGCACGCAGCTTCCAGCGCATTGGTGCCCCCGTTGCAAACCACCCCGTATGCGGCATCCTGAAAACGGGCGAATTTCTCTTCGAATTCCAGACACATGGGGCCGTGGTTCCAGTTCCGGCTGCGCAACACCTCCAGCAACATGGTCTCTTCAGTCTGGTCGAACTGCGGCCAGGGATCCGCAATCCCCTGCGCAAGCTCGGGCTTTCCGCCAAACAATGCGAGTCGGCCGGACATGACGCGCCTTTCAAACAGGAGAATTCAGCGTTGCGTTACGTGCAGGGCGGACATAGATTTCAGGGTATCGGAAGTTAATCTCTTTTCGATAAAAAATAACCGTTAAATTGGCCACAAAAAGCACAAAAGACACAAAAGGTACAGGTGCGAAACGGCGTGTGTCGTAACGCTTGCGTGTGTTCGTTCTTACGTCCCCGAAAAACGACAAGTCAAGGTTTACCCCAATCCGAAAAAAACAGCAACTCGGCAAAGAGACGAAAAGCCCTGAAACGGGGCGCAACGGTCGTCAAAAAAAGGACGTTTTTTCAGTTCACGTCCAGCGACCTGGTGTATCCTGGTAATCAGCCGTTAAATCACCTTTATCCACTTGCCTATATTCGGTTTTACTTTCCCGAAGAAGCTACGAATCAAGGTTAAACGTCGTTGCCCACGGAGCGTATTCATGAGAGTCGAAATCAGCAGCCGGTCCACGCCGTACGAATTTCAATCGCCCCTCGGGCGTGTACTCTTCAGCATGGAAGAAGCCATGGTCTCGCACGAGCGTTTCGACGGCCGGATGGCCCCCGCGGTCAGACGGGTGCATTTCAGCCGTGGCGACAGCGTTGGCGTGCTCATCTACGCTGTCGACACCGACGAAGTCGTCCTCGTCGAACAGTTCCGCTATCCCGTGTACGCGAGTTATCCTGAATCGGAACGGGACGGCAAGGGCTGGATCCTGGAAACCGTCGCGGGCGTTAAGGACGCCCGGGGGCCGGACGTCGCCAGGCGCGAGATACTCGAAGAGACGGGATACGCCTTACGTGGCGAACTGGAACATCTCACCACCGTCTACGTCAGCCCCGGCGGCACCTCCGAACGCACCGAACTCTATCTCGCCCGCGTGAGTAAACCGGAAGGTATCTGCCAGCACGCCGGTCTGGAATCCGAATCGGAAGATATCCGCCCGCACGTCATCCCTTTCGGGGAAGCCCTTCGCATGGTGGCAGCCGGACGGATCGTGGACTCGAAGACTGTCATCGCGCTCTACATGCTCAAGGAGCGCCTGGACGCGAGACGGGAACCGTAACCGCCCGTTGAAAACGTCCATCCGGGCTGCCTGCCTGTGCGGTGCACGCGTGCCTGCGCGCAGCGCGCAAGCAGGCAGACAGGCGTCCGGGTCGTCACAGCAGGCGCCCCTTCCGCACCCGGCCGGCTTCGGGGTACCTGGCTGCCAGACCCTCCACGGCACTCACGAATCCCTCCGCCTGCGCTTCCGCCTGACCCACGAAGCGCTCGCTTTCACCCAGAATCTCCTCGATCTCCCCAGCCGCAAGCGGGACACGGCTGTCGTCTCCAAGTCGCTCAACCAGATCGTTTTTCTCCCGCCCCTCCTCTCGCATTTCCAGCGCCACGGCCACCGCGTGCTCTTTCAACGCGTCGTGGACCTGTTCGCGTCCGGCGCCGCGCTGGAGCGAAGCCATCAACAGCGTGGTTGTGGCCAGGAACGGCATATACCGGGTCAGTTCGTTCCGTATGACCGCCTCATAGACGCCCATTTCGTCCAGCACGTGCAGCGCGGTCTCCAGCATACCGTCAAACGCGAATATGGCATCGGGCAGTGCCACGCGACGCACGACCGAGCAGGACACGTCGCCTTCGAACCACTGGTCGCCGACGAGCCCACCAACCATGTGGACGTATCCGCCCAGAAGCACCTGAAAGCCGTTGATACGCTCAGCGCTGCGCGTATTCATCTTGTGGGGCATGGCAGACGACCCCACCTGGCCTTTCGCGAACCCTTCGGTTGCGATCTCGGCGCCCGCCATCAGACGCAACGTGCGCGACAGATTGGCGATACCTCCGCCCAACTGATAGAGACAGCTGATCACTTCGAAGTCGAGACCCCGCGGATACACCTGCCCTACCGCGTTCAACTCCCGGCCGAAGCCCAGGTACACCCGAACCTGTTTCTGGAGGGCTTCCAGCTTTTGATGGTCGCCGTTCACAAGCGTCAACTGGTCCAGCGACGTCCCCACCGCGCCTTTCAGCCCCCGGAGGGGGTAATTCTCCACGAGATGCTCGAACCGCCTGAACGCGTGCAGCATTTCCTCGCCGAACATGGCAAAACGCTTACCTACCGTCGTGGGCTGCGCCGCCGCATGGTGAGTGCGGCCCACAATCGGCATCGCCTTCCATTCATGCGCCCGCTGGCTCAGGCGCATCAGCAACGCCACGTACTTGGACGCCAGGAACTGTAACGAGCGCAGCACCTGGAACTGCTCTACGTTATCCGTCAGGTCGCGGCTGGTCATGCCCTTGTGTATATGTTCGTACCCGGCCAGTTCACAGAATTCCTCGATGCGTGCTTTTACGTCGTGCCGGGTCTGCGCTTCCCGGCGTTGTATCGAGGCCAGGTCCACGCGATCCACGACCCCTTCGTAGGCGCGAATCGCCTCCTCCGGCACGTCCAGTCCCAGCTTTCGCTGTGCCCTCATCACGGCGATCCAGAACCGCCTCTCCAGCACGACTCGACCCTCCTCGGACCAGATCGCCTTGACATCCGGACTCGCATACCGTCCGGCCAGAACATTCGGTATGTTTTCCGACATCCCGATACCTGCTTTCATTTCTGCGCGATTTCCGGAATTCAATCACCTGTTTCCGTTCACCGCAAACGCGACGGGTCCGGATCCAGCATCTCGTCCGCATATGCGAACAAGGCCGGGGTTCCGCCCGTATGCACGAACACAATCGTCTGTCCCGTCCGCCATTGACCCTCGCGAATGTGCCGGAGCATCGCCCCGAAAGCCTTGCCGGTGTAAACCGGATCCAGAATCAGCGCCTCCGTGCGCGCTGCCAGCAACACCGCCTCCCGGCTCGCATCCGTCAATACGCCGTATGCATCGCCCGCGAAGGCTCCGTAGCTCTCGAAGTCGTCTCCCGTGAACGACAGGTCCAGCGCCAGCATCTCCGCCACCTTGTTCGCCACACCGGCGAGGTTCGCCGCGTCCTCCGCGTCATCCTGGGGGCTGGGACTGATCCCGACGACGCGGAGCGGGACCCCCAGCGCGCGGGCGCCCACGACCAGCCCCACGTGCGTATGCACCCCGGAGCAGACGTAAAGCCCGTCAGGTCTTACCCCGCGGTCCTGCAACTGTTCCCACATTTCCAGAAAACCGTCGACGTAGGAGATGCTTCGCAGATAATATCCGTCCGTGCTCGTATTGTAGACCCGTTGCCCCCCTGCCTTCAGGCGCTCGATGACCTGCACTTTCTCTTCCGGACGGTCTATGAGGTGGACTTCGGCGCCGAACAGATGGTCCAGAAGGAGGTTTCCGTTCACTGGACGGGAATGTGCGTCCCTCCGTCCAACCATGACGGCCTTCAACCCGAACCGCGCCGCCATCGCCGCGGTCAGGCGGGACTGATTCGACTGGGACGCCGCCCCGTGCAACAGAACGTCGTAGCCCTCCCGGATCGCCGGCGCAACCGAATACTCAAACTCCCGGACCTTGTTGCCGCCAAAGGCCATGCCGGTCAGGTCCTCGCGCTTGACCAGAATCCGGGGTCCTCCCAGCTTCTCCGAGAGCCTGGGACAATCCAGGAGCGGCGTGGGCAGGTCCGCCAGCGACAGACGCGAAAAACGCGCCAGACGATTTTTCAATGTTCCGGCTGACACTGCGGGCCTTTCGTCTGCCATACGAGCACCTTTCCTGCACGCCGTCAATTCCGGGAGTTCCCGCGGCACGGCCGTTCGTCAGGAAATATAGGTTTCCGGAATATCAGATGCAATGACGATCCCGGATCTGTCATTCAAAACCCCGCCGGCGAATCGTCAGCGGGGCCGGAATCCGTCTCCGGGGCGGCGGGTTCCGCTGTGTACGTCAAAGGATCTCCAGCACGTTTTCCGGCGGACGGCCCAGCCTCGCCCGGTTACCGTTGATGACGATCGGCCGCTCGATCAGGATGGGATGGGACGTCATGGCCCGAATGAGCGCCCTGGGATCGTCCCTCTTTTCGTGGAGGCCAAGCGCTCCGAACTCATCCTCCTTCGTACGTACCAGATCAACCGGCCGGATACCCAACATCTGCAGAATGCCGGAGAGCGTCTGCTCGTCCGGGGGCGTTTTCAGGTACTCGACGATTCTTGGCTCGATACCGCGATCTCTCAGAAGACTCAATGTCTGCCTGCTCTTGCTGCACCTTGGATTGTGGTAAATCACGACTTCGCTCAAAACAGCCTCCTTCGTTTCGTTGCCCTTTCAGGGAATCACCGGAAGTACCACCCGGGATGGACGGTCCGCGTCGTGGAAGATCCGCTGATGCGCGGTCCGCAGGGCCGTCTCGCGGTAATCGTCACCACCGGTATTGTGGTTCCGGTTGAAATTCGGAAAATCGCTGCTGGAAATATCCAGCCGGATCCGGTGCCCCTTTCTGAAGAGATTGCTGGAGGGATTCACTTTAATCGTGTATTCGTACACCCTGTCCGGTTCGATCAGAGACGGGTTATCAAAAGACTCGCGATACCGGGCGCGCACGATGCCGTGACACAATTCCTGGACGAATCCGTTGGGCCAGACGTCCATCAACTTGGCGACAAAATCCGTATCGCGAGCCGATGAAGACGCAAACAGACGCACTTCGACCGGTCCGGTCACCTCCGTGGGGGTGCTCAGCGGCGGCGTCATATACACCATCACGTCGCGGCGTCCGTCCAGGGCCCGCTGGTCCATTGGCGCGTGCTGGCCGCCCGGGGTGTACAGGGTCATAACCGGGTCTCTCGGATCGTAGTCGTAAACGTCCGGCGTTTCCTCCCGCGGCGCCTCCCGGGAAAGCCATCCCGCGCCCGAAGGCAGGTCCGCTTTGCCCGAACTGTGCAGGTAGAACGGCGTATACACCGTTCGTTGCAGCGGCCATTCCCGCTCGCCGCGCCAGGTATTGGCCCCCATCACGAACAGTTGCAACGGCGGCCAGTCTGAGGCCTCGCTCCGCTCTCCTTTGAGCCAGCGGGAAAACCACGCGTCCGCGATTTCGTAAAAGTCCCTCGTTGCTTCCGGGCCGAAGTCCACCTCACCGACCTGCCGCCCCAGGTCCAGGAGCGTGTGGGTCCAGGGCCCGACGATCATATGCTGATGCTGCCGGGCGCGTTCGCTCCCGCCGTTTTCACGCATTCCCGTAAAGTGCTTGAAGATGCCGATCTGTTGATCGTACCATCCCGCCGTGCCCAGCACGGGGACGTCTACGCTCCGGTGTTTATTCTGAAAGCCGAAGTGGTCTGCCGCATGGTCCGCGAGCCAGCTCCGCCAGTGGCTGCCCATCCCCGGCATCACATCCTCGGGGACGTCCATCAGCGGCAGGTACCAGAGCCACTTGCTGCGGTCCCGTTCCTGCCAGAGCCGGGATGCATCCTCCTGGGCCTTCTCCTTCCACAAATGGCCGGCCCTGCGCGCCGTGTCCACGGAGAGATTGTTGATCGTCCAATCCATCACGCGACCGAGGCGAAGCACGCCGCTCAGTTCCCTGTCCAGCAGGTTTGCCGCGATCCCGCCCGCAAGCATCGCTACCAGATTCGGCGGCCGCGTGTGAGCGAGTTCCCACTGTACCCACCCGTCGTACGAATTGCCAAATGTCCCCACCCTGCCGTTGGACCAGGGTAATCCGGCCGCCCACGCCACCGTATCGTAGCCGTCTTCCGAGTCGCGGTGATCGGCACTGAAGAAACCGGGTTGAAACGCTCCGTCCGAAGCATATCTCCCGCGCACGTCCTGGATGACCACCACATACCCGCGTTCGGCCATCTTCGGGCCAATCTCAAGCTGTTTCTCGCCTCCCTTGTCGTATGGCGTCCGGCACAACAACACAGGAAACCGTCCCGGTTCGTCGGGCCGGTACACGTCGGCGCGAAGCACCGTGCCATCCCGCATCACTGCCTGGAGGTCCCCGTCCGTCACCGTAGGGTAAGCCATTCGCGTTTTCCCGTTCCTCAGGTTCACATGACTGAATCGTGCAAGCCTGCTGCGCCATTCGCGGGGCGACGATCAGGTCAATGCCCAGACCAGCACGGTGGTGTCGGCGGAACCGGACAACAGCCACCGTCCGTCCGGACTCGCCGCCAGCGCGTGCACAGCTCCCTCGTGCCCTGCAAACCCGGTCGCTGGAGCGGCGGATCCCTGCTCCCAGACAGCCACCCTGCCATCCTGCCCCGCCAGACAGATCGACCCCGCGACGGGAAGATACAGGACGTCCTCAACGCCAACGCCATGCGCGTACGAACGCATCTCCCGCCCGTCCCGCAGGTCCCATTCAATCACCCACCCGTCGCGACCCGCGGAGATCACACGGCCATCCTGCCCAAAGGCTACGGACTGGACCCAGCCACGGTGTGCGGTCACCAGCGCGTTCAACTTCCCGGATGCCAGATGCCAGAGCCTCACGGTGCCGTCCCGTCCACCGCTCACGAGATGCCGTGCGTCCGCCGAAACCGCCAGCGCCAACACGCCGCCCAGATGCCCTTCCAGCGTACGTACGGCCCGCCCTGAAACAGCATCCCACACACGGACCGACCCGTCGTCGGCGGCGCTGACGACTTCGCCGGCGCCCGCAAAGGCCACCGCCCGAACATATCCGCGGTGCCCCTCAAACGCGTGCAGGCCCTTTCCGCTCGAAAATTCGAACACCCGTACGCTGCCGTCCTTGCATCCCGCCGCAACCAGGGCGCCGTCGGGA
>LXNJ01002435.1_pt1 | contig 10229 bp, 11 predicted proteins | sample 809081 | NCBI WGS metagenome assembly LXNJ01 (sample SAMN04870510, study PRJNA318959) | sponge metagenome | biome: sponge; feature: marine sponge reef; material: water | host: Petrosia ficiformis | place: Greece: Milos, Mediterranean Sea | collected 2013-05-29 | depth 5-7 m
CGACGTGCCGCACTACGCGGCGCTCGCCGAGGCCCTGACCGTAGAGCAGCCCGATGTCGTCCTCGACACCGCCATCCCCGAGGCGCGGCGGGCCATCGCGGGCACGGCCATGGAAGCCGGTTGCCATGTGCTCTCGGAGAAACCGTTCGCCACCTCGGTCACGGAGGCCCGAGAACTCCTCGACATTGCCGAGCGGACCGGCAAGACCCACGCAATCATGCAGAACAGGCGCTACCTGGCGGGTACGCGCGGCATGCGTCAGCTCATCGCCGACGGCGTGATCGGCGACGTGGGGATGGTCTGTTCGGACTTCTTCCTCGGGGCGCACTTCGGCGGCTTTCGCGATGAGATGGCGAACGTGCTGCTTCTCGACATGGCGATCCACACGTTCGACCAGGCCCGTTTCATGTCCGGCATGGATGCCGCGACGGCGTTCTGCGACGAGTTCAACCTGCCGGGATCCTGGTACCGCGGCAACGCATCGGCACTCGTCGTCTTCGAAATGGTCGGCGGCGCCCGGTACTGCTACCGCGGATCCTGGTCGGCCGAAGGCGCACGTACCTCCTGGGAGGCCGAGTGGCGCGTCATCGGCAGCCGCGGCACAGCGGTCTGGAACGGCGTGGACGCCCCGTACGCCGAAGTCCCCGAGGGCGACGGCTTCCTGCGTTCGTGCAGGCGGATCGAGACAGACTGCGACTGGCAGGGGCCCGACGGTCACGCAGGGTGCATAGACGAGATGATCACAGCGTTGGTCAACGGCGAACAGCCGATGACGTGTTCCCGCGACAACGCCAAGAGCCTCGGCATGGTACTCGCCGCGATCGAGAGCGCTGAGGCCCGCGCCGTCGTGCCGCTCCGCCTATAACGCCGCTTGATATCGTGCGGGCCGCGTGTCAGCGACTCCGGGAGAACGCGCAAGCGTTCTCCGCCGCGCCCGCAGGGCGCGCCGCGTCCCGGATCGCCCAAAGGCAGCCGCGACGCATGATTTCCTTGGCCTCGGCCACATCGAAGTCTGCGGCCACGTGCCCAAGCGAGCTGTAGAACACTTTGCCCGCGCCGTAACGCTTCTTCCATGCCACGGGCATGGTCACCCCGCGCACCCAGTCGATCCCCCAGTGTTCGCCCTGGAACGTGGTCGTCGCCAACACTTCGTTGGCAGGGTCGACGTGCATGAAGTACTGCTCGGAGCGCATCGCGAAGTCCCCGAGGCCCTTGACGATCGGGTCGTCGCTGGTGATGTTGACCTCGTAGTCGATGATGCCGCCGGGATGACAGATGAACTGCCCGCCGACCATGAACTGGTATTCGACGTTGTTGCGGAACGAGTCTCCCATGCCGCCATGCCAGCCCGCGCAACCCGTGCCGGATCGGATCGCCTTCAGCAAGCCGGCCTCCTGCTCCCGTTCGATCTGCGACATGGTCCACACCGGGACCACCAGATCGACGTCGGCCATGAACGCGTCGTCGGCTAGCGGGTCCAGGCGGTCGGTGACGGTGACGTCGTGCCCCTCGGCACCGAGAACGTCCGCGCAGATGCCGGCCGTCTGCTCCGGTTCGTGGCCGTTCCAGCCACCCCAAGTGATGAATACGTTCGCCAAGTTGCCTCCTCCTGCTGCAAGTTTGCGTGACCGCGGTTTAGGCTCGCAGTCAGGTTGCATTTCTCTTACCCGTACTACGTCCGCGCTCCTTGCCGGGGCGGAGCCCCGCTAGCGCAGTATCAGTCCAACTGTCCGTCGGTCAAGCCAGTCGGCAGCGGATCCGGGCGCCCTGGTCGACTGCTTAACGTGACGTGTCGGCCCTCGGCCGAGGACTCTCCGAACGCCGCCATGATCTCGAGGATGTGCTGCGCGAGTTCGCCGCTGCAACGATGCGCGCGACCGGTCCGGATGCTCATGCACATGTCGGCCAGCCCGATGCTGCGCATGTTGGCCGTGTAGCCGTGGGTCAGGGGGCGGTCCTCCCACTCGCGTCCATTGGAGACGCGCACAAGACCGCCGAAGCCGTTGGGGTCCGGCGACGAGAGGCTGGCATCGACGCCGTGGATCTCGATGAACCGATTGGAGTGCAGCCGCACGTCGAAACTCATCACGACGGTCACAACACAGCCGTTGTGGAACTCGAGCGTCCCGGCCGCGTGCGTGTCGACGTTCACATCGACGACTTCCCCGGCGCGGGCGTCGGACGTGATCACGCGCCGTTCCCGGCCACGCGTCGTAATGGCTGCAACCCGCCGCACCGGCCCGAGCACGTGCACCAGCGCCGTGAGGTAGTAGGGCCCCATGTCGAACAGCGGACCGCCGCCCGGCTGGTAGTAGAACGCCGGGTTCGGATGCCAGGACTCGTGCCCCGGCCCCATCATGAACGCCGTCCCGGCGACCGGCTTGCCGATCGCCCCGTCGTCGATCAGTCGACGCACCGTCTGGTGTCCGCCACCGAGGAACGTGTCCGGCGCGCACCCAACGCGCAGTCCCGCCGCAGCGGCCGTAGAGAGCACTCCACGGCCCTCTTCGGCATCGAGCCCGAACGGTTTTTCGCAATACGCGTGCTTGCCCGCCGCCAAGGCCGCGAGGTTCACCTGGCCGTGCGCTGCGGGAATGGTGAGATTGAGAACCACGTCGACGTCGTCGCGGGCGAGCAGCGCGTCAACAGGCATCGCGGACACGCCGAAGGTCTCTTCGGTTCGCTTGGCAGCGGCCGGGTCAATATCCGCACAAGCGACGAACTTCAATACGTCGAAAGTTGCCGCGGCGCGCAGGTACGCGCCGCTGATGGTGCCGCAGCCGATCAGGCCGATGCCGACGGGTTCCATAGTCAGACCCTTCAACGCGACTCGCCGTTTCCCAACCCGACCCTCAAGCCGGGGCGGCCATCCTGCGCTCGAATCGAGCCCGGCGCTTGGCCGCCTCGACAGCCCGGTCCTTTGGCGCCGCCGTCGTCGTCAGCCCTTCGAGCAGTTCCCTGGAGACAGCCGCGATGGCGAGAACGGCCTCGTCGAATACACGCTCATTCGCTGCCGACGGCTTGCTGAAACCGGAGATCTTGCGAACGTACTGGCGGGCGGCGTCGAGCACCTCGGTGTCATTGGCGGGCGGTTCGAAGTTGAACAACGGCCGGATGTTTCGGCACATGGGTGGCCTCCGTGAGTCTTTGGATTCGTTCGTCCGTTAGGAGTGCTCGTGGAGCACGACGCGATCGTAGATCGCCGTGACATGACGGAAGTCCAAGAGCAGCGAATGGGACACATGCTGAGTCGGGTCATGCAGGTGGTACTTGAACCGCGTCTGTTCGCCTCCCTGCAGGAACGCATCGTAGTCCTTGGTCAGCTCGCGCACGTCGCTGATGATCTCGGTGCTCCACGTTGCACGGAAGGGACCGAGCATTGCGCCACCGTCGAGCGCAATGGTGATCTCGTGGTTGGTCAGTCCTCGGTCGTCGGTCACGCTTCGCCCTGCCACTAGGTTCGCGAACGTGGTTGAGCATACCAGTTGGGTCGGGCCTTTAGACCCCACCGGACAACGCACGCTTCGCACCCGTTCGGCGCGTGGCCTCGACGGTCGAACAGCCGGCCATTACCTCAAGGGTCGAGACCTACCGTATGATCCACGCGCGCACGCATTCGACCAACGCGCAACGCGCAACGCGAAGGGTTCGTCGCTTAAACGACTCAAGACTCAAGACTCAAAGGAGAAGCACATGACACTGTCCGCATTCGACCACCTCGTGGTCCGCGTCGGCGACCTCGACGAGGGCATCGCCACCTACCGCGATACGTTGGGCCTCGAACTCGACCGCACCGAGGAGAGCGAGGCGCTCGGCATCAAACAGGCGTTTTTCAACCTGCCGGGAGGCGGCTTCATCGAGGTGGTGGCACCCACGGACTCGCAGTCGGCTGTCGGTCAGGCGCTTGAACGACGCGGCGAAGGCATCCACACCGTCGCGTTCGCGGTGGACGACCTAAACGCAACCTGCGAGACACTGAAGGCGAACGGCGCACGACTGATCGCCGAGGGTGCGCCAACGGTTTTCGTGCATCCGAGGTCCACCCACGGCGTATTGCTGCAGCTCTCGGAGAAGTAGCGCCGACGGGCGCGTGCTCAATCGGCACCGGCCGTCCGGGACTGCACGTCCCGGGCGGCCGCGAACCAACGGCTAGAGGCCGGCATCAGCAAGGTCGCGAGCGCGACCAGCGCCAGCGCTTTGGCAGCCACGTCTCCCTTCGACATTGCCGCCAAGGCATACGCTAGGGACGGCGCATTGACCCACCCCCAGGCGGACACGACGAAGATCGCCACGATCGCGGTTCGGACCCAACCACCGCCGGCATAGGCGGACCACGCCAGAAACGTCCATAGCACCACGAAAAAGACCCGCGCGCCGTTGCTTTCGACCGCATCGATCCCGAGTACCCACATCATCAACAGCGTGACGGCACCGCCAAGCAATATGGCGGAGCCAACCAGCACCGTCGGCGGCCTCGCCGGAAGAGCGTCCATGCATTCGAGTATGGTCAGCACGGCGGGGCGACGCAACAACCCGCAGGCCCTGCGCCGCCTGGATTCACTTGGGGCGCACCAAACTCCGGATTACGGTCCCGCTCCCGACTTCCGGGGGCCTCGGCGCGGTGGACTACGCATCAGTTCGTCGATCAGGCGGACATAAACGCCGGTCTCGTGCCGCGGGATGAAGTGCGCCCGCCAGTCCGGGCGGAGGTCCCAGACGTAGCCGTTCGGCAGCCTGCCCTGGCCCGACTCGACCACCTCGAACAGATTGCCGGCGCCGCGCACACCGAACAGCACCGCGATCTGGTCCCAACTCGAGCGGCCGCGGTAGGCGCCCCGGAACCAGCGAAAGTACGCTTCCCGCACCGGGTTCTCCGCGGGGGCATCGGCAAGCGGGGCGCCCGTGTGCACACCGCCGCCGAAATCGGACACCACCAGCGGCGTGGGCCAGTTCTCGATGACGAAGGCACTGACGTCGACCAGACCGTGGCGTACGAAGTTGAAGCCGTCGTCGCGCAGTCCGCCCATGACGACGAGGCAGCGCACCTTTCGGGCGGCCAGCGAACGTTCCGCGCGCAGCACGGCCGCGAGGTTGTTCAGAAAGCCCACGCTGACGATGGTCACTGACTGGTCGGGCTGCTCGGCAAGCACGGTCCGGTAGACATCCAGTGCACTCGGCGCGGTTGCCGCGCTTGCCGTGTGCGGAAAGGTCGCCAAGTGGGCCAGGTACCGCGACGCATCCGGATTCGCCAATTCGCCCTGGAACGCCCCGATCGGTAGCGGCCGCCCGTACCAGGTGTTGATCGCGTCGATCGCCGCCACGCCGTCCGCGTGCACCTCGTTGTAGGCCACCGCGAGCAGTTCCGCCTCGCCACGGTCGGCCAGCGCGTGCAGCACGGCCAGGGCACCGACGTCGTCGACGTCCAGGGTCATGTCGGTGTCGTAAAGCACCTTGGCCGGGTCCATCGAACAATCCGCGGTCGAGGGAGACTCAGCCGCCGCTAGCGGGGTTGCTGCCGCAAGCAGCATGCCGATCAGGGTCGATCGCCACACGCGCTTCAGGCAACGATGTTGCCGGTTCGAGTTGAACTAGACGCCTTCGCGATCGTGGGATCGTCCGCGACGCGAACGAGCGTCTTGCCGAAATTGCCGCCAACAAGCATGGCGCGGAACGCAGCCGGAGCCTGTTCGAGGCCGACCCAGACGTCCTCCCTGTACTTGACGCGGTGGTCCTTGAGCCATTCCGTCATCTCGGCGAGGAATCGATCCTGGTAGTCCGCCACGTAGTTGCCCACGAACAGACGGTGTACGTGGACACCTTGGCGCTCGAAATAGGGCCTGCCGGTCTCTGTCCATACGTCTGCCGGGTTGCGGCCATCGACATTGCCATACTGCGAGACCATGCCGCACAGGCTGATTCGCGAGCGTCGACTCAACAGCGGCAGGACGCCTTCGAAAACCTCGCCACCGACGTTCTCGAAATAGATGTCGATGCCGTCCGGACATGCCGCGCGCAAGTCGTCCCGGTAGTCCGGCGAACGGTAGCTGACGCAGGCGTCGAATCCGAGTTCGCGAGTGACGAAGTCGCACTTTTCGCGACGCCCGGCGATTCCCACCACGCGACAGCCATAGAGCTTCGCGATCTGTCCGGCCGCCTGGCCCACACCACCCGAAGCCGCCGACACCACAACGGTCTCCGCCGGGCGCGGTCGGCATTGCACGACGACCCCCGCGTAAGCGGTCAGTCCGAGCATTCCGAGAATGCCGACAGCCGTGGAGATCGGTGCCGCGCTGGGATCGAGCTTGCGCGGCGCCATGTAGCCGAACTCGTCCACGCCCCGTCCCGTCAAGCCGTGGCTCTGCCAGCCGTTGGTGTTGAACACGTAGTCGCCGGGTGCGTAGTCGGCAAGCCGGCTGTCGACAACCTGCGAGACCGTCCGGCCGTGGCAGACGTCGCCTACCTTTTCAACACCGGTGCGCCGCCGTCCCCACTGGTAGGGGTCCAGCGACAGGTAGATCGTGCGTGTCAGCATCTGGCCCGCGCTGGGCACGGGCATGCGTTCCTCGGATCGCGCGAAATCGCCTTGCGTCGGTAGGCCCGCGGCCGGCTTGCGGGCCAGCCGCCAAGCGAAGGCGCGGGGCGCCGTGCTGGTCACTCGGGCACGGCGACCGAACGGTCGTACCGGTTCGTGTCGCCAAGTTGAAACCGTACCTCGCTGATCAGCGCCGGCGCGGCAACGGATTCGCCGTCCTCGACCGCTGGGCGGAAGCGCCACGAACGAACGAGCGCCAAGGCCGCGTCGTCGAACACGCCAACGGGATCCGCCGTGTCCACCCGTGCATTGACGACCAGGCCTTCAACGGTCACGTCGTACCGCACCCGGACGACGCCCTCGACGCCGGCGGCGCGCGCCTGGTCCGGATACACGAGGTCGGCGCCGCTCAGCAACTGCAAGGGCCGGCCCGCGCCCGCGCACCCGGCGACGGCCGCCATGATCGTCGCGCTCAAGGCGACTGCCGCCCAAGCCTGCGTCCAGCTTCTGCTCACTGCGGCATCCATGGTCGCTTCAGCATACTTCGCCGGTTCCGGGGCCGCCATGACGGCCTGGCGGTCCCGACCCCGGCACCCCGGTCACGGGCGATTCACGCAACGCGCGGTCTAGGGCCACCGTCAGCGTCGGACCCGCATCCAGGAAACGGCGTGCCAAGGCCAGTTGGCCCCTTGCGCGACGGAGATTGTCGCCGTGTACCGAGACCTTGAAGTACACGTCATCGCAAAGGTGGTCCACGAGAAAGCGGACGCCGAGCATGAAGCTCATGTAGGCCGGAGCGGCCGAGAACCGGGCCACGTCGTCAAGCGTACCCATGCGGCTGACGAATCCGCCGGCCAAGGCCGCCAAGGCCGATGCGGGCATAGCGGGCGCGGTTTCGCCCTCCTCCGTGCCCGCAAAGGCGGAGCGGACAAGATCGCCGAAGTCCCACGCCGGATCGCCGACCATCACGGTGTCAAGGTCGATGATGGCGACCACGTCGTCCCGCGACGGGTGAAACAGCAGGTTGTTCACTTTGCAGTCGCCGTGGATCACGCGGGAACGCCGGGACGGCGCGAAGGCCTGCCGCAACACCTCCACCAGTTGCCGTTCCGGGTCCGCCCCTAACGGCGCTCCGTCGAGCGCCGCCAAGTAACGCTCAAGGTCGTGAAAGCCATCGATGGCCGACTCGAGCGGATGAGGAAACTCCGCGAAACGTGCGAGAAAGCCGCCGTAAGCCGCAGCAGCGGTGGCAAACAGCGAACGTGGCAGGCGCTCGAAGTTCCGCGCCAGTTGTCGCGGGAACAGCCGCCACAAATCGCCTTGGGCATCTATTACAAAAGGCGCGCCGGTCCGCGTGGGAACCGGCGCCACAAGCAACGTGTCGTCATGTGACAGCACGCCCGACAGGTTGCGCATCACGGCTTCGGGCCTGGTGAACACCGCGCGGTTCAGTCGTTGCAGGACGTGGCTCTCGGCGACCATCCACGTATCGTTTATGCGGCCAACGGGGTGCCGCACGGGAACCTCGCCGCCATCGAGCCAGTGCGCGAGCATGCGCTCGGGCGTCGCCTCAGGGCCGAAGGACGCTTCAGGAACCCTTGACGGCATAGGCAATCGGCAAAAGATACTCACCGTATGGGCCGGCCAAGGTCGCCGGATCCGTCGCGACCGTGCCGTCCACCACATCGGCGAGCGTCGCTAGCGCCTCCGACGCGGCGCCGAGTTCAGCCTCCAACGCGGAGTCTCCTGCGACTGCAACACGCTGGCTACGCCAACCTGTCGTCCAACCATCCATCGACGCGCCGCTGGCCAGGTCCGCTTCGGCGCGCCGCGAGGCCAGGCTCTCGGGAGCGAGGTAGTCCACGATGCGCTCAAGGGGCGTGAGCGCATCGTACGGTCGCACATCGCCGCTGCCGCCGAGCCCATTGACCCGCCGCTGGTACTCGCCCGTGCCAAGCAGGCGGCGGTACCACTTCACCGGCTCGAGCATCTCGATGAGGGGCTGAACGCCGGGCGCCAAGGGGATCGGGATTCGATCCTCCCCGACGATTCCGAGACCGCCCAGGACCGAACGGGTTTCCGCCATCCGCTCGTAGAAGCCATCGACATCGCGTGACGGATCCACGTCGACTCGCCAAAGCCGTTCGGCGACCGCTGGCATGCGACTCCACAACCGCGTGTCCAGGAGTTCATCGGTGACCAACTCCGACCATAGACAGGCCTCACCACCGAGAATCCGGCCTTTCCCCCGACCCGGCAGGTCAGGGAACTCCGCGAAGCGCGCCATCCAAGCCAGGCCGTCCGCGACGTGCCGAAGGCGTGGATGCCGGACCAATGCCTTCTCGCTGGCTACGAGGTCGCCGCTGGGGTCCGCCGCATAGTGCACGTCTGCGGGATAGAATAAATCGAGGTAGTACGGCGACGAGACCACGCAGTCGTGGCCGGCCGCCACCGCCGCGTCGCGGGCCCCGGCGCCGCGCCACGCCTGCACCACGGTTCGCGCCGGCAACGTCGGAGACAGGCACTCGTCCCAACCGATCGCCCGCTTGCCGAGCGCGGCCAGGCGATCGACGACCGCACCGTGGAAACGATGCTGGACGCCGGCATCGAGACCCGCCACCTCGTCGCCGCCAAAGTGGATGCACTCGTCCGGGAAGACGGCCGCCAATTCCCCGAGGAGCACGGCGATGGCGTCCATGGCGGCGCGGTTTTCGGGATCAAGACAGGCGCGGTGAACGCCGAAGCGCTCGCTCGGGCCGCTCACCGACGCACTGCCCGCCAAAGCCCACTCGGGATGCGCCGCCAGCCAGCTTGTGGCGTGGCCGGGCACGTCCAGTTCAGGCACGACGCGAACACCGCGGTCCGCCGCGTAGGCGACCAGTCCGGCGAGTTCCGCTACCGAATACGCCTCCGGGCTCGCCAGCTCCGGGTAGGCGTCGGACCGAAACCGGAAGCCCTGATCGTCCGTGAGGTGCAGATGCAGGACGTTCAACTTGTAGAACCACATGGCGTCCACGGTGCGCCGCAACGTGTCCATGCCGATGAAGTGGCGGACGGTGTCGATCATCAGACCGCGCCATGGGTATCGCGGCTCGTCCCGGACAGCGGCGATATCGATGCTGCCCGGGGCACCGAGTTGGACCAGTGTCGCCAGACCCGCCAAGGCACCCCACTCGGTGGCCGCCGCGATCCGTACACGGTCGCTGACGGCCATCCGGTACGCGTAGCTGTCCGTCAGCGCCGGCGTCTCGCGCGCCCCCTCGACGATCTCGAAGTCGAGGGCCAGACCCATCGGCGGGAGCCTGTCCACGGCCCGCTTGAGACGCGCCGTACACGGTCCGCGCACGACGTTCGGCTCACGGCGCAGCCGCCGGAGCGGCCCCCGCACCACCTCCGCTGGCCATGGCAGCAGCGCGTTCAAGAAAGCGCCGTGCGCCGCCAGTGGATGATCTCGATCGCCGCCGCCGCCGCTTCGATCCCCTTGTTGTAGGCATCGTCGGCGGCGCGGGACTGTGCCTGTGCGATGTCGGTGACCGGAAGCACTTCGTTGATGATCGGTACGCGCGCCGCTCGCGACACCTCGCCCAAGCCTCGCACGCACTCGTCGACGATCATCTCGAAGTGGTACGTGTCGCCCTTGAGAACGACGCCGAGGCAGATGATGGCGTCGGGCGGACGTCCGGCGCGGACGATTTCG
>LXNJ01002436.1_pt1 | contig 10226 bp, 6 predicted proteins | sample 809081 | NCBI WGS metagenome assembly LXNJ01 (sample SAMN04870510, study PRJNA318959) | sponge metagenome | biome: sponge; feature: marine sponge reef; material: water | host: Petrosia ficiformis | place: Greece: Milos, Mediterranean Sea | collected 2013-05-29 | depth 5-7 m
CATCAAGAAAATTCGCCACCCCCATGGGGGTGGTCAAAGGGGCTCTAATACAGCTTAAATGACTAAACAAACTGTCTCACGAAACTGCACCACCTGTGTCTGACTGCTTCGTACATGATTTCTCAGAGTGATTTCCGAATCACTCTTGTTATCGTCTCGCGGTAGTGGTGGATGGGTTACGCGAACTCAACTTGACACCTAAAGGATATCGCGATGTCGGTAGGTTTACCATCGGAGTTCATGGTTGGGGTCGCTCAGAGGACACACGAAAAGTAGTCTCTCCCGACTTCATCGTAATCAATTCAATGTAGTTGAACTTGAATCAATTCCTGCAATTTCAGAGTACGCGAACACTCACTAGTCGGTTTCTAACGTTGGAAACGGAAGAAATTAATCAATCTCCTTTGCAGTTCGGATGGTTTACAGTAACGCGCGACTGATTCTCCCAAAGCAATCGAATCAAACGTTGCTTAGAGATAGGACGTAATAACGAAGCTGCGAATGTATGTTTCAGGGACAACAACCTGTGTATCTGTACACACGGTAGTTAGCTCGACCACCTTCGAATGACCTTCAGAATGTCATAGCGGCGTAGGCACTCAGAATTCGTACCTGCATGACCGATCACCTTACCAAATAACGATTTCAGCTCACTCCTGAGTTAGACTGTTTTCACAAATCTCGTTAGCTTTCAAGTAATCGACCTTAGCGTGTCTGGCTTCGCTTAGTGTTTGCATCAACGTTAGACAAGGCCACGCCTCGCAAACGATTTAGGACTTTGTTCGTCCCCACGACGACCAGATGTACGCGTGCTCGGGAGAGAGCGACGTACGGTAGTTCTCTATCGGTGGCGATGTCTGAAGTCGCTGCGACTAAAACTACTCGGCGTTCAAGCCCTTTGAAGCGTCGAATGCTGTCTACCACAATGTGGTCTTCGATACTTTCGTCGCAGCGCGTCGTATGGAATCCCCCTAAGTAACCGCGAGGCGCGATGTTTTTGATTGCCTTCATGCTGTCAACCAAGACAGCGATGTCGTGACGAGGTATTTGTTCGATCGCCACGAGGCGACGAACGCAGTCAGATATTCGTTTTTCGATTGATTTGTCGGAAATCACAGTAATCCACTGAACCTCGACTCCCTCTGCTCCAATCGCTTGTATTTCATATCCAGTATAGTGCCGACACACCAGTTCGTGAATACGTTGCGTGTTTCTCAGATTCAACGTGAGTCTGATCGGAATCGAACCCACGCCGTCGGCAAACTGATCTGAGTTCGTATATACGCGTTGGTTATTGTCGTAGAAGATCCGGAGAATTCTTGGTCCGTTTGGATCTAGTGCTTCCACGATATAGGCAGGAAATCCTGACCTTCGTCGACAATGATCGCACCGTACCTCTCGTTGGGTACGCGCTCGAAAGCTTGCACAAGCAGTTTCGGCCATACTTCTTCGAATAGATTTAGTCTGGATATGCCTTCGGGAGTTTCTAATTTAGCGCGATTCGCGAAGTACACACAAAGCCCGTGGAATGTCATCGTCGTGATTAACGGTGCGTCACTCAGCGACCGACGAACTTGTGATGCCAGACCGCGGTTGTGACAGACGAACAGGGTACGGATACCATTGTTCTGGCATCTTCTGGCTTCCTCGATTGCCAGTACGGTCTTTCCGATCCCAGCGCTACCGCTGATTGCTACGCGCGCAACCTCATCTATCGCACGCAGAATGTGAAATTGCTGCTGAGTTAGTACGTCTATTAACACGTCATCTCGCGAGAACGTCGTAGTGAGTGGTGAACTCAGTCGGAACGGCATAGCTAAGATTTTCTCAAGCGCACGAAGACCGTCGCTACCTAATTTCTCAGTTCCACCTTTGTCCTTCGATAATTCGCCGAAGCGTTCCGAGATCATGATCGAAAATCGTTGTCGAATTGGTCGGCAAAACAGAAAATCCGATGAGGCACATCCGCGCCGAGGTCCCCTACGGGAGACGCCGAGTGCAGTAGTACGATCCCGTGTCGCGTGCGAATATATCGCGATTTCCAATGCACGGACGTATTCAGTTTCTTAAGCAACTCGTGTTTTGAGGTTCTAGCTTGGTGTACGAGGTTTTTGATGCGATGTGTTACGTTCCAGCGATCACGACTAGTCCATCGATCTGTGTACGGATCGTAGGCAACAGCGCCGCCTTTTAGCTCAATTGCGAGAATGCCATACTCGGCATGAGCGACAACGAAATCACATTCACCATCAATCTCTTCTCCGCTAGCTGTAAGACCGAGCCACGGTCGGGAATAAAACACGACGAAAGAATCATCGAGTACGTCCGCCAGACGTTCGTACACTCTGCACTCGGAGCTGCGTAGCAAGTTTCCTGTGACATCGCGCGGCAGTATTCTGGGCCACATCACCGCCACGTTATCGTCCGTTAATCAGCGGGGAGAAGTATCCGAGATCAGGGTAGTCCGGCAAACCTACAAGAGCAACCCTATCAAGAAACTGGTTGTATTCCTCACAGGCGGTTTCAGGAGCAAGTAGGCAGGCATGACATGCCGCAAGCGATAGAGCATCAGAGCCGGCAAGCATCCCCTCGATGCACAGAGGGTCGCAGGAACACCATTCCATTGCGTGGATTGCTGCCTCGATAGCTCTCTCGATTCGGTGTACTTCGCCCTGTCGCTGAAGTCCACCAAGGGTCCCATCCGAATCTGAAGTTGCGGTATAGATCAGGATTCCCGCCATTTTCTCTTCCGTTTCACTCACATACAGGCGTTCTCGTAAAGCGGCGGTCGAATAACCGCTTTCCAACGTGAGCTGACGCATCAGAGCATGCGCGAACCCGTGCGCTAGCAGGAATCGAGGAGTAATCTGCCGAACCGGATCCCTATCGCCGTATCGCATTTCCCAATTGACTCGAGCGGCATTCTCGATTCTCTTTGCACGTGCTACCACGTCATTCCGTGTCTCCCATAGGTGGAGGGCGTCTCGATTAAATGCGAGGAAGATTCCCTCGCCACGAACCTCAACCGCCGGAAGCCACTCGAGATGGGCAAGGGAAATCGCTGCAATGTCCGGACTCTCTTCATCGCCGGGTGGGTTTATCCGAGTAAAGCCTCTAAGCGCTCGTACCTCGCGTAACCGCACTACACGAACTACTCTACTCAGAAATCCTTGAAGCCGAACAGGAACGGGTACGTTACGCACTTCGAATTCCCGCGCATCACCATCGTTGGTATCCATTTTGGAGTCGAATTGCCTATATTCTTCCTGCCTAATGTTCAGTATGTCATCACTATTTATTTTTGCGAGACGCTCTTCCACGATCCGTGCAAGTTCCTCAGGAGTAAGACCGAGATTACGTAGCACGTGTTTGAGATCGCCTCTGCCAAGTACGCGAATGAACGCTGCACGGTCATTCGGTTCAGTGTTGACGATCGCCGCCCAATAGAGTCCAAGTGCTTCCTGTAATTGATCAGACCAAGGGGGAATGCTGAGGGCTGACGCGATGACTGGAAAATAAAGGTTTGACGCGCCGCGTTGTAGTACTCGTGGTTCACGATCACAGTCTTCCTGCGAAACACCGAGCCACGGTTTCCTTCCGCGGCATTTAGTGCCCCGCCATGTGTTTGCGCTGAATACACCATCCATCGAGCGCTGAGCGTTGCATTCGCGGCAGCTCACTACCAATCCACCAAGCCCTGGACCCTCCGATCTAAGACGAAGATCAGCACGCTCCTTTTTATTGCAGTTTGCCCGATGTCCAACCCAGAAGTGCCACGGGAAATCATCTAGATGACCCTTGGAACAAGCCATTACGAACCGGATGGGAACTGCGAAGACCTTTCTTTGACTTGGTTTTTTACGCGAGCAGTCTGCGCAGTAGCGATAGGCTCGACCGGGATCCGCAGACCATCGACGTGATGGTGCAAGCCGGTCGCACGATGGGCATTGCAACCATTCGGGGAAGCGCGAAGCGACAAGCGAACGGTTATCTGGTCTGCCTTGGTTGTCGCGCCTATCCTCGTCAACGACCGGCGGTAAACGGAATCCGTTTACCGAGAGTTTCTTCTGTAAGCGTGGCTCCGTGATCTGTTGTGGATTTGCTAAGCCGGCAGGAGGGAATGATTTATCCCATTCCTCCAACCCCGCTGCAACTGCGGAGATCGGCGCGCCATCCGCACGGAAGTCAATGACGGATCCGGGTCCAAACGTCATGACCGCTGCACTTCTTCGCAATTTGCCTAGCTGATTATTTGGCATCATCAGTCCCTACCGATGCTTTCTCACTCAGCCACTCTTGGAGTCGGTATCGAGTTGACGCCTCGACGCTGCGCATATTGTTGAGTGTTGGCCACGCTTCGCCCGGTAATCTACCCATCGCTCGCATAGCTTCGGCTCTTTCGGCATCCTGAAGCAAGGAGTTGTTGACCGTCCGCGACCAATAGCTTCTTGGCGCGCGAATATCCCAAGTGTCGAGACTATGCTCCAACTCCATCCTGACATCAGTTTCCTGTGGATCAATTGCCGTTGATCGTCGGACGATTTCATCTATCAGGTCCATTGCGGCAGTAATAGCGTCATCATCCAGTTCTGGCCGTTCGGTCATCCCCGGAACCAGATGTCGAACCATCGCGACCAGCACAGCGTGTAGCGCACGGTCACGCGCGCGCGACGCGAATGGTGTCACACTCGTAGGCTCGACATCTCGATACAAAGTCTCATGCCAGGTGGGGAAAGTCTCGTAGTGTGAGCGGTCACGGGCTTTTACATTGTTGAGTATGGGTACGATGAGTCCCGGAACGTCGCCGCGCCCAACTCGGCTCGTTGCTTGTATGTATTCTGCTATTCCCTTTGGCTGACCGTTAATAAGCATCAGGCCAAGGCGCGGAATGTCGACACCTACACTGAGCATATTCGTCGCGAGAACGACATCGAGTGCGCCCGGCTTGCCAGCAGGCGTCGTTAAGCGATATAGCATGTCACGAACTTCAGACTGCGTACGTCTTGAAGTCAGCTCTTCGATAAACTCAGGCTTGCGCGCCGATTCGCCGCGTCGGTTTGCGAGTAGCGCCAAGCTGTCGTTCACGTCGTCCTGCATTAGGACAAGTGCGCCTCCTAACTCGCGCAACGAGTTGAAGTACGAGATCAATGTCCAGTACGGATCTCGGATTTTGTTGTCGGTCGAGCCCTCAAAGACGTCTTGAAGAAGCGATGCCGCTACTGCTTGGAGTGTGAACTTCGCAGATCTTCCGGCCGTCGTGACACCGGCATAAATGCGGCCTGGAGCATCTTGGTCCACCACTGCAAAGGCCGAATCTGAAGCATCTAGACAAGACGGCGGAAACTGCGAGGTCTCTCGGTGAAACAAGGCCGCCACCTGTTCAGATGCTCGACGGATCGTTGCGGTGGAACCGATGATTTTTGGCGGCGCTCCACTAGTCGTGAACATTCGATCGATCGCTACTTCATACAGGCCAGCTACCGTGCCGAGTGGTCCTGAGATTAGATGCAACTCGTCTTGGAGAATAAGGTCGGGTGGATTGCCCTTATCCAGCCCAAACAACCCGTTGATTTCCTTGCGTCGGACGATCTGAGCGAATTTATCGATCGTACCGATCAGCAAAGTTGGTCGAATCTGATACACGTCTTCGTCTACCGTCCAGATCGGTAGAGGAGCGTTCATATCAAATAGCACGCACTCCTCATTTTCACAATAAACGTGAATCATGTCTGACCGTTCGTCGTGTTTCCATAGAAGCGAATTCCGACATGCTGGACAGTGCGTAATCTGCTTGGGCGTCGGCTGATCCGGCGCACCATTAAGAGCGGCTGCGGCGTTCTTCGTTCGATTGGGCACCGCGTCACCACCGACCCAAAGTCCGATTGAGAAAGGCGTGTTTCCTAGTTCGCCGTCTATTGCATTCGAGTCGCGAATGCGTCCTCGACGGATTGCCTCACACGCGAGCAGAACAGAAGACGCACGAGTAAACTGTTGCGTCGTCAACAGTCGAAGTGTGTATCTCATAATTGCGGCAACTCCGTCTCCCGCATTTGTTTCCTTCTTAGCCGACAGCCTCCGATAGAACGCAAGAAATGCGATCAACGCGAGATACGCTTCAGTCTTGCCACCTCCAGTCGGGAACCAGAGCAGATCCATAATTCGGCGCTCAGGATGCTCGGGGTCTGCAACAGATGCCATTGCTAGCAGAATAAAACCGAGCTGGAACGGCCGCCATTCAAATGGACCTCGCTCTCGTTTCGAAGGATCCCAACCATGCTGTGTGTCCATGGCAAGATTTGCCAATCGAAACGCTCGTGACATCGTAGCGTCACCAACGATCCGGTTTACGCCACTGACCATGCGAGTATGGATATTTCGGCACGTCGCGATGTTCTTCTTCGCCTGCTCGTGGAATTCCTCCGGCAACATAGGTACTTCTGCTTCGCGAGCCGTAATCCACTTTTCATACGCCTCAGGGAGTTTCAGAAGCGTGTTTCCTAACTTGTCAGGTTCAATGGTTACGAGTGTACGCGCTGATAGTGGTGTTTGTTTATCGCTCTCGCGCAGCGCGTCAAATACGTGGTGACCGGCCACGCTGGTTGCGGGAACGATTGCGGTGGGAATCCAGCTTGTTGCGACCACGCTAGCTGTTGCCGATTCGGATTCGGCTTTCCACTCCACGGAACACGTATGACCGGCAGCGAATTCGTAGGCATTGCGGTACAAAAGTGCAGAGGAGCGGTCATCATCATCTATCACCGTACGGCGTGAAGGTCGAGCGACCAGTTCAGTACCGTGACATGGAGAAATTTCGACATGCGTCTGGAATAGCGTGAGCCGTTCGAAGCCCTCGCGACCTTCGTCTTCGTCAGGTTCTGCGCGATTCAGCAATGTAATAGTGGCAAGAGTTCCACCGGACCACGGCGCGGTTCGCACATGTAGGGCGACGCCAGGCGGTGCCCCACGTGATTCGAGATCAATGGACTTCGATAGGGTTTCTAAAGCAACAGCCTCTAGGCGGATTTGGTGCGCTCGACGTTGCCATTGAGTTCGTTTGCGAACTGTTTCTTTAATGTCTATTAGGCTTCCTTCCGATTCGGATATGGGTTCATATGTCGCGAATCTGACTCTCACGTCTAGTTCAGGTATGCCTTCCGTCGCTCTCGCAGCAAAAGATACACCGGCTGAACAAGGTCTCATGAGGCCCGCGAGCGAAACTTCCTCTTCTTCACCAATAGAGCCGGTTTCGACCTCATCGGCGCCGGATAGACCGAGGCGCTCGTCTTCCTCCGCACCCATCAGGGATTTACGCGGCCAGAGAATACCTGTCAAATACACGTCCGAAGGACGCGACGTTAGGACTTCGTCCTCCGATGATGGCCCGACCAAGTCGCGCTTAAGTCCGTTGATAAGGCTTTCCCGCAAGTTATCCTCCTTTTTTTCCGCTAGCACACGGGAAAAATGCTGTGGTATAGGCGAGTATCGAAGGTGCTAGTATGAAGCCGCTACTTTTCCACGGCTCATGCAGCTTTTCGATTTCGGGCGAATCTGGTGGAAGGACAATCGTGCGCACGCCGTGCAGATGTAGATGCGGTATTTTTTCGGGAGGGCGTCTCCGACCGTTTCTTAATTTCGCTTGAATAGCTTTTCCTATGGTGAACATATCGGTATTAACACCACTTGAAAGTACAGCGATACATTCGTCCGTTGCGGGCTCTTTTATACGATACGCAAACCCGGTGTCATGATCACTTTCGGCGATCAGTGATACGGATTTGTCTCCTAGCGCGAGAATCCGAATCTGGGCTGCGCTGGCTGCTTCAGCATCCCTATAGAACACGCGTCCCGTCAAACCTTCTGCGCCTATGTCGTTGTCACGACCGATTTCGAATTGAGCACGCGGTTTGTTACCCTTTGTCTGAAGTCGGTATGCCCGTCCCGAATCCTCGATACGTCGCGCGTTCTGCCGCCACCCTTGGCCAGTGAGCAGTTGCGATCGTCCACGCGTCGCGCCAACAAACACGACTCGAGACTCTTCGTCTTCATCGACATTCTCTCCGTTTGCTTGAGGGAGCATTAAGTGCACGATTTCTGCTTCGCGACCTTTTGAACCGTGTATCGTCCCAACAATTGGGCCATGCACTCCCAGTTCGGAATGACAGAGTTCAGCTGGAGGCTGTTTACGCCCCAAACGCTGCCTCAACCTCCGCATATCCACGACTGTTCTTGTGCGACCCGCGATACGAACCAGATGAGCCCACGCCTCATCTGGTTCATGAATCGCGAAGGACGTGCCGTGAACTCTTTGCGCCCAAAGATCCATAAATTTACCAATGTTCAAATCCACATTCGTTTGATCGCAGAATATCGAGGCAATCCATGGTGAAAGGTAAACAGGAAGGCCGGACATTCGAACACGATGCGGAATACCCTTAGTGGTCAACATCGAGCTTGTCATTAACACATCGCAACGCCGACGATATAGGATGAACGCGTCCTCGAGTTCGCGAGGGAACTCGTCATTGATGTTCGGAGCTACGCCATCCGCAAGATCGATGACTTCATCTGTGATTTCTTCGAGTTTATGCCCCGTTTTGCCCACTGAAGTGAGAACCTTACGGCGTACGTCAGAGAAAATCTTCAGCAGTTGTGAAGAATGTGTGCGATGAACTTCAGTCAGCTCGAATTCACGAAATGTGTCACCGGCATTTGCACGTAATTTAGCTGGTAATGTCGATTCGACGGACTCACCCAGCTGAATCTCTCTGTCGTCTGCGAAGCCGTATATGGCTTGGGCTTCGTCTGCGAACACGGAGACACCACTGGCAGTCGAAATCCTGCAGATAAATTCGACGACGAGGTCCGCGCGTATGCCCACGATATCCTGTGCTTCGTCAACGATGAGGTGTTCGACGTTGTCTGCGAGATATTCGGAGACGTTTTCTTCCTCTCGAATGAGCTCGAGCACTCGTTCGATGTTCTCTTCATATGCACCGATAACTCTCGCCTGGTCATCGAATCCAGAATGGATCGTCCATGCATGCGAATCCAAAGTCGCGATCTTTACCGCGAAAGCCGCCGTGTCATCATTCAGAGACGCGGCGATTCTGTCTCTTATCTCGCGCACTGCCGTTCGCGTGAAACTAATCAGCCAGATGCGACTTGGTTCCAATTCGCAATGGTTGATCAGGTGTGAGACTCTCGCACACGCAACTGCTGTTTTACCCGTACCCGGTCCGGCAGAGATGAGCAGTCGGTCCTCTGGCGGCGCGCCAATTACGTCGCGTTGTGAAGGATCCCACTCTATCTGATCGGGTTGTACGAGCGGAGACTGAGGCTGATTTACTTTTCCTGCCACGCGAGAAGTACCGCTTTTTCTTTGGTGCTTGATTGGTTCGACATCGTCAATCCACACTTCGCTGCCGTTAATCAATCTGTGGAACCGCTTCTTGTATTTGATAGCGGGTTTTCCTTCGACGTGGCGAAGCGGGCGCATTACCCGAACGATTTCTTGCCCTCTTCTAAATATGCGTACTTCGATTTGAGCCATAACAGCGATTTCACTTATGCACGTAGATCAGATATTTCTATGTAAGATCGTGCCGATTCAAGCAGATGGGGCCCTTCATTCGTTCTCAAACCCAACTGCGTCGCTCACTAAACTGAGCTTGTGGCTACGCGAAGTACCTGATTTTAAGAGTGATGTATGTATTTCCGGTGGTTTATTAGAGAGAATGGCAGAATGTATGTTGACAACTGTGAAAATCAACGAATATCTTTACCCGAGTTCATCGATTGTGAAAATAACTCTACGAGTGCGGCGAACAAAAAGCGCGTGCCCGTCAGCTAGCAGAAATTCGGACGAGTTTTCTTTGAATTGGACAGGTATTACAAAGCTAGGGGAGATTGTGATGATTACGACCAGTACACTGCGACCCAACGTGTCATGCTCATAGACTACATCTTGATGGGGATTTGCGGGTTTGTGTAAACTATTTGATTGTTAGTCCATAACGAACGAAGCACTCAACAACGTTATGCCATCAGATTCGGATAACGATCTCGTCATCGAACGGGGTGTAAAGGTTGAACCTGCCAAGCCAAAACTTGAAAAACCACCGATGTACAAGGTCATTCTCCTGAATGACGATTACACGCCTATGGAGTTCGTGGTTCACGTTTTAGAGACAATCTTTGGCATCGAGACGGAACGTGCCGTCCAGCTG
>LXNJ01002437.1_pt1 | contig 10223 bp, 10 predicted proteins | sample 809081 | NCBI WGS metagenome assembly LXNJ01 (sample SAMN04870510, study PRJNA318959) | sponge metagenome | biome: sponge; feature: marine sponge reef; material: water | host: Petrosia ficiformis | place: Greece: Milos, Mediterranean Sea | collected 2013-05-29 | depth 5-7 m
CGACGAGACCGGCGAGGTGGAGCGCGTGGGCGGCATCAAGTACACGATCAAGGACGGCATCGTCTACGACGCGCAGCAGCTGCTGGCCGACGTGCGCGAAATGGTCCGCAAGGCCAAGGAGGAGCGGGCGGTCTCGGACGGGGACAGCTGACCGTCCAGCATGGCCGAGCAGTTGTAGCCGAGCGTTTCCGGCCCCGGTTCTTTGGGGAATGAAGGGCGACCGGGATGGCCCGCCGGCCGGATCATCCTGGCCGACAACCTCCCCGTGCTGCGGGGGATGGAAGGGGGGAGCGTCCAGCTCGTCTACGTGGACCCGCCCTTCAATACCGGGCGGGCGCAGGCACGAACGCGCATCCGGGTGGACCGCGACGAGGCGGGAGACCGCACCGGCTTCCAGGGCGCCCGCTACCGCACCACGATCCTGGGACGCAGCAGCTACGACGACCGCCACCCTGACTACCCGGCCTTTCTCGAACCCCGGCTGCGGGAGGCGCACAGGGTGCTCGCGCCCACGGGGTCGCTCTTTTTTCACATAGACTACCGCGAAGCGCACTACTGCAAGATCCTGCTCGACGAGATCTTCGGCGGCGCGTCGTTCATGAACGAGATCATCTGGGCGTACGACTACGGTGCGCGCTCGAAGCGGAAGTGGCCCGCCAAGCACGACACGATCTTCTGGTACGCGAAGGATCCCGCCGACTACACCTTCAACTACGACGAGATGGACCGGATCCCGTACATGGCGCCGGGGCTGGTCGGCAAGGAGAAGGCCGCGCGCGGCAAGACGCCCACGGATGTGTGGTGGCACACGATCGTGAGTCCGACCGGCGGCGAGAAGACGGGGTATCCCACACAGAAGCCGCTCGGGGTGCTGGAGCGCATTGTGAAGGTGCACTCAAACGCGGGCGACACGGTGCTGGATTTCTTCGCGGGAAGCGGGACGGCGGGCGAGGCTGCGGCGCGTCACGGCAGGAACTACATCCTGGTCGATGCCAACCCGGAAGCGGCGCGGGTGATGGCGAAGAGGCTGGGCGGGTTCGGCGCGGAGTGCGTGGGGTTCGACGGCGAGCCCGGGGCGGGCTGAGGGCTCGTCCCGGTCAATCGGGCCGCTCGAGCTCCACCGCCGTTCCGTAACACATCAACTCGGCGGCGCCCTTGCTCACCTCCGCGGACTGAAAGCGGATGGCCAGGATCGCGTGCGCGCCAAGCGCCTCGGCTTCGGCGACCATCCGGTCCACCGCCTGCTCCCGCACTTCCGCCAGCAGCTTGGTGTATTCGTACACCTCGCCACCCGCCAGATTCCGCAGGCTGGCGATCACGTCCCGTCCGATATGGCGTACGCGCACGGAACTGCCCCTCACCATTCCCAGTGTGCGCGCCACGCGATGTCCGGCCACCGCTTCCGTCGTTGTCAGTATCATCGGTGCACGTGACGGTAGGGGTCCGTTCCGTATTCCCTGTAGCGATCCCAGATCACATTGGCGAGCAGCACCAGCATCCCGATGACGATGGCTCCCGTCGCCAGTTTCACGACGATCGCGGAAGGCGACCTGACGAAGGTCCAGACGCCGTAGCTGAGCCAGGCCAGGAATCCGGCCAGCGCGAGCAACCAGCCCACCGGCTGTGTGATCCGGTTTCTGATCCGATCCCACACCGAGTCGTCGACAGTGGCGGCGAACGACAGATCCTGGAGGTCCTGCTTCATCGAGCGGAAGATTGCGAACTCGCGCCGCAGCTCGCTCGACCCCGCCAGCCGTCCCTCGATACGCGCCCTCTCCTCGGGCGTGACCTCGCCATCGAGGAACCGCATCAGCTCCTCATGGCTCACTTCGTTGGACAGGTTTGCGTTCATAGGCTCGTCCGCCTCTGGAGGGACCACGTCCTCCGGTGCTCCATGGTCATGTTCACGGGTAGTCCGCCCGTGACTCCCGCAGCACATCGGCCAGCGCCCGCCGCGCGTGGAAGAGCCGGCTGGCCACCGTTCCTTCCGGAATATTCAGTATCCCGGCGATCTCACCGTAGCGAAACCCCTCGATTTCCTTCAATACGATTATCTCGCGGTGATCTTCACTGAGTCTCTCGAGTCCCGCCCAGAGCAGTTCCTTCGCAGCCTTCTTCTCACGCATGCGCTCGGGCCCCGATTCGGGGTCGGCCGGCTTCATCTCCAGCCTCTCGTCGAGCGCTTCCAGTTGGAATCGGACCTTGCGGCTGCGAAGCGCGTCTCGGCACTGATTCCTCAGAATCTGAAAAAACCACGGGGCGAACGGTCTCTTCAGGTCGAAGCGACGGAGCGATTTCCACGTCTTCACGAACGCGTCCTGCAGCGCGTCGCTCGCGTCGTCCGGGTTCCCCATCATCCCCAGAGCCACGCGCATTCCGGGCCGTTCGTACGCCCTCACAATCGGTTCGAAGAAGCGAGCGTTGCCCGCCTGGCACTTTCGCAGAAGTTCCCGTTCCAGGTCAGGGAGCAAGCTTCCTCCATGTCGGATTCCGGTGCACGTAACCAAATACGCCGATCAGGATCGTAACATTCTAATCGTGAGCGCGCTCCCATGGATCGAGCGGGAAGTCCGCGATGGCGCGGCGGATGCGCGGATGCTGCCGGCCGGGGACTGGCAGGCCTCGGCTCCGTCGCCCAGATTGGCCGTGTCCCGAACCTCAACCCATACCACGGACAGCCCCCCAATGGATCCTGAATGTATCCGGCGCGGTCGCGCCATCGTCGTGATGACGCTCGTCTCGTCCCTTTTCGCCATTGCCCAGACCCGGGGCGAGGCACAGGAAGTGGAGTACCCGGCCGGCTTCGACGAAGAGGCCCGGTATTACCCCGAGGCCCTGGGTCCCCTGACCCGGCCGGTCACGACCAATTCGGCGCGCGCGCAGAAGTTCTTCGACCAGGGCGTGCAGATGATGTACGCCTTCACGCCGCTGCGGGCCGCCCGGTCGTTCCGTCAGGCACAGCGGGAGGATCCCGACTGCGCCATGTGCTATTGGGGCGAGGCATGGGCCTGGGGACCCTACCTCAACGGGCCCATGGGCCCCGACGACGCACCGCGCGCGTACGAGAATATCCGGAAGGCGCAGGACCTGGCCGGGGATCACGCCAACGACGTCGAGAAGGCGCTGATCGATGCGATGGCGGTCCGGTACACGCGGGAACACGACAGTGACACCCGGAAGATGCTGGATTCGGCGTACGCCCGGGCGATGGCCGACGTGTACGAGCGGTTTCCCCACGACCTCGACGTAGGCACACTCTACGGCGAATCCCTCATGCTGCTGGAACCGCGGCGGGGCCGGTGGGACATCGACAAGCCGGAAGTCACGAAGATCCACGGGATCCTCGAGGCCGTTCTGGCCATGGACATCGCACACCCGGGTGCGTGCCATCTCTACGTGCACGCCACCGAGCCCACGATCCGGCCCGGGAAGGCGGAGGCGTGCGCCGACTATCTCGGCGCGGCGATCCCCGGGGCCAGCCACATTCAGCACATGCCTTCCCACACCTACAACCGCATCGGGCGCTGGGGCGACGCGGTGCGCGCCAATCTCGCGGCGTGGCACTCCGACCAGCGCGCCGAGGAAGACATCGCGTGGGCCATCTACCCGTCGCACAACCTGCAGATGCTCCTCTTCGCCGCGTCCATGGACGGTCAGGGAGCGGTCGCCATTCAGGCTGCCCGCGACTACGGCAAGATCGTGCCGGGAGGGGCGTTCTACGAGGCCATGACCATGCTGCGCTTCGGTCGCTTCGACGAGATCCTGGAGCTGGACGATCCTCCCGGCGGAGGGATACAGCGCGGCTTCTGGGATTTCGCGCGCGGCTACGCGTACCTGCGCATGGACGAGCCCGACCGCGCCTCGGTCTACCTGGAGAAAGTGCGGCGGGCGGCCGAGAAGACCCCCGACGGCGAGCGCTTCAGGGGGCATTCGGCCGCGGACCTGCTTGGCGTGGTCTCGGGTATTCTGGAAGGCGAGATTCTGCGCCACGAAGGAGAAACCGACAGGGCCATCGAGGTGTTGGAAGCCGCGATCCAACGCGAAGACGGGCTGCGCTACGACGAACCCGAGCCGCTGAACTTCTCGGCCCGCCACTGGCTTGGCGATCTGCTGCTGGAAACCGAGCGGTATCCGGAAGCGGAACGCGTGTTTCGCGCCGCTTTGGAGGACCACCCCCTGAACGGCTGGTCGCTGTTCGGGCTGGAGGCGGCTCTTCGTGCCCAGGGTCTGGATTCCAAAGCCGAACAGGTGCAGGAGCTGTTCCAGTCGGCCTGGGCGAGATCGGACACCTGGATCAAGGGGCCGATCTTCTGACTAACGTCCGTAACTAGCTGTTCTGCAACGTCTTAAGTATGCTGTCGCACTGTGTCGCCGCGCGGGGATTCTACTTGACGCGTCCGTTGCCCTCCGGTAGCTTTTGATCCCCAATCAATAATCATTCTTATTACTGATAACGGAGTACCGGATGGACAACGCGTCGATTCTCAACGTGGCCGCCCTGAGGGCCAGGGTCGCGGATGGGGATCTCGATATTCTGAAAGGGGTAGACCTCGCCATCAAGCCGGGAGAAATCCATGCGATCATGGGTCCGAACGGATCCGGCAAGAGTACGCTGGCCAAGGTGATCGCGGGCCATCCGGCCTATGAGCCCACCGGTGGGCTGGTGCACTTCGACGGAGAGGATCTGCTCGAAATGGAACCGGACGAGCGTGCCCAGGCGGGTGTGTTCATGGCGTTCCAATACCCGGTCGAGATTCCCGGCGTGTCCATCGCCAATTTCCTGCGCACCGCCCTGCAGGCCCGGCTGGAGGACGGCGAAGAACTGGATCTCTTCGATTTCCAGGAGTTGCTCATGGACCGGATGGAGTTGCTGGAAATGGATCCCTCGTTCGCGCAGCGCTCCGTGAACGACGGTTTCAGCGGCGGCGAGAAGAAGCGCAACGAGATTCTGCAGATGGCGATCCTGAAACCGTCCCTGGCGGTGATGGACGAGACGGACTCCGGCCTGGACATCGACGCGCTCAAGATCGTCGCCAACGGGGTCAATACCCTGAGAAAGGAAAACCCGGACATTTCCGTGCTGCTGATTACGCACTATCAGCGGATCCTGAACCATGTCACCCCCGATGTGGTGCACGTCATGGTGGACGGCAGGATCGTGGAGTCCGGCGGCCCGGAGGTGGCGCTGGCGCTGGAGGCACGTGGCTACGAGGAGTACCGGAAGGCCCACGCGGCCTGACCGCGACGGCGCATTCGGCGGACGCGAACGCAGGTGCCGCGGCCGTCGGTTCACGGATCGCAAGGAGGAATCAGATGCCTGGCAACGAAGTAATCCAGGGACTTGGACTGGACGACTACAAGTTTGGATTTGTAACGGATTCGGAGCCGGTCTTCCGCACGAGGCCCGGACTCGACGCCGAAATCGTAGAGCAGATTTCCGCCCGCAAGGACGAACCCGAGTGGATGCTCAAGCGGCGCCTGAAGGCTCTGCGGATCTACGAATCCAAACCCATGCCCCAGTGGGGCGGCGACCTGTCCGAACTCGAGGACACCCTTCGCCAGACGTATTTCTACGTGAAGCCGCAGGAGCAGATGGAACGCTCCTGGGACGATGTTCCCGACAGCATCAAGGAGACCTTCGAAAGACTGGGCATTCCCGAGGCGGAGCGTGAGATTCTGGCTGGCGTCGGGGCTCAGTACGACTCCGAGATGGTGTACCACTCGCTGAAGGAGGAGTGGGAATCGCAGGGCGTCATCTTCGACTCGATCGAAGACGGCCTGAAGAACCATCCCGAGTTGTTCAGGGAGTATTTCGGGAAGGTGATCCCGGCCGCCGACAACAAGTTCGCGGCGCTCAACTCCGCGGTGTGGTCCGGTGGATCGTTCGTATACATCCCGCCCGGCGTGGAATTGAAGACGCCGTTGCAGGCGTATTTTCGCGTCAACCAGGAGCGGTTGGGGCAGTTCGAGCGCACCCTCATCATCGCCGACGAAGGATCGCGCGCGCACTACATCGAGGGCTGTACCGCGCCCGTCTACTCGACCGATTCCTTCCACTCGGGCGTGATCGAGATCGTCGTAAAGCCGGAAGCACGGTTCCGCTACACGACGATCCAGAACTGGTCGAACAACATGTACAACCTGGTGACCCAGCGGGCGCTGGTTCACCGGGGCGCGCACATGGAATGGCTGGACGGGAACCTCGGGTCGAAGCTGACCATGAAGTACCCGTCCTGCTACCTGATGGAAGAGGGTGCGCACGGCGAGATCATGTCCATCGCGTACGCGGGTGACGGACAGCACCAGGACACGGGTGGCAAGGTCATTCACGTGGCGCCGAACACATCGTCCAGCATCGTGTCCAAGTCGATCTCGAAGGGAACGGGGCGTTCCTCGTACCGCGGCCTGTGCAAGGTCTACGACGGGGCCGCGAACGCGAGGTCGAACGTGGAGTGCGACGCGCTTCTCATCAACGAGACATCCCGTACGGACACCTTCCCCTATATCGAGATCGACGAGAAATCGGCGACGGTCGGCCACGAGGCCACAGTGTCGAAAGTCGGTGACGAGCAGCTCTTCTACCTGATGAGCCGGGGGATGGACGAGGCGGAGGCCATGGCACTGATCGTGCGCGGATTCATCGAGCCGATTGCGAAGGAATTGCCGCTCGAGTACGCAGTCGAGTTGAATCGGCTGATCGAACTCGAGATGGAAGGGAGCGTGGGGTGAGCCAGGCCGCTGTCGTACGTCAACGGACCGGCCCGGCTATCGGTCGGGCCACGGTAGCCGGGATGGGAGCTGCCGACCCGGCGTGGCTGAGGGCCCGGCGCGACGAGGCGTGGGCCATCTACCAGGCCACGCCGATGCCCTCCACGCGCTCCGAGGAGTGGCGCTATACGGACCTCGCGCGCAAGCTGCAACTTGACGACCTGGTCGTTGCGGATGGGCTCACCGGGCCCGCCGCCGGAGCCCTCCTGCCCGGCCCGCTGCGCCGAACGATGGAGCAGGATGGGGACAGCGCGGGCCGCATCGTGGACGTTGACGGCAAGGTCGTCTCGGTGGAGCTGGACGAGTCACTTGCCCGCCAGGGTGTCGTGCTGACATCGCTGCGGGAAGCGGCTCGCCAGGGTGACGACAACATCCGGAGGCTTCTCGCCACGGCTGCCGTCCCGGCCTCGGACGGCAAGTTCCCCGCGCTCAACGCCGCACTGTGGAGCGACGGGGTGTTCCTCCGCGTTCCCAGCGGAGTCACCATCGAGCGTCCCGTGCGGCTCAGCCGCTGGGTATCGCGTTCCGGGAGCGCCACATTCACGCGCATCCTCATCGTCGCGGAGGCTTCGAGCCGGCTTTCGTTCGTCGAGGAGACCCTTTCGCCCGACTTCGACCGGACAACGCTGGTCAACACCGCAGTCGAGGTCTTTTCGAGGGGCGGCGCGCAGGTGCAGTACGTTTCACTCCAGCGCCTGGGAAGGGGCGGATTCTATCTCGCCAACCAGCGCACCCTCGCCGAGCGGGACTCCACGCTTGATACGCTCAATGTCGCTCTCGGAGGATCGGTCGGACGAGTCGATCTCAACGCACGTCTCCTCGGCCCGGGCGCCAACAGCGACATGCTCGGCCTCTATTTCGGAGATGCGGACCAGCATTTCGACTTCAACACCAGCCAGGATCACGTGTCGCCCCACGCACACAGCGATCTGCTCTACAAGGGTGCGCTCGACGGTTCGGCCCGAGGGGTTTTTCGAGGCATCATCCGGGTCCATGAGGGCGCCCAGGGCACCGACGCCTACCAGACCAACCGGAACCTGATCCTGTCGGACGACGCGATCGCGACATCGTTGCCGAACCTGGAGATCGGGGCCGACGATGTTCGCTGCTCCCACGGCGCGACCGTCGGCCAGCTGGACGCCGAAGCGCTGTTCTATCTGATGAGCCGTGGGCTGACCCGAGGACGGGCCGAGCGTCTGGTGGTCCTGGGCTTTCTCGGCGAGGTTCTGTCGAGGCTGCCGCTGGGAGGTGTCGTGGAGAAGGTGACGAATGCGATTGTGGCGAAACTCCGCAATGTCTAGGTCCCGGGCCACGCGCCCGCAGTCTGCGCGCTTGCGTGTGGCGTCGACCGACGAATTGCCGCCGGACACGCTCAGGGCCGTGGCAACCGATGTCGGTCCCGTCGTACTGGTCAATCTGGACGGGGACATATACGCGCTCGAAGATCGGTGCTCCCACCAGGACTACCCGTTGTCGGCCGGCGAGGTGGAAGACGGCGAATTGGAATGTGCCTTTCACGGCGCCCGATTCGATGTATGCACCGGCCGCGCCACGCAGCTGCCCGCGGTCACTCCGGTGCGAACCTTTCCCGTGGAAGTGCGCGATGGCGAGGTCTTCATACGGTTGGACTGACCGGCCCACCGGGGGTCCGCGCCTCGACGTTGCCAGGATCCGTGAGGACTTCCCAATCCTCGACCAGATGGTCGACGGTCGCCCCCTCGTCTATCTGGACAGTGCCGCGTCGTCACAGAAGCCTCTGCAGGTCATCGAGGCAATCCGCACGTACTACCTGCGGGATCACGCCAACGTCCACCGCGGCGTCCACGAACTGGCCCGCAGGGCGACGGAGGCGTACGAGGAGAGTCGGGCGCGGATCGCCCGGTGGATCAACGCCGCCGACGTCCACGAGATCGTATGGACGCGCGGAACGAGCGAGGCCCTCAACCTCGTCGCATTCTCGATCGGACAGGCACGCGTGGGGCCCGGCGACGAGATCATCATTTCGGCCATGGAGCACCACTCGAACCTCGTGCCGTGGCAACTGCTGGCGGAGCGAAACGGTGCGAAACTGCGATACGTCGAACTGACCGACGCCGGCCACCTCGATCTTGACCAGCTTCGCGACATGCTCGGCGCGCGCACAAGAGTCGTCGCGTTCCCGCACGTTTCCAACGCGCTGGGCACGATCAACCCGGTTCGGGAGATCGGGCGGCTCGTGCACGGTCAAAGCGACGCCGTCTTCGTCCTGGACGGTGCACAGGGGGCTCCTCACCTGGCCGTCGACGTGCAGTCGCTGGGCTGCGATTTCTACGCCTTCTCGGGACACAAGATGTGCGGCCCGACCGGGATGGGGGCGTTGTGGGGCAGGAGGAGGCTCCTCGACGAGATGCCCCCGTACCAGGGCGGCGGCGAGATGATCGAACACGTGTACCGGGATCACAGCACGTGGGCCGAGGTGCCCCACAAGTTCGAGGCGGGCACGCCCAACATCGCCGGCGCGGTGGGGATGGCCGCCGCCGCGGATTACCTCGACGGCGTGGACCGCGGTGCCATCCACGAGCACGAAGCGTTGCTGACCCGCCACGCAATGCGTCTCCTGGGCGACCTGGAGGGCCTGCGCATTTTCGGACCGGGCGCCGTGGAAGAGCGGGCCGGCGTGGTACCGTTCGTGATCGACGGTACCGCGGCCCAGGACGTCGCCACCATGCTCGACGCCCAGGGAATCGCAGTGCGCGCCGGTCATCATTGCGCCCAGCTGGTGGTGGATCGCTTCGGCGTATCGGCAACCACACGGGCATCGTTTTACCTCTACAATACTGTCGAAGAGGTGGAGCGACTCGCCGAGGGCGTCCGGACCGCCCGGAACGTGCTACTCGGCTGATCTGCTACCTTAGGAAGATTTGCCGAGCGCCATGCGACCCCGCAGGCTCCCGGCACGGACAGAACATTGGACAGAAAGGACCTGCCGCCTTGTTTACTCGACTGAATATCAGCAGGTGGAGCCTGGTGGCACCCGCAGCCATGCTTCTGGCGATGGCTTGCGGGGACCGGACGGAAGAGCCGCCGACACCGGACCCATTCATCTCGACCGACAATCCCCGTGACGAACTGACCGAAGCCGACTACGGCGATCTGGACCCGTCCCAGATCGGTCTCAACACGCCATGGGGACGCAACATCGTATCGAAGGACGCCAACGCCGGCCGGGACCCTGCTACGCTTACGAACGTGAGCACACAGAGCTCGGACGGCTACGACCGCGTGATCTTCCATTTCGAGTCGCACATCCCCGGATTCCGGCTGGCCCTGGGAACCGAGGCGGGCGGCGGCTGCGACGGTACCGGCGAGGCCATCGAGGCTCCCGCGCACCTGGCGGTGGAGCTTGCGGGCGCCCGTGCGAATCGGGACGGCACCGCCACGGTGGACGATCCGAGCCGCACCCTGGACTTCCCCGC
>LXNJ01002439.1_pt1 | contig 10220 bp, 7 predicted proteins | sample 809081 | NCBI WGS metagenome assembly LXNJ01 (sample SAMN04870510, study PRJNA318959) | sponge metagenome | biome: sponge; feature: marine sponge reef; material: water | host: Petrosia ficiformis | place: Greece: Milos, Mediterranean Sea | collected 2013-05-29 | depth 5-7 m
CGTAATCCCCAGGCGGGGCACTTAATGCGTTAGCTCCGACACCGAGAGGGCCAAGCCTCCCGACGCCTAGTGCCCAGCGTTTACGGCGTGGACTACCAGGGTATCTAATCCTGTTTGCTCCCCACGCTTTCGCGCTTCAGCGTCAGAAAAGGCCCAGCGAGCCGCCTTCGCCGCTGATGTTCTTCCCGATATCTACGCATTCCACCGCTACACCGGGAATTCCGCTCGCCTCTACCTTTCTCTAGTCAAACAGTATCGGATGCAGTGCACGGGGTTGAGCCCCGGCATTTCACATCCGACTTACTTGACCGCCTACGCGCCCTTTACGCCCAGTAATTCCGAACAACGCTTGCTCCCTCCGTATTACCGCGGCTGCTGGCACGGAGTTAGCCGGAGCTTCCTCTGGCGGTACCGTCAGGCATGGCAGGTATTTCCCACCATGCGGTTCGTCCCGCCTGACAGGGGTTTACAACCCGGAGGCCTTCCTCCCCCACGCGGCGTCGCTGCGTCAGGCTTTCGCCCATTGCGCAAGATTCCCCACTGCTGCCTCCCGTAGGAGTCTGGGCCGTGTCTCAGTCCCAATGTGGCTGATCACGCTCTCACGTCAGCTACCCGTCATAGCCTTGGTGGGCCGTTACCCCACCAACAAGCTGATAGGCCGCGAGCCCGTCCGAAGGCGCCAGCTTTCAAGAAGAGGCCAGCTTTCACGCCGGGGCTCCACTCCCAGCGCTGCATGCGGTATTAATCCAGGTTTCCCTGGGCTATCCCCCGCCCTCGGGTAGGTCGCTCACGTGTTACTCACCCGTTCGCCGCTTTACTGAGCCCCCGAAGGGGCCGTTCTCGCACGACTTGCATGTGTTAGGCACGCCGCCAGCGTTCGTCCTGAGCCAGGATCAAACTCTCATTTGAGAATTCGGTGTCGCACGGCCATCGAGCATTGAGCTCTGACCGCACGATTGCCTGGTTGAACGCCAAGTCCCGTGTTCGCTCGCCCTTTAGTGGCCGGTGGCCGGGACGAGGAAACGGGGCGTTCGGAATTTACACTTTAATTTCCCATCGGACCGCGGGAAGTGACGCCCGCAGCCCTCAATCGGGCCCACAAGATCTCACAGTTCGCTTGTCAAAGAACAGCCTGCCAGGGCGCACAAGAAACGCACGCTCTGTGCAGGCGAACAGCAAAAATACCTCTGCACCTTTCGTCCCGTCAACCCCTGAGGCGGAGCCGGGCCTGTTTGGCTCCCCTGGCCACGCCGGTCCCGACTCCCAATCCCAGGATCGCTGCCGGAAACACGGCAACGGGCACAAACGGAAGCACCGCACCGACCGCCATTACACCCACCGCCGTCGTGCCACCCGCCACCAGTCCCAGCATGGCGGACGGTTTCTGGACGTAGTGGGTGTAGCGAAGCCGGTCCCGCACCCAATCCCGGGACTTCAGGTGTCCCAGAGCGCTGACGCCCGCCGTGATCCCCAAACCAATCAACTCGAACATCAATCATTGTCCTTTGCCGAAGACCCCCTTCCCGACCTTACGTACGTTCGCCGTGAGGCGATGAGTGCCAAAGCTTCGGATTCGGCAGCTTGTCCGGGCAGGGTTTGCCGGAGGGTGAGCGACGGGATTCGAACCCGCGACCTCCAGATCCACAATCTGGCGCTCTAACCGACTGAGCTACGCTCACCACGATCGGGTGGGCCAGGCCCTCGTAGTTAGCACTCCGGGCACCGGTCCGGTAACTTATTGTTGTCGGGTAGCGTCTGGGAATGCAGCGGAAAATTGCTCTCCGAAAGTTTGGTGCCGGCGCCCAGATTTGTTCGTTGCTTATTGCCTGACCGAACGGGACCGGGCACCCCGGCAGCGGTACACTTTTGGGATTGGTTGGGAGAAACCTTGATGAGCACAGACCGGACCGAGAATCCTTTTGACTCCAGGGAGAGTTTCGCCAACGCGGGTGACTCTCCCAATCCGGGTTCGGCCCAAGCCGGTCTCCCCAATATCAACGTGACGGTCAACACCGGGCCGCAGGGGCCGCAAGCGCCGCAAGTCCCGGTGGAACAGCGCAAGACTTCGGTGACTTTTGGGCTGTGGTGCCTGGGCGTTATTGGTGTCTGCGGGGTCCACCGATTCTATTTGGGCAAGTACGTGACGGGTTTCATCTGGCTGGTGACCCTCGGGCTTTTGGGGGTCGGGCAAATCATTGACCTGTTCAGGGTCCAGGGCATGACGCGCCAAGTCAATCTGGAGTCGATGCTCCTCCCTCCCACCCCGACCAAGGCCCAAGAGACGCGCGGGCCCGAAGAGTCGCCCCAGGCTGACAGGCAACTGCCTGCAAGTCGTCAGCACAGGATTCTGAAAGCCGCGCAGGCCAGCGGCGGAGTGGTCACTTTGGCACAGGTCGTCACTCAGACAGGAATGTCGTTTGAGCAGGCTGAGACCACTCTTGACGAGATGGTCGCCAAGGGGTACGTCGATATCGGCAACCACCCAAACAGCGGGGTTGTCGTCTACCGGTTCCCGGGGCTCGCCGATAGCGCCTGAAGGGGCTGAAACGGCCGACGCGACCGCGCACATTCCGCCGGCCACTCTCGACGGCTGGCTTACGCTGCACCAGCTGTTTCGCTTCGACGTGCCTTCGATGAAGCACTGCCCTGCCCCAGACGCGAGGCGCGCCGCGGGCGAGCTGGATTCGTGGAACAGCATCGAAATAGCTGCCGCGGACGGCGGCGGCTGGTCCGGCCTCTATGCGTGCGCGGGGTCCGGGTGTGACCTCATGGCGGTCCATTTTCGCAACTCTTTCGAGCAGCTCGTGCGGGCCGGACGGGAACTGAGGGCAACAGAAGCACTCAGTTTCGGCGAGCTGGATGCCGAGTACCTCTCCGTGGTTGAACTGGGCCTCTACGGCCTGACCAATTCGGTTGTGGAGTCGGCGGACGGGGCGGACGCATGGGAGGAGCGTCTGCGCGAGGAGGTCAGCCGGCAGGAGCGTCTGCCCAGAGTGTGGGAGAGGCTCCATCCCGTTCAACCTCCCGGGATGCCCTGCGTGTGCGTTTACCCCATGGACAAGAGGCGCGAAGCCGCGCGCAACTGGTATGCCCTGCCCCTGGCCGAGAGGGCACGCCTGATGATGGCCCACGGTGCGATCGGGCGAAAGCACGCCGGGCGGATCGCACAGGTCATTGGCGGATCAACGGGGCTGGGAGACTGGGAGTGGGTGGTCACGCTGTGGGCGGATGATCCGCTGAACTTCAAGCAGATCGTTGCCGAAATGCGGTACGACGCTGCCAGCGCGGAATATGCGGAATTTGGCCCCTTCGTTGTGGGGGAACGACTGGGAAAGGGCGCGGCCGGACAGCTGTTCCCTGCCCTGACCACCCGTTGAACCGGGGAACCTCGCGGGGGGCGGCAGCGGACCGGGCGGGTGCGCTGGATCTCGGCGGCCGGCTGGGGGTTCGGGATGTCGCGGAAGTTGCCAGGCGCCGACGCCAGGTGGCACCGCTCTCGGGCGCCTGTCTCGAACGTGTTGAAACCAGCCGGGCCGTGGTTGAGGGCGTCTTGGAATCGGACGACCGTCCGGTATACGGCATCACCACGGGCTACGGAGCGCTGGCCGGGGTGCGGATCCGGCCCGAAGATTCGTCGCGGCTTTCATGCAACGTGATCCTGAAATGCGCGGTGGGAGTCGGCGACCCGATGCCGGAAGATTGGACCAGGGCCATGTTGCTTGCCCGGGCGCGCTCGCTCTCGCTGGGGTGTTCGGGGGTGCGCCCGGTAATCGTCGACACGCTGGTTGAGATGTTGAACCGGGGGGTGACCCCGGTTGTGCCGCAGAAAGGTTCGTTGGGGGCGAGCGGAGACCTTGCACCACTGGCTCACGCGGCGCTGGTTGCGACCCGGGCTGCCGACGAGGGTATTCCGGGCGGCAGCGGCGAGGCCTGGTGGCGGGGCGAGCGAATGAGCGGCGCCCGGGCCATGCGCGAGGCAGGAATCGAACGCCCCGTGCCGCTTGGCAAGGAAGGACTGGGCCTGACCAACGGCTCTGCGTTCATGACCAGCGGCGCGGCACTGGCGCTGTGCGATTCAGAAACGGTTCTGCGCGCGGCCGTGGTGGCGGCTGCGCTGAGCTTCGAGGCCCTGAGAGGAAGAACGGCTGCCCTCGACGAGCGACTCAATGCCGCGTCGGTACAGTCGGGGCAGATGACCGTCGCCGCCTACCTCCGCGACATGCTCCAGGGCAGCCGGCTGATCGAACCTCCGCCGGGCATCACTCAAGACGCCTACAGCCTGCGGTGCACGCCGCAGGTGCTGGGACCCGTTGCGGACATGCTGGGTTACCTGGCGTCGCGAGTCGGGCGCACTCTCAACGCGGCCAACGACAACCCCCTGGTGTTCCCGGCCGACGGCGACCGGCCCGCCAGCATCGTGCAAGGGGGCAACTTCCACGGGGCGGGTCCGGCGCTCTGGTTGGACACTCTGGGAATTGCGATGTGCGAGGTCGCCAGCATCTCGGACCGCCGCAGTTTCAGGATGCTGACGCCCGAGCTCTCGCGCGGCCTGCCGAGCATGTTGAGCCCGGACCCGGGCCTCAACGGCGGGATGATGTCGGTGCAGTACACGGGAGCGGCCCTCGTGTCGGACAACAAGACCCTGGCCAGTCCCGACTCGGTGGATTCGATTCCCACCAGCGCCAACCAGGAAGATCACGTCAGCATGGGTGCCAACGCGGCAAGGCGCTGCCGCGAGATCATCTCGAACGTCCGCACCGTGGTCGCCATAGAATTGCTCCTGGCGGCGCAGGGAGTGTGGTTGCGCCCCGCTGGTCCCGAGTCTCTTTCACCTGCCACCCGGATGGCATACGACGCCGTGCGGGCGCAGTGCCCGCCGCTTGAGACCGACCGGCCGCTGGCTGCCGAGATCGACACCATTGACCGGATGATTGCCTCGGGCGAGTTCACCGGGCCGGGGTCGCCCGTTGCTGATTGGGACCTGCTTGCGGACGCGGCGGATTGAACGGTGTGTTGTTGTGCGAACCCAACATCAGCGAGGGGCGCGACAGGCGTCTCATGGACCGGCTGGCCGACTCGGTGAGGGCTACGGACGGGGTTTCGCTGATTCACCGGTCAGCCGACCGGGACCACAACCGCATGGTACTGGCTTTCGCAGGCACGGCGGAACGCCTGTTGGAGGCTCTTGAACGCCTTGCCCGGCTGGCGGTGGCAAGCATTGACATGCGGCGGCACGCCGGACAACACCCCAGGATCGGAGCCGTCGACGTGGTTGCGTTCGTGGCTGTACCGGGGCGGTCGCCAGCTGAGGCGCTGAAGGCGTGCCGCCGCTTCGGACGGTGGCTGGGGTCCTGGGGCGGCATTCCCGCGTTTTTCTACGGGATAGCCGCCACACGGCCCGAACGCGAAGCGCTGCCGAACATCCGCCGGGGCCAGTTTGAAGGATTGGCCCAGAAGATGTCCCACCCCGGTTGGATTCCCGACGAGGGCCCCGCTTCCCCCCACCTCACCGCCGGAGCGACGGCGGTCGGAGTGCGCGCGCCCCTGGTTCGGTTCAATGTGAATCTGGACACGGCCGACACCGCCGTGGCGCGGCGCATCGCACTGCGGCTCCGGGAATCGGCCGGCGGGCTCCCAGCGGTCCGGGCTCTCGGCCTTGAGCTGCGTTCCCGGAAAATGGCGCAGGTGTCGATGAACCTTCTCGATTACAAGGTCACTTCGGTCCCGGCGGTCTGGAACCGCACGGTCGAACTGGCCGCCGACGAGGGCACCCGGCCGGTGGAGAGCGAGTTCATCGGCCCGGTTCCGGTGCGGGCCTACGCCGATCTTGCCGGGGGCGGACTCCACCCCGACCAAATGAACCTGCGCATGGAGACGTCCCAGTTGCTGGACTTGGAGAAGTTGGGCGACCGGGATCAGTTCCTGACCGAAACGGCATGAAGACGAAGCAGACGATACGAGCCCCGCGCGGCACCGAGCTATCGTGCAAGGGTTGGCGACAGGAAGCCGCCCTGCGAATGCTGATGAACAATCTGGATCCGGACGTGGGCGAGCGACCCGAAGACCTGATCGTGTACGGCGGAGGCGGAAAGGCAGCCCGCAACTGGCAGTGCTACGAGCGAATTGTCGCCACGCTGCGACGCCTTGAGGACGACGAGACTCTGCTGGTCCAGAGTGGCAAACCGGTGGGGGTTTTCAAGACCCACGACGATGCTCCCCGAGTGCTCATTGCAAACGCCAACCTCGTGCCCCGCTGGGCAACGGCCGACGAATTTCGCCGTCTGGAGGGGTTGGGACTGACGATGTACGGGCAGATGACGGCCGGGTCCTGGATCTACATAGGCACCCAGGGGATCCTGCAGGGTACTTACGAGACCTTCGCCGAGATGGCCCGGCAGCGGTTTGGTGGTTCGCTGCGGGGCCGGCTGGTGGTGAGCGCGGGACTGGGCGGCATGGGGGGAGCCCAGCCCCTGGCAGCCACACTCAACGGTGCCGTGTTCGTCGGGGTCGACGTCCGCGAAGACCGCATCCAGAGACGGCTGGACACCGGTTACTGCGACCGGATGGCGCACAGCCTGGACCAGGCCCTGGAACTGGCTGATGCCGCGTTGGGGCGGCGGGAGGCCCTGTCGGTCGGGATGGTTGGCAACATCGCCGAAGTGCTTCCCGAACTGGTACGCCGCGGGGTGGTGCCCGACGCGGTGACCGACCAGACATCGGCGCACGACCTGGAGGTGGGGTACATCCCCGCCGGAGTCGACCCCGACGAAGCGGCTCACGTTCGGCGCGCTGACCCGGCGGGGTACGCGGAGCGCGTTCTGGACTCGATGCAGGCCCACGTCCGCGCCATGCTGACTATGCAGAAACACGGCTCGGTGGTGTTCGACTACGGCAACAACCTCCGAGGCCAAGTGGCCGACCGGAGGGGCATGAACGAGGCGTTCGAGATTCCCGGATTCGTGCCGGAATTCGTGAGGCCCCTGTTCTGCCGCGGAGCGGGTCCGTTCAGGTGGGCGGCCCTGTCGGGAGATCCGGCGGACATCGCCGCCACGGACGACGCGGTCCTTGAGACCTTCCCGGAGAACGAGGGCCTGGCCACGTGGATAACCGCCGCCCGCGAGAAGGTGCATTTCCAGGGGCTCCCCGCCCGCATCTGCTGGTTGGAATACGGCGAGCGAGACGAAATGGGTGCCCGCTTCAACCACCTGGTCAGAACAGGCAAGGTCAGGGCACCGATCGTTATCGGGCGCGACCACCTGGACACGGGATCGGTGGCCTCGCCCAACCGCGAGACCGAGGGGATGCTTGACGGCTCCGACGCCATTGCCGACTGGCCTCTGCTCAACGCGATGCTCAACACCGCCTGCGGAGCTAGCTGGGTATCGCTGCACCACGGGGGCGGGGTGGGCATAGGGTACTCCATCCATGCCGGCATGGTGTGCGTGGCGGACGGCACCGAGGCCGGCGAGAGGCGTCTGCGGAGGGCGCTGACCGCGGATCCGGGGCTGGGGGTGGCCAGGCACGCCGATGCGGGCTACCCGGAGGCCGTGGATATCGCTCGGCAGCGCGGCGTGGACCTGCCAATGCTCAACTGAGAATGCAGACCGCCGGCCAGTGCCCTGCCTGACCAACATTGGTACTCTGGTAACCTGCCCCCCGGAGGGCGGACAGGGGGACTTGGGCGCGGTCCGCGGCGCGGCGATGGTCTGGGAGGGCGACACGATCACCTGGCTGGGCCCGCGGGCCGACCTGCCCCGGGAGGCGGATCAGCGGGAGGGGGCCTCCGGAAACGGGCCGTCCTACGACTGCGGCGGGCGACTGGTGATCCCGGGCCTGGTGGACTGCCACACCCACTTGGCATTTGGTGGATGGCGAGCCGACGAATTCGCCGCCAGGTCGGCCGGGACCGGTTATCCGGAGATCGCCGCGCGGGGTGGCGGAATAGCCTCCACGGTGAGGGCCACCCGTGCCATGTCCCGGCAGGAACTGGCAGACCGGGCGGGCGGGTTTCTCCAGGGCATGGTTCGTCTGGGGATCACGGCGGTCGAATGCAAGAGCGGCTACGGCCTGAGCGTCGAGCACGAGCTCCGCACGCTCAGAGCCTACCGTGACCTTTCCGGGTCCGGAGCACCGCGGCTCGTCCCCACTTGTTTGGCGGGTCATATGGTTCCCGCGGAGTATGCCGGCGACCGGCAGGGCTACATCCGGCTCGTTACGGAAGAAATCCTGCCCGCGGTGGCGCGAGAAGGCCTGGCCTCGTTCTGCGATGCGTTTCTGGAGCCGGGCCCCGGGTTGGATGCCGCCGAAACAACGGCCGTCCTGGAGGCGGGGCACCGCCACGGCATGGTGGCCAAACTCCACGCCGATCAGCTGACCGACGGGGGGGGAGCCCGGCTCGCGGCGTCGCTGGGAGCGATTTCGGCTGACCACCTGGAATGCGTTTCTGACGAGGGAATCGAAGCCATGGCGGAGGCAGGGACCATTGCCGTGATGCTCCCAATTGCCGGCATCTACCTCAACTGTCCGCCGCCACCAGTTCGCCGCATGGTCGAAGCTGGTGTCCAGGTTGCGGTCGCCACCGATTTCAACCCGGGCAGCGCTCCGTCGTACCACCTTCCGCTGGCCCTGACCCTGGCCTGCGTCAAAATGGGAATGTCTCCCGCCGAAGCCGTCCGGGGTGCCACAACGGTCGCCGCGCGGGCCTGCGGTCTGGAGGAGGTCTCCGGTTCACTGGCTCCCGGACGTCCGGCCGATTTCGCCGTAATCGACGCGCCGGATGTCGATTCCTGGCTGTATCACTTCAAGGAAGGCACGTGCGCCGCCACAGTTATCGGTGGCGTTACCGTGGCAGGGCAGCTCCCAGGATCCCAATAGGACGTGGGGGGTGTCCGATCCGCACCAGTTCGGCCTTCCACCCTGCCCGACCCGCTTGGTCTCTCTCCCCGGGCACCAGCCTCAACATGGCGGAAGCGGCATGGGCCAGCCCCAAAGCAGCGACCCTGCCGTTGTGAATTATCTGGGGCATTTCGACCGGTGTGTGCGCCACGATCAACGCCTCGGCTCCGAAGCCCAGCAGCGTCCCGCGCAGTGGCGCGCTCCCATACGAGGCCTCGGTCGGTACCGCGCCGCCAGCGCTCGTTTCGTGGCGGCGTGCCCATTCCGTGACTAACTCCCTGGTCCAGAACACGCTTGTCTCGCCGAACATCGTGCGCCACCGCCGCAGGATCGCCGCGTCGTCCAGGCCGCGCAAGGCACGCTCGGCAGTGAACGCGTCGGTATCGAACCACGTCCGCATAAGCGGTTCTCGCAGAAACACGGCCATGGAGTCGCGGAGCGCCACGAGCCCTGCGGCGGCGTGCTCCGGTCCCGCGCCTCCGTGCGCCAGAAGCAAGTCGCCGACCCGGACCAAGGGTGGAAGCGATGCAATCCAGCGACCGAGTACCGTGCTACGGGGCTCAAACATCTCGGCGTACCCCAGGCCGTGGATATCGCTTACCAGAATCTCGCGGGACTCGACGTAGCGCAGGTCGTTCGCGAAGACGAGGAGTTCGTGGTTGCCGAGTATGGGAAGCACGCTTCCTCCGGCCTGTTCGGCCTCTTCTTCAAGGCGGTACAGGAACCACAACAGTGGCGTGACGTCGGGGCCGCGGTCCATCATGTCGCCCAGCAGGGCCAGTGTGGCTTGCCCGCCCGCCCAAGACAGGTTCTCGTCGATGAGGCCGGCGCCAGACAGAAGTTCCGTGAACCGGTCCAACTGACCGTGCAGATCGCCCACCACGTAGAGTTCGTCGGGAGCGGGTAACTCCACCGGGTTGTTCCAGGGGTCGACAGTTCGGATGGCCGTCTGGTACAGTTGCCCGGGCCTGCCGTACTCAAGTAACACCCGGTCCCCGCCGAACCTCGTCAGGTCTACAGTCGCGGCGTGGGCGGTTCCGGCTTGAGTGGCCACGTCTGCAAGCAACTCTCCGTCGGCCCACACTCGCAGCACCCCCGGCCGGGGGGCCTCCGTGATCCAGCGCACATCAAGGCTGTTTCCGTTGATCCCGACGTAGAGGCCGTACTCCCCTTCCAGGGAATAACCGCGTTCGGCGCCGCGCCCCGGGTGCAGCATCCCCACCGGACCACTGTCCGTGGCCCGGGGTAATGGTTCGGACTGCCTTGGGTTGGCCGGGCCCTCCACGCCAACCGCGGCGGCCAGTACCGCCAGTGCCCCGGGGGTG
>LXNJ01002440.1_pt1 | contig 10216 bp, 5 predicted proteins | sample 809081 | NCBI WGS metagenome assembly LXNJ01 (sample SAMN04870510, study PRJNA318959) | sponge metagenome | biome: sponge; feature: marine sponge reef; material: water | host: Petrosia ficiformis | place: Greece: Milos, Mediterranean Sea | collected 2013-05-29 | depth 5-7 m
CTAGTGGTACCAGCGCGAGCGCAGTTCCCTGCGCGCTGGCCGGACGGCGTCTGCGCGAAACCCGTCTAGAAGATGATCTTCATACCCATCTGGAATTCGCGTGGCGGCACTTGCGTGCTGGTAACTAGCCCGAACCGCACACTCGCGAGACTGGAGTCCGGGTTGCCGAACATCGTGGAGTTGAACGCGTTAAACGCCTCGGCGCGAATCTGGACTCTCAAGCGCTCGGTCACCGACACCTCCTTGAACAGCGACAAGTCGAACCGATAGACATTGTCGGGTCGGAGGGTGTTGCGACCGAGAGTTCCGAACGTGAACTGCGGGGGAGCTTCGAACGCGGATGTGTTGATCCAGCGCTCCGGTGTCGGATTGCTCAGTCGGGGATCGCCCACGATGTTGGCCCGAATGTAGGGCCATGGATTGCCGACGTTCGCGATGTCGCCAGGCACGATGACGTGATACGGCAGGCCGCCTCGGAAGTTCACCAGGGCGTTGAACTGCCAGCCGCCGATGAGGTGATCCGCCGCCGCCGCAATATCGGAACCGAATTTGCGGCCGCGGCCGAACGGAACGTCGTATACCAAGCTCCCAACGAAATAATGCGGGATGTCGTTTGCGGAAACGCTGCGCTGGCCGTTCAAGTCGTATTCGTTCTGGATCGAGCAGCCTTCGGTGCCGAAGAAGCCCGAGCAACCGATGTCGATCGACTTCGCCCAGGTATACGCAGCAGTAGCCGCCAGACCATTGGTGAAACTGCGCTTCATCGACAGCTGCAGGCTGTTGTAGCTGCTCCGTCCGATCGACTTCTCGAAGTAAGTCGGACGCATGTAGGGGAAGCGCATCCGATCCCTCGGGTCTCCCGGGCCAGGTGTCACCGCCGTATTGCGGCGCCCGCCCAACGAGAGGTCCCGGTTCCCTGATCCGACATAGTTCGCCTCAACAACGGTGTTGCGCATCAGCTGGTGCTGAATCCCGAAATTCCACTGCATGGAATAGGCTTGCTCGAATTCCGGATCAACGAACCACCACTGTGTGTTGAACGGAGTTGGCGGCGGAACGTCAGATTGGCCTAGCATTGGATTCTGGGCCGTGACCTGCGGCCGCGGATTACTCGGTGTGGGCCTGGAAAGGATCCCGAAGCGCTGAGTCGAAACGTCCGGCCAGTTGCCGCCGACGCCGCGAGCGCTCTGATAGATGCCGGCGAAGTTGTCGTATACCATGCCAGCCGAGAATCGGAGGGTGGTCGTCTCGGCAAGGCGGTAGGCCATCCCGACCCGGGGGCCCCACATCGCGCCGCGCCCCGGGAACAGCACCGAGTCCTCTCCGACGGAGATAACGTTCTCCGGCAGCCTGCCGTCAGGCGTCGGGATGCACGGAGCGCCCCCGAGCTCGGCACAGGAGCCGGGTACCTTGATGACCGCGTACTGGCCGGTATCCGTATTCGCATTGCCGGTGTAGATGTTGCCGTCCTCGACGGTTCCGTACTGCGGCACCCACGCGTAGTCGAAGCGCAGTCCCAGATTGACCGTGAGCTTAGGCGTCGCCTTCCAAGAGTCCTGGAAGTACACGCCCTGGTTTCCTCCGAAACGCAGAGACTCGACGATGTTGCGCCGGGACGAGGATTCCGCGTAATTCAGAATCATGGACGCAATCGAGTCCCCAGTGGTAGCCGAATTGGCTAGATCGCCGGTTGCCAGCTCGGTGAACGTGACGCCGTGCGACGCCTGCGTACGCGACATCGTGGCGAACATGAAGTCACCGCCGAAACGAAGCGTGTGCTTGCCCTTGACCACGCTCATGTCGCCCTTGATCTGGTAGTTGTTCGCCGGGCGGTTGGTGGTGATTACCGGCGTTCCGCCGAAGTAGTTTGCGGCAGAAATGCCCGACAGCACGGGCCCATCGCGGTACTCAAAAATACCTGACGGGAAACCGGCCTGCTGGGCGATGGCAGCTGCGTCCAAGCCCTCGAACTCACGGAACGTCGGGATGTCGCTGATCGATCTTCCGAACTGGAACTGGCCCGTCATGGACGGGCTGAAGATGTGCACGTAGCTTCCGGAGAAGTTCACAGCGTCCATTTCATTGCTGTTCACGAGCCCGGCCCGGCCGCCGCTGCTTTGGCCCGCTTGGTCGAGCTTGCTAAACCGGAACCAGGCGGTGTCGCGGGCGCTGAAGTGATGGTCGACCTTGACCTGCCATTCCTCCTGATCGACCGTGCGGCTGCGATTGTCGACCGCGTTGAACTGCGGGCGCTCGGTGACTGCCGGCCTCGGAAGCCCGGTGGCTTGCAAGTAGCCCAGGATGCTCTCGTCAAGGCGACTCTGAGGAATGCGGTTGTCGATGAATTGCGGGCGGATGAAAGCACCCGGATTGGCAGGATCCTCGATAGTCCCGGCGGGGTCGAAGACGTCGCGTCCGGACTGGCTGAAGTCACCGCCGAGTTGCGCGGCGGTCGGAACGTTGTAGAAGCTAGCGCCGGGCGTGCTGAATCGGAAGATCTGCGTGGCACCGAAGAAAAACGTCTTGTTGCGGACGATAGGACCGCCGAGAGTGCCGCCGAATTGATTCTGGCGGAATGAATCGATCGTCTCGCGATTAAACTGCCGAGCGTTCAGCGCGTCGTTCTTCAGGAACCAAAATGCGGCGCCGTGGTACTGGTTCGTGCCAGATTTGGTGACGATGTTGACGATGCCGCCCGATCCCATGCCAAACTCGGCGGAGTCGTTGTGCGACTGTACCTTGAACTCCGCAATGGCGTCGAGGATCGGGGGCACGGCGTAAGCGTTGCCGAACGTCTCGAAATTGGCTACGCCGTCGAGCATGTAGACATTGGCCCGGTTGTTCTGGCCGTTGACTGACGGGTTCGCGGCTTCGCCCACCTGTCGGGTGTAGCTCAGAGACTGGCTCCCCGGGGGTCGCACCATGACCACGCCCGGCTGCAACATCAGCATCTGAGTGAAGTTACGGCCATTCAGGGGCAGGGCCTTGACGGTGCGTTCCTCCACGGCTTGGCCGAGTTCAGCCGACGAACTTTGCAATTGCACCGCAGCAGCGGTGACCTCGACCGTCTCGGTGACGGCACCAATCTGCATCGAGAAATCGAGGGTCGTCGTCTGGTTCACGGTCAGCGTGAAGGCTTCCAGCCGTTGCGTTGTGAACCCGGCAGACGACGCATCTAGCGTGTACTGGCCGATCTGTACGTTTTGCAACCTGTAGACGCCGGCCTCGTTGGTTTGCGTCTCGAGAGTCACTCCGGTCTCGGTATTGGTCAACGTCAGGTCGGCCCCCGGAATCACCGCGCCCTGCTCGTCAGTCACCGTGCCATTCACTGTGGCGGTGGAGACTTGGCCGAAACTCAAGACGGGCAACAGCAGCACTGCTGCAAGTACCGAGATGGGCTTGAAACGGAATGCACAGAAGCGATTGCCTATGGTCATGGAACAGAACCTCCTCGTCGCCTCGACCGCTCGTGGATCGAACCAACCGGCACCAAACACCAACATGAACAGTAGCCCAGGTCATGGTCCCTGTCAAGACTCGTTCAAGACTTTGCAGGCCCAATTCACTCGCTCTGATTGCCAGCCAGACGGCCTCTTGGACGCTCAGCGTGCTGGCCGCGCCGCCCCGCATTTCCGAGCCGAAATCGAACGTTTCGGCATGGTGACAGTCGGAGGCCAGACCGCACTTGGCTGGGAGGGAGACGCCCTGCTCTAGCGCTGGAACCGCTCGCGGGCCCGTTCTTGCAAGCTACAACGGCATCGTATCTGCCGTTGCCGGCCGGATATCACGGCTGGGGATTCGACGCAGCGCGTTCAACCACACCCAACGCGTACTCGATATCCGGATGATCGTCGAGCGAGCGGGCCGCGCGCAGTTCCGCCACCGCGCCGGGGAAGTCCCCCGAATCGGCCAGAACAAGGCCCAAGTTCTTGCGGAGGGTGGCTTCAATAGGGCAGTCCCCGCAGACTTCGACCGCTTCGCGCAGGTTGTCGATGGCCGAACCCCATTCCTCCCGGCCTGCCGCCGCCAAAGCAAAGTTTGACAGCACCTTGGCACGTGCCGCGGCGCTTTCCTGGCGTTTGAGGTCTCGCAGCTGCTCGCCGTACTCCCCGGTCTCTTCCGACCCCCCTCGATAGAGCGCTTTGATCAGGTTCACGGTTGCCACTGAGTTTCTCGGATTGAGGGCCAACGCACGCTTGAGGCTCTCAACGGCTTCGTCCGGCCGTCCCGTCTGTAGCAATGCGAGACCGAGTTCGGAGTGGCTCGCGTCGCTGTCAGGGCGCAGCTGGACTGCCCGCTGCAGGGCCTCGGCTGCCTCTGCGTAGCGCGCCAGACGGTTCAAGGCCTGCCCCGTATACCGCGGGACCTCAGCAGCTTCGCCAAGCGCGTTGCGGGCGGCCGCCAACGCTATGAGGGATTCGTCGTAGCGCCGCATCTCGTAGAGTGCGCGTCCGCGCTGAAGGCTGGCCTGCCCCGATTCGGGCTCGATCTGCAATGCAGCCTCGAATTCTGCCAGAGCCTCCTCCCACTGCGAATTGTCTCCAAGGACGACACCGAGATTCATGTGCGCGACGGCGGAACCGGGTGCGAGCCGGGCAACCTCTTGCAATGTGCTGACGGCCTCGTCCAAGCGTTGCTGCCTGGCCAGCGTCATCCCAAGCGCCGTCAGGATCGCCGTATCGGAGGGCCGCAGGGAGATGGCTGCCTGCAACACGGCCTCGGCCTCGGAGTGACGGTTCTGCATCGCGAGAACGATCCCTAGGCTGTGGCGCGCTTCCACTTGTCCCGGATCCAACTGAGCAGCCTCGCGGAAGGCTTCTTCGGACGCAGCGAGCTGCCCAAGCCGGTGATGTGCAGTTCCTAGTGCCACCCAACCGCTTGCCAATTCAGGATTGATGTCGACAGCCCGACGCAAGTGATGCAACGCCTCGCTGGGCCTGCTCAAGTTGAGCAACGACAGCCCCAGATTGAACTGCAGGAATGCATTGTTGGGGGACAGCTGCAAGGCCTCGCGAAACGCGGATTCTGCGGTCGCAAAATCACCGCTCTCAAACGCCCGGGCTGCCTGCGACGCCGGGGAAATCTTGGGCCGCCGGAGTGATTCCACCAAGGTCTTAGCCGTTTGCGAGTCCGGATCCAACCGCTGCAGCTCTTCCAACGTGGCCAATGCGGCCTCCGTCTTGCCCAGCTGTTGCTGCGCTTTGGCGAGTTCGGCGAGGGCTGCTACAGCCACTGGGCCCTGGCCCACCGCGTTCTTTAGCGCCGTTTCCGCTTCTGCCGCATGGCCCGATCCAAGCAAAGCTGAACCCAAGACGAGCAATACCTGAGCGTTTTCGGGATCCAGTCGGCTCGCCGCTCGCAGCTGCTTGATCGCCTGCTCGTACTCCCCGCTATCGATCAGTGCCACTCCGAGGTTGTAGCGGGCAGCGACAGAGCTGGGGTCTAGGAGAACCGAGGCGTTGAAGGCGGTGACGGCGCATTCGGTGCGGCCGTTTTCTGCGAACCAGTAGCCCAGTGCTGCCTGGGCCTCGGCATCGCCGCGGGCTGCCGCTGATGCAAGCTCCGAGGGCCCTTCGCAAGGCTTCGTCTGTGCTTGCGCTGCGGTTACGGTCGCAATGACCAGCAGGGCGCGCCAACACATACGAATTAATGTAACAGCGGGAAATCCAGTTGGTTGGCAGGGTCCTCGACTTTCACAAGGGGTTCACCCCCAGGGGAACTGTAGTGCGCTAGGGCAACCCTGGCGGGAAGGATGAGGTCAGCTGCGACCTTGCACCACGATACAGCAGGGGGCAAGTGTGGCATGACGTGCGGCGGCGCACGTGGTGAAGCATACACAGCTGGCGGTGAAGCTAGCTTGTTGCTCAGCCTAGGACGAGCAGACACGCGGTGCAGCCGGCTGGCAAGGCAAGGAAGATAACTGCCAGCGCTGCGACGACTCCTAGCGTGATCTTAAAGCCCTTGCCGAAGCTGCTGTCGCCCATCAGCTGCCGACTATACCAGACCAGATGGGTGGGTCGGAAGATCAGGACACGACACGGGTTCACTTCCGTAGTCTTGGGGACTTGCTCAAGTCTCAAGAGGGTCTCAAGCGTCGAGTGCTTTCGCATTGGGCTCCCTTAGTTTTCGGGAGACTGGCTTGCAGACGGCTCGGAAACCGACGGGCTCGGATGCTTGGAACGACGAGCGGTCTGATACACTGTTCACGACTCGAGCTTAACGCTCGCAGGCGGCCTGGGACGGCTCTTCGACACGTCCATTATCGACGACAGGACGCCATTCAGCATTTGCACTGCGTGCTCCGGCGCGAGCGTGATTCGTGAGCAAGAGGAAGGGCAGCCAACAGGCCCGCAAGGCTCGGAGAGTGGCGCGAGCGGCACCGCCGGTGCAGCCAGCCACACACGCAAGAGGACGGCTCGCGGTTCTCGCCGGAGGGCTGTTGCTCGTCGGTGTCGGCGCTTGGATCTGGCTGCGCGACAGTTCGCCCGAGCCGCCCCAGCCTGTTTCTGACCAGGCCGTGGCGATCCGGTTTGAGGCGGTGCCCGGCGGCGTCGACTTCGTGCTCAACAACGGCACCAGCGACGACAAGCCGATGCCGGATTCGACCTTGGGGGGAGTCGCCTTGCTCGATTGCGACGACGACGGCCTGCTGGACGTCTACTTCACGAACGGAGCTCGCTTTCCGGACTTGGTGAAATCCGGCCCGTCGTTCCACAACCGCCTCTATCGCAATCTGGGCGGCCGCGTATTCGAGGATGCCACGCAGGCTGCCGGTGTCGCGGCCGCTGGGTACAGCATGGGTGCTGCCGCGGCGGACTATGACAACGACGGACGGACCGACATCTACGTCTCCGGCGTGAACCGAAACATCCTGTATCGAAATCTCGGTGCGTGCCGCTTCGAGGACGTGACGGAGAGCGCGGGAGTCGGCGCGGGTCTTCCGCCGGCCAAGCCTTGGTCTGTGGCAGCCGCTTGGCTTGACTATGACAACGATGGGTACCTCGACTTGTTCGTGGTCAACTACTTGGACTGGGATTGGGAAAACAATCGCGTGTGCGGCGACCCGGGGCGCAGGCTGTCCTGTTCGCCGGCCCACTACGAAGGGCTGCCGAACGCTCTGTACCGCAACAGAGGTGACGGCACGTTCGAGGATGTCAGCGCACGAACCGGGATCTCGGCGCACATCGGCAAGGGCATGAGCGCCGCCACGGCCGACTACGATGGCGATGGTTTCCAAGATGTCTTCGTGACCAATGACTCGGTGCGCAACTTCCTGTTTCGCAACGTGAACGGCGAGCGCTTCGAAGAAGTCGGCGTGCAAGCGGGAGTCGCGTTCACCGGCGATGGCATCCCGGTTTCCAGCATGGGCTTGGATTTCCGCGACCTGAGCGGGGACGGCTCGCCGGATGTGACGGTCACGGCCCTGACCAACGAGACTTTTCCGCTGTTCCTCAACCGCGGGGCCGGATTCGTGGACGCCACCTATCCGAGCAAGCTCGGGCTGGAGTCCTTCACGATGTCCGGTTGGAGCGTCGGCGCGTTCGATTTCGATAACGACGGCGACAAGGACATCTTTACCGCCAATTCCCACGTGAGTGAAAATGTCGAGCTGTACCGTAGCGTCTCGTATCGGCTGCCTAACGCACTGTTCCAGAATCTGGGCGATGGCACCTACAGGGATGTCGGGCCGCAAGCGGGCCCGGCCATGCAGATATCCGCAGCCCACCGCGGGGCTGCGTTTGGGGACTTGGATAACGACGGGCGCTTAGACGCCGCCGTTTCGGCGATCGGCACGAACGCCTCGATCCTGTTCAACGAGTCCAGTGGAGGACATTGGCTGGCCTTGAACCTGGAGGGAACAGCCAGCAACCGCGACGGCATCGGTGCCCGAGTACGGATAGTCCAAGGCTCGGGAAGGGTCCAACACAACCACGCCACTACGGCTGTGGGTTACGCGAGTTCGTCCGACAACCGCGTGCATTTTGGGCTCGGCTCGGATGCCGAGGTACGCACGGTCGAGATTACGTGGCCTAGCGGCACCGTCCAAACGCTCGAAGATCCTGAGATTGATAGGGTGCTCTCCGTCACGGAGCCGCGCTGAGAACCTTCGCCGGCCGCTCGATTCGTTTCAGCCGCGGAGGCTCTGCATGCGCCTCGATGCCCGGCCAGAGGTGCGGCTTGACTCGGGCCTCTTCTGTGAGGAGTTGGCTGGGAGGCAGGGATTCGAACCCCGATAAACAGATCCAGAGTCTGCCGTGTTACCGTTACACCACCTCCCAGCACGGGAGTGTCTATCCCTGAGTATAGCCACTACAATTGGTTGCGGCGAGCGGCGGGACCCCTGACTCGGCTCGACTCCGGAAGCGCCGTCCCGCGTAGGCCAAGCCGGTGGGCCGCTGACCACAGATGGCCCAGACGCGTCACCATCCTCCCTGTATTCCCATCGCACGGGCTGTGTCGGCCGACAAGACTGCAATGGCAGGGCGCTCTTCGCCCTCGCCACGAGTTTCCCCTGTTCCATCGAAGCCAACAAGATCGAATTCAGTACAAGCGGGTCGAGGGACATGCTGCCCAGACGGGCCCATAGGCTAGTCTCTCGGCAAAGAAGTCGACAGCTCGCATTGGGAGATGAATTTCTACAATATTTCTAGATTACGACGATTTTTTGTTAAGATCAGCCTATGATTCACACGTTTTCGGTATCCAATTTCCGTTCGATACGTGAAGAAGTTGTGTTGGATCTCCGGATTCCGAAGACCGCGCCAGACCTCCCGCGATTTCGGCGGAGCATCGCAAAGCCCGATGTTCGTCTCCCTTCCGTGGTTGTGCTCATGGGGCCCAATGGGTCGGGCAAGACAGCACTGCTGGACGCATTGGTCTCAACCGCACGTGTCGCAGGTCTAGCAGCCCTGTCTGAGCCAGAGAAAAGCCCCATCACTCAGCTCACACCTTTCTTCTCGGAGGCAAGCGCCGGCGAGCCGACCGCACTACGGCTAGAGTTGGAGGGGGATTGGCTCGCGCCCGGCGAGCCTCCGCAGATTTTCAGGTACGAACTGGTCGCGGAACGGGAACCCTGGAATCATTGCAGCGAGCGCTTTCGTTACGAGGCCCTTTCCTATTTCCCGAAGGGTCGGCGGCGCCGGCTGTTTGAACGCACAGGGCCTGGTGACCCAATTCACGTTTCTGACGAATTCGGCGTCACCGCCAGAGACCCCCGCCTCGAGGCAGTGCGCCCAGACGCTTCAGTGATAGCCACGCTTGCTTTGCTGAATGTGCCAGTGGCGATGCGTCTTGTGGACTGGCTAAAGACCGTCGGCCTATTGACGAACATAGTCCAATACGAGAGTCTTCAACTTCCCGCCGAGGGGGTGGCAGAACTAGTCGAAACGGTACCCGGACTGTGGAATTGGTTCAAGGAACGGATCCAGTGCAGCGATTTGGGGATATCCGACGTCGATGTATCTGACGACAACGGGAAGAAGACCATATCGTTCCGTCATCCGGGAGTCGACACCCCCCTTGGCTTGTACCTCGAGTCCAGCGGAACAAAGAGCCTGTTTCGTTTGCTCCCTCAACTGCACAGGGCTCTAACGCATGGAGTCCCCGGAGTGTTCGATGAAATGGACGGCGACCTTCACGTCGATATCGTGGGAGAGATCCTCAACTGGTTCCGCTCCCCGGAAACGAATCCTCATGATTCGCAATTGTTCATTACGTCGCACAACGTCGGACTACTTGACGACTTGGAGAAAGAAGAGGTGTTCATACTCGAGAAGACGCAAGACGGCGCGACTCGATTGCACGGCGCTCAGGCTGTGCAGGGACTCCGCCGTGATGTCCGACTCTATCCCAAGTACAGAGCGGGCGTGCTGGGTGGCATTCCTAGATTCGGTTGAAAGCCGATGAAGCGCCGCCTCCCAACTGTCAAGCCCAGGCGACCGGTCTTCATTGGGGTCGAGGGGAAGACTGAGTGGGCCTTACGACAGAGGATTGAAACGGTTGCTGGATATCATTGGCCTTCCTGATTACCCCGAAGGCACAGCTACCCTTAGGAGGCAAGTACTTGACGCTCAGGTGGCCAATTCGGCTGACATAAGGCACCCTTTGACGTATTCTAAGTATCTGATCATACAGGAGTTATCTATTCCCAAGAAGCGTGTCCAATTCCAGCCGGACAGAGCTTGCAGGACTTTCTAGTGCGCTAGGGGACGGACGA
>LXNJ01002441.1_pt1 | contig 10213 bp, 8 predicted proteins | sample 809081 | NCBI WGS metagenome assembly LXNJ01 (sample SAMN04870510, study PRJNA318959) | sponge metagenome | biome: sponge; feature: marine sponge reef; material: water | host: Petrosia ficiformis | place: Greece: Milos, Mediterranean Sea | collected 2013-05-29 | depth 5-7 m
GCCGACCGGGACGGCCCGGAAGAAGTTGGTCTTGCTCTCGATGGTGGTCGTGCGCGCGCCGCGCGGCATGTTCGCGACCGTGCCGATCGCGCCCAGCGTATCGGCCACCGCCATGATCGCCCCGCCATGCATGGCGTCCGCCGACGTGCTCAGTTCCGCGCGCGCCTCGACCTTCGCGACGATCCTGTCGGGATCGACATCGACCAGTTCGATCCCGAGCGTCCGGGCCATGGGGACGGTATGTTCGGCGAACAACTCCGTCAGTTCGGCGCTCACGCCGCCAGTTCCTCTTCGACCCAGTCCAGCCGGTCCTGGCCCCACCACATCTTGTCGCCGACGAAGAAGGTCGGCGCGCCGAATACGCCTTTCCCGACGGCCTCCTCGGTGTTGGCGATCAGCCTGTCCTTCACGGTCTGCTGCTGAATGCCTTCGACATAGGCGCCGGCGTCGAGTCCGGCTTGTTTCAGCGTCTCGACGATGACCGCGGGATCGCCGAGATTCTTCGCGTCGCGCCAGATACCGTAGAAGATCGTGTCGTTGTAGAGGTCCAGCTCGCCGCGCTGCTGGGCCAGGATCGCGCCGCGCATGAGCGGCAGGGAACTGAACACGAAATACGGGTTCGGCCGCAGGGTCACGCCGTATTTTTCGGCATAGTTCGACATGTCGAAGAACATCCACTTGCCCTTCGGCTTGACGTTGACCGGCGTCTGGTTGCCGGTCGCCTTGAACACGCCGCCCAGCAGCATCGGCCGGTAGTCGATCGCCGCGCCGGTGCGCGCGGCGATTTTCTTCAACTGCCAGTAGGCCAGATACGCCGTGGGGCTCTGCACGTCGTACCAGAATTCGACGGTCTTGCTCATGCCGGGGGTCTTTCCTTGTTGCGGGGCTACCAGGGTTCGGCCCAGGGCCGCATATCCATCTCGAATGTCCAGGCCGTCCGCCGCTGGCAATGGATCTGCCAGTACATCTCAGCGATATGGTCCGGTTGCAGCAGGTTGTCGTCCCAGTCCCGCTCGGCGATCAGGTTCGGCATCAGCTCGCGGGTCCAGGGTGTGTCGATCGGTCCGTCGATCACGGTGTGGGCGACATGGATGCCCTTCGGCCCCAGTTCGCGGGCCATCGCCTCGGCCAGCGCCCGCTTGGCGTGCATGGCGCCGGAAAAGGCGGCGAAGCCGGCGGCGCCGCGCACGCTCGCCGTCGCGCCGGTGAAGACGATCGTGCCCCGGCCGCGCGGCACCATCCGCTGCGAGACCTCGCGGCCGAACAGGAAAGCGCTGAGCGCCGCCATTTCCCAGACCTTGTAGTAGACCCGCGAGGTCGTCTCGCCGATGTCGAACTTCACGTTGGCGCCGATATTGTGGACGCACACCTCGATCGGGCCGATTGTGCTTTCGATGGTCTCGACAAGCTCGACGACCGCCGCCTCCTTGCGGGCGTCGGAGGCGAAGGTATGGATTTTGGCGCCGAGGCTTTCGACGTCGGCGGCCAGGTCTTTCAGACCGTCCGCCCGGTCGCGCCGGGTCGCGCAGATGGTGAAGCCCTCGCGGGCGAAGCGCCGGGCGACGGCGCTGCCGGTCGCCACGCCGGCGCCGACGATGAGGGCGACGCCGGGGCCGCCGGCCTGTGGATCGGCCATGGTTCCTCCGCTGCGTAATGGTAGCGCCGCGGAGAGTAGGACCCGCCGCCGGCCGGATCAACCGGACGGCGGCGGTGCTTCAAGCCGCATGCGCAGGGCGCATGGCGGTCCTCAGTAGGACAGCGGCTTGGTCAGCGTCTTCCAGCGCGCGTTCTCCACGACGGCCAGGTAGGCGTCCGTCGAACCGTGGTGGTCGTTCGGACCGAAGGTGAGCGGCGGGCCGCCGAGCGCCATCTGGAAATTCTTGATGCTCTCCATCGCCTTGATGAAGCTGTCGGTGGTCAGGTTCTTGCCGGCGCGTTTCAGGGCTTCCAGGAACAGCAGGCTGCCGCCGTAGCCGAGCTGGGCTGCCCCGTTGTGCGGCCTGCCGGCGAATTTCTTGTACGCATCGGCCCAGGCCTTGTGCTCGGCATTCTTGGTGTCCGGATAGATCATCTCGAAGGACGTCATGGCGTAATAGCCGTTCATCAGGCCCTTCTTGAAGCCCGCGACGATCAGGTCGTAGGTCGCGATATTGCCGACGAAGGTCGTCTTCCAACCCAGTTTCTTCGCCGTCAGGAACGGGCCGATGGTGTCGGTGATGATCGTTCCCATCATGGTCACCTGGCAGCCCGCCTTGCGCAGCTTGGTGATCGCGCCGACGAAGGATTTCTCGCGCGGGCTGTGCGCGGACTCGCCGGCGAGTTTCAGGTTCAGCGCCTTCAGCTGATCGTTCACCGCCTGTTGGATTTCGCGCCCGTAGTCCGTGTCCTGGTACATGGCGCAGACTTTCTTGAAGCCCTTTTCCTTGACGAAATATTTCGTCGCGGCGCGCACCTGGTCGTAGTAGCTCGCGAACGCCAGGAACTTCATCCGGTGATAGGGCTCGATCATCTGGCGCGACGCCGTGAACGGCACGAAGTTCGGCACATTCGCCTTGATCTGGCGCGGCAGAACGGCGTTGTTCATCGGCGTGCCGAGCGCGGCGACCATGGCGAAGATATTGTCCCGGTTGAGCAGCTTGTTGGCGGCCTGGACGGCCTTCGGCACCTGGTAGCCGTGGTCCTCGACGATAAACCTGATCTTGCGGCCGTGGACGCCGCCCTTTGCGTTCGCCTCGGCAAAGGCCATGCGCGTACCGGTCACCGCGCCGACGCCCCAGGGCGCGACCGGGCCGGTGAGCGCCGTATGGCTGCCGACGACGACTTCGGTGTCCGTCACGCCGCGGGTCTGGGCGGATGCGGCGCCCGATGCGATCAGCGCGGCGCCCGCAACACCGGCCAGTAACGCATACATCTTTGTTTTCATGGTGATTCTCCCTGTAGCAGACCTGAGCTGGAGCGGGCGGCGTTCCGGTTCGCTGTGCCGGATTTCGCCGCACGGTTTGCGATTTTCAGGTTACGCCGCCTCATACATCGAGTCGATCAAATCCTTGTATTTGGCGCTCACGAAACTGCGCTTGAGCTTCATGGTCGGCGTCAGTTCGTCGTCCTCCGGCATCAGCACCTGTTCGATCAGGCGGAAGGCCTTGACCTGCTCGACCCGGGCGAAATCCCGGTTCACCTTGTCGATCTCGCCCTCGATCAGCCGCTGCACCGCGTCGGCGCGGCACAGGCTGGCGTAATTCGAGAAGGGCACGTTGTTGTCCTGCGCGAATTTCATCACGGTGTCCTCGTCGATCATCACGAGGCAGGACAGGAACTTGCGCTGGTCGCCGATGACGACGGCATCGGCGATGTAGGGCGAGAATTTCAGCTGGTTTTCGAATTCCGAGGGCGTCACGTTCTTGCCGCCGGCCGTGATGATGATGTCCTTGATGCGGTCGGTGATCCGGAAATAGCCCTGGTTGTCGACCGAGCCGACGTCGCCGGTGTGCAGCCAGCCGTCGACCACGGTTTCCGCCGTCTTTTCCGGGTTGTTCAGGTAGCCCTTGAAGACGTGGGGCCCCTTGATCAGGATTTCGCCCCGCTCGGAGATTTTCACTTCGGTGTTCGGCAGGGCCAGGCCGACCGTGCCGACCTTGAATTCGTCGGGCCGGTTGCTTGTGGCGACTCCGGTATTCTCGGTCTGGCCGTACAGTTCCACCATGTTGATGCCGAGCGCGAGATACCAGCGGATCAGGTCCGGCGAAATCGGCGCCGCGCCGGTGGCGGTCCAGCGCGTGCGGCGCAGGCCGATCATGGTCTTGACGTTGTTCAGCACCAGAAAACCGGCAATTGCGTAGAGCAGGCGGTCCCGGACGCCCGGCGCCGTGCCCTCGATCCGGTGCTCGGCCATGCGCGTGCCGACGCCGATCGCCCAGTCGTAGAGGCGCTTGCCGATCCAGGTCGCATCCTGCATCCGGATCGTGAAGGTGGAATAGAATTTTTCCCAGACGCGCGGCACGGCGAACAGATAGTGCGGCGCCACTTCCCGGACATTTTCCGCCACGGTTTCCGGGCTTTCGGCGAAGTTGACGACCGTCTTGTGCGCGATCGACAGGAACATCGAGAAGCCGCGCTCGGCGATATGGCACAGCGGCAGGAACGCCAGCTGGTTGTCGCCCTCCCGGAAGCTCAGCATCGCCTCCGCATTGCTGACCTGGAAGATCACGTTCCTGTTGGAGATCATCGCGCCTTTCGGCGGGCCGGTGGTCCCGGAGGTATACACCAGGATGGGCGTATCGTTCGGCGCGGAGCCGTCGATCCGTTCGTCCCAGGCGGCCGGGTTATCGCGTCCGAACTGCCGGCCGAGTTCGAGCAGGTCGTCCCAGCTCATGGCCATCGGATCGTCGAAGTCCCGCAGGCCTTCGAGATCCATGATGACGACTTTCCGCAGCGTGGGCACCCGGTCCCGGACCTGCAGGTATTTGTCGAGCTGCTCCTCGTTCTCGACGAACAGGAAGGCGGAGCGCGAATCGTTGACGATATATTCGAGCTGTTTGGCCGAATCCGTCGTGTAGACGCCGCTGCTCGATGCCCCGGCGCAGATCGCGCCCAGGTCGGCGAACATCCATTCCTTGTTGGTCTCGGACAGGATCGAGACGACGTCGCCGCGCTCGAGGCCCATCGCCATCAGACCCTGGCCGGCGTTGCGGGCCGCCTCGCCGTAGTCCGCCCAGGCGATCGACCGCCAGATGCCGAGGTCCTTCTCGCGCATCGCCACGCTGGCGGCTCCTTCTGTGTAGCGCTTGCGGAACAGTTTGGGCAGCGTATCGCAGCCGTCGAAGACGATGCTCTCTGGTGTCGTCGTACCGGTCGGGCTGTCCATGCCGTCCTCTTCCGTCGCGCGGGATCAGCGCCAGGTTTTCTTGCGGCGCCAGCGTTTCTTGCCGCGTACGGCGTCTTTCTTGACGCCGAGATAGAATTCCCGGATGTCGTCGCTCTCGAGCAGGCGGCTGCATTGGTCGTCCATGACGATCCGCCCGAGTTCCAGGACATATCCGTAGTTGGCGGTTTGCAGGGCCATGTTGGCGTTCTGCTCGACCAGCAGCATCGTCACGCCCTGTTCCTCGTTCAGGCGCCGCACGATGCCGAAGATTTCCTTGACCAGGATCGGCGACAGGCCGAGCGACGGCTCGTCGAGCAGCATGAGCCGGGGCCGCGCCATCAGGGCGCGGGCGATGACGAGCATCTGCTGCTGGCCGCCGGAAAGATAGCCGGCCTGCTGTTCCGACCGCTCCTTCAGGATCGGGAAGTAGCCGTAGACCATGTCCAGGTCGTCGGCGACCGCCGGACGGTCGGAGCGGGCGAAGGCGCCCATCAGCAGGTTCTCGCGCACCGAGAGGAAGGGAAACACCTCCCGGCCTTCGGGGACATGGGCGATGCCGCGGCGCGCCACCCAGTCGGGATCGCGGCCCTGGATTTCGGCGCCTTCGAAGGTCACGCTGCCTTTTTGCGGGTCCATGACGCCGCTGATCGTTTTCAGGATCGTCGTCTTGCCGGCGCCGTTGGCGCCCAGGACGGTCACGATCCGGCCTTTCGGCACGTCCAGGCTGACGCCGCGGATCGCCATGATCGGGCCGTAGTAGGTCTCGATATTGCGCACGCTGAGCAGGGAATCGGGCAGGGCTTCGGCCATCGCCTCACGCTCCCAGATAGGCGCGCAGCACGTCGGGATGGTTCTGCACCGTGTCCGACGTGCCCTCCGCGATCGTCCGGCCGTCGTTCATCGCCATCACCCGGTCGGAAACCTCCGTCACCAGCGACATGTCGTGTTCAACCATGAGGATCGCGATTCCCAGGTCGTTCTTGATGTCGTCGATCCAGAAGGCGACGTTTTCCGTTTCCTCGACGCTCAGGCCCGAGGCCGGCTCGTCGAGCAGGAGCAGCTTCGGTTCGGTGCACAGGGCGCGCGCCAACTCGACGACCTTGCGCACCCCATAGGGCAGGTTGGCGATATACTGCTCGCGGTAGGGCTGGAGATCGAGGAAGTCGATCACCTCCTCGACCTTCTCCCGGTGGTCGTATTCGGCCCGGCGCACCTTCGGCAGGAAGGCCAGTTCCTCGAACACGTTGGTCCGGCTCTTGCAATGCCGCCCGACCAGCAGGTTGTGCAACACGGTGGCGTGCTCGAACAGCTCGATATTCTGGAAGGTCCGGGCGATGCCGAGGCCGGCGATCCGGTGCGCCGGCGTTTCGGTGATGTCCTCGCCGCAGAAGCGGATACGGCCTTCCGACGGATCGTAGATCCGGCTGATCAGGTTGAAGATCGTCGTCTTGCCCGCGCCGTTCGGGCCGACGATCGTATAGACCTCGCGTTCGCGCACCTCGAACGACACGCTGTCGACCGCGGTGAGCCCGCCGAAGCGGATGGTCAGGCCGTCCGCGGCAAGCACCGCCGTCACCGCATCCGCTCCGTCTTCAGATAGGCCTTCTGCCGCCGGAACGTCGCCTTGCGGTAGACCGGGAAGATATCGAAGAACAGCTTGATCTTGCGCCAGCGGCCGTAGATGCCCATCGGCTCGAACAGGATGAAGGAGACCAGGATCAGGCCGAAAACGCCGGGCTCCAGGCCGGGTTGGTGGCCGATCGACGGCGGCAGATAGTCCTTCACGATCGTGATCGCCTGGGGCAGCAGGATCACGACCAGGGCGCCGAGGATCGCGCCCTGCAGGGAGCCGAGCCCGCCCACGACGATCATCAGCAGGAAGGTGATCGAGATGATGAGGTTGAAACCGTCGGGCGCCAGATATTGCAGCTTGTGGGCGAACAGGGCGCCGCCCAGGCCGGTGATCGCCGTGCTGATCCCGAAGGCCGTAATCTTCGTCCGGGCGATGTTGACGCCCATGCTGCGCGCCGAAACCTCCGAATCGCGCACGGCGACCATGGCCCGGCCGGTCGGGCTGCGCAGCAGGTTGGCGCACAGCGCCAGCACGAGGATCAGGATCGCCAGGGCGACATAGTAGAAGTCCCAACTGTCCGGATTGAACTGGTAGCCGAGGATGGACGCCGGCTCGACCGCCTTGCCGTCGAACCCGCCGGTCACCGATTTCCACGACTTCAGGACCTGCTCGAGCACGATGGACAGGGCCAGCGTGCCGATGGCGAGATAGATGCCCGTCATGCGCAGCAGCGGGACGGCGAGCAGGAGGCCGACGAGACCGGTGAAAAGGGCGGCGATCGGCATCGCGACGAGGAAGGCAATATCGAAGGTGGCGAGCAGCCAGGCCTGGGCGTAGGCGCCGATGCCGAAAAAGGCGGCATGGCCCAGGCTGACCTGCCCGGTGAAGCCCACCAGCAGCATCAGGCCCAGCCCGGCGATGGCGAAGCTGATCGCCTGGGTCAGTTCGGAGATTTCGAAATTGCCGAGGTAGAGCGGCGCGGTGACCGCGGCGATGAACAGAAAGCCATAGGATTGCCAGTATCCCGCATGCTTGAAAAAGCGAACGTCCTGGTCGTAGTCGGTCTTGAAGACGAAGCGCACGGCCGGCCCTACACCTTCTTGCGCTGGATCTGCGCGAACAGGCCGTCGGGCCGGATCAGCAGCACGACCAGCAGGATGACGAAGCCGGATATCGGCGCGATGCTGCGGGCGTACTCGCCGGGTAGGTAGGCCTGGGCCAGCTGCTCGGTAATGCCGATGATGAGTCCGCCCAGGACGGCGCCGGGCAGGCTGCCGAATCCGCCGATCACCGCCGCCGCGAAGGCCGTGATCGCCAGAAAGCCGACATCGGGATCGAAGGTGGCGATCTTCGGCGCCAGCAGGATGCCGGCGATGCACGAAACCGCTGCGCTGATGCCCCAGATCAGCGAGATCACATACTTGACCGGGATGCCCATATAGTAGGCGGCAAGCTGGTTCTGCGACGACGCCTGCATCGCCACGCCGATCCGGGTGAAGCGGAAGAAGGCAAAGAGCACGCCGACCAGCACGCCGGTGCCGAGGATGATCACCAGTTCGGCCACGTCGATGACCGTCCGGCCGGTCTCGTTCTCATTGATCGTGATGACCATGCCGCCATAGGGCGTATCGAAGGAAACCGGATCGGCACCCCACACGCCGCCGGCGACCGACCGGAAGATGAACCCGACGGCGATCGTCAGGATGATCACGGCAAACTGGGGCTGGCCGATGATGCGGCGCAGGACGAAGGCATCGAGGCAGAAGCCGAAAACGCCGGTAATCGCAATGCCCGCCAGGGCGCCGAGCCACCAGGGAAAGCCGGCAATCGCGATCAGCGTAAAGGCCGCGAACATGCCGAGCATCATGATGTCGCCCTGGGCGAAATTCACCTGCTCGGTCGCCTTGTAGATCAGCACGAAGCCGAGCGCGATCAGGCCGTAAACACAGCCCTGCGCAATTCCGGCGACCAGAACCTGGATCAGTTCCAAAAAAACGCCTCCCGATACGGCATCCGCGACGCAATCCGGCCCGCCCGTGCGGCGCGCGCACTTAAGCCGAGGCCATCGGCACTGTCTAGGGCAGTTTCGGGTTCGCCGGAGCGGCCGACGAAATTGTGACTACGGCTTCGCCGCCGGCGCTTTCCGGAAGCCGGGACGTTCGTCGAACCGATGGCCGAACGCGGCTTCGTAGTCGGCTTCGTCCCAGATGCCGATCAGGATGTTGCGCGGTTCCCCGCCGGCCATGCGGTCGATGTCGTCATGGATTTTCGTCGTGCGCGTGTGGAAGCGGGTGGCCCATTCGAGGATCGCTTCGGTCATGCGGGCGCGGACATCGGAACATTCCGGGTCGTCGCCCAGATCGACCAGTTCCTTCGGATCGTTCTCCAGATCGAACAGGATCGGCCGGTGCCCCTTGCACCAGACGAATTTCCAGCGCTGGTCGCACACCATGACGAGCCGGGAGTCGGTCGCATGTTCGCCAAGCGCGACCCGGGCCGGGCGGGTGGCATAGTCGTATTCGGCGAAGGCGTAACGCCGCCAGCCGGCTCCCCCGCCGCCGAGCAGCGGCGCCAGCGACCGGCCTTCGAGGAGATGCGGCAGTTCCGGGCCGCCGAAATAGTCCAGGAAGGTCGGGACCAGATCGATCCCTTCGACAAGAGCGCTGCTGGCGCTGCCCCGGGTTGCGTCCGCCTCCATCCGCGGATCGCAGACGATCAGCGGCGTCCGGATCGACGGCTCGTGGAACAGGTCCTTCTCGCCCATCCAGTGGTCGCCCAGATAGTCGCCGTGGTCGGAGCAGAACACGATCATCGTGTTGTCCGTCAGGCCGCGCTCCGCCATCCAGGCAAACAGGCGGCCCAGTTCGTCGTCGAGTTGCTTGACCAGGCCCATATAGACCGGGATGACCGTGCGCCGGACGTCGTCGCGCGCCATGGTCCGACAGATGCGCGAGTCCTGATAGGCCCGGTAGAGCGCATGGTCCGTCTGCCGCTCGGCGTTGGAGCGGACGGCCGGCAGGATATCCGCCGCGCTGTACATGTTGTGATACGGCGCCGGCGCGATATAGGGCCAATGGGGTTTTATGTAGCTCAGATGGAGGAGCCACGGCTCCGCCGGCCTCTCGGCTTCCGCCTCGGCCATGAATTCCATCGCGCGGTTGGTCATGTAGGCGGTTTCGGAATGTTCGGCCGGAACGCGCGCCGGCAGACCCGAGTTTTTCAACAGCCAGCCGGAGAGGATTTCGCCGTCCGGCCCGGTGCCGGAGTTGGCCCATTCCTCCCAGGGATTGTCGGCGTCGAACCCCAGTTCGCGCAGATAGTCGTTATAGTCCGGCGCCTTGTCCGTCGAGGCGAAGGGGTGCAGGCCGTCATCGCGCTCGAAGGGCTCGAAGCCGCATTCGGCGATGCTGCGTCCGGCCGGCGAGTCCGGATCGATCCCGAAGCGCGCCATCCCCTCCCGGTCCGGGACCATGTGGGTCTTGCCGACGAGCGCGCAGCGGACGTCGAGTTCGCGCAAGTGATCTCCAAGGGAATATTCGCCGACGCGCACCGGAAAGCCGTTCCAGGTCGCGCCGTGGGACCGGCAGTAGCGCCCGGTATAGTAGCTGGCGCGCGACGGGCCGCAGAAGGGCGACTGGACATAGGCGCGGTCGAAGCGGACGCCGCGCGCGGCCAGCGCATCCAGATGCGGCGTGTGCAGGGTCGGGTGCCCGGCGCAGGACAGATAGTCGAACCGCAACTGGTCGGCCATGATCCACAGGACGTTGCGTTTTCCG
>LXNJ01002442.1_pt1 | contig 10208 bp, 6 predicted proteins | sample 809081 | NCBI WGS metagenome assembly LXNJ01 (sample SAMN04870510, study PRJNA318959) | sponge metagenome | biome: sponge; feature: marine sponge reef; material: water | host: Petrosia ficiformis | place: Greece: Milos, Mediterranean Sea | collected 2013-05-29 | depth 5-7 m
AACTGGTTGGCGACACGGGCGGCGAGCAGGACTTCTCGCTGGACGGAGATGCAGAGGTCTAACTCCACCGAAAACGCCGGTTCAGCAGGCGAGGCGGGAGAACCCTGCCTTGCCGTTGAACTGGCGCCTTCCCATCCCCGTGGGCTTCCCCTCCGCAACCCGGTGATGATTGCGTCGGGCACTTTCGGCTACGACGGCTATGGTCGTGGCCTTACCCCGGAAATGGATCTCGCCCGCCTTGGCGCGGTCGTACCCAAGACTTTTACGCGTCTGCCCCGCGAGGGCAACCCCGAACCCCGTTGGTATCCCGATTCCTACCGGGTCGCCCGGGAAAACAACGAACCGGTGCTGCTCAACGCCATAGGCTTGACCAATCCCGGCATTGAAGCGGGTCTCCAAGAACTGGCGCCCCAGTGGGCGCAATGGGACGCCACTGTGCTGTTGAGCATGTCCGGCGACAGCGTGGCACAATTCGGCGAGATGGCCCAGATGACCGCGGGGACGGACGGATTCGCGGCCATAGAATTGAACCTCAGCTGCCCCAACGTGGAGCAGGGTGACCTGTTCAGCTACACCTCCGAAGGCACATTCAAGGCGGTGGAGGCAGTCAAGCGCCACGCTGAAGTGCCGGTGCTGGCGAAGCTGGCCCCCAATGTTCCCGACATCGTCCCTATAGCCCGGGCGGCGGTAGACGCCGGCGCCGATGCCCTCACCATCTGCAATACCATTCCTGCCATGACCATCGATGTGGAGTCCCGCCGGCCCGTGCTGGGGAATATAACCGGCGGCCTGTCCGGCCCGGGGCTGCACCCGGTGGCGGTGGCCCTCGTGTACCGCGTGACCCACGCCGTGGACGTGCCGATCATCGGTGTGGGTGGTATCTTCACCGCCGAGGAGGCCCTGGAGTTCATCCTGGCCGGCGCTACCGCAGTGCAGGTGGGCAGCGCCAACCTGGCCGACCTGTGGGCCCCCTTCAATATCCTGGAAGGGATGCAGAGCTGGCTGGGGGAGCGGGGCATTGCCGACATCAACGAACTGATCGGAGCGGTGGAGGTTTGACGGGTATTTTATAATGAAAACGTGAAGGGGCGGGCTGCAAACCCGCCCCTTCTGATTGTCTGGAACGTTTGCCTGGACTATCGTATGTGCGGCTAGTCCGCGGCCACGGCGGCGGTTTCCGCCTTGGTAATTGCCAGTCCTCCCTCCGCGACATTAACCACCAAGTGGTCGCCACCCTGGAATTCACCGGACAGGATGCCGCTGGATAGTAGGTTTTCCAGGCTCCTCTGGATCGCCCGCCGCAAGGGTCGCGCCCCGTAGACCGGGTCGAAGCCTTCCTCCGCCAGCCAGTCGGCCGCGACCTGGGTCAGCTCGAAGGTTATACCCTGCTCTGCCAACCTCTCCGCCACGTCCTTCACCATCAACCCCACTACTTGCATTATCTGCTCTCGGGTCAGCGGGTGGAATATGATGGTCTCGTCGATGCGGTTCAGGAACTCTGGCCGGAAGGCCTGCTTTAGCGCGTCGTGGACCGACTTTTCCAGCCGCTCCTTCTCTCCATCCGCCGACTGGCTTGTTGTATTGAATCCCACGCCCTGGCGGCTCAGGTAGCCCGTCCCCAGGTTGCTGGTCATGATGATGACTGTGTTCCTGAAATCCACCGTCCGACCGTGGCCGTCGGTCAACCGGCCATCCTCCAGGATCTGCAGCAGGATGTTGAACACGTCCGGGTGGGCCTTCTCAATTTCGTCGAAGAGAATCACCCGGTAGGGACGGCGGCGCACCACCTCGGTCAACTGGCCGCCCTCGTAGTAGCCCACGTAGCCCGGCGGTGCGCCCACCAGGCGGGACACGGTGTGCTTCTCCATGTATTCCGACATGTCCAGCCGTACCATGTTCTCTTCGTCGTCGAACAGGAACTCCGCCAGGGCCTTGGACAACTCCGTCTTGCCCACGCCCGTGGGGCCAAGGAAAATGAAACTGCCGATGGGCCGGCGGGGGTTGCTCAGTCCCGACCTGGCCCGGCGAATGGCCTCGGACACGGCTTTGACCGCCTCTTCCTGCCCGATCAACCGCTGGTGCAACAGGCCTTCCATCTGTATCAGGCGGTCCGCCTCGCTCTCCAGCAGCCGTCCAGCGGGAATGCCCGTCCAGCTGGACACCAGGTCGGCGATATCCCTCTCCCGCACCCTCAGATCCACGTTTCGGTTCTGCCCCAGCTTCTCCCGTTCCGTGCGGAAGTCCTCCTCCAGGCGCATTCGGTCCGTTCGCAGCTGGGCCGCTTGCTCGTACTCGCCCCGCTGGGCTGCGGCCTCCTCTCGGTCGGTCAAGAGTCGGATACTCTCCTCCAGCTGGTGGCAGCTGTCCGGCACGCCCTCGGCGTCGATGCGCACCATGCTGGCCGCCTCGTCAATGAAGTCGATGGCCTTGTCCGGCAGTTGCCGGCCGGTTATGTACCGGTCGCTGAGCCGGGCGGCAGCATCCAGGGCAGCGTCGTCGATCTCGACTTTGTGGTGGGCCTCATAGCGGGGCCGCAGGGCCCTCAGGATTTCCACCGTGTCCTCGATGCTGGGTTCCTCCAGGTACACGGGCTGGAACCGCCGCTCCAGGGCCGCATCCTTCTCAATATGCTTGCGGTACTCGTCCAGGGTGGTGGCGCCAATGCATTGCAGTTCCCCTCGCGACAGGGCCGGCTTCAGCAGGTTGCTGGCATCCAGTCCGCCCTCGGCGGCTCCGGCGCCGACCATGGTGTGAATTTCGTCCAGGAAGAGAATAATCTCCCCCTGCCCCTCCTTCACTTCGTCCATGACGGCTTTTAACCGTTCCTCAAACTCGCCGCGGAACTTGGAACCGGCTACCATGGCGCCCATGTCCAGGGCCACCACCCGCTTGCCCTTGAGCGAGTCGGGTACGTCGCCGCTGGCGATGCGGGCCGCCAGCCCCTCGGCAATGGCCGTCTTGCCCACGCCGGCCTCTCCGATGATGACCGGGTTGTTCTTCTTGCGGCGGGTCAGGGTCTGGGCCACCCGGCGGATTTCAGCGTCCCGCCCGATGACTGGGTCCAGCTTTCCCCCGGCGGCCAGTTGGGTCAAGTCGATGCTGTACTTCTCCAGGGACCGGTACCGGCTCTCTGCCCGCCGGTCGTCGACCCGGTGGGCGCCCCGAATAGTGGTGAGGGCCCGGTATACCCGCTCCTGGTCAATGCCGAACTCCTGGACAATCCTGGCCGAGTCCCCCTGGGGCTCGCGTATGGCGGCGATGAACAGGTGCTCAACGCTGATGAATTCGTCCTTAAGCCTTCGCGATTCCTCCTGGGCCGTGTCCAGGAGCCGCTGAATGCGCGGCGTGGTGTAAATCTGGCCGGAGGCATTGGCCAGCTTGGGCGACGCGTCCAGGAACTGCTCCAATCGCGCCTTTACGGCCGGGGGGGAAATGGCCAGGTGGTCCAGAATGCGCGACGGAATGCCGTCCTCCTGGTTCAGCATGGCCAGCAGCACGTGCTCAACATCCCACTGGCTGTGGTGATAGCTCCGGACCAGTTCCTGGGAGTCCTGGATTACTTGTAGTGCCTGTTCGGTGAAGTCTTCTGATCTCATTGTGATAGTCTCATCTCCCGGTTACGCCCGCCTGACAACCATCCGTCGCTTCGGGTAGCTAAGCTGGCGGCGTACCTCTTGATAAGAAATAGTGCAAGAATTATTTCTGGCGCGTTCTTATACTTGTCGTCGTACCCTGTCCGCCCCCGGGGATCCCTGCTGTTGCAGTTCGTCGATGATGGCGTTCAGGCTCCTGACCTCCCGTTCCAGTTCCTCGATACGGGCCATCAGCTTCAGGGCGACCTCGGCCCCGGCCAGGTTCACGCCCATGTCCTCCGTAAAGGTCTTGATGCGGCGCAGACGTTCAATGTCCGCCTCGGAATAAAGGCGCTGCCGCCCGTTGGAGCGAGAGGGCCAGATGAGCCCGACCCGTTCGTAGTAGCGCAGGGTCTGGGCGTGCAGGCCAACCATGCGTGCCGCGATGCTGATGACGAAACAGGGCTCGTCGGAATGATTCCTCTCGTAAACCATGTCTATACCCTCTCGCCGGTCCGCAGTTCCCTGAGTTTGCGGAACAGTTCCACTTCTTCCGGTCCCGGGTTAGCCGGCAGCACGGCCTTGACCGTCGTGTACAGGCTGCCCTTGCTGTCCGACTTGTTCAGTTCCGGCATGCCCTGGCCGGCCATGCGGAACCGGCGGCCGTTCTGGGTGGCCGGGGGAATGGTCAACGCCACCCGCCCGGTCAGGGTGGGCACAGTAACCTCGGCCCCCAGGGCCAGGTCATCCACCGGCACTTCCACCTCGGAGTAAAGGTCCCTGCCCTTGCGTTCAAACCGGGGATGGTCAATCACGGTGACGGCCAGGTAAAAGTCTCCATCGCCGCCGCCTGCGGGTATGTGCACCCGGGAACCGGTATCGACGCCGGCGGGAACCTTGACTTCCAGGCGCCGGCCGTCGGGCAGGTTCACCATCCTGGTAGCGCCCTCGGCGGCCTCGGCCAGGGTAATATCCACCTGGTACTCGGCCGGCGCGTGGCGGGGGACGCCGCGGTCTCCGCCAAAGTTGTTGAACAACCGGTCGAACGGGTCGTCCGAGCCAAAGCCGCCCAGGTCTAAGTTGACCCCGTTGTGGCCCCCAAAGTCGCCGCCGGTGAAGTAGTCGGTGTAGGAATGGAATCCGCCCCGTCCCCTGCCCCGGCTGCGGGCCTGGGCTTCGGCCTGTTCGATCTCGTCGGCGTTCGTCCAGCGGTCGCCGTATTTGTCGTACTTGCGGCGCTTGTCGGCGTCGGACAGGACGCCGTGGGCCTCATTTATTTGCTTGAACTTTTCTTCGGCGCCGGAGTCGCCCGGGTTAACGTCGGGATGGTACTGGCGGGCCAGTTTCCGGTAGGCCTGACGGATATCCTTGTCGGTAGCGTCCCGGGCCACTCCCAGCAGTTCATAGTAGTTTGACGGCATACGGGAAACCTCTTATGGGTGGTTGCCTTGATAGTGATATTGTATTGGTAGAAGTATTTGCTGTCAAGAATATTGAAGAAGGTATGATAGTAGTATTGACAAGATACACTCAACTATGTAGAATCAGCAGCGTAAGATTGATATGGAACATATCAGACTTACTACAATACAACAATAAACTACAATAGCAGGAGGAACGACTATGGTAATGCGAAGATGGGATCCCTTCATTGAATTGCGGCGGATGCAGGAGAATATGGACCACCTGTGGCGGGGCTTCTCCCAGCCCAACGGCGGCGGCAACGGTGAAATGGAAGGCTGGGCCATTCCCCTGGACGTGGTGCAGGAGGGGGACAACATCGTGGTTCACGCTTCTCTGCCTGGCGTCAACCCCTCGGACCTCAACGTGACCATCGAGAACGACGTACTGACCATTCGTGGTCAAAGCGCCGGTGAAAGCGAACGTCAGGAGGGCAACTACCTGATGCGGGAACGGCACACCGGTTCCTTCCACCGTTCTCTGCGCCTGCCCGACACCCTGGACGTGGACAAGGCCAATACCAGCTACGACCAAGGCGTGCTGACCATCGCCTTCCCCAAGGTTGAGGCCAAGCAGGCCCGACAGTTGACCATCAATGTCAGCGGCGATAACCAGGTTCTTGAAGGGGAAAAGACCGAAGCCTAGCCCCGGGAGGTAACGAGGTTGTGGAGGGGTCCATTTGGACCCCTCCTTTTCTTGAGGCCGAAGGGGAAACTGGGGGGCAAGCCGGTACGTCTGCCGCTTGGGTCGAGTCCTGCTCGCTCGGCGCCCTGCCTCGTTTACAGGATGCGCTTGTTAGTAACCTTGGAAGGTGCTAGAATTTCTAGGCTGTCCCGGCCCAGTCTGCCGGTTCGGCAACCGCATTCCCCAGTAGCTCAGCGGTAGAGCGGGCGGCTGTTAACCGCTAGGTCGCAGGTTCGAATCCTGCCTGGGGAGCCACCTCTCCCCTTTCCCGTAACTTAAGCCCTCTTATTTCTGCGTTCCGAACTGTTCAGGCACCCTCTGATGGCAAGGGTATTGGCGCGGCCGCGTAACTCCTGTCCGAGAACCACCTAAAGCTCGGAATCTTCCAGGTCCAGAAACTCCCGTACCCTTCGCTTGAACGGCTCCTTGTCATAGTTGTTGTAGAGCGCCATCGAATTGCGCACCGGATTCCCCCCAAACATTCGCTCGTACAAAACCTGGCGGCCGCTAAAGGAACTGCACGACGCATCCCACGCCAGGTGAAAGAGCCTGGCCCGGTCCCGGGCGTTGGTGGTGTCGGTAGCCATGTACTGGTCGATCTCGGCGGCAATTTCAGTATCGAAGTCGGCCTCGGCCGGAAGCGCCATCAAACTGCTGGTGCCCAGCATCTGGACAATCTCCACCATCCGCGGGTAGATGGACCGGCCAAAAATCGTCCGGCCGGCGCGCAGGGGCGCCAGCGCGGGACTCATGACCCCCCACCGGTTGGGACTGGCGTCCGCCTCGGCGGCCCTCAGGCAGGACCACAGCGTGTCCCGCTGGGTGATCAGCTCCGCCACCTGCTCTTGGACGTGGGCAATGGTCCCGGAGCCCAGAGTATCGACAATCAGGTCGGCTAATCCCAGCATGAACTCGGCCTTGGCCAGGCAGCGGGTCAGCACCTGGTGCCCGGTGTGGGCATCGGAACTGGTGCCCATGGCGTAGCCGTTGCAAAGCTCCACATTTCCCAGCAGGAACACTCGCTCCCAGGGCACAAACACATTATCGAAAAAGACCACCGAGTCCATTTCCTCAAAGCGGGATCCCAGGGGATGATTGAAGTGGGAGCGCCCCACATCGAAACTCTCCCGGCAAAGGAATTTGACGCCCGGCGTATCGCAGGGAATGGAAAATGAGAAGGACTGCCGTCCGTCGTCGTCGGCCAGCCGGTGGGACGCCACCGGGTAGATGGCAATCTCATCGGAGATGGGCCCCAGGGTCGCCAGCACCCGGCTGCCCTTGACCACGATTCCGGCGTCCGTCTGCTTCACGAGGGTGAGGGCCACCTCTTCGCTCAGGGTGTCGGTGGCATTTTGTGTGCGCCGCCGCTGCAGGTTGACCAGGGCGTGAGTCAACGCAACGTCATTTTCCCGGATGAACTCGTGGTAGTCCTCCACGTTCCGCTGGAACTCCGGGCGGTCTTGGGCAAAATAGCCGGACGCACCAGCCCAGGACGAAAAAATGATGTTCAAGAAGTCCGGAGACCGGCCCATCATTCCGCAACTGGCTTGCGCCCAACGGGTCATCATCTGGCGGCGGCGTTCCAGGTCTTTTACCGTCTGGGGAACAAGAAAAGACAGTCCCACCGCCTCGCCGCTGGACGGCGAGGCGAAGGTCATCTCTTCCCGCAGCGCCGGATTGTGTTGCATGTCGTAAAGGGCGGCCACGGACTTGACGCCGTTCTTCAGCGCCGGGTGGGTGGTTACGTCCTTTACCCGCTCCCCGTCAATCCACACCTCCCGGGGACGGTCCTTCAATTCCCTGATGTACTCGGCTCCCGTACGTGCTGGCATAATGCTTCACCTCAGTCCGAGGATTGCGCCTTAGGCGCGGCAGTGGCCCAAATCGCAAGCTTCAATCACACTTGACTCAAGACAATCGTTTGGCGGTAGTTTTGGCGACAGTATAGTACGGTTTGGATACAGTTGGATAATGAGTGCTGACTCTTTTGCCTCTAAGTCCAGTAATCGCTGCATCGATTTGAAGATTGGCGTCACTAAATTGCAGGCAGATCGCAGCCCATTCTTAGGATCTTTAATCAAGGGTCTTGATAACGAAGAGTGGACGCAGCACCACCCCAAATAACGGCGACCTGCAACCGGAATCTGACCGGTAAACTCATGGCACAAACAACGGAGAGGTCGCGAATCTCGCGGCCTCCCAGTTGTTTTGTTGAAGCGGTGGCACTGCTGTCCAGAGTCTTGCAAGTGCCCGGCTATCCGTCTGTATTCTTCCACATGTGGCACCCGGTAATTCCAAGGATAAGGGGCAGCAAGGTGTCCACCACCGCCCAGATAACCAACGACTGGTGGTTGCCGTCCAGGTAATTGCTGCCATTTGCCAGCAGGGCAAACCAGTTGTGCAAGAACAGGATGGAGACCCCCGCCGTAACGAAGAAGGCGGTGTTGGCCTCAAAGTATCCCCGGGTAACTCCGTCCCCGTCGTTCCCGCCGTCCGCTGCCTTCTTTCGGCCATAGTTGTAAATCAGGCCAATTGCCAGGCCGATCAGCATAAATACGTCCAGGACCAGCCACACTTGCATAACATCAATCGCGTCCACAAGGAAGTTGTTGATGATGAAAAACACTGCTACCACAATGGCAAGCAGCATCAGGTAACCCCCTGCCAGCTTTTTCAATCCAGCCATAAAACCTCCTCTCTTCTGCACAACCACTGGATGGTTGGTGTTGGTGGATTCGGGTCCCCTACGGACAATTGAAACTGGGTCTTGAACTGCCCGTATTCCAGCATAACATACCGATACCTTTGTTCCCGTGTCAGGGCGAAATCTTCATGCAATTTTGGCGTTCGGTGAATGACGGCTAACAGAACTATCGGCCAAAACCGCTGGTTGCACCCCGCCTGCCGCCAGACTAAACTGTCCCCAACCCGATGCCCCCAAAGGCAACCCCCATCCAACCGGCGCCAGGAGCTACTAATATGACAACTACTACCAACGGCCACACGCCAGGCAGCCAGGGCCCCTACTCGCACCGGCCAATGGTATGGGGCACACGCGGCATGGTTGGGGGCGGCACCCAGTTGACCGCCCAGTCGGGTATGCGCATTCTCTGGCAGGGGGGCAACGCGGTGGACGCAGCGGTGGCTTCGGCCCTGGCCGCGGGTGTTATGGAACCCACTGCCCATTATACCCTGGGCGGCGAGGTCGCCTTCCTGTTCTACGATCGCGCCAGCAAAAAAGTACGCTCTGTAGTGGGCCAGGGCTGGGCGCCCCAGAGAGCCACCATCGACCACTACCTGGAACACTGGGGCGAAATACCATCCGGGGTTCTCAGCACCACCGTCCCCGGCGTCATCTCCGCCCTGCTTTCCATGCTGTCCGAATACGGCACCATGTCCTTCGCCCAGGCGGCGGAGAGCGCGCTCCACTTCGCCGGCCGGGGCTTCCCCGCTTACCAGCTTTTCGTCCGCACGGTGGCCACCGCCGAGCGCGTGGCCAATCTGCGCCAGAACCCAGACTCGGCCCGCGTCTTTCTGCCCAACGGCCGACCGCCTGAGCTGGGGTCACTGTTCGTCCAGGAAGACCTGGCCCGATCCCTGTCCCTGATGGTCCAGGCCGAGGAACAGGCCCTGGCCGGTGGCGGTTCTCGTGAAACCGGTATCCAGGCTGCTCGCGACGTCTATTACAAGGGCGACGTGGCCCGCCGCATGGTGCAAGCCTTGCAAGATCTGGGCGGCCTGTACGACTTGGCGGACTTTGCTGAGTACGAGTCCCCCATGGAAGAACCCATTTCCATCACTTATCGCGGTTACCAGGTCTTTACGAACCGGTCCTGGACCCAGGGCATCAGCCTGCTGCAGGCCTTGACCATCCTGGAAGGCTCCAACCTTGCCGAACTGGGCCACAACAGTCCCCAGGCCATTCACCTGCAGGTTGAGGCCCTGAAGCTGGCCTTTGCCGATCGGGAGCGATACGTCGGCGACCCTGCATTTGTGGACGTGCCATTTGACGGTCTGTTGTCCAAAGAATACGCGGCTCTGCGCCGGACGCTGCTCGACCCTGACAAGGCCCAGGCCGCTTACCCGCCCGGCGACCCGCGCCAGATGCTGGCCGTGGACCCGACCTGGGTAGCCAACTCGCAATTCCGGGAACCCATGGCCGTGGGCGGCGACGGCGACGGCACCACCTACCTCGCCACCGTGGACTCGGACGGCAACCTGGTGTCCGCCACCCCTAGCAGCTTTGGCGCCCTGGCCCAGGGCATGGTGCTGGGCGACACGGGCATCCTGGCCAACTGCCGGGGTTGCTACTTCTGGCTGGACGAAGACAACCCTAACGGCCTGGCCCCCCGCAAGCGGCCCCGCACTACTCCCTGCACTTTCATAATCCTGAAGGACGGCGAGCCCTTCATGACTCTGGGCACTCCCGGCGGCGACAGCCAGCCCCAGAGCAACCTGCAGACCCTGTGCAATGTCATCGATTTCGGGATG
>LXNJ01002443.1_pt1 | contig 10206 bp, 10 predicted proteins | sample 809081 | NCBI WGS metagenome assembly LXNJ01 (sample SAMN04870510, study PRJNA318959) | sponge metagenome | biome: sponge; feature: marine sponge reef; material: water | host: Petrosia ficiformis | place: Greece: Milos, Mediterranean Sea | collected 2013-05-29 | depth 5-7 m
ATGGCTTCGTAGATGCCTCTCATGATCCGCTGGTGCTTGTGTCCGTTGACGATGTTCCACTCGGTCCCACCGTCGGGCGGATTGATGTAGGGGCTGCCGTCGATGTCGTAGCCGGCGCTGAAGGCGGGACCGTTGGCGCGGAGGATTGCGACCTTGAGCGAGTCATCCTCGGCGACCACGTTGAGGGAGTGCAGCAGGTCGTCCAGTAGCTCGTGGTTGAGCGCGTTGCGCTTGTCGGGGCGATCCATGGTGATCGTGGCGACGGGTCCGTCGGCGTCGAACTCGATTGCTTTGTACGTCATGCAGTCGCTCCTCCAATGCTGTTGTGGCCGATGACGGGTTGGTGCGGGATGTCGCCGGCTCAGGTCATGTCGTGGATTTGCTGGCCTCGGTCGTAGTGTGCGGCGGGGAGGGCTCGCCCCGGTCCGAGCAATCGCAGCGCGCGGACGACCCAGGATCGCGTGTCGGCGGGCGTGATCATCTCTGAGACGAGGCCGAGGTCGGCGGCCTCCCAGGGTCCATCCGATGGAGGCGACTCGGGGTCGCGGGCGAGGTAGCCGGTGCTGTCGGTCACACCGAGCCTGGCCGATGGCCAGCACCACATGAAGTCGAAGCCGGTGCCGAGTCCGCCGAGTGCGAAGTCGCCGAGGGCGTGTCCCCAGCCGGTGATGATCGTGATCTTGGCCGCGTGCGAGGCTCGCAGCGACTCGACGGTACGTGCGGCGGCGAACATGAACTCTGGGGTGGCGGCGTCAGCCGGCTCGTAGCCGAGCGTGTCCTGGGTGGAGAGGAACGGAATCTGGTAGTCGGCACTCCAGGCGGCAGCTCTTGAGATTCTCTTCATGTCAGAGGTCGTGAGTGTCGTACGCGGCGATCCGCCGGTCAGGGCGAAGGAGACCGGGAAGCCTTCGATTTGGCCCAGACCGACCGCGCAGCTCTGGTCGGCCGGGCCGAGCAGGGTCACGCTGTCGGCGTCGAAGATCGCCTCGATCTGCTCGCGAGGTGTCGCCGCCATGTCTTCATCGGTGAGATCGAGGGCGGCGCTTGACGGTGCTTCTGTGAGTGGCTGGAGTGGTGTTTCGAGCTCGGACGGGAGGGTGCCGAGGAAGCGCCTCGCGGTCCCAATGGCGTCGGCGTCGCTTTCGCAGACCACGTCGGCGACGGCGTGGGGCGAGCCGTCGAGTGCGCCGAAGCGGGCGTGCGTCGTGGCGACCAACAGGTCGGAGCGGATGGCCAATGATCCGTTTTGTCCGGCGCATAGGCCACAGGCGACTGTGATCAGTGGGGCCTCGCGTTCGGCGATGTCGCGGGCGGGGAGCTGGTCCGCGACGCGGCTCAGCAAAAGGCCGCTGTGCATGTCGAACTCGGGCGATTCCTGTGAGGCGCCGTCGGCCAGGTAGACGATCGGCAGTCGGCGGTAGATCGCGTTCGAGATCATCCGGTTGCGCTTGTTCTTGCCGACCTGTGCGTCGGTCTGCGCCAGCGCGACGGGATCCTCGGTGAGCACCACAACACGGCGGCCGCCGATTTCGGCGTAGCCGGTGATCACGCCATCGGCCGGGGTCTCGGCTGCTGCGTCGCGATGCTGGCTCTTGGCGAATGCGCCGATTTCGAGGAAGGATCCTTCATTGACTAATGCGGCAATGCGGGCTCGCGGCGTCAACTGACCGGGCTGCAGCACGCGGTCACGGTCGAATGCGTCGATGTGTGCGCGCTCCTGTTGCACGCGCTCCATTCGCTCGTCCATCGACAGGTTTTTTTCGGGGCTGACGTGGCGATTCGGTCGGGTCGTCATTTTCGTCCTCCCCGTCCCAGCGCTTCAAATGCCTGAATGACGCGCGGGCGCGTCTCAGCCGGGTCGATGATGTTGTCGATCGTCGCCATCTGTGCGCCTCGCCAGGGGTTCATGTTGCGGCGGAAGGGCTCGGCCAGTTCGTCGAGCATTCGGCGGTGGTCGTCGCGCTCTTCGATCTCGGCCAGTTTCTTGCGATGCACGACCGCGGCGCCGCCTTCGGGGCCGAGGTAGGCGATCTGCGTGGTCGGCCAGGAGAGGGTGATCGCCTCTGGGTCGCTGCCACCCATGATGAAGTAGCCCATGCCGATGCCCTTGCCCAGCGTGACGCAGACGGTCGGCACCTCTGACTCCATCTTCTCGGAGATGTAGACCGTGGTCTCGGTGAGCAGGCCTTTGTGTTCCTCTTCCTGCGTAGTCATGATGCCGGGCGTGTCGCAGAACGTGAGTAGCGGGAGGGAGAAGGTGCGGGCTGTCTTGACGATGCGGCGGGCCTTGCTGAGCGCGTCCATGTCGATCGCGCCGCCGCGCACCCTGGGCTGATTGGCCATGATCGTGACCGTGTGCCCATCCAGCCGGGCGAACCCGGTGACCAGGTTCATCCCGAACTCGGGCTGCCACTCGAAGAAGCTGTCCCGGTCAGCAATTCGCTCGATGATTTTGCGCACGTCGTAGGGTCGGTTTGGATACTTCGGCACCAAGGAGCGCAGTTCCTCGTCGCAGCGATCCTTCGGGTCGCCGTTCATGACTCTCGGGGCCGACTCGAAGGCGTGGCCGGGCAGGTAGGAGAAGCAGGTGCGGAGCGTTTCCATCGCCTCGGCTTCGTCCTCAGCGCGTCGGCAGATCTGACCAGTCATCTTGGTGTGGACATCAACGCCGCCCATCTCGTAGAGGTCGGGGCGTTTGCCCGTAGCAAACTCGATGATGAAGGGGCTGACGAAGGTCGCCGTGGCGCGCGGCGTCATGACGGAGAAATCGGCCACCGAGGCGGCCCAGGGCGCGAAGGAGTTACCGAGGATTGCAGTGAACACTCCGCCGCGCCGGGGGACGCTAGAGCGCGAGCCGACGTTTTGTCCGCCGACGGCGGAGAAGCCCGAGGACATGACGTGGTCCTCGATCTGTCCGCCGGCGCCCTGGAAGAGGTAGAACATGGGCAGGGCGGCCTTGTCGACGATGTGTCCGACGGCTCGCATGTTGACTCGGGAGCGCAGGTTGTAGGCGCCCACGCCGCCGGAGGTGTCGTGGGCCTTGTAGAGCACAGGCCGACCGTGGATTTCGCCGAAACCGAGCTGCAAAGGGGTAGGTCCCAAGCCGTAGCCGAACGCCCACTGGCTGCCCGGATCTAGCAGCAGTTCGATTCGTTCGCTGGCGGTCAGCAGACCGCGGCTGTGGGCGCGTTCGTCGCCGGTTGGATTGGGGGCGAAGAACTGCTGGCGCCGACGCCGCAGCTCGGCGAGGTTCTCCAGGTCGGCTTGAGAGACGATTTTCGCGGAACTAGCCGTTGACACCCGTGCCCCAATCGATCGCGTTCTTGAGCAGCTGTTCGTAGGGCTCCGTTTCCCAAGGACCGCGGAACTGGAGCGGTACGACGCCGTCGGGCGCGATGCTCTCATGCACGGAGCGCTGACCGTTGGTCAAAGGCGTGTGGCAGTGTCCCGGCGCGATGTAGGCGACCTCGCCCTCACCGACCTTGCGCGCGAACCCGAGTGCGTGCGACTTGCCGTCGGGTAGCAGCGACAGGTCGCCGCCATAGATCTCGTCGACGAACGGCGGCTTCTCAATGTCTTCGGTGGTCAGCAAGACCTGCGTATCGGAGTGGATCACTTCGACCATGTATGGCTCGTCCTGCACCGGGAATGAACTCGGCAAGTTGTGAGTCAGTGGATGGTTGTGGTCCTGGACCTTGACATCCATCTCGCGAATCGGCGGGTGGGTCATGAAAAAACCACCCAGTGCCTCGTGATAGTCCATCTTGACCAGCCGCCGCCGACCGTCCTCGCGTCCAATCCGCTCCGCCTTGCCACCCGAACTGCCGTGCAGCGCCAGCCAGCGACCTCCATCACCGACCCAATCACGGATCACCCCGGTCTGGTACTCGTCGGCGAACGGACCAGCGACGTAACAGATCAACAAATGCGCGTCGCGGATCCACTTGTGGCAATCGGTGAAGTCGCTGCTAACGGTCGTGTGGACATCCTCATTCGCTTGCAGCGCCGTCAAAATGCGCATCCGCGCATAGTCAATGTCATGTCCAGCGTGCTTGCCCGGAGGAAATCCCCCGGCGACGACGTGGACTCGGATTGGTGTACTCATGAGAACGCCCTTCGATCAGCTCGACTTGCAGCGATGCTAGCGCCAGCGAACACTAGCCTGCGCTGGAAGCAAGCGGGGCAAGAGGAGCGAACATCATGGAACCACTGCAACCGATGGCCGAAGCGATCGCCGGACTGCTGCGCGAGCGAGGCGAGACCGTCGCGATCTGCGAGACCACCGCGGGCGGCCTGGTCTCGGCGGCGTTGCTCTCGATCCCTGGCGCCTCGCGTTACTACGCCGGGGCGGCTGTGACCTACACCGGCGTCGCCCGCTCAGTCTTCACCGGGATCAGCCTCGACGATTTCCCGGGAGTTCGCTCCAGCAGCGAGCCCTACGCCAAGATCATCGCCGAGACCATCCGTGAACGCCTCGGCGCCACCTGGGGAATCGGTGAGACCGGCGCCGCCGGACCCGGCGGCAACGTCTACGGAGACGCCTCCGGCCACACCTGTATTGCGATCGCTGGCCCCTCCGAATACGTCGAAACACTAGAAACCGGCCTCGAAGACCGCGAGGAGAACATGTGGCTCTTCACAAGGCGGACGCTAGAGGTCTTTGAGGCGGTACTGCGCGATGCCTGAGCGAACACCCGGCTGAAGCGGATGCGGGTGCTGCCTGCTATTCGCTCAGCGTCAGGACCAGCTCGGCGTATCTCTTGCCTTGCGGATCGACCTTGTGAATCTCGATTCCGCCGGGCAGTGCGTGGTCGACCTCGTAGTGGTCCTTGGTCCAGAACTGGTAGATCTTCGCGGACAGTTCGCTGTCGGTCTCGGCGGTCAGCACCCTGGTCGTCGGGAACTCGTACTCCACTTCCAGCACATCAAGATCTTTGACCGAGATGTGGTCGGGGATGTTCGCTGTAGCGATGCCGATAAAGTGGGTCACGCCGACGCCGTCGGGCACGTAGACGCAGGAAGCATCGGGCAACCCGGCCAACGGGCTGGCGCCGAGCCTGGCCCAGGTCTGGCGGATCGTGCTCAGATCGCTCCCTCCCTGAAACCCTACGAAAGCGAAATTCATCGGTTGGCCTTTCTCTGCGGATGGCGCCGGCCGTTCCAGGGGAGTGGTCCTACCGCGACCCAGGCACAATCCCGCGCACCGTCGTCTCGATGCTGAACAGACTCGTCCCCGCCGTCATGAACAAGGTCGAGAAATCATTCCCGCCGAATGTCAGATTGGCCGCGTGCTCGTCCATCTCGAACACTCCCAAGTAGGTGCCGTCGGCAGCGTGCGCTGAGACGCCGCCGGCGCCGGTCGTCCACAGCCGACCGTCCGTGTCGACCTTCATTCCGTCGGGCGCGCCCAGGCGGTCGTCGTTGGACTGGTCAACGAAGAGGATGCGGTCTCCCAGCGTGAGGTCGTCGTTGACCTCGTAGCGCCAGATCAGCCCCTCCTGCGAGTCGCCGATGTAGAGCTGGGACTCGTCCGGATTGAAGGCGAGGCCGTTGGGATTCGAGAAACCCGTCGGAGCGACGAGACTGAGCGAGCCCTCGGGGTCGATCCGATAGACGCCCTGGAAGTCGAGCTCCTGCGTCTGACCCTCCTGGCCGAAGCGCGGGGTCCGGCCCGTGTCCACGCCGTATGCCGGGTCCGTAAAGAAGATCGCGCCCGAGGAATGCACGACAAGGTCATTGGGGCTGTTCAGCTGCTTGCCGTCCCACGAGTCCGCCAGCGAGGCCTCGCTGCCGGGCGATCCATACGGCGCGCTCGACACGCGCCGCCCGCCGTGTTCAGAGGCGAGCAGATTCCCATCGGCATCGAGCGTCAACCCGTTCGACCAGCCCGACGGCTCGCGGTAGACCGCCGCCTCAGACTCTCCCGGACGCCAGATGTGCTGTCGGTTGCCGGGAATGTCGCTGAACACAAGGGCATTGTCAGCGGCAATCCAAATCGGCCCTTCGATAAAGCCGAAACCGCCGCAGAGCCGAGACTCCGCGCCGATCAGCAGGTCGGAGATCCCGTTGTCATCTTCAATTCTCATGGTCGATTCCCCATCTAGTCCTGGTTCTCAGGGATAGTAGCTGTCGCAGCGCCTCGTTCGGGCAGCAGATCGGTGGCATTCCAGATCCGATTCATGATCGGTCGGCCCTCCCCGGCCGGATCAACGAACTCCGGTCGATAAAGCCACGGCAACCGGCTGGAGTGCGCCCGGATCACCACGGGCCGAATCCGGTAGCCAAGCAGCCGGTCCTTGGTGAAGCCCAACTCCATCAACATCCCCTGGGTCGTCGCCACAGACCAACTCTGGTCGAAGATAAAGTTGCCGAATGAGTAGGCGACCAGCGATTCGTCGAAATGTTCGACCGCCTGCACCCAGTGGGGATGATTGCCGAACAAAAGCGTCGCGCCCGCGTCCATCACGACGCCGCCTAGCTCACGCTGATAGGCAACCGGATTCGCCGAGTACTCGACCCCCCAGTTCATGCCCACGAGCACATGGTCGGCGACCTTATGAGCGGCCCGCACGTCGCGCCGCACATACTCCGCCTCGAGCGGAGCCGTTCCCGGCTGGTCCTCCTTCGCGTGATACCACGGCGCGATGATGTCGTAGCCGAGAAAGGCAAAGCTGACAGGCCCCTGCTTTGTCCATACATCCACCAAGGCAGGCGTCCGCGCCGCCTTCAGATTCTCGCCCGCCCCGGCCGTGACGATGCCGGCGTTCTCGAGCCTTTCCAGCGTCTCGTAGAGCGCCGCGACCCCCGAGCAACCATTCCAGCAGTCCATCATGTGATTGCCGATCGTCAGGACGACGTCGAGCCCTGCGTTGGCCATCGCCGGCACAGCCTTGTGGCTACCGGTGAAGACTACCGTCTCGACGCACGGCGTCAGTTCCTTGTTCGCGGTGAGCGGCAGTTCCAGCGGCGCCACCGCCAGGTCGGCCGCGACGATCGCGTCCCGCATTCCGTCGAACATGGCGTCGTAGTCGCCCAGTGCCTCCAACACATGGTTGGTGCAGCGCACGGGGATCAACTCGCCCGTCATCAGCAACCCGGCTGGATCGAATGGCGCCGCGATCCTGAGGAAATCGTTGAAGAACTGTGGGAGTTGGTCGGGGTTGCTCGGAGGCGGGATCCAGCGGATCAACCGCAAGGGCGACTCCTGTCCCGGATCCCTGTATGGATCGTGTCCATTCACCGTCAGCGCCAGCACCCCGAGACGCAGATGCTGGGGCTGGATCAGGGCGAAGGCGCCCGGCGTTTGCTCGACCAGCTTCACCAGCTCATCATCGGGGACCGACTCCACGGACAGTTCCGCCGCCCACAGTCCGAACGCGTTGATGATCAGGGCCACCTGCGACCTGGGCAGAAAGCCCGAGAGCGGCGTCGCGCTGCCGCCCAGTTCGGACCAGTCGCTCACTTTGCCCGTCAGGATGCGAACGACATCGCTGCGATGCAGATCCAGCACATCCCTCCGTTGGTCGGTGATCGCCGCCCAGTGAGCAACCACGACGCGGAAGGGTCGCGACCCCACGTTGCGCTCGCCGACCAGTGGAGCCGCAACGCCAGTCAAGCCCGATGGGCTTCTGACCATCAGGTTGAACGACGAGTCCGGGCCTGCGTTAAGCGCCGGGCCGTCCGAGGACCCGAACTCCATCGCCAGGACCGCGAGCAGCACGACCGCAACACATGCACGCGCCAGCCGCCGGAGTCCCGACACAACCGCCAAGAAAAACATAGAGACGCCCATGCCCAACCCGCGAAACGATTCTAGTCTCGAATCCTGTCGCCACAGCTCAGACAGTCCTAGCCGTCGCGGGTCGTCTTCAGGTTCAACGGCAGACCCGCAGCCATGAAGAGAACCTCGTCGGCTGCGGACGCCACGATCTGGTTGAGCCTGCCCAGTTCGTCTCGAAACCTTCGGCCCAGGGCGGTCCTGGGCACCAGACTCAGGCCGACTTCGTTACTCACGACGATCCACGACTCCTCGCCCTGCGCGTAGCAGTCGAGCAGCCGTTGCGCCTCGGCGGGTATGTCCACCTCGGCCGTGCCTTCGGTTGACTCTCGATGCATCAAGTTGCTCGTCCAGAGCGTGAGGCAATCGAGCAGGATCGTGTCGTATTCAGGCCGCAGAGGGCTGATCGCATCCACCAGATGCAGCGGTTCCTCTAGAGTGTCCCACTCCTCAGGCCGGTTGCGGCGATGTGCTTCGATACGTGCGGCCATCTCCTCGTCTCCAGCCTCTGCAGTGGCGACGTACAGGACCCTGCCTCCCGATTGCGCGAGCTGCTCGGCGTACCTGCTCTTGCCTGAGCGTGCGCCGCCGAGGATCAACGTCAGTCTTTTGCTCATCGGCTAATCGCTCCTGCCCAGCGCGAGATGGCTGGTGTCGTTCCACAACTCCAGCACCGCTGTCGCCGAAAAGGTTCGCACGATCGAGAGCCCCGTCGGATTCAGCCGAAAACGAAGCCCGTACTCGACCGGCATCCCGAGCAGGCAGACGACCAGAGCCAACAGCGAACCGCCATGCCCTACCACCAACACGTTCTCGCCGGACTCATGCAGTGGCCGCGCCCGGTCATGGAACTGTCGCACCCGCGCCGTCAGTTGATGCAAATCTTCCCCGCCAGGCGGAGCGAAGTCCTCGCTTTGGCGCATCATCCGTTCGGCGAACCCCTCCGGATCTCGGGCCTCCACCTCCGCGAACGTCAGTCCCTCCCACTCGCCGTAGTCGCCCTCGCGTAGTTCGCGGACCGGGGCAATCACAGCACCGGACGCGTTCGCCAGCAGTCGGGCGGTCTCCATCGTGCGCGACAGATCGCTGGCGTAGATCGCGGAGAAGGAGGTCTCGGCAAGACGTTCTCCCAGAAGAACGGCCTGCTCCCGTCCTCGCCGATTGAGCGAAGTGTCGGACTGACCCTGGATGCGACGTTCTCGGTTCCAATCCGTCTCGCCATGCCGGGCGAGATACCAGGCGCAGCCGGCATCCCATGGCACAAACACCTTCCTGTCGCTCATGCTCGAATCCTCACCAGAATGGCGCTTCGTACAGACTGGGAATCACGGGTACGAGCGCCACCCCCAAGACGAGGGCCGACACCTCGCCCAACTCGTTGACCGCACCGTACGTGTCGCCGGTCATGCCGCCCAACCATCCCGTCATCCAGCGTCCGAGCAGCCACGCGGTCCCAGTGACCGCGCCGGCCAGGATCAATCCACCGGGCCCGAGGAACAGACCGCTCGCCAACCCGGCGGTCGCCAGGCCAATCACCACCTGCCACCAGGAGGCTCCATCCTGAAGCGTTGTGCCTACGCCCTGACTTCGGACGTAGGGGAACACCGACACCGTCACCAGCATCCCCATCCGAGACAGGCAGGGAAACACCAGCAGCAGCCCGATCCGAGCTTCATCGGGAAGGCTCGTCAGCAGGCCCCACTTGAGAATCAGCAGCGCCGCGCCGCCGATCACGGCAAACGCGCCGACGTGGGTGTCGCGCAGGATCCGCAGGCGATCCTCTGGCGTGTATCCGCCGAACAACCCGTCACAGCAGTCGAGAAATCCCTCCGTGTGCAGGGCCCGAGTCACGATCAACATCGCCGCGAGCAGCAGCCCGCCGACCACGATCGGCGGCAGCCCCAGGCGCAGCAACGCATCGAGTCCAACCAGCAACGCGCCTAGTGCCAGACCGACAAAGGGAAACCAGGCTCTCGACGCCGCAGTCGGCGCTTCGCCCGCTGATCTGACCGGCAGGATCGTGAGAAAGCCGAACGCCAGGCGCAGGCTCGTCACGACACCGGCTCAATCGATTCACCGGAAGCGGTTTCATATACACCCGCTTCCTCGAAGGTTGCCATCTCGCTCAAGGTCGCCGCTGCCGCTTCAATCAAGCCCATCGCCAGGACCGCGCCCGTACCTTCGCCCAACCGCATTCCGAGGTCGAGCAACGGTCGCAACCCGAGGTGTGAAAGCCCGATACCGTGGCCGGTCTCAGCGGAGAGATGAGACGCCACGAGATAGTCGCCGACGGTCGGACAAACGAGCCGGGCGATCAGCGCCGCGGCCGCGGAGATGAACCCGTCCAGTACGACGATCTTCCTCGCTCGCGCCGCGCCAAGCATGATCCCCGCCAACACGCCAATCTCGAATCCTCCGACCTTCGCCAG
>LXNJ01002444.1_pt1 | contig 10202 bp, 13 predicted proteins | sample 809081 | NCBI WGS metagenome assembly LXNJ01 (sample SAMN04870510, study PRJNA318959) | sponge metagenome | biome: sponge; feature: marine sponge reef; material: water | host: Petrosia ficiformis | place: Greece: Milos, Mediterranean Sea | collected 2013-05-29 | depth 5-7 m
TGTAAGCCTCTCGGCTAACCAGCTTGCGGCTTGCTAACAGGCTTCACCAACTCGCCTGCAAGGGACTCCCTCCCTCTGGAAAATTAGGTACATTTAATACCCGTTGCCCATGCCGGGCACACACATTAAATAAAGTCAATGCTATCGCACTGTCTTTATTTTAGCCGTTAGCAACAAGCTAAAAAGCGGATAAAACGAAACTTTATACGTATATTTGCGTTATTTTTTATACGTAATGAATACAAAACTTACATTATCGATTGAAAGCGAGATCATTGATCAAGCGAAGGCCTACGCCAAGAAAACTGGCAGAAGTTTATCTGATATCATTGAAAGTTACCTTAAGGTTCTAACCAATGATATTAAAGCTGATAAGCTTAGTCCGAAGACGAGAAAGCTAATGGGTTCAGTTAAACTTCCTGCTGATCTGAATCCTGGGGATGAATACAGTGATTATCTGTCAGAGAAACATTCTTGATGAAAAAGCTGTTTCTTGACACCAATGTGATTCTTGATTTTCTTGGAAATAGAGGGCCATTCGCTGAACATGCTGCAATTATTTTTGATCAGGCCGAAAAAGGAAACCTATCAATATATGTTTCGGCTCTTTCCTTTAGCAATTTGTACTACATCTTGCGCAAAGCAACGAATCACAAAAAAGCTATTCAACTGGTCACAAACTTGAATGATTTAGTTAGCGTGGTTGAAGTTGATCAACACATAATTGACGAAGCTATAGCTTCTGAATTCAAAGATTTTGAAGATGCAATTCAAGATTCATGTGCAGCCAAAATCAAAAAACTAGACGCTCTAATAACTCGTAATTTAAAAGACTTCAAAAAGTCTAAAGTTTCTATCCTTTCCCCAAAGGCAGCAGCTGCCTTCTTAATTTCTTAACGCCAATTGCTAACAACGCATAAAGCATAATAAATCCGGGTTTTCTCAATTGGTTTGAATAACCAATTCCTCAAACTCGGCTCCAGGGTTCCTAACGCTCCCCTACCCCAAACCGAACAACGGCCTACGCTTCTAACCCTTACGCAACACTTCGCAATTCTCGCTAAACCATACGCTCCAATTGCTCCGCGCCAGTTTACTATCTTTGAAGATTAACAGATGTCTAGCGCATTGGTGTTTTCCGGTGAAATAAATTTTTTCGACTGGGGCATTGATTACGACAAAATCGTTACTGGAAAATTGGATGCGGTTCCAACCAAGATCTTGTATATGAATATGCAGGTTTCTTTGGAGGATTCTTCATGAGCGAAGCGAATCAGCACACTCGCGAAAGCGAGTCCTTACGAGAGCGTAGCGAACCATCACCCAAACTCCTCATGCCCTTGGTAAATCTGCATGGAGGGATGAAGGACGATCTTTCCTTCTTCGGATATCATCACCTTCTCTCGGCTCAAGAGGAAGTCCAAGGCATATTCTTTCGGGAAGGCCGTTCCAGAGCAGGAACCAAAATGGACATCCTCACCCCAAGCCTCTGAAATACCATTTAGTAATCCTTCAGATGACCATGCGCCATTGTTTTTTTCAATAAGGAAAATCACCTCATGAATATGCTTAAGGTTTGTCATTCTTCTTCGATTTACTAGTGTATTTGAATGCCGTAAATCTAGGCTATGCTCTTCCTTTGAACACTGAGATTGATCATGTGTGATCCAATTTTTTTAGCAGGACGATCATCGCTCCTTTATAGCCTTCATGAAGCTGATCGGATGTGCCGTTCACGTATTCGGAAACAAATCCATCACCTAAACGCAACATTATTGCATTTAAAATGTATCTTTGGCGAAACGTAAAATCAAATCATGTACATTTCAATCTTTAAAAGAGGCACACTAGCAAGCCTAGCCGTTCTAGCATTTGTCATTTCCAGTTGCAATCCAGATGATCCCGTTGTACCGAATGAGGAAGAACTGATCACTACCTTGATTTATACCTTAACACCTACGGGCGGAGGAGCTGAGGTCGTTCTTCGCTTCCAAGATTTGGATGGCGATGGTGGAGATGCACCGATCATTAGCACCGATACCATGGCAGCAAACACCACGTATACCGGGGAAATTACGCTACTAAATGAACTTGTGAATCCCGCAGATAGCATTAGCAACGAAGTGGCCGAAGAAGATGAAGAGCATCAGTTCTTCTTCCTTCATGATCTAAACGATATGACCATTGACTATGCCGATGTGGACGGAAACGGAAATCCAATTGGGCTGGCAACCGATCTAGTCACCATAAATGCCGAGACTGGACAGCTTACCATTATCTTGCGCCATGAACCTGCGAAGGATGCTGCTGGCGTTTCTGATGGGGATATTACCAATGCCGGTGGAGAAACCGATATTGAGGTAACCTTTGATGTAGTCGTTGAATAAACACTTTTTAAATACTCTACTTTCCCTGCTTCTCGTTGGATTTGTATCCGCACAGGAGTGCAGCATCAAGCTCTTGGGTAAGGTCATCGATGAGCATACGGGTTCCGAACTTTCCCAAGTCAATATCAGGATATTGGAATTGAAAAAGGGTACGGTTTCCAGCAAGACGGGTGAATTCCATTTCGATAATCTATGTGCAGGACAATATCATTTGGTATTCAGCCATGTGGGTTGCGCAACGGTTGAATTGTTTGTCAAGCTTCGAAAGGATACCCTTCTAGCCATTAACTTGGATCATCACCATCATCTCCTGGATGAGGTGGCACTCACAGATGAGCAAGGGAGTGCAAGCAGTCAGGAAAGCCGCTCCATAGGGAAGGATCAACTCTCGGTGCAAACCGATGGGGATATTGCACAGGTACTGGAAACGGTTTCCGGGGTAAGCCTGCTGAGCACCGGAAGCAACATCAACAAACCCATCATACACGGATTGTATGGGAATCGGATTACCATTTTAAACAATGGAGTAAGTCAGAACGGACAACAATGGGGAGCCGACCACAGTCCGGAGATCGACTTCTTGGTGGCCGATCGAATTACGGTGGTGAAGGGAGTAGGAGCTTTACGCTATCTAGGAAATAGTTTAGGTGGCGTGGTATTGGTTGAACCCGAATCCATCCCAGATGAACCTCATATCCATGGACAGGCCAAAACGTATTTCCGAACCAATGGAAGAGGAGGAGGACTCAATCTGAGTTTGCGTCAACATACGGATGTGTTGGCCTGGAAAGTGGTTGGAACCCTCAAAAAAATGGGCGATACCCATACACCTTCCTATTTTTTAACCAACTCGGGTGCTCAAGAGGCAAACCTGGCCCTGCAGTTGGAGAAAGAATGGTCGGAAAAATGGAAGAGCAGTTTCTATTTCAGCAGCTACAATACCACGATTGGGATTCTTCGCGGATCGCATATTGGGAATTTAACCGATCTAGAGGAAGCCATTGGAAGGGATAAACCTTTTTATACCAAGGATAAATTCTCCTATGCCATAGAAGCGCCTTATCAGAAGGTGAATCACCAGCTTTGGAAATTGAATAGTCAGCACATCCTAAAAGATGGTCAATGGTTGGACTTCAGCTACGCTGGACAGTACGATTTACGAAAGGAGTTCGATGTGCGGAGGTCGGGACGGACGGAAGATCCTGCCTTGAGCCTGAAGCAGTGGAGCCTTTTCCTGCAAGGGGTGTATCATCAGTATCTGGAAAGCGGATGGGAACTGGAAAGTGGACTACAGTATCAAATCGTTGATAACAGCAATGATCCAGAAACGGGCATACTTCCACTCATTCCAGATTATATATCCAATGAAATTGGGGCTTTTGCCTTGGTGCGGAAAAAGTGGTCTCGATGGCAATGGGAAATGGGCGGACGGTACGATTTCGAACACCGAAGTGTAGCCACTATATCTGGGACCGTGCCCATGGAGATTATTCGATATAAAGAGGATTACAACAATGTGAGTCTCATGATCGGATTGAAATATCATTTCTCGGAGATATTGAGCATGCAATACAATCTGGGATGGGCGAGCAGGGCCCCGGAGGTTAATGAATTGTATAGTGGTGGACTGCATCAAGGAGTAGGAGGCATTGAGGAGGGAGATCCCAATTTGGGTCAGGAGTACAGTTTGAAGCATACCCTTTCGGTTTTGGGTTATGTGCGCAACAACTTCTTTGTGGAGGCCTTGGTCTATTATCAGCAGATCGACAACTACATCTTCTTAAATCCTCAGGACGAGTTCCGTTTAACCATACGAGGGGCATTCCCGGTATTCCGATACGAACAAACCAATGCTCGCCTGTATGGGTTTGATTTTTCAACCACCTATTCCATTTCGGAATCTGTTCAGTTTTTATTGAAATATGCCTTCTTGAAAGGCGATGATTTAAGCAATGGCATTCCGCTAAATTATATGGCTCCCAATAATTTGTTTACTGAATTGCAATGGGGATTTCATAATTGGGGGAGTTGGCAAAAACCGGAGATTCGATTGAATGGGCGTTATGTATTTGAGCAGACGCACATCTTGGAATCACAAGATTATTTGGTGCCTCCGGAAGCCTATTTCTTATTGGGCATGCGGGCTTCCGCCGAAAAACAGTTTTCCAAATACCGATTGCAAACCTATGTGCGGGTAGAAAATATGCTCAATACCACCTATCGTGATTACCTGAATCGTCAGCGTTACTTTGCCGATGATCTGGGATTGAATGTGGTACTTGGATTTAATTTTAGTTTCTAATGGAAAAGCAAGATATCATAGAGGAAAGTGCGCATCTTTTACGGAATCGACGGTTGAAGGTGACCGAAGTTCGTTCGCAGTTTTTGGCCTTGTTGCTACAAAACGAAAAGGCGGTTTCAGGACATGAAATTCAATCGCAGTTGGAAAGCATGGATCGGGTGACCTTATATCGCACCATTCGAACGCTTTTGGATCATGGTGTTATTCACAAGGCCATGGTGGAAGGCAATGAAACCTACTATGCCATTTGCAAGGATGCCTGTGAAGCAGGAGATCACAAACATCATCACATCCACTTTAAATGCACCTCTTGCGGTGATATTCATTGCTTAGAAATGCACGATCAAATGAATCTTAACCTGGCCGGTTACCGCATCGATCAGTGGGAGGTTCAAGCGAATGGGGTTTGTGAGAGGTGTATGAATCGTAATTAGGTAGTTTAGTATTTAAGTGATTTCATCACTCCTCAACTTACTATTAAGCTCTGCATAATGCGCCTAGGGAATTTTGAGGATCAAGTGAGTAAGAGAAGGCTGTGCCGAAGGTAAAAGAGCAACTGTCTGAGGGAGCGTAGCTAACGAGTTTTGCTCTTTTAAGCCTAAACGTAACGAACGCCTCAAAAGGCCCAAGTGCCAGAGTTTTTGAATACTTTTTGCTCAATCAAAAAGTATTGGCCCGCACGGCCTGAGTGCGCTAAGCCCAGTGGTCTGGGCGAAAAAAACCTCTTGGAATAGCTTCTTCAAAAAGAAAAAACTTGAATGCTTTCACCCTTCGAACCTACGGATAAATCCTCCGCACCACAGGGAAGTATTAATACACGACTGAGTCACAATGCCCCAGGTGTATGGAAATTCACTCAATTACCTTAATCACCTAACTACCTAACTACATCGGCCTTATGGCCGATAACTCAATCCTTAATAATTAGTGAAGACTGAGATTCTCCTTTTGTATTGGAAAGAATACAGGTATAGGTGCCAGAAGGTAAATGAGCCAGTGAAATAGAATGACGAGCACCTTGATTGCTAAAAATCACCTCATTCATCAACCGACGTCCTTGAAGGTCGATCAGCTGAAATCTCCATACATCCTTGCTTAGGTCGGCAAGTTCAAAATGAAGCATGTTGGAGGTTGGATTTGGATAGAGATTCCATTCGATGACCTTGTCCATTATTCCGAGATTGGTTTCGGGGAGGAGATAGGAAGCCGAATATTCGGTTCCCATATCCGATTCCGATTTGGTCCAGCGAAGGAGGGGAGCGGTACTTCCTTTGGCAAACCATAAATAGCTTGTTGTTGTACTGCTGGAAACGCTCGACCATTGGGTCATGGTATCTGTTTGGCTTTGAATCATTTTAAGCAGAAGTACACTATCGAACTGGGCATGAGGTAAAATGAGTCTGCCATAGGCATCAGCGGTGATCATAGTGTTTCCGCTGCTTTTGAAGGTATATCCTCCAGCAGAATAATCATGACTGTAGGTATCCGTAATGGAATCTCCCAAGCTTTGAGGGCGATGCATGCTGAGTTGTGGATTGCTGTACTCCATTTCGAAATTATCAGAGCTGGATACAAAGCCAAGTAGCCGGTTTTCTGAAGCTGTTTGAAGGCTATATACCCATGTGCCGTCGCTTGCCTTTTCAACAATGTTGGGATTGGGGTAGTTGGCACTATGAGGTGCGATGTTGGGATCAATGATCTCCATATGAATGGTGCCGGCTAGGGTGTTGATGGTAGAGAAATCCCATAGGAGTGCGGTTCCGCTTTGGCTTACATCCACATCTTGTGGATTACAGGACTGATAGCGATAAATATTGCCGGTTGTGTAGAACTCGGCATTTTTTACGCTTTGTCCGTTTAGCTGCATTAGACTAAGCATAGAGATTAAAAAAAGAAAGAAGTCTAGTTTTCATAACTGTTGAATTTGAAGGCAAATGTAAAGTAGTTTATAATGTAAACAAAATAATGATGTTTGAAATCTCATGATATAGATGGATGGGTGGAGCGAAGAGACCGTTCCAGAGCGAATAGGACCGAAGAAAAACTCAGAAAGAAAATCTTGTTTTAGAGATTCAATTCAATAGTTTGAAGCCCTTCGAAAACAAATCAAATTCATAAATTCGCGCTCAGTTCGGGGCGTAGCTCAGTTCCCGAAGACTGCTCGCGCAGTTTCGAGGACAAGCCGGTAGAGTGCTGTCCTTGAGCTGAAAAATATTGATGAGCTTATTTTCGGGATGTAGCTCAGTCCGGTAGAGTACACGTCTGGGGGGCGTGTGGTCGCAGGTTCAAATCCTGTCATCCCGACATCAAAACCCATAGCGCATAGTGCTATGGGTTTTGATGAGCCCTGGTCCGATGATCTGGATTCACATTTCGAATGAAATGAGAAATGTAAATCTTACTTGTGCGATTTATAAAAACAAAGAACCAAGCCATTGAGAAGCACTGGCAAAGGGACTTGATGAACTCTCAATCCATGAGTTCAGGACAATCAAAGGAAGTCTTTCAAAGCCCCAGAATCTTTCTTTAATACTTTATAACTAGTGTTCTCCCCAAGAGTCTATTCTTGTTCCATACAGAGAGTATATATGAACCTCCAGATGTTGATTCCATATTAATCGTCAAGGGACTTCTTCAATGTTTGTGTATTAGCCCCTTAAAAGGCTGGACAGATTTTCTAAAACAGTTTAGGAGAAAGACATCCTAAACTATCTACCTTCACCAGCCAAAGGTCCAAGGAAGGGTAGACCCCTGTACCCTGAACCATCATACCACCATCGAGTGTCATAATAAGGGCAGATCTGGAACCTGGATAGGCAGCAGTTGTATCTTTGGAATGCTTATAGGACCTTTCCCAATTTATAGTACCGTCTAAATTAAGTGATGCGAACCAAGCCTTTCCGGACATATCGGTATAATCAAACCCAGCGAGAAGAAGAGTACTGTCTGCTCCTTTTCCAAAAGCAAGAGCGATCTGTTCGACGAATTCAATATTGTATCAATGTTCAGAGTTATTCCTGAGTGCAAGCCAATGGTATATAAATAAGCCGAATCAGTGGATAGGAATGTTTGAGCCCAGCAATAGATGGAATTGCCATATTCGAGGCAAATATTGTGGTATCCTGGATTATCACTTTCCCAAAGTTTATTACCATGGTAGTCCAGTCGCCGAAGTGTAAAATGGCCGGGGACTCCGGAGGTATTTGAAATCAAAATGCTTGAATCGGGAAGTACACTCGAAAAGTCAGGAATATCAGCAGTCGTTGTTGTATCCACTTTTAACCATTCTTTTTCGTATTGGTCATTAATCTTAAGAAAGAACATATCGTAAGCTTCCCCATAGTTGTCCTGCCTTGGAATCCAGCCAACGATCAGAAATCCATTTACTGGATGCCGAAGTACTGAAACTCCATAACTGTCCCAAGCACTTACAAAATATTTTCGCACGGCAATGGTGTCGCCATTTGAGTCCATGGCAATTAAAGCTGCTTGACCATCCCCACTTCCTGTTGCAAGGTGAATACCACCACTTACGTCTCCAAGAGTTGAAGTCCAAACATTAAAATCTGTTTCGAAAGAGTTAAATCCTAGGGTATCTCCATTTTGATTTACTTTAAAAGAAGAAACACTAAATGAAGTCGGATTCGAACAATTAGGAACCACTAAAAAAACTTGAATCGGATAAGTTCGTAATAGTTCCAGGATAGCAGGAGATATTGTAAATCTTATTAAAGTAGGATTGCCCCTCGCTGGTCAAACAAATTATCCCGGTCAGGATAATCGAGAGAAATTTATTGAGTCTCATGGTATAACAAATTTCAATAATTGACTTTTAAAATATGAATAATCAGCGGTTTACTCAAAGAATAATGAATTTCAATCTGAGAAGAGGCCCAATGTATTACTCTTCCTCACTACTAAAGACTCTAGTAAAAATCCCGACTTTCTGTCCACCACATACTGAAGACCTGCACTAGCAAACATATATTTGATTTGTTGGGCCAGTTTGTAGAAAGTGCTTGACTTGAGCCCTAGCATTTGTGAAAAAGAAATAGACGAGAGCTATGAAGTTTAAAAAGAAGGAAGATTCCGATGAGGGAGGGATAAACGATCCCAAGAAAGAGGTGAAGACTTTTGGGAAGTTTAAAATAAAGCCCGTTGCTGATGGTGGAGGTGAAAATAATCCCAGGAGCGCACGGACGTTTAAAAAGGAGACTAGGGCAAAATCAGATGCGCCTCCGGTTTCGGACTTCAAGCCAAAGACCAATGAGGAGCTGAATGAAAAAAATCCCCGCAGGCAAAACAGGAGACAGGCCACCGAAGAAGAACTGAACAATCCATTGCACGGCGTAAAGCTGGCTCAAATCTTAGAGCGTTTGGTCGAACATTATGGATGGGAATATCTGGCAGAGCGTGTTAAGATTCGCTGTTTCATGTATAACCCAACAATGAAATCAAGCCTCGGTTTTTTACGAAAAACGCCCTGGGCCCGAGCTCACGTGGAGGACGTTTATTTGGAGATGGTGGAGGAAGAATGAATTCGAAATTGGATTGTTGGATTTTGGCCAATAATCTCAGTTTTCTAGAGCCCGAGACCCTCTCTACAGTCCTTTAAAAAAGTGAAGACCTTAAGGCTGAAGGGTCAATCAAATCGCGTTTCCGATGCTTTAATTTCAATAGATCACTTCTCATTAAGAGGCCGAATGTCATATTCAAGCGGATGACACAATTCATGTTCTATTTGAAATTTATCTCCTTATATTTAGGTCACCAACTAGACCACCATGAACCACAACACAAAATTGGACCACTTACGGCACCTCAAAGAGAAGGGTTCTTTCACCTTACAGTGTTCTAAACAGATCTTTTCAAATGAAGAACTTGCCTTCTTGGAAAAATACGGCCATTGGCTTGAGGCTCTTTGTAATGGAAATCTTTCTCCTTTGAGTTTTCGGCAGAAGCAGATCATTGCTGTATCCACAAACGAAGTAGAACCATTTACTCCAGAAGAACTAGCCTGGTTCAAATATGTTAAGCGTTGTCAAATTGAACGGGATGACAATGGTAGCTTACATGAGGTTCCTCCATTACCGAAAGAGAATGGTTTTTGTTCCAGTGAAATGGTGAGGGAAGTTCATAGAAATCGATTTAAAAGGATCTAGGGGAGTGTTCACTAAAGTGTGTCACTTAACTTAGTGAACACTCCCCAAGAAATATCGAAAGCTGGCTTACAAGAGTTGATCGAGGGATTATGAATTACCTGCCAATAAATACCTGCAAGCTGCATGAGACTTGATAAACTATATTTGAACAAATTCTGTCCTGATAATTGGGGTATCTACACTAAATCTATCGGCACATTCCAAATGTTTTGTGTTATATCTGTATTCAAATTCATCTACATAAGAATCTAAATCACACCCGTCCAAAATAAATTTTTCTGAGGCATAAAAAAGGAGCACTGCCCAAAGGGTTGTATTTTGTAGGTATCAAATCATCAAAATACGCGCTCC
>LXNJ01002445.1_pt1 | contig 10200 bp, 8 predicted proteins | sample 809081 | NCBI WGS metagenome assembly LXNJ01 (sample SAMN04870510, study PRJNA318959) | sponge metagenome | biome: sponge; feature: marine sponge reef; material: water | host: Petrosia ficiformis | place: Greece: Milos, Mediterranean Sea | collected 2013-05-29 | depth 5-7 m
GCCGCACCCGTGACCGTGCCGCTCTCCAGCGCTGCAAGCAGGGCGGTTTCGTCGACGATCCCACCCCGCGCGCAATTGATAACGCGCACACCGTCTTTCATCTGCGCAAAGGCTTGGGTATCGATCAGACCACGCGTTTCCTTGGTCAGCGGTGTATGCACGCTAATAAAATCCGCCTGCCGATACAGCTCGGTGAGCGGAACGAGTTCGACATTCATTCTGGCGGCCGCTTCTGAGGTGACGAAGGGGTCGTAGGCAACGATGCGCATCCGCAACCCCAGGGCACGCTCGGCGACAATGGTTCCGATATTGCCCAGACCGACCAGACCGAGCACTTTATTACAGACCTCGGTTCCCGTGAATTGCGAGCGCTGCCAGTGGCCAGCCTTGAGCGAGGCAGTGGCTTGCGGAATATTGCGCGCCAGGGCGAGCAGTAGCGAGATGGTGTGCTCGGCCGTGGTAACATTGTTCCCGCCAGGCGTGTTCATGACAACGATGCCGCGTCTGGTGGCGGCCTCGACATCGATATTATCAACACCGATGCCAGCCCGGCCAATCACGCGCAGGTTTTGGGCCGCCGCAATGACATCCGGAGTAACGCGTGTCCCGCTCCGAATAATCAGACCCTGATACAGAGCGATCTGCTCGGCAAGTTCCTGTTCGGTCAGTCCCGGTTGGACGGCAAAGTCGATATCCGGCTGCGCTTGCAGCCGCACCACTCCCTGCGGGGCGAGCGGGTCGGTAATAAGCACTTTATGTGACATACTGCTACTCGTCGCCCAGGTCACTCATTCGACGGCCGGCCAGCGTGGCAGGAGAACGGCTTCAGCGGCCCGGACGCCACTGCCCAGCGTCAGCGTAACTCCAAATCGACTCAGGGCCATTTCCAGGCTGCTAATCGCCGTGATGATATCAAAAGGGCCAGCGTACCCAAGGTGAGAAATGCGAATGATTTTCCCTTTGAGATGGTCCTGTCCACCCGCAATATCAACACCCATACGGTCACGCATATAGGTCAGCAGCCGCACGCCATCAACGGTGGGCGGGAGCCACACGCCGGTTGCGGCCGGGCTTGGATGGGTCGCGGCTAAGGGACGCAGGTCCAGGGCGCGCACGGCGGCATGGGTCGCGGTCATCAACAACGTGTGGCGGGCCCAGACCTGTTCGAGCCCTTCTGCCTGGAGTTGCTGAAGCGCCTCGTGTAAGCCGCTAATCAGAGAAATGGCCGGGGTGTAGGCGGTGGTATGTTTGGCTTGTTCCGTGCGCTCCTTTTGCAGGTCAAAGTAGAAACGGGGAAGCTGAGCCCGTTCCGTGTGCTGCCAGGCTTTCGGACTGAGGGTGATAAACGCCAGCCCTGGGGGCAGCATCAGGGCCTTTTGTGAGCCGGTGATGAGCACATCAATCCCGGAGCGGTCCATGGGGATATCGGTTGCGCCAACCGCCGTAATGCCATCGACAATGAGCAGGGTCTCAGAGTCCCGCGTCAGGGCGGCAATGTCTTGGACGGGGTGGAGGACCGTTGTCGAAGTCTCACTGGCCTGCATCAGAATAGCCTTGGCTTGGGGCTGACGCTGCAGTGCCTGGGCTATCGCCTCAACCGTCACGGCCTGCCCCCATTCGACCGTAATCTCTTCGGTTTGCACACCAAACGCCGCACAGATTTTCAGCCAGCGTTCGCCGAATTTCCCACCGTTGACCACAATGACACGGTCTCCGGGCGAGCAGGTATTCGTGATGGCCGCCTCCATCGCCCCGGAGCCCGAGGCCGCCAGGATGAGGACGTCCTGGGTGGTTTGGAACAGCCATTGGAGGCCACGCTGTACTTCGGCAAAGAGTTGGCTGAACTCAGGGGTGCGATGGTGAATGAGGGGCTGCGCCATACGCAGCAAGACTTCGGACGGAACCTGCGTCGGCCCCGGAGTGAGTAAATATCGCTTTCGCATCGGCATACCCACGCTACACGCATAAAAAAGCCCGGATGGGCTCCCCGTATCCAGGCTGTCAGCTCTCCCTCCCTCCTTGGTAAGGACATGATGTATCGAAGCCGTGGGGCGGAGTCAATGCTCCTGCCTGGCCCTGATAGCCGCGCCTAACCTGCCTAAAAGTCTTTGGTTTTCGCTTGACACGAAAAATGGCGCATACTATAGTCGTGGGAGAAAGTGGGAGAAAGTGGGGATTGGGGCAGATTCGTGTTTCGCGGAAGTTTTGAACATACTATTGACGAGAAAGGCAGGGTCAGTATCCCCTCGAAATTTCGAGAGATATTGGTCGGACGGAACGATGCTCGACTGATTGTCACAAAATTTATCTTGGCCTCCTTCCGCTGTCTCGATGTGTACCCCTATGCGGAATGGGAAAGCTTTGAGCAGGACCTGAGGAAAAAGCCCCGTTTTGATCAAAACTTCTTAAAAATCGAGACCTTTTATCTCTCCAACGCTCAGGAATGTGCCGTTGATAAGCAGGGCCGTATTTTGATTCCCCCGCTCCTCAGAGCATATGCCAGCCTGAAGAAGGACGTCATGTTTGCCGCCGCGCTTGAGAAATTTCGCATATGGGACAAGGCGGTATGGCAAGAATTTAATGAAGAGTCTGAAAAAGATCTTGCTCAAAACCCACGATTGTTCAGTAATTTGAACGCAGGTATGGCAGCAGACATATAGAAACAGGTTCAAGACGAGCAGAGCCCCCATGCACGCAGCATCCCTCTTTTCAGACTCAATTCAGCCCATCCAAGCGCCCGGGCACATCCCTGTCATGCTGGAGCAGGTCCTCTCCTTTCTGCAACCCTGTCTTGGCGGTGATATTCTCGACGGGACGCTCGGGGGGGGCGGACACGCCGCAGCGCTGTTGGCAGCCGGCCGTGGAAAAGGCCGGCTGCTGGGGCTTGACCGTGATCCGCGGGCGCTGCTGGTCGCGCGACAACGGTTAGCGCCGTTCGTCGGTCAGCATATCACCCTTCATGCGAATTTCAGCCAAGCGGCGGCTGTCCTGCGTCAGTTGGGATGGGCAGGGGTCGATGGCATACTCCTTGACCTGGGTTTTTCCTCACTCCAGGTCGAAGACGGGGAGCGTGGCTTTAGTTTTTTACGCCCAGGGCCGCTCGATATGCGGATGGACCAAAGTGGCGGGCAGAGCGCCACTGATATTGTCAATGCTTCCAGTGAAGAAGAATTACACCGTATTCTCCGAGAATACGGAGAAGAGCGGGCGGCCAGAGCGATTGCCCGGGCAATCCTCCAGGAACGTGTACACGGGCCGATCACAACGACAACGACTCTTGTGAAAATTATCGAGCGCAGTGTCCGCCGGCCGGCCCGTCATCGGCGGCATCGAAGGAGGAAACATGTCTTACACCAGCCAAAGATGGACACGTTTCCTCTTCGGGTCCATGCGGCTACACAGACCTTTCAGGCACTGCGCATCGCAGTGAATCAGGAACTCCAGCACTTAGCTGTATTCTTACAGGAGGGATATACCTTGCTGCGGCCTGGGGGGCGTATGGTGGTACTCGCCTACCACTCGCTTGAAGATCGTCTGGTGAAAACCGCTTTCCGGCGCTGGGCCTCCGCCTGTATCTGTCCACCCCAACTCCAGGTCTGTGCCTGTGACTGGGAACCGCAGGTCCGGGTGTTAACCCCCAAGCCGCTGACACCGACCGGCCAGGAGGTCATGGAGAATACGCGGGCGCGGAGTGCGCGCCTGCGCGCAGTGGAGCGATGCGAAGGAGGAGGATGATGTGGAAGTTGCCCGGATGGGGTACGTATGGCGTGCTTGCGGCTGTGGGACTGGCCCTGGTCCTGTCCCACCTCTGGATTCGGCTCCAGGTGGTCTCTGCGGGGTATGCGCTTGCAGATACGCGACAGATCATCAACGCCTTGCAAGAAGAACACCACGCCCTCACGATAGAATGGGAAGCGGCCACGGCCCCCAGTCACTTGTCTCAGCTCGCCAGCGACCGGCTTGGGCTCGCTGTGCCTCGCCCCGAGCAGATCGTTATCCTGCCGTAGGAGGACCGCATGTCGAGACGGATCGGTCTAGTGGCGGGGATGTTGGGATTGGGCCTGCTTCTTATTGTCGCCCGTCTCATCCACCTCACGGTGGTGCAGGGGGATACGCTCGCACAGCGCGCTGCCGGACAATACCGTCACCGTGAGACTGTGACGCCACAGCGTGGTGCTATTGTTGATCGCAACGGACGGCGGCTGGCCTTTAGCGTTGGGGCTGAGTCCCTCTATGTCCATCCGGCAAAACTCCCAGCCGATGTAGATGACATGATTCCCGTGCTGGCCCGACACCTCGCTCTGCCCGCTCAACAGGTCGACGCCATCCTCCATTCCTCCAAGCCGTTTGTCTGGCTCAAACGTGGAGTCTTTCCCCAAGAGGCCAGTCAAATCAAATCACTCCACGTGTCTGGCCTTGACAGCAAAAGCACCCAGCGTCGGGTGTACCCGTACCGGACCTTAGCCGCCCCCCTGCTCGGATTTGTCAACGTGGATGCGCAGGGTTTAGAAGGGATTGAGAAGGCGTATAATCACTATTTGCTCGGGCCAGTCAGCCACACTCTGGGTGAGCGTGATGGGCGTCAACGAGCAATCCTGATCCGTGGCGGCGGTCAGCAGCCTGAGACATTCCGCGTGCGTTTGACGCTGGATGCGACCCTCCAGTACGTGGCTGAGCACGAATTGGAACGTGCCGTGCAACACACTCAGGCCGCGGCCGGGTCTGTGGTCATCCTTGACCCCCGGACGTTTGCCATTCTTGCGTTGGCTCAGCTGCCGACCTTCGATCCGAATGCGCCCGGAGATTTTCCACCGGATGCACGCCGCAACCGGGTGATCAGCGACTATTACGAGCCCGGATCGACGCTCAAGGCGTTGTTAGTGGCCGCCGCCCTGGATACCAAACAAGTCAGCGAAACGGACCCCATTTTTTGTGAACACGGGGCCTACCGGGTTGGCAGGCGTACGATCCGTGACGTCCATCCTTACGGCGAGCTCAGCGTTGGCGAGGTCTTGACCAAATCGAGCAATATCGGCGCGGCAAAGATCGCTGCGCTGCTCGGGAAAGAGCGCTATCATGCCTACCTTCGGACCTTTGGGCTTGGACGAAAGACCGGTGTTGGTCTGCCGGGGGAGATCAACGGCAAGCTCCCGGCGCTCCAGGCCTGGTCGCGGTCCACACTGGTGACAGCCAGCTATGGCTACGGGGTAACGGTGACTCCCTTACAGTTGGCCTGTGCCTATGCGGCGCTCGCCAACGGAGGGAGGCTCATGCGCCCCTATGTGGTGAGTGAAATCGTGAGCAACACAGGGGAAGTCGTCCACGCCAACGGTCCGACCCCAATCAGGCAGGTGATTCAACCCGAAACCGCACGGCGCATGCGGACCTTGCTTGAGCACGTTGTCGCGCCGGGGGGCACAGGCAAGCGCGCCCGCATTCAAGGGTTTCGAGTGGCGGGGAAAACAGGAACCACAGAAAAAATAGACCCCCGTGGCGGGTATTCGACGACCAGTCACATCGCGTCTTTTATTGGCATGGTTCCCGCCGACCAGCCTCGACTGGTGATTTTAGCGACCATCGATGAGCCCAAGACGGCCACCTATGGAGGAGCGGTCGCGGCCCCGGTGTTTCAAGCGATTGCCCGGCAAGCCCTGGCCTATCTTGGCGTCGCCGGCGGTGCGGGAGAAGGAACGGACCTCCAGGGGGCAGGCAGTCCGTCTTTCTCGACCGCCCAGTTCTCCGCTGAATCCACGTTTTCGTCCGACGCCTATCGTGCAACAGGGGATGACTCGGTAGCCGCTCGCTCTGCCGATGACTTTATCGGGCTCAGTCTGCGGGCGGCCATGCGGAAGGCGGCGACGAACGGGCTTCATGTTGTTGCCCACGGGAGTGGCTATGTCACGGGCCAGAGGGTCCGCAATAAGGCGCAGACTGGTGAAGCGGTGTATGAACTCAGACTGGAAGCGGACGAGCGAGGTGTGATGTGACGTGGTTGCGGCAGCTCCTGCCCCTTGACGCATCCGGGTTCACTGACCCGGCGTTCCAGATTCACGGCTCGACCGATATTCCAATCGAGTCGCTGGTATATGACTCTCGCCGGGTAACGCCAGGAGCGCTCTTTTTTGCCCTGCCGGGCACAAAGACGGAGGGGACGGCCTTTCTTGAACAAGCGCTCGACCGGGGAGCACGGGCCGTTGTCGCTCCGCCAGATACGGCGGTGCCCCCGGGAGTGACCCTTATCACTTCAGAGCAGCCACGACGGCTCCTTGGGGCAGTCGCCGATCAATTTTATCAGCGACCGAGTGAACGGCTGACCCTGATCGGCGTGACTGGAACAAGTGGGAAAACAACCACCACGTATGTGTTGGAAGCCATAGGCAAAGCGCTGGGCTGGTCGGTGGGCGTGATCGGAACGGTGAACTACCGCTATGCAGATCAGGAGCGTCCCGCTCCCCTCACCACCCCGGAGGCGGTTGAACTGCAAGCGCTCTTATCCGACATGGTCAGGGCTGGAGTGAGTCATGTCATTATGGAGGTCTCGTCTCATGCCTTAGCCCAGGAGCGGGTCTGGGGCTGCCGCTGGAACGGTGGGGTCTTTACGAACCTCGGCCGTGACCATCTCGATTACCATCTGAATACGGCGGCGTATTTTGCCGCAAAGGCCCGGCTCTTTCGCGACGGTCTGGCCAGGTCGCCAAAACGCGGCTGCTTTGCGGTCATCAACGCGGATGACGCCTGGGGCCAGAAACTGCTCACGGAGCAATTTGCCTATCCCGTGCTGAGCTATAGCCTCCATCAGCACACAACGGTCTCGGTCCGGCACGTCAACTATAGTTTGACTGGCGTCCGGGCGGAGTTGCAGGTTGGACAAGAGACACTCTCCGTGGCGTCGTCTTTGATTGGTGAGCCGCACGTCTATAACATCCTTGCGGCCGTCACCGTGGCGCATGCCCTTGGTGCTCCACTCAAACAGGTGAGTGAAGGGATCGCTCAATGTCGCCGGGTTCCGGGCCGGCTCGAAGCCCTTTCGGTCGGACGACAATTTGAGGTCTTCGTCGATTATGCCCATAAACCCGACGCCCTGGAGAAGACGCTGGCCGCCTTGCGGACTCTGACCGCAAAGCGGCTGATCACCGTCTTCGGTTGCGGCGGAGATCGGGACAGGGGCAAGCGGCCGCTGATGGGCGAAGTCGCAGGCCGTTTGAGTGACGTGGTGGTTCTCACCTCGGACAACCCCCGAACCGAAAACCCGGACCAGATATTGACGGAAACGGAACCGGGGCTCAGTCGGACTGGGATGACCCATGAGGAGTCCAACCGGATGAGGGGAGCGGATATTCTCACCGGCTCGTATATGGTCATTGCCGACCGACGCAGCGCTATCCGACGGGCGCTGGACGAAGCCCAAGCGGGCGATGTGGTCGTCATTGCCGGCAAGGGACACGAGGATTATCAGATTATCGGCACGACGCGCGCTCATTTTGATGATGCGGAAGAGGTCCGGCACTATCTGTCGGTGGAGGGCTGTGCGTAATGCTGTACGCCTTTCTCTACGCCCTCCATACAACCTATTCCGGGTTTAACGTCTTTCGCTATATTACGTTTAGGACCCTGTTAGCGGGCCTATTGGCTCTGAGCGTTTCCTTTATCCTCGGACCCTGGCTGATTGCGCGCCTGACCGCGCTCAAGGCGGGTCAGCCCATCCGCTCAGATGGACCTGCGGCGCATCTGAGTAAAGCGGGCACCCCCACCATGGGCGGGACGTTGATTCTCTTCTCTCTCACCCTCGCGACCGTCTTGTTGGCAGACTTAACCAATCCGTATGTCTGGTTGGTGCTGGGCGTTACCATCGGTTTTGGCTTAATTGGATTTCTCGACGATTACAAAAAACTCAGCCAGCAGGACTCGGCCGGTTTACGTGGAAGGTATAAACTCCTCGCGCAATGGGTGATTGCCCTGGCAGCGGCCTGGTGGCTGTTTGCCCAGCCGGGCTTTGACACCACGCTGACCATTCCCTTCCTTAAAGACGTTCGGCCGGCCCTGGGCTGGTGGTATATCCCCTTTGCCGCCTTCGTGGTGGTAGGAGCCTCGAATGCGGTCAATCTCACCGATGGTCTGGATGGCTTAGCCATTGGGCCGGTGATGATCGCTGGAGTGACCTATGCCATTTTCACCTATGTGAGTGGGCATAGTGGAATGGCTGAATATTTACAGGTGCCCTATGTGGCGGGCTCCGGGGAGGTGGCCGTTTTCTGCGGAGCCCTGGCTGCCGCTGGGCTGGGCTTTTTGTGGTTTAACGCCTACCCGGCCCAGATGTTTATGGGTGATGTGGGCTCCCTCTCCCTCGGGGCAGCGTTGGGTATTGTCGCGCTGATCAGCAAACAGGAGATCGTTTTGGCGGTCGTGGGTGGCGTTTTTGTGATTGAGGCAGCCTCGGTCATCTTTCAGGTGAGCTCGTATAAATTGAGACGGAAACGCATCTTCCGCATGGCTCCGCTGCACCACCATTTTGAGTTGCTGGGCTGGCCGGAACCGCTGATCATCGTCCGTTTTTGGATTGTTTCCATCATCTGTGCGCTGGCGGCACTGAGCACGCTCAAACTGCGCTGAGAAAACGAAGATGAACCTGACGGAGAAAACTGTACTGATCATTGGCCTGGGACGAACGGGGGAAAGCGTGGCGCGTCGTGTCCTTGCTCACGGCGGCCACGTCCGTATCGCAGACAGCCATGCCGATACGGCCGCAGCAGCACACACCCAGTTCGATATGGAAATCCGCTCGGACGACGACGCGGACGGGCTCCTGCGTGGGGTGCAACTCGTGATTCCCAGTCCTGGTGTGCCGGCGACCCATCCCCTGCTCAGGGAAGCGGTCCGGCGACGGATTGCGGTGCAGAGTGAAATCGAGTTGGCCTATCGGCTTCTGCCCTGTCCGGTTGTGGCCGTCACCGGCACGAACGGGAAAAGCACAACGACGGCCCTCCTCGGAGAGATGATCCGGCAGTCCGGCCAGGAGACCTTTATTGGCGGGAACCTGGGGACCCCGCTGATTGACGCTGTGGGAACAGCCTGTGCGGTTGCGGTTGCCGAGATTTCCAGCTTTCAACTTGAATGGGTCGAGCAGTTCCGTCCACAGATTGGTGTCTTCCTCAACCTGAGTGAGGATCACCTCGATCGCCACGGCAGTTTTGAACACTATGGCCGGACCAAGCGGCGCTTATTTGCTCAGCAGCGGCGGTCTGATTGGGTGGTCATGAATCGAGACGACACTCACGTCCAGGCGTTATGTCAGGGGCTCTCCGGACGGCTGTTTTCTTTTGGCTGGACTCCTGTGACCGGAGACCAGAGCGAGGGAGTCTGGCCGGTGAAAAAAGAGCTGGCGGAGACCCTCGTCCTTCGCCACGCCGGCCGCGAGGTGCGCTATGCGATTGATGACATCCAGCTCCGTGGGAAGCATAATATTGCCAACGTCATGGCCGCGGTGAGTGCGGCAACGTTGTGGGGGGTTCCTCCGGCGGTCATCCAGACCGTCTTAGCCTCTTTTCCTGGCCTACCGCACCGGCTTGAACTCGTCGCGAAGAAAAACGGGGTGGCCTATATCAATGACTCCAAAGGGACGAATATCGACGCCGTGGTCCAGTCGCTCAACAGTTTTTCCGAGCCGGTTATTCTGCTGGCTGGCGGGGTGGAGAAAGGCGGCGATTATCGTCCCCTTCGAGAGGTCGTTCAGACCAAGGTGAAAAAGCTCATTCTCTTTGGCCAGGCCCAGCGCTCTTTATGCACGGCCTTGGGACAGGATACCGAGACACTGCTGGTCGAGGCGTTGGACGAGGCGGTTCAGGCGGCCCACCGGGGAGCCCGAGCGGGGGATATCGTCCTCCTCTCTCCGGCCTGTGCGAGTTTTGATCAATTCCAGAACTATGCCCAGCGGGGGGAAGCGTTCCGGTCCTACGTTGAAGCGCTATGAAGATGCTTGACGACATACTCTCCGGGCGGTTCACAGACGCCCAAACCGCACAGCCGATCCGGCGTGGTCCGGTTGACTCATGGCTGCTCGGAGCGGTGCTCCTGCTGCTCCTGAGTGGGGAGTTGTTTGTCTTGAACACAACGTATTTTCATGCGTTTGACCGTTTCGATGATGCCTATCTGTTTGTGCGGAAACATAACGTCGCCTTAGTGATCGGCGGTCTTGGCTGTCTC
>LXNJ01002446.1_pt1 | contig 10198 bp, 6 predicted proteins | sample 809081 | NCBI WGS metagenome assembly LXNJ01 (sample SAMN04870510, study PRJNA318959) | sponge metagenome | biome: sponge; feature: marine sponge reef; material: water | host: Petrosia ficiformis | place: Greece: Milos, Mediterranean Sea | collected 2013-05-29 | depth 5-7 m
TCAAGGGATTCGCATTCGAAATCACTTCCAGGAGAGCGGCATCCGTAAGGCCGAGCCGCGTGAATTCAGTGTTTTGACTGGCCGTCTTGCTCGTAACAACAATCTCTTCCTGCTCTTCGATAAGCATCCGAAGAACCTCGAAAATTTTTGATCGTTCGGGTTCACCATGTTGGGCCAATAAGTTGGAAGCTTCGGTAAGCGTATTGGGTGTTACGAGTATTTGGCCGACATTGCTTGTCAGCCTGACAAGCTTTTCGTAGTCATCTTCATCAAATTCTCTCAACCGTTTATGTTTGGCGATTAGTTTTTTGTCAGTTATTCCGACAACAAGCAACACCAGAAGACTTGTGTCGACGAATATTTTGGCAGGGAGCATTTGTCTATAATTTCTTGGAGATGTTCCAATCTTTCACAGATAAAACACGACCGTCGCTATCCAATAAAGTAATAATTTTATACGAGCGTGGGTTCTCATGGCCAAGTATAGTGCCAACGTTGCGATTCCAAGGTCGAGAAAAGCCTATTGTTATTCTCCAAATTCCTTCATCATCTAACTCTACTTCTTCAAGGCCCATGTCCAAGAGACCCTCATCTCCAAAAAGTTCTTCTATATGTCCTTTCGCTATCGTTACCGCTGACTTGACTTCCATCTTTTCCCTCCTCCTCCGGGCTCAGCCGCGGTGGGCGTCGAGGAAGCCCAGCAGGGTCTCGAAGTAGGCCTCCGGCTCCTCGTACATCGGCAGGTGGGAGGAGTTGGGGAAGACCTTGATGCGGGCGTCGGGCAGCGCGGCTGCGAGCTTCATCGAGCAGGCCGGCGTCAGCTCGTCGTGCTGGCCGCAGAGCACCAGCGCCGGCTGGCGAATCCGGTGCAGCGCGGGCAGCCAGTTCTTGTCCTTGATGCTGCCGGTGTAGCAGAACTCGTTGGGGCCCTGGATCGCCTCGTAGGGGCCCATGTTCCAGTCGCCGAGGGAGCGCATCACCGGCGCCGGCCACGTGTCCAGCCGGCAGACGTGGCGGTAGTTGAGGATGGTGATCGCCGCCTGGTAGCTGGGGTGGTCGATGGTGCCCTCGGCCTCGTGGCGCTGCATCATCGCCTCGGTCTCGTGTCCCAGCGCGTGGCGCAGGCGATGCAGCTCGCTCACCAGGTGCGGGATGTCGCCGGCCCCGTTGGCGAGGATGAAGGTCTTGAAGCTCTCGGGGTAGGCGAGCGCCCATTCCTGGCCGAGCCAGGTGCCCCACGACTGGCCGTAGTAGTGCACGGGGCCGAGGCCGAGCGCGGTGCGCACCGTCTCCACCTCCTCGACGTAGCGCTCGATGGTCCAGAGCGCGGCGTCCTCGGGCCGGTCCGACCTGCCGGTGCCGAGCTGGTCGAAGGCCACCACCCGGTAGCCCTTGTCCGCGAGCCAGGAGTGGGCGTCGCGCACGTAGTCGCAGGGCAGCCCCGGGCCGCCGTTGACGCAGAAGAGCACCTCGTCGCCGCTGCCGAAGCTGTAGGCGACGACGTTGTGGCCGTCGACGGCGACGTTGAGGGTCTCGTCCGGTGCGCGCTCGTCCATCATGGCCTGCGCTCTCCCTGGCGGCGCGCCGGAGTGTTCCACAATTGACGAGAGCCTCCAAGCCGGGGCGGCGGCTACTCGACGACGAAGGTGGGGGAGAAGTCGGCCGGCGCGAGCGAGAGGCGCGTGCTGAAGGTGTCGAGGTTGGCCCCCTCGACGATGTGGATCGAGGGGCCTGCGTGCGGATGCTCCAGCTTGCCTTCGAGCAGCCGCACCGCCATCTCGATCCCCATGCGGCCCTGCAGCGCCGGGAAGTCGGTGGGCGCGGCGAGGATGCGCTCGCGCTTGATGCCGCGATAGACCGCATGGGTGAAGTAGTCGGCGAGTACGCGGATCTCGCCGGTGAGGCCGCGCGCCCGGAGCAGGCTGACCGCGGCGCCGGCGGTGACGGCGCTGCCCACGATGTAGTCGACGTCCGGGCGCTCCTCCAGCGCCTCCTCCACCAGGATGAGCTGGATCTCGCGCCCGGTATCGCCCCACTTGCGCACGACGATCTCGACGGCGCTGCCCGCGAGCGCCTCGGTGAACCCTTCCTCGACGAAGTGGGCCCACTGCGATTCGCGCGGGCCGGGGAACCACGCCACCTTGACCGGCGGCGTGCCGGCGGGATGGAGGCTGGCGAGGTAGGCGCCGGTCACTTCCCCCATCGTGACCCACGAGACCGCCGCCTTGGCGCTGATGCCGGGGTCGGCGATGTCGTTGACCACGGCGATCACCGGGATCCGCTCGCTGATCGCCAGCACCGCCTCGGTCAGCCCGTCGAAGCTCACCGCGCCCAGCGCCAGGACGTCCGCCTCCTGCGCGCAGTCGGTGATCTGGGCGATCTGGCGGTCGAGGTTGGGGTAGCCGCCGGCCTCGACGACGCGGAGCGCGACGCCGAGCCGCCTAGCCTCCTCGACCATGCCGTAGTTCACGCTCAGCCAGTAGGAATCCTTGAGATGCGGGTAGGAGGCGCAGATGCGCCACTTCCGCGACGCCCCGGCGAGGGGCCGGTAGGTTACCGAGGTCATCGGGCTGCGGAAGTCGAAGGGCGGCGACCAGACCTCGAGCGCCCATGTGGCCGGCGTCGCGTCCTGCGCCGGCCCCTGGGACGGGCCTGCGGCCAGCGCCAGCCCCGCGAGGAGTCCGAGAACCAGCCGTGACACGCGGCCCGCCTTCATGGCCAGCATTCTGCGGTCGATTGCCTTTCGATTCCAACCGGTGTTCTACTTCCGCGATGTTCGGACGCTTCGGCATCGCGAGCCGCCTCTTCGCCGCGTTCGCCGGCGTTGCGGCTCTTTCCATCGCCGCCGGCGTCATCGGCTGGGTCGTCCTGCGCAACGTCGACACCGCCCAGACCACCATCGTCGACCAGGCCATGCCGGCGATCGCCGAGGGGCGCATCATCGCCGAGACCTCGTCGCGGATCGCCGCACGCGGCGCGCTGCTCGCCAGCGCGACCAGCCAGGCCGAGCGCCAGGCCGAGGCCGGGATCCTGCGCTCCACCACCGATCTGCTCTCCGCCCGCCTCGATGCGCTGGAGGCGTACGGCTTCCCCGAAGGGGAGGTCGCTGAGCTCCGGGGCGTCGTGTCCGCGCTTGCCGCCAATCTCGACCGGCAGGACGGGACCGTCGCGGCGCGGATCGAGATGAACGCCGTCCTGGCCGCAGCGGTCGCGCGGGCGCTCGACGCGGCCGGCGATCTCTCCGCGCTCTCGGAGACGCTCACCTCCAATGCGGCCTCGGGCGCGACGGTGGTGATCTCCAACCTCTACGAGCTCGCCGAGGAGCCGGCGAAGCGGCCGGCCATGCTGGACGCCTTCGACCGGCTGGTGGAGGCCGACCTCTTTCTGCTCGAGCGCATGTTCGAGCTCAGGATGCGCGCCTCCGAGCAGGGGCTGTTGCTGAATCAGCTCGGCCGCGCGCGCGACGTGGACGAGATCGGCTGGATCGAGGGGCGCTACAGCAGCAACCTGCGCATCCTCACGCGCCGGGTGGCCCTGATCGACGATCCCATCCGCCGCGAGCAGGGGGAGACGCTGGTCGCGGCGCTCGCCTTCGACGGGCCCCCCGGCAGCCTCGGCCTCTTCGACATGCGGCGGCGTTCGCTGGCGCTGGACGCGGCGCTCGCCGCGCTCGCCGCCGACAATCGCGCGCTCACGGACCTGATGAACGCGCACGTCGCCGCGGTCGTCTCCCGCTCCCAGCTCATCGCGGCGGACGCGGCCGAGGCGGCGGACAGCGCCGTCGAGTTCGGCGGCCTCACGCTCCTGCTCCAGATCGTGCTCTTCATCGCCATCGCCGGCGCCATCGCCTGGCTCTACGTCCACCGCAACATCATCCATCGGCTGACCTCGCTGCACCGCGTGATGCAGAGCCTGGCGGCGGGCCGGCTCGACGTGGCCGTGCCCACGGGGGGGCGGGACGAGCTCTCCGACATGGCCGACACGGTTCGCGTCTTCCGCGACAACCTGATCGACAAGCAGCAGCTCGAGGAGGAGCGCGAGCAGACCAACGCCGAGCTCCGGCAGCACAAGGAGGAGCTGGAGCGGCACAAGGAGGAGCTGGAGCGGCTGGTCGCGGAACGCACCGCGCAGCTCACCGAGGCCAATGCGCGTCTCGTCGACGAGGTGCGGAACCACGACCGCGCCCGCGCCCGCGCCGAGCAGGCGAGCCGCGCCAAGTCCGAGTTCCTCGCCACCATGAGCCACGAGATCCGCACGCCGATGAACGGCGTGCTCGGCATGCTGCGGCTGATGGCCGACGGCCCGCTCAACGAGCGGCAGCGCCAGCAGGTCAGGGTCATGCGCTCGTCGAGCGAGATCCTGCTCGGCATCCTCAACGACATCCTCGACTACTCGCGGGTCGAGTCCGGGGAGATCGAGGTGGAGCGCGCCGTCTTCGACCTGCACGAGCTGGTCGAGGACATCGTGGTGCTGATGCAGGGCCGCGCCAGGGAGAGGAACCTCGCTCTCGAGCTCGCCATTGCCGAGGACGTGCCGGCGGCGGTGACGGGCGACCGGCAGAAGCTGAGCCAGGTGCTGCTCAACCTGCTCGGCAACGGCATCAAGTTCACCGACCGCGGCGCCGTCGGCCTTGCCCTCACCAGGGGCGCCGATGCGAACGCGATCCACCTCGCCGTGCGCGACACCGGCACCGGCATCGCCGATGCGGACCTCGCCCATCTCTTCGAGCCCTTCTACCAGGCGGCCGCATCGCGCCGCCGCGGCCAGCAGACGGGCACCGGGCTCGGCCTCGCGATCTCGCGGCGCCTGGTCACGGCGATGGGGGGGCGCATCGAGGTCGAGACGGAGCCGGGGCGGGGTAGCTGCTTCTCGGTCACCCTGCCCTTGCCGCAGGGCGAAGCCGCCGCGCTCTCGCCGGCCGAGACGATGCCGCGCGAGGCGGTCGAGGCCGGCCGGGCGCTGCGCGTCCTCATCGTCGAGGACAACGTGGTCAACGCGATGGTCGCCGAGGCCTTCGTCGCCAGGATGGGCCACGAGCCCCTCGTCGCCGCCACGGCGGAGGAGGGCCTGGAGCTCCTCGAGGCCGAGGCCTTCGACCTCGTCCTCATGGACATCAGCCTGCCGGGCATCGACGGCATCGAGGCGACGGAGCGCATCCGCGCCCACGCGGACCCCGCGATCCGCTCGCTCCCCGTGGTCGCCATGTCGGCCCACGTGTTCGAGAACGAGATCGCCCAGCACCTGCAGTCCGGGATGGACGCCTTCATCGGCAAGCCCATCGCCCCCGATGCGCTGGCGGAGACCATCGCGAGCGTGCTCGGCCGCGCGCCTGCGCCGGCCGACGCGGCGGGCGGCGGGCGAAACGAAGTCGGCGCTTCCTCGCTCATCGACCCCGCCGTGCTCGCGCAGGACCGTGCGGCGCTCGGGGCGGAGCGCGGCACCCTGATGATCGAGACCTTCGTCGAGACCGCACCGCTGCAGATCGCCGGCATCAGGCGCGCGCTGGCGGAAGGCCGGCCCGGGCGGGTCGCGGACCTCGCCCATGCGCTGAGGGGCGCCGCCGGGAGCCTCGGGCTGCGCCGCCTCGCGGATCGCTGCGGCGCGCTCGAGGCGCGGGCCCGCACGCCGGAGGCGGCGGCGCTGGCCGACGGGCTGGACGAGCTCTTCGAGCTATCGCGGGAGGCGCTCGTGACGCTCTGGGCGGGGCTCGACTCCGCCGGGCGCGAGAGTCAGGCGGTCACTGCGGGGGTGAACACGTAGCCCTCGCCGTGCACGGTCACGATGTGCTCGGGGTTCCCCGGATTCTCCTCGATCTTCCGCCTGAGGCGCCGGACCAAGACGTCGATGGTGCGATCGCCCGGGTCCCACGAGCGGTGGGTGATCAGCGCGAGCAGGCGCTCCCGCGAGAGCACCTGGCCGGGGTGATCCACCAGCGCCGTGAGCAGCTCGTGCTCGGCACGGGTCAGCTGCACGCTCTCGCCCGCCGGCGAGACCAGCTTGCGCGCCGGAATCGAGAACTCCCAGCCGGCGAAGCGGCGCACCGAGGCGGGCTCGCGCGCGCCCTCGCCCGCACGCCGCAGAACGCACTTCATCCGGGCGAGAAGCTCGCGCGGGTTGAAGGGCTTGGTGATGTAGTCGTCGGCGCCGATCTCGAGGCCGAGGATGCGGTCCACGTCGTCGTTGCGCACGGTGACCAGGATGATCCCGACCCTGCTCTGCGCCCGCAGCTTGCGGGTGAGGTCCAGGCCGTCCTCGCGCGGCAGGTTGATGTCGAGCAGGATCAGGTCGGCGGCATCCCGCTCCAGGATGCGCCACATGCCGTCGCCGTCCTCCGCCTCGCTCACCCGATGGCCGGCGGATTCCGCGTAGCCGGCGAGCTTGGTGCGGGTGACGGCGTCGTCTTCCACCACCACGATGTGAAAGGGATCCGTCATTTCCGGGTCCCGTACATCTTCCCGGCGCTATTGTCACATCTTACAGCAATTTTTTGCAGGCCGTTTATTCGAATGGCCTGTCTTGTTCACAACGCCTCTCTACGCTGCTGCCGACCGGCGCAGAGGATCGCGCCCGGGGGTGACGGCATGCACGGAACAATGAGGAGGCGATAATGGGCGGAACGACGATGAGACGATGGGCGATCGCCCTCGTGGCGGGGGCTGCGATCGGCCTCGCGGGCGCGGTGTCCGGCGTGGCACAGGCCGCGGACTCCGACGACCCGATCAAGATCCCGATCCACAACTGGTCGAGCCAGATCGTGGGCGCCCACATCCTGGGCAAGGTGCTCAACGGCCAGGGCTTCGCGACCGAGTTCATCCCCGCCGACAGCCAGGTGGTCTACACCTCCATGTGCGAGGGCGACATCGACGTGGTCCACGAGGTCTGGCAGGGCGCCTTCGGCGTGGCCTTCGAGCAGGTGGTGGCGGAGGGCTGCGTGATCGACACCGCGACCCACGACGCCAAGACCCGCGAGGAGTGGTGGTATCCCGCCTACGTCGAGGAGCAGTGCCCGGGCCTGCCCGACTGGCAGGCGCTCAATGCCTGCGCCGAGATGTTCTCGACTCCCGAGACGGCCCCGAAGGGCCGCTTCCTCGGCGGTCCGGTCGACTGGCTGAAGCACGACGCCGAGCGTGTCGCGGGCCTCGGCATGGACTTCGAGGTGGTGAACGCAGGCTCGGCCGCCGCGATCTGGGCGGAGCTCGCATCGGCGTTCGAGCGCAAGGCGCCCATCGTCCACTTCAACTGGACGCCCAACTTCATCGAGGCGATCTACGACGGCAAGTTCGTCGAGTTCCCGGAGTACGGCGAGGGCTGCAAGGACGATCCGGCCTGGGGTCCCAACCCCGAAATGACCTACGACTGCGGCAACCCGAAGGACGGCTACCTCAAGATCGGCGTCTGGAAGGGCATGCCCGACAAGTGGCCGACGGCCTACGCCATCGTCTCCAAGATGAACCTGACCAACCTGGACATCGCGGTGATGTCCAAGCTCGTCGACATCGACGGGATGGAAGTGGAAGAGGCGGCCGACAAGTGGCTCGCCGACAACGAGGCCAAGTGGCAGTCCTGGGTGAACTAGCCTAGAGACCGCCGGCGACACGAGGGCGCCGCCTGCCGCAGCCGGCGGCGCCCTCACTTTATTTCGCGCACCCGCCGGCCCATAGTGAACATGCCCCGCGCCGAAGCCCGCGGGGCTGCGGTGCCGCAAGGGCGGGGCAGGGGGATACGCTTCGCCGCAGGCGGGGGAGGCGCGCCTTGGCCGAGCCGATTCTGACGTGCAGCAGCGTGTGGAAGCTCTTCGGCCCCAAGCCCCGGTCGTTCATGAACAGGCACGCGGGCGCGCCCGGCCTCGCGGCAATCCTGGAGGAAGGCTACATCCCCGCCGTGCGCGACGCCTCGCTGGAGGTGAACGCCGGCGAGATCCTGGTGATCATGGGGCTCTCGGGCTCGGGCAAGTCCACGCTGCTGCGCTGCCTCGCCCGCCTGATCGAGCCGACCGCCGGCGCGATCGTGTTCGAGGGCCAGGACCTGCTCAAGGCGAGCAACCGGGAGCTCACGCAACTGCGCCGCCACAAGATGGGCATGGTGTTCCAGCACTTCGCGCTGCTGCCCCACCGCACGGTGCTGCAGAACGTGGCCTTCCCGCTCGAGGTCCAGGGCATCGACCGCCGCACCCGCGAGGAGCGCGCCCGGGAGATGATCCAGCTCGTCGGCCTCGAGGGGCGCGAGCGCTACTACCCGCGCGAGCTCTCCGGCGGCCAGCAGCAGCGCGTCGGCATCGCCCGCTCGCTCGCCGTGGGGCCCGAGCTCTGGTTCCTCGACGAGCCCTTCTCCGCCCTCGACCCGCTGATCCGCCGCGAGATGCAGAACGAGTTCCTGCGCCTGCAGAACATGCTGCACAAGACGATCCTCTTCATCACCCACGACTTCGACGAGGCCATCCGGCTCGCCGACCGCATCATCATCATGAAGGACGGCATCATCGAGCAGTCGGGCACCGCCACCGAGCTGATCGAGAACCCGGAGACCGACTACGTGCGCGAGTTCACCAAGGACGTGGCGCGGGACCGCCTGCTCAGCGTGGCGACGGCGATGCGCCCCGCGGCCGCGGGCGAGGCGACGCAGGGCGAGGTGAGGGCGGAGGCCACGCTGGCGGAGGTCGCGCCGCAGGTGATCGAGGCGGAGCGGCCCGTGGCGGTCGTCGACGGGAAGGGCGAGACGGTGGGCGTGGTCGACCGCTTCCGCCTCGTCGACGCGATGTACTCCGACCGCTCGTAGGCCATGGCCGCCGAGCGGACCCTCGGGGCGTCGATCGGGGGGGCGGTTGCGGCCGCGCGCCGCCTCGTGCGCACGCCGGGCGCGGGGCCGCTGCTCGTGCTGGTGCCCTTCGTCGTGCTGCTGGCGCTCAAGCCGATCCTGCCGGAGGCCGGCATCGTCTGGCCCAAGGGCATCGCGGTCCCCTTCATCGACTGGATCAACGTGGTCGTCGACGTCTTCCGCAAGCACGAGATCTTCGGGGCCTTCACGGTCAAGGACGCGACGCGGGCGATCGCGTACGGAATCGAGTGGCCGCTCGACATCATGGAGGGCCTGCTCGCGGGCGGCTTCAAGTCGCCCGACATCCCCGCCATTCCGTGGGTGATGATCGCCGGCCTCGCCGCGGTCTTCGGCTGGTGGCTGAAGGGCTGGCGGCTCGCGCTGCTCGCCGGCGGCTGCATCGTCTACTTCGCCCTCTTCGGCAAGTGGGAGCTCTCCATGATCACGCTCTCGCTGGTCCTGGTGGCGGCGCCGATCGCGGGCGCGGTGGGGGTGGCGCTCGGGGTCGTCGCGGTGAAGTGGCCGCCCTTCGAGCGTGCGCTGCGGCCGCTCCTCAACGTCATGCAGTCGCTGCCGCACTTCTCCTACCTGATTCCGGTGGCGATCTTCATCGGGGTCTCGCACCGCGCCGGCGCCATCGCCACCATCCTCTTCGCCATCCCGCCGATGGCGCGGCTCACGATACTCGGGCTCAAGGGGGTGGCGGAGGAAGTGCGCGAGGCCGGCCGCATGGCCGGCTGCACGCGCTGGCAGATGCTCTTCAGGGTCGAGATTCCGGCGGCGCGCGATTCGCTCATGCTCGGCGTCAACCAGGTCATCATGCAGTGCCTGGCGATGGTCGTGATCGCCTGCTTCATCGGTGCCAAGGGACTGGGGCAGGACCTCCTGCTCCGTCTCCAGAACCTGAGCCTCGGGCAGGCGCTGGAGAACGGCGTGGCCGTGGTCCTGATGGCGGTGATGCTCGACCGGCTCAGCCGCGCGCTCTCCGAAAAGCAGCCGGAGCGCCGCCCCGAGGGCCCCTTCTGGCGCGTGCACCCCTATCTGATGGCCGCGGCCATCGTCATTGGCGCGTCGATCGTGGCGGCGCTGCTCACGCCCTACGCCCAGACGCTGCCCAGGTCGGCCACCATCACGACCGCGCCCTTCTGGGACGAGGTCGTCCGGGTCGTCACGACCACGCTCTACGACCCGCTCGAATTCATCCGCGGAGATCTCCTGGTCCACGTGCTGATCCCCTTGCGCACCGGCTTCCAGTGGGTGCCGTGGATCGCGGTCGCCGCGCTGGTCGGGGCCATCGGCTGGCGGCTCGCGGGCCCGCGGCTCGCGGCGACGGCGGCGGGCTTCGTCTGCTTCATCGCGCTCACCGGCTTCTGGGAGCGCGCCT
>LXNJ01002447.1_pt1 | contig 10195 bp, 8 predicted proteins | sample 809081 | NCBI WGS metagenome assembly LXNJ01 (sample SAMN04870510, study PRJNA318959) | sponge metagenome | biome: sponge; feature: marine sponge reef; material: water | host: Petrosia ficiformis | place: Greece: Milos, Mediterranean Sea | collected 2013-05-29 | depth 5-7 m
CACCTCAATGTGCCCTTCGCGAAGCCGCTTCAGCCGCCATCGCCGGTGGGACTGGGGCTCCTCGGGCCCGAGGAGCCCCGGAGGCAACGGGGGTCGCTCGAGATGAGGGCCGCCGCGCACCGGGAGGGCGAGCGCTCGGGGATGACGTGGCGCAAGTCGGTTCGGAGTGCAGGTCGCGAGCTCGGCGACCAGGGCGCCTTAGTCGCCGAGCTCCTGGAGGGCTCGCGCAGGCCGCTGCTAGTTGCGGGACCTGCCACCGACCCTGGCCTGGTGGGCCCGGCGACGCTTCGCTTTGCGGAGCGCCTCGGTATCCCCACTCTCGCCGACCCGCTCTCCGGCGCTCGCTTCGACCGCCGCCTCGACTCCGCGGAGGATTCCGGGGGGGAGGGCGGACCGCCAACGATTCTCGGCGGATACGACCACTACCTGAGGTCACCACCGGTGATGGCGTTGCTCACCCCCGACCTGATCGTGCGGGTGGGCCGGACTCCCACCTCGGGGGCACTCGAGGAGGCGCTCGCGGTGTGGGGCGATTGCACCCAGGTGGTCGTCGACGACGGATCGCACCCAAAGGACCACCAGCGCCTGGCCGACCACTACCTGCGGGCACCCGCCGCCGAGCTTCTGGGGTGGGTGGCCAAGCGCACCCCCCTGCGGAGAGCGAGCGCAGGGTCCCGCCCTGGCGATCAGTGGCGCGAGGGCTGGCGGTGCGCCGAGACTGCAGCGTGGGAGGCGATCGCCGAGGACTTGGACGGCATCGACCACGAGGGTGCCTTCGCCGCGGCGGTCGTGCGAGCGCTGGTGCCCGGATCGACCCTCTTCGTCTCGTCGTCGATGCCGGTTAGGGACGTCGACGCCTACGCGCAACCGGCGGCGCGGGACATTCAGGTGCTCGGCAACCGGGGCGCGAGCGGAATCGACGGCATCGTCTCCTCGGTAATGGGGTGCGCCGGTGGGGGGGCTGGCCCGGTCGTCGGAATTATCGGCGATATCGCCCTCTACCACGACATGAACGGACTGCTGGCGGCCCGCGACCGGCGCCTCAACGTGGTGATCGTCTTGATGGACAACGATGGTGGCGGCATCTTTCACCTTCTCCCAATACGAGACTTCGAGCCAGCCTTCACGCCCTGTTTCGCGGCTCCGCACGGCCTCGACTTCCGACACTCGGCCGAGCTCTACGGACTTCGCTACACCGAGGTGGCGAGCCCGGCCGAGCTGGAGGAAGCGGTGGCGGCGGGGGTGCGGCGAGCAGGCACCGAGATCGTCCGGGTCCCGACCGACCGCGAGCGTAACCGGAGGAGCCACCTGCGTACGCGGATGCGCGTAGCTCGGCGCGTGCTCGAGGTCCTGGACAAACGAGGTTCATGAGCGCTTCTGTCTGGCAGCCCGCCAAGAGCTACGACGACATCACGTACAGAAAGCGAGACGGGGTTGCCCGGATTGCGATCAACCGTCCTGAGGTAAGGAACGCCTTCCGCCCCGAGACTCTCTCCGAGCTCCTCGATGCCTTTGGCGACGCTGGCGAAGACACCTCGATCGGGGTCGTGCTCCTGACGGGCGAGGGCCCGGCCAAGGACGGCAAGTACGCCTTTTGCTCGGGTGGCGACCAGCGTGTGAGGGGAGATGCCGGGTACGTCGGGGGGGACGGAGTGCCGCGCCTCAATGTCCTGGTCCTCCAACGGCTGATCCGGTCGATGCCTAAGCCGGTGATCGCGCTGGTCGCAGGCTACGCCATCGGCGGGGGACATGTGCTGCATGTCGTCTGCGATCTGACGATCGCTGCCGAGAACGCGATCTTCGGCCAGACCGGCCCAAGGGTTGGGAGCTTCGACGGCGGATTCGGGTCGTCGTACCTGGCGCGGATCGTCGGGCAGAAGAAGGCGCGCGAGATCTGGTTTCTGTGTCGCCAGTACGATGCCGCCGAGGCGCACGCGATGGGGCTCGTCAACAAGGTCGTGCCGGTCGGGGAACTGGAGGAGGAGGGGTACAGGTGGGCCGAGCGCATCCTCGGGCACAGCCCGCTGGCGATTCGTCTCCTGAAGTCTGCCTTCAACGCCGACGTGGACGGGCAGGCAGGACTCCAGGAGCTCGCTGGCAACGCGACGCTTCTCTTCTACCAGACGGAGGAGGGAAGGGAGGGGCGCGACGCCTACCTGCAGAAGCGCAGGCCCGACTTCCGCAAGTACCCGTGGCTGCCGTGGTAGCGCTGGCGGGCAGCGCGGCATCTCCACTGCGGGCGACCGGAGCGGGGGCCTGGCTCATGGCGACGCGTCCGCGCACACTCTCGGCCGCCGCCGCCCCGGTTGTGGCTGCCACCGGCTTTGCCTTCGCAGACCAGGCCCTTGCGGCGCTCCCGGCCCTGGCCGCCCTCCTCGGTGCACTCCTGATCCAGATAGCCACCAACCTGGCGAACGACTACTACGACTACCTGAAGGGCGGCGATACGGGCGAGCGGCTCGGCCCGGTGCGCGTGACCTCGGCGGGGATTCTTCCACCTCGTGCGGTCCAGCGCGGCATGTACGTGGCGCTGGCACTCGCGACCCTGACGGGCGCGTACTTGGTGGCCGTCGCGGGGTGGCCGATTCTGGCGATTGGCCTCGCCTCGATGCTGATGGGCGTCTGCTACACGGGGGGGCCGTACCCACTCTCGTACCACGGGCTGGGCGACGCCTTCGTCTTCGTCTTCTTTGGACCGGTCGCGACGCTGGGGACCTACTACGTGCAGGCCCGGCAGTGGTCGGTCGACGCGCTCCTGGTCGGCGTGGGGCTGGGTGCCTTCAGCACGGCAATGCTGGTGGTGAACAACCTGCGCGACCGCGAGACCGACGAGGCCGCGGGCAAGCGAACGCTGGCGGTTCGGTTCGGGGACGTCTTCTCGGTTGTCCAATACTTCGCGGCGCTCACGGCCGCGGGCATCGTGCCGGTCATCGGACTCGTCGCGATGGGCTGGTCGCCGTGGACGCTCCTGTCGCTGGCTGGCCTGGCGGCCTGCCTGCCTGCGGAAGTGCGCGTACTGGCGGTGCTCCGCGCACCCGCGAGAGTGGACAGGCGCACCCTGAACCCTGCGCTGGGAACAACTGCGCGCGGGGTCGCGCTGTACGGCCTGGGCTTGGGAGTCGGGGCGACGATCTCGGGGCTCGTTGGGTAGCTAGGACCCTGGGATTGAGCGCCGAAGCCTCGCTGGCCCCGAGCCCCCCGGACGGAGCCGAGTGCGCCTTGGCAAGTCGGGCGAGCCGCGATCCTGGGTCGATTGCGCTCTCGTGGGATCGCGGTCGCATGAGCTACGGAGAGCTGAACCGTCGAGTCGAGGAGTTCGCGTCGCATGTGCGCACCATGGGGATCGCGGGTGGCGCCGCGGTCGCCATTGCGGCTCCGTCGAGTCCGCGGACGGTTGCGGCGCTCTTCGGTGCGCGACGGGCGGGTTGCGTGGCCGTGCCGCTGCACGATGGACTCGCGCCCGATGAGCTCGAATACGCCCGCAGACTTGTAAATCCTAGTTTACATTATGACAACTATGGATTACACAGTGTTTCGCTCGATGGCCTAGCTCGCGACGGCTCCAAGCGCTTCGCGTCCTTTCCTGACGTTGCCGTCGCGATCCTCACCTCCGGTTCTTCTGCGGCCCCCAAGGCGGTAGGTCTCACCGGCCGGAGTCTCGCCGCCTCGGCCAATGCGGTGGCGAGCCGCCTGGGACTCTCCTCGGGCGACCGGTGGGGACTCTGCCTTTCGCTGGGCCACATCGGCGGCTTCTCGTTGCTGGAGCGTGCGATCGCGACCGGCGCATCCGTGTGGCTCTGGCCGTCCTTCGATGCGGGTCTGGTGACGCGAGCCTTGATGCAAGGCGAGGTTACCCATCTATCGGTGGTGCCGGTCATGCTGCGTAGGATCATGGAACGCCTCGGCGCCGGGAGGCCACCGACGACACTGCGCTGTGTGCTGGTGGGAGGAGCCGGGGCGCCGACCTCCCTCCTGGAGGAGGCGTGGGAGATGGGGATACCCGTAGCGACGACGTGGGGAATGACGGAGACTGCTTCGCAGGTGGCAAGCGCACCCCCCGCGCTCGCCCGCAGTCGTCCCGGGACGGCCGGGCCGTCGCTCGCAGGGACCGAGGTGCGATGCGACTCGGCCGGTCGGCTCCTGGTGAGGGGTCCAACGTTGGCCGCCGCGCTGGTGCGAAGGCCGGGCGTGGCCGCCGATCCGATACCCCTCGATCGGGAGGGATGGTTCGCGACCGGCGACTCGGGCCGCGTGGACGACGAAGGACTGGTGTGGGTGGAGGGGCGGGCCGACGACATGATCTTGAGCGGTGGCTTGAATGTCAGCCCGTCTCAGGTGGAGGGGGTGATCCAGGAGCTCGACGGAGTGAGCGATGCCGTGGTCTTCGGGGTGCCGGACGAAGAGTGGGGCGAGTTGGTGGCCGCAGTCGTCGAGGCGGACTCGCATGTCGTTGACCCGGACGGGGTGGACCGTCACTGCCGCCGTCGCATGGCACGGGGACGCTGTCCGACCCGCATCGTGGTAGTCGACGAGCTGAAGCGCACCCAGGCGGGCAAGGTAGTGCGTGCGGGGATCGAGGAGCGTTTGGCGGTTGCAGCCGGAGGCGGAAGGTGATCGAGGAGCTGCGTTGGCGCGACCTACTCGCCGACGCCACCGAGCACGCCGCGGATGCGCTCGCCGCCGGTCAGGTTACCGGGTACATCGGCTTCGATCCTACGGCGTCTTCGCTGCACGTGGGTTCGCTGGTGCCGATCATGGGGCTTGTGCACCTGCAGCGAGCTGGCCACTGCCCGATCGCGCTCGTCGGGGGCGGCACCGGCCTGATCGGCGACCCCTCGGGGAAGCTCGGCGAACGGGCGCTCCTGGACCGGGCGCAGGTCGAGGAGAACGCAGCTCAGATCCACACCCAGCTGCAGGCGTTTCTGGACTTCGATTCGCGCACTGCCCCGGCCCGCATGGCGAACAACCTCGACTGGCTGGACAAGCTGGATCTCGTTGGCTTCCTTCGCGATATCGGCAAGCACTTTTCCGTGAAGGCGATGCTCGCCAAGGAGTCCGTGCGGCGTCGGATCTCCGACGAAGAGGCGGGGATCTCCTTCACCGAGTTCAGCTACCAGCTACTGCAGGCGTACGACTTCTGGGAGCTGAACCAGCGCTTCGGATGCACCCTCCAACTGGGGGGCTCCGACCAGTGGGGCAACATCACGACCGGGATCGACCTCGTGCGCCGTCTGGGTTCGGTGCGCGCCCACGGCGTAGTGCTGCCTCTGGTCGATTCGGCCGACGGGGTGAAGTTCGGCAAGACCGAGGAGGGAACCGTCTGGCTGGACCCGGAGCGCACTTCGCCGTACCGCTTCTACCAGTTCTGGCTGAACACCCCCGACGACCGGGTTGTGCGCTACCTGAAGATGTTCACGCTCCTGAACCGGGACGCGATTGCGGAGCTGGCGCAGGCGGCTACCGAGCGACCCCACCAGCGGGAGGCACAGCGGCGCTTGGCGACCGAGGTGACGTGCGCGGTGCACGGTGCCGACGGCCTGCAGGGGGCGGAGCGCGCTTCGAGGGTGCTCTTCGGAGGCTCGATCGAGGGGCTCGGCGAGGCCGAGATCGCCGAGGTGTTCGCCGATGTGCCATCGTCGGCGGTGTCGCGCTCCTCGCTCGAGGCGGGGGGCGAGCTGGTCGCGCTGATGGCGGAGGTGGGAGCGACGAAGTCGCGAGGCGAGGCAAGGCGGCTGATCCGGGGGGGCGGCGTCTACCTGAATGGTGAGCGGGTCGGCGACGAGAGCCACGTGGTCCGGGTCGGCGATGCAATCGGGGGACGCTTCGTGGTGCTCCGGATGGGGCGCAGACGACACCACCTCGTCGAAGTGGCGGGGGGGTAGCAGTCGGTGGACAGCCTGTCGCGGCCGTAGTTTGCACGATGTAGTAGTCGTCGGCGCCGGGTTCGCCGGACTCGCCTTCGCGAGACGGGCGGCGGAGCTCGGGTTGGCGGTCCTGGTGCTGGAGCGGCAGGAGAAGCCGGGAGATCGGGTCCGCACCACCGGGATACTGGTGCGGGAGGCGTGCGGCGAGTGGACGGCGCCTCCCGAGCTGGTGCGCAGGATACGGCGCGTCAAGGTATACACGCCCACGCACCGATCCATCGAGCTCGAGCGCCGGGACTACTTCTTCGCCGCCACCGACACTCCGCGCCTCATGCGCCACCTCGCTCGCGAGACGGTCGGTGCGGGCGCCGAGATCCGCTTTGGGGAGAGGTTCCGGGGGGCGACGGTCGAAGATGGTCATGTGCGCGCCAAGGGGATCGACCTGCGATGCCGGCTGCTCGTGGGTGCGGACGGTGCTAGCTCCGTTGTTGCCGAGAGCGTGGGGCTGGACCGCAACACGCGGGTGCTCAAGGGCGTGGAGTGGGAGTTCGAGGGAGTGGACGAGACGGATAGGTGCCTTCATTGCTTCGTCGATCCCGAGTGCGCCCCCGGGTACATAGGGTGGGTTGTGCCGGGGGTGGGAATCACCCAGGTGGGGCTTGCAGTGCACAGCGGCGCGCGCGCGCGCCTGGCCAGCTTCGTCGAGAGGATCGCCGGCCGCTTCGGGCTGTCGGACCGCAGGGTGGTGGCGAAGCGCGGCGGAATCATTCCGATCGGCGGCCTGCTTCCAAACTTCTACAGCGACCGGGTGCTGCTGATCGGCGATGCCGCAGGGATGGTGTCCCCCCTGACGGCGGGCGGGATCCACAACGCCTACAGGTACGGCCGGATCGGTGCCGACGCCGCCTGGACGCACCTTCGCGAAGGAGGCCCGCATCCGGGCGAAGCGCTGCGCAGAGCCTACCCGAAGGGATCGCTGAAGCGGCTGGCCAGGTGGGGCTACGACCGCCTGCCGGTTGGGAGGGCTCTGGAGGCGGGCATTCTGGCGCACACTCTGGGTCGCCGGGTCGCCGGTGCAGTTTTTTTTGGAAGGGAGGGCTCCGATACGATCGCCGGAGCGTCGGCCGAGGCAACGCCGTGAGCCCCTACGGATACCGCATGGGGCTCCTCGCGGCGGGCGTGGTGGCCGCAGCCGCTCTGAGCGTCTCGGTCGGTGCCTCCACTGTGGGCCCGACGGATCTGGTGGAGCTGCTCCTGGGGCGTGGCGCGGACCCGGCAGCGGAGGCCATCCTGCTCCAGCTTCGGCTGCCGCGCGCCGTGCTGGCGGCGCTGGTGGGCGGGGCGCTCGCGCTGAGCGGATGTGCCTTCCAGGCACTGCTCCGAAACCCGCTGGCCGAGCCGTACGTACTGGGGATCTCCAGCGGAGCTGCGGTCGGTGCCGTGGGCGTGGTGGTCTCGGGGCTTGCCGTCGCGCTTCCCTGGCTCCTTCCCCTCGGTGCCTTCGCCGGGGCGCTCGGTGCGATGGCGCTGGTGCTCCAGATCGCCCGGAGCGCCTCGCGCGGGAGGCTCGACACGCGGGTGCTGATACTCTCGGGCGTAATCGTCGGGGCGTTCTTCAACGCCGTGATCCTCCTTCTGCTGCTCATGGTGGACGCAGAGTCCTTCCGCTCTGCGGTCTTCTGGATGATGGGCAATCTGGGGACCGCCGGCTGGGGTTCGAATGCGCTCCTGGCTGCGCTCCTGCTCCCCGCCGTCCTCGTGCTGGTGTCGCTTGCCCGTCCCTTCAACCTGCTCCTTCGCGGCGAGGAGGTCGCCCACCACCTGGGTGCCTCGGTGGCGCGCGTCAGGCTCGTCGCCTACCTGGCGGGGTCGCTGATCGTGGCGGCGGCCGTTGCCGCAGCGGGCGTGATCGGCTTCGTGGGGCTGATCGTGCCACACGCGGTGAGGCTGGCGTGGGGCAGCGACCACCGCTTCCTGATGCCGGCCTCGGTTCTCGCCGGAGCCGCGTTCCTCCTCCTGGCCGACACGGCGGCGCGTGTCGTGGTGGCCCCGGTCGAGCTTCCGACCGGGGTGGTGACGGCCGTCGTGGGAGTGCCGTGCTTCGCGGCGCTGCTGATTCGAGGCGGCCGACGGTGAGCCGTAGCGGTCGCCCGGCCGACGATGGCGGAGGCGGGCCGACGCTGAGTGGCCGCGGCCTGACCTATCGGCACCCTCGGGCAGAGAGGCCCGCCCTCCTGGAAGTCTCGGTGGAGGTTTCGCCCGGCCGCCTCCTGGCTGTGGCCGGGCCGAATGGCGCCGGGAAGACCACCCTGATCCGGACGCTGGCCGGGTTGCTGCACCCGGAGTCGGGGGAGGTGCGACTCGGGGGTGTCGGGCTCGGTGGGCTAGGCGACCGCGATCGGGCCAGAATGCTGGCCGTGGTGCCTCAGTCCGAGGCGTCCCCCTTCCCGGTGAGGGTGGAGGAGATGGTGGAGATGGGGCGCTATCCGCACCTGCGGCCGTGGGAGCGAGCCGGCTGCGGCGACCGCGCCGCGGTGGAAGGTGCGATGCGGCGGTGCCACGTCTGGGAGTTGGCTGGCCGGGAGCTGGGCGGGCTCTCCGGAGGCGAGGCCCAGCGGGTGCGAATTGCCCGCGCTCTGGCCCAGGAGGCACCGGTCATCATCCTCGACGAGCCGACCGCCGGGCTCGACCTGCGCTACGCGATGGAGCTCTTCCGCCTCCTGGCGGAGCTGCGGGGAGACGGGCTCGCGCTACTCGTCGTAACCCACAACCTGAACCTCGCGGCCCGCTTCGCCGATCGCATCCTTCTACTCGACCGTGGGGTCGCGAAGGCGCAGGGGAGACCCACGGAGGTGCTATCCGAGGCCACCCTGGAGCCCGTCTACGAGTGGCCGCTCAGGGTGACTCGCCACCCGGGGCCCGGAGTCGACGCGGGGGCCCCGCAGGTGGTGCCGCTCAGGAGAGACGATCCCTGACCGGTGCCTGCGCCAGCAAGCGCGCCAGAGGGCCCTCACAATTCCGCCCGCCGTATCGCCACGGCGCCCGAGACCACTCGGCCGCGTCGCCATCACTCTTCACCCACCACTATGTGCACCCACGGCGTGGGGGCCGAAATACCGTCGAAGTACCCGTACACGCCTTCGCCCTCGATCCCGAAGCTCGGCCACGGGGGCAGCACGAGCTCGTCGCCCGTGTGCCTGAACCAGTCGGTGTAGTTGGGGCCGATCGCCCGAACGCGCAGGCTCAGAGTATAGGGGGTGCCGCGGTAGCCTGCGTCGAGCGTGTCGCCGAGTTCCCACCACTCCGTCCCCAGGTACCCCCCGTCGGGCCCCAGGTTCTCCCTGTCGACTACCACGCCCAACAACAGTGCGGCGGTCGCCGAGTCGACCTGGTAGTGAAGTGGAATGGGGAAGAGCTCCGAGGTGTCAGGCGAGGGGATCCGCACGGTATCCGCCGGATTCTCCATGAGCGGGGTGGCCGGAACCGTCATTGCACCGGTGAACGAACCCCGGGACGTCGTTCCGCGGAGACGGTACCGGCCCGGCCCGGCAGCCTCCGGAAGCGACGCGCTCAGGCAGGTGACGGGACCGAGCCCGTGAGGGTCTCCGCACCTCTCCCCCGACCCCGTGTCCACGAACTCGGCTGTCCAGCCCGGCCCCTCCAGGCTCGCGCTTATCTCCGGTGCGGCTTCGTCCCGTTCCCGATGGGGATGGCTGGCCAGCATGAGGGCCGCTCCCTCTCCGGACTCGAGGAGAAGCGAAAGCACGACAACATCCGGGTCCAGGTCGACCGAACTGAACATCTGGCACGCCGCGAGGACCGCCGCCGTCAGCGCGGCCAGCAGCCCGGGGACCAATCCGCGCGAGCACGGAGTGCGGCGATGCCCTGTACGGGCTCCTGGTCCCCCGGGCGTGCTCAAAACCGGAACTCCACGCCAATGAACGGGATTATCGGGAGCTGCCGCCGATAGGCCCGTTCCTCGTACACGGGGTCCGGACAGAAACCCCCGCAGTTGGGTGGGCGCCCTGGCCGCCAGCCCACCACATTGCGCCGGTTGAGGAGGTTGGCCACGGTCACGTACGGCACCACCGACCCCCCGCCGAACCACGGCACCTCGCTCTCGCGGCGCCATCCCACGTCGATGCGGGCGTAGTGCGGGAGCTTCGCGGAGTTGTACTCACCACCGAGGAGCACGGCTCGCGCGACGCGGGTGCTGTCCCCGTCGTACCGTACGTCCGGACCCTGGACCGTGACCAACCACGGTGTATGCGGCTGCCCGGAGCCCAGGGCAATCCGCGCGGACCAGGAAGACGCACCCCGTCTGTACGACG
>LXNJ01002448.1_pt1 | contig 10193 bp, 5 predicted proteins | sample 809081 | NCBI WGS metagenome assembly LXNJ01 (sample SAMN04870510, study PRJNA318959) | sponge metagenome | biome: sponge; feature: marine sponge reef; material: water | host: Petrosia ficiformis | place: Greece: Milos, Mediterranean Sea | collected 2013-05-29 | depth 5-7 m
ACCGAGGGCGAACGTGCGTCCGACCCCGACGACGTCTACCGGCGCTCCCCGCCGGGCCATCACTCTCGACGGCTGAGACTGTGATTGCGCTCCGTCACGCCAGGACCGGGCCGTCGGCGTAGATCTCCTCCAGCAGGGATCGGTCCCACAGGTCTGCAGTCACGTTCACGCCGAGCGCTGCCAGGGTGCGGATGTTGTCCTGGACGGACTCGTCGGTGAACCACAGGAAGCCGTGCTCGTCGGTGTCTGCGCTGAACATGATCTTCAGCTGCTCGGATGCCTGCAGCTTCTGCGCCTCCAAGTCGAAGCCGGCGTCCGGGAACAGGTCGACGGTCAGCTGGGCGGCCGCATCGGTGTCGGTCCGGTACTCCTGCCAGCCCAGGATGTCGCCTCGGAGCAGTCCGAGCACATGGTCGCGCCGGTTGGCAAGCGAGTCCTCGGTGCATATCAAGGTCTGGCTGTGCACCGCGTAGCCGAAGTCGGCGAAGAGCATGGTGGTGTTGTCGATTCCCTGGACCGTCATGGCCACCGGAAGATCTGTGAGCCAGCAGAGCAGCGAGTCAACCTCGCCGTTGACCAGCGGCGCCGGGTCGTAGTCGCTGGTGATCACTTCGATCTTGCTTATGTCGACGTCGTTGAGCTCTGACAGTAACTCGAGGTCGAGTTGATTGTTGAAGGCCATGCCGAGCTTCGTGCCCTCCAGATCCTTGGGCTCGTTGATCGGGTTGTCCGTTAGCGAGGCGATCACGAACGGGTTCTTCTGCATGGCCACGCCCACGATCTTGAACGGTGCGCCGTCCGCTACGGACTGGCCCGTGAAGTTCGCAGCCGAGATGCCCACCAGGGCCTGATCGGCGGCCACCGCGGCGTCCGGGGACACGCCAGGGCCGCCGGGAACGAGAGAGACATCGAGGCCGAAGCGCTCGTAGTAGCCCCTGTCGTGGGCGATGTAGGAGCCGCCGAACTGCACGGAGTCGAACCAGCTCAGCTGGAAGTTCACTTCCGCGAGTTCGGCAGCCGCGGTGGTCGTTGGTGCGGCGGTGGTCGTTGGTGCGGCGGTGGTCGTTGGTGCGGCGGTGGTCGTTGGTGCGGCGGTGGTCGTTGGTGCGGCGGTGGTCGTTGGTGCGGGCGCCGCGACCTCGTCGTCGCCGCAGGCTGTCAGGATGCGGCCACCCCCGAGGATCAATCCCGCCCCAGCGGCGGTGCGCCCGATGAATCTGCGTCGTGAGAACTGGTTTGGTGCCATGTGGACCCTCCTGGGTGCTGGTCTCGGCGCGCCTGAAGGGGCCTCTGCCGAGAACGTAGTTTGATCACATCAAAGTACCACATGGCCCCAGCCCGTGCCCAAGGCGGGCCCTACTCCAAGAGGCGCAACGAACCCTGGCACGGCCTGTGTCCGACTTCAGCAACGGGCGATGGGTGCGAGTCGTTCGTCAACGATCTCATGGAGCTCGAAGACCGCTGAGCCCCGCCCGAACTGCGGATCGCCGATGACGTAGACACGATTGACCGAGCCGTCCCGGTATGACTGGCCTGTTCCAGCCACGACGCCGTCGATCGCGAGCGCCACGGCAATACGTGTGCCGGCGGAGGCGTCGATGCGCCCGTATACGTATCCGACGCCGCCGCTGGAGTCCGGGGTCGTGGCCGGTCGTTCCTGGATCCAGCAGTGAGCCGAGGGGCTGACCGTCCAGTCTCGCATCGGTTTGCCGATCAGGCTGTGAGCGCCGCCCAGGCCGTAGAGACTGCCGGACGAGCCGTCGCCGAACACCTCGTGCATGTCGGCCGCGATCGAATCGACGATGGCGCTGAGGTTCCCTGGAACGTCCACTGTTCCGTAGGGGCCGTACACCTGGCGATCTGGAGCCGGGTCCGCAGAGAACATGTCGCGGCCGTCGAACGTCCACGGTGCTTCGACTTCGAGCTGGGCGGCGATTGTCGGGACGATGTCGATGAGCTGCACAGGCTGGGTCTGGATCGTGCCCGTCCGCTGGCCCGGCTCCTTGTAGAGCAGCGGGACGTTGGCGATGCCCCCAACGTTGCCGTCACCGATGCCCCGGGACCGCTCCCCGGGCACGAAGGAGATGCCGTGGTCGGCGGTCACGACCACCAAGGCCCGTTCGAAGTCCCCGATGGCCTCCAGCCGGGCCAGGTACTCCCCCAGTAGGCGGTCGACCAGCCCGAGTTGCAGGAGGTGGCGCTGCTGCCCGAAGTGGGCCGTGCCAGGGGAGTCGTCCCATTGCGAGAAGTAGCCGGGAAGTTGGATGTCCGCGTACGTCGAGCCGTCGGGCCGGAGTCTCCAGGGCACGTGCGGCAGCAGAGTGTGGAGGTAGTGCAGGCGGGGCAGTTCGCTCGCCGCGATCGCCGCCACCTCGGTTCGAAGGTCGGCGACACGGGTGTCATCGAAGATCAGGCTGTCGAGGAATGCGGTCCGCTCTTCTTTGATGCGCTGCGCGTCCACAGGATCGGAGTTCGCCGGAGTGGTTGCCTCAACGCCGGTCGGCAGCGCAGCCGTGGGGTCGGCGTCGGTCGGTGTCGTCTCCGGGGCCACGGTGGAGCGAGCGGCCCTGCCGATGGTCGTGGTTGGACTGGAGGCGGTCGTGGCCGGACGGCCGGTGGTCGTGGCTGGACTGGAAGTGGTTGTGGTTGGACTGGAGGCGGTCGCTGCTGGCGCACGTGTCTCGGCTGCTGAGGCCTCGGTGGCCACGCTAGGGGTCGCCGTGGTGGCCGGGGCGGGGGAGGCCTCAGGTTCGGCGTCGGGCGCGGCGTCGACTGCGAGCCTTGGACCGGTCGGTCCTCGTCCGAAGTTTCCCCAGGTGGCACCGATGGGTGGGAGGCCGAAGTCCACGTTCTCAGGCGAGGCGAGGTGCGCGAACACGATCGCCGCGTCCCAGAGCAGCAGGGACAGGGAGCCACCACGGTCGCTTCTCTCCTCGCCTTCGGCACGCCCGGCAACCGGCAGGGTGACCGAGGCTGTGGTCGGGGCAGTGGTGGAGGCGGGCGGGGTGGCCGTGGTTGTGGTGGTGGTCGCCGCGGTTGCGGTTGGGCGGGCGGTGGCCGTGGTGGTGGTGGTCGGGGCAGTGGTGGAGGCGGGCGCGGTCGCGGTGGTTGTGGTGGACGCGGCATTCGTGGCGGCAGCCGTCCCCGGGGTGGACCGGGCGGCTTCATCGGAGGCGATCAGATCAAGGATCTGTGATGGCGGCGAGCCATTGCACACCGATGGAGGGCACAGGTCGACGAGGGGGTCGGAGGACGACACGTCGTACACGCCGCCCAGCAGAGTGAAGAGGTTGTCGGGGTACAACGAGAACACGGGCGCGGGCTGAGCGTCGAGCGTGCCGGTGAGAAGAGCTGGCACGGCCTGCTCGGTGGTGAAGGCGGTCGTGGTGGCGTTGGAGAAGACATGCGAAGTCGCGCCGAGCCGGGCGAAGTTCGGGTAGCGGATGGCATCGATCTGACCGCTCGCGTCGAGCAGCGAGGCCCACGGGAGTTCATCGAGAACGAGGATGTAGATCGGTGGGAATCGGTCGCTCAGGCGCTCGGCCATCGAGGCAGGCCGCAGCGCCGCGTCCGGATCAGCCATGGTGCTGGTCGGTGCGGGGCTCGCGGCTGTGGTGCTGGTCGGTGCGGGACCGGTCGGAACGGGACCGGTGGTTGCGGGGCTGACTGCTGCGCGGCCGGCCGGAGTGGGATCGCTCGGCGCGGGACTGGCGGGTGTCATGGTGTCCGTAGCGAGGTGCTCAGCGGCAAACTCCGCACCCAGCAGGTCCTCGAGGGCCACGGCCTCCAATTCGTCGGGGAACGCGATGCTGGTGACTGGCGATCCGAACAAGAACAGGGCGACGACGCCCACTGGGAACACGGACAGCACGGAGACCGCGGAGCGCACCAGCCTGCGGGTCGCGTACAGGATCATCAGGCCGAAGCTGACAGCTGCGGCGACGGCTGCAACGGCCACAGGCGGTCCGGGCATCGCGTCCACGACCTGGAGCACGAACACGAACGCGAGCACCGTCATGGAGGCGTAGAAGATGCGGCCGCCGGCCTCAGGCGAGATCGCGTGCCCTGCGAGCATCAGCGCGCCCAGCAGGGCCGTGGGAATGAGAGAGACGATGGCCGCGAACGCCAGAATCTGTGGCGCTGTCGTCGAGTGCGCTACGAAGAATGTCGGGTTCTCGCCCAGGGTGCTCAACAGGGGCTGGGTAATGGCCAGGGTGGCCAGCGCTAAGAGATGCAGCAGCCGCCACGGCACGGGAGGCACGGGTTCAATATTCTCCCGGGACAGGGGTCCGTTGCTATCGTTGGCGCCGGGAGATGGGGGCGGCATGATCATTGGTTATCTCGATCCGGCGTCGGGCAGCGCCATCATCGGTGCGATCGCGGCCGGCGGTGCCGGCGCGGTAGTGGCTGCGAGGACTGTCCTGGCCAGGTTGGGGATCGGCCGAAGGAAGAGGTCCGCCCACGGCGAGACCGAGTCGGGCTCGTCGGACGAAGCCACGTCGTGACGGGTCCCGGTCCGGGCTCACCATCAACCAGCTACGACCCCGGATCCTTCCGGGATCCGAGTTCCCGAGTCTGGCGGGAAGGCGACCGTGTGCTGCGAGGCCTCGACGCAGCCGCTGCGGCCGGCTTCTCGTCGTTGTCCACCACCCGGTTCTTCCAGGAAGCGTGCGAAGCCGGCGACATCGTGACGACCGAGGTCGCGCAGGCCTCGGCACCGGACGGGTCCGACTGGGCGCTGGTGCTTAAGCACGGCACCGTCCCGGTGGTCACCTACCCCCACGAGTGGTCGTTCTCCATGCTTCAGGACGCGGCCCGCCTCACCCTCAGGCTGGTGCGCACGGCAATAGATGAGGGCATCACCACCAAGGACGCCACGCCCTACAACGTCCAGTTCCTCGGCCCGCGGCCAACCTTCATCGACATCGGCTCGTTCGAGCCATACCGCGCTGGCGAGCCCTGGTGGGGTTATCGCCAGTTCTGCCAGTTGTTCCTGTACCCGCTCATGTTCACCGCGTACAAGGGCCTGCCGCACCAACCCTGGATGCGGGGCGCGATCGACGGGATCACCCCGCAGCAGGCTCAGCGAGTGCTTCAGGGGCGCCGCCGTGGCAGCAGGGGCCTCTTCGCCCACGTGTGGCTTCACGCCAAGGCCGACAAGCGCTTCACCGGTGGCTCGGCGGCCACCGTCGAGGGTCTGAGGCGGGCGGGCTACGACACCAGAATCTACATCGGCCTGATCGAGCGGCTCTACAAGCTCGTCGACGGGTTGCGCTGGCGCGCCAGCGGGTCGGCGTGGGACGGCTACTCGGAACGAAGGCACTACACGCCTTCCGAGATTGCCGCCAAGTCTCGGTTCGTGCAGCAGGTGGTCGGCCAGCGCCGTCGCTCGCAGGTGTGGGACGTGGGTGCCAACGACGGCATGTTCAGTGAGATCGCGGCGGGCAACGCCGACGTTGTGTTGGCCATGGATGCCGACGGCCATGTCGTCGATCGCCTCTACCGGAGACTCCGCGGGGACGGCGTCGCGAATGTCGTCCCGCTGGTCATGAACTTCGCCGACCCGACACCGGGAATGGGGTGGCGAGGCATGGAGCGCCCGGCCATAGGCGAGCGGTCGTCGCCGGACCTGGTGCTCGCGCTGGCAGTGGTTCATCACCTGGCGCTCACCCACAATGTGCCGACGGAAGCGATTCTCGACTTTCTTGCCGATCTCGGCGCCGAGGTCGTGCTGGAGGTTCCGACCGAGTCAGACCGGATGGTCACAGAACTCAAGGGCAACAAGCGCGGCGGTACCCACGACGCCTACACCCTCGCCGCCATCGAGGCGCAGGCAGGATCTCGTTTCGTGGTCCGGCAGCGTGAGGAACTCGCGGGGGGCACCCGGGTTCTATTCCATCTCGCCCCGCGAGGCTGACTCCAAGCTGCGGTCAGTGGTCACCTGGCCGGGAAGCGGAGCGCCTGGCCGCCTCAGCTGGCTGGCGCGGCGGTGACGAGGATGCGGGAGGTGGCGTAGTCGCTCAGGCCCACCGGCCCGCCCTCGACACTGAGAGTGAAGGTGCCGTCAGGGGAGCGGGCGGTGACCGTGCCCGTTGACCCGGGCGTCACCCTGGCCTGCTCCAGGAACTCGAGCATCCCGGGCTGGAACTCCAGTTCCTCGGGGATGCGCTGCACGGTGAAGTCCCGCCCCACCTCGAGGTTGTCCAGTGTCACCATCTCGGGCGCCTCGTACGCGGAGCCCGGGATGGGGTTGCCGTGGGGGCAGGTGGTGGGCTCCTCCAGCACCCGGATCATGGCCTTCTCGACTGCGGGGGAGATGATGTGCTCCCACTTGCCGGCCTCCTGATGGGCCTCTGCCCAGGAGAGACCCAGCATGTCGGTGAGGAAGCACTCAGCCAGCCGGTGGCGGCGCACCACGGTCTCGGCCAGCGAGTTTCCCCGGTCGGTGAGCTGGATCGTGCCCTTGCCCTCCTCGACGAGGCCCTCAGCCTGCATCCGGCGGATCATCTCCGACACCGCGGGCCGTGAGATCTCCAGCCGGTCGGCGATACGGGCCTGGATCACCTCCAGGTCGTCCTCAGCCAACTCGAAGATCGTCTCGCAGTACTCCTCGAAGGCGGGATGCCACTCGGGCGACTCGTAGGGCGCCGCCTGTGTCGGGGTCGACGTCATGGCTCCACCATAGGCCAGCACCGAGGCGCCCGCCGCCTACTCGCCCGCGAGTTCTGCGATCACCGGGGCGAAGGCCTCGACGTCGGCGCTGGCCGCTCCCAGGATCATGTAGCTGAAGCCCCAGCGCTCCCGCCGCCGGCGGAGGGTGTCGGCGATCTCGGCCGGCGAGCCGATCAGTAGCAGCGGCACGTCCGCGAGAACGTCGGCGGGCTGGCCGAACATGCTGGCGGTCGCCTCGATGGCCTCGGTGGTGGCCCGGCCGCCCCCGGTGATCTGACACGACGCGATCAGCACGTTGAGCACCAGCTGGTCGAAGCGGTCGCCGGCGGCTTCGCGCACCCATTCGAGCTTGGTGTCGAAACGGTCGGCGCCGAGCACGTCGTTCATGGCGTCGAGCCCGATCTCGCCGGAGCGCAGGTTGGCGTTCACACCCACGATGTCGGCATGGCGGGCGGCCAGCCGGAGCATCCGGGGCCCGCCCCCACCTATGGCCACCGGCACCGGCGACTGGACCGGCTTGGGCAGGCCCTCGAGGCCGCGGATGGTGTAGTGCTCGCCCTCGAAAGTGACCGGCCCGTCCCCGAAGAGGCCCCGGATGATGTGCAGGGACTCCACCATCCGGTCGATGCGCACACCGGGCGGGTCGTAGTCCATCCCGGCCTCGTCGTAGTCGACTCGTTTCCAGCCTGCTCCGAGCCCGAGGTCCATGCGGCCGTCGGAGAGCACGTCGAGGGTGGCCACCTCCTTGGCCGTCATCACCGGATGGCGGTAGTCGTTGCCGTACACGAAAGTGCTGAGGCGCAGGGTGGTCGTCACCGCGGCTGCGGCGGCCAGCGCCGGGCCCACCGCGAACTGGTCGTCGAAGTGGTCGGGAACGACGAGGTTGGAGAAACCGAGTTCCTCCACCCGTTGAGCGGTCTGTGCCCATGTCAGGCCGGGCAGTGGCCCCTTCAGCTCCACGCCGAAACGGAACGGATGAGTCATGGCGCTCACTGTAGAGCCACTTGACGGGCCGGGGCGCCGAGGGGCGACCCGCCAGCGGGGCGGCGGGTGTCGCAGGGGGTCGGTACGGTGGCGGCGTGGTCGCCGCCCCGCCTGCCGATCCGCTTGCTGTGTTCTCGGAGCCGACCCGGGCCTGGTTCGCGTCGGCCTTCGCCGCGCCGACCGCGCCGCAGTCCGAGGGCTGGCCGTCCATCGCGGCCGGCGATAACACGCTGGTGTGCGCGCCGACCGGCACCGGCAAGACGCTGGCCGCGTTCCTGTGGGCCATCGACCGGCTCATGTCGCAGGACAGCACCGTGGCCGGCGAGGGCACCCGGGTACTGTACGTGTCGCCCCTTCGGGCTCTGGCGGTGGACGTGGAGAAGAACCTGCGGGCCCCGCTGCACGGCATCCGGCTGGCCGCGGAGCGCCTCAACGCCACCGTGCACGAGCCCACCGTCGGGGTGCGCACCGGCGACACCTCGGCCGACGAGCGCCGGCGGCTGGTGCGCCACCCCCCGAACATCCTGATCACCACGCCCGAGTCGCTGTTCCTGATGCTCACCAGCCAGGCCCGCCAGATCCTCACCGGGGTTCAGCACGTCATCATCGACGAGATCCACGCGGTGGCCGCCAGCAAGCGGGGCACCCACCTGATGGTCTCGCTGGAGCGACTGGAGGAGATCTGCGAGCATTCGCCTCAGCGCATCGCCCTGTCCGCCACCCAGCGTCCCCTCGACGAGATCGCCCGCTTCCTGGGCGGCTTCACCGACACCGGCGACGGATCGTCGGCGCCCCGGCCCGTAACCGTGGTCGACGCCGGCGCCCGCAAGGAACTCGACGTGGAGGTGGTGGTCCCGGTGGCCGACATGGCCTCGCTGGGCGAGACGGTCGAGGCTCCGGCGTCGGCCGGGGCCGCGGCCGGGCCGCTGCGGCGGAGCATCTGGCCCGCCATCCATCCCCGCCTGCTGGAGCTGGTGCAGTCCCACCAGTCGACGCTGATCTTCGCCAACGCCCGGCGCCTGGCCGAGCGCCTCGCCGCCCGCCTCAACGAGCTGCATCTCGAAGCCCAGGACGAGGCGGCACAGAATCTTGGTGCGAGTTCTGTGGACTCTCCACACGAAACGAACCCGAGATTCCCTGGCACCGGCGGGCCTACCCATGTCGGCGAGGCGCTCGAGAGCCTGATGCAGGCGCCGCCGCCGGTGCCGCTGGGAGATGAGCAGGTCGGCTCCGGGCCGGCCGACGGGTTCGAGCTGGTCAAGACCCATCACGGGTCGCTGTCCCGCCAGCGGCGCCTGCTGATCGAGGACGAGCTCAAGCGGGGCGAGCTTCGGGGACTGGTGGCCACCTCCACCCTCGAACTCGGCATCGACATGGGCGCGGTCGACCTGGTTGTGCAGGTGGCCTCGCCGGGATCGGTGGCCTCCGGCCTGCAGCGCATCGGCCGAGCCGGTCACCGGGTGGGCGAACCCAGCCGGGGCCGGATCTTCCCCAAGCACCGCGCCGACCTGCTCGAGGCGGCCGCGGTGGTGGAACGCATGCACCAGGGCGAGGTGGAGCACACCCGCTACCTGCGCAACCCCATCGATGTGGCCGCCCAGCAGATCGTGGCCATGTGCGCCATGGACGACTGGCCGGTCGAGCGGCTGGCGGCGGTGCTGCGGCGCAGTGCCGGCTTTGCCGAACTGTCCGACGAGGTGCTGCACAGCGTCCTGGAACTGTTGTCGGGCACCTACCCGGCCGAGGAGTTCTCCGAGCTGAGACCCCGGGTGGTGTGGGACCGGGCCAACGCGATGCTGCGGGGGCGGGCTGGGGCCCAGCGCCTGGCGGTCACCAACGCCGGCACCATTCCCGACCGGGGGCTGTTCGGTGTGTTCCTGCCCGACGGCACCCGGGTGGGCGAGCTCGACGAGGAGATGGTCTACGAGAGCCGGGTGGGCGAGACGTTCCTTCTGGGCGCGACGACCTGGCGGATCATGGAGATCACCTTCGAGCGGGTGGTGGTGACGCCTGCGCCCGGCGAGCTGGGCAAGATGCCGTTCTGGCACGGCGACGGGCCAGGCCGGCCCATCGAGCTGGGTCGGGCCGTGGGGAGCCTCGTGCGAGAGTTGCGCTCGGACGGCGTCGGCAAGGCCACCGCCCGGCTGCGGCAGCGCTGCGGTCTTGACGAGACCGCCGCCACCAATCTCCTCAACTACCTGGAGGACCAGGCCGCGGCCACCGGCGCGGTTCCCGACGACCGCACCGTGGTGGTGGAGCGCTTCCGCGACGAGATCGGCGACTGGAGGGTGTGCGTGCTGACGCCCTTCGGCGCGCAGGTGCACGCTCCCTGGGGGGTCGCGTTGCGGGCCCGGCTGAGCGAGGCCTGGGGCACCGACGTGGACCTGATGTGGGGCGACGACGGGATCGTCATGCGGCTGCCCGAGGCCATCGACGAACTCCCGGTGGACGACCTGCTCTTCGACCCCGACGAGATCGGCGACCTGGTGGTGGGGCGCCTGCCCGAGACGTCGATGTTCGCGTCCCGGTTCCGGGAG
>LXNJ01002450.1_pt1 | contig 10186 bp, 7 predicted proteins | sample 809081 | NCBI WGS metagenome assembly LXNJ01 (sample SAMN04870510, study PRJNA318959) | sponge metagenome | biome: sponge; feature: marine sponge reef; material: water | host: Petrosia ficiformis | place: Greece: Milos, Mediterranean Sea | collected 2013-05-29 | depth 5-7 m
CCAACATCTTTTGAGGGCAGGGAAGGGGCCGTACATTTCCCGGCGGCGGATTCCCCCGCCACAATCAACGGGAGAGGAAGTGAAACCAACGGTTCGGTGGCTCCAGAGCGCGCTCGCGATCCTCCCGTTGCTGCTGACCGCACCAGCCAGCGCCCAGGATGCCGAAGCGGCGCCGGGCACGGGCAGCGTCTTCGGCCGCATCGTCGACCAGGACACCTTCCAGCCGATTGCGGGGGTGATGGTCCGCATCAGGGTTCCGGACGGAGTGCTGCAGGAGATTTCCGGCGAGAACGGCACCTTTCTCATCGAAGACGTCCCCGTGGGCGAGCGCGTGGTGGTGCTGGAGCACATCGCCTACGGAGAGTACGCCCAGCATGTGGGCGTCGAGCGGGGGAGGGACCTGAGGATCGAGGCGTTCATGTCGCCGCGCGCCATCCAGTTCCAGCCCGTCGTGGTCGAGGCGCTCAGCGAAGTCGAGCGCCGCCGCCTCACGTCCGGATTCAGCGTCAACGAGATTCCCGCGGAGGAAATCGAGCAGGCAGCCCGGAGCGGCCAGCACCTGGGGGATTTGCTGCGCGGCGGCATGTCCGGCATACGGGTCCGCGGCGCCTCCAGGGGCGGTGACCGGCTGTGCGTGGAGTACCGGCGCAGCGGAGCCGGCGAGTGCGACGAGATCGCCGTGTATCTGGACGGGGTGGCGGTGGCGGATCCCGGGCAGATCTATTCGAGTCTCTCCCTGGACGATCTCGAACGTGTCGAGGTCCTCTCGCCTCTGGAGGCTGTGATCCGCTACGGCGACCGAGGCGCGCGCGGAGCCCTCCTGATCGAGTCCCGGTTGGCGCGGCTTCCGGAGCGGCAAAACCCGTTCCGCAGCTCGTCCAGGCGAGGCTACGACTGGTCGCTGGAGGAGGAGTCGCACCCGTCGGCGAAGGTCTTCGGGAGCACGGTTCTCGCCAACGCGCTGGGCGTGGGACTCGGGTACCTGACCCTGAAGCAATGCGTGGGGATGGCATCCTCCGAGCACGGCACGCAGTTTGACACTCAGTGCGGAGCGCTGACGACGATGGCGACGGGCGTGTTCGCGCTGAGCCTGCCCGGCGCCGCCGGCAGCCTGGCCGCGACGCGCTCCGGGAGCACGCGGCGATCGCGCGGGCGCTTCTTTCACGTCGCCATGGCCGGACTGATCTCGACGACCGCGGGATACGTGATGCTGATGCACGGCGAGGATCCGGAGTATGACAGCCAGGCCCTCCGGATCGGCGGCGTCGTCACGATGACGGTGGGCACGCCGTTGCTGCTGACCCTTTCCGACCGCTTCTTCCGATCCAGCCGCTGAGGCCCATGAATCGCTTCTCGATCCGCCGCGCGCTCGTCTTGCTGGCTGCCGCCGTCCTGCCCGCGGGCGCTGAGGCCCAGTCCATAGCCCTGTCCGAGGCCACCATCGCCGACATCAACGCGGCCTTCGACGCGGGCTCGCTCACCTCGGAGGGGCTGGTCGAACTCTACCTGGCGCGCATCGAGGCGTACGACGCCCGGGGGCCGAGGCTCAACGCCATCCTGACGCTCAACCCGCGGGCGCTCGAGACGGCGCGGGCGCTGGACGAAGAGCGACGGAGCCAGGGGCCTCGCTCCCTACTGCACGGCATCCCGGTGCTGCTCAAGGACAACGTTGACACCGACGACATGCCGACCACCGCGGGCTCGCTCCTGCTGAAGGGCTCCGTCCCGCCGGACGACGCCTTCATCGTGCAGAAGCTGCGCGACGCCGGCGCCATCATCCTGGCGAAGGTCAACATGAGCGAGTTCGCCTCGGGGGTACAGCTCAGTTCCGTCGGTGGCCCGATGCGGAATCCGCACGACCTGACCCGCAACCCGTCCGGCTCCTCCGGCGGGACCGGCGTGGCTGTCGCCGCCTCCTACGGGCAGCTCGGGATCGGCACCGACACCGGAGGCTCCGTGCGCGGCCCCTCAACGGCCAACGGCATCGCCGGGCTCAAGCCCACCCACGGGCTGCTCAGCCGCGACGGTATCGTGCCCCTCGCGCTCTCCTTCGACACGGCCGGTCCGATGGCGCGCCACGTCTACGACGTCGCGGCGATGATGAGCGTGATGGTCGGCGTGGACCCCGCCGACGATGCGACGGCGGCCAGCGAAGGCCGCTACGAGACCGACTACACCGCCTTCCTGGACGCGGACGCGCTGGACGGAGCCCGCATCGGCGTCGCGCGCGACTTTCTCGGCTACGACGACGAGGTCGACTGGATCATCGAAGCGGGGCTGGAGGCCATGCGCGCCGCCGGGGCGACGGTGGTGGACGTACGCTACCCGCCATGGCTGCTCCAGGCCAAGGCGCAGTACTACCAGACCATCCGCTGGCGCGAGTTCAAGCCGCAGATCGAGGCGTACCTCGCCGACCTGGCGCCCGGGTATCCGCGCACGCTCGAGGAGATGATCGAGCGCGCCACGAAGATTCTCGCGGCGCCCCCGGAGGGCGGCGTGCCCAACCCCACCCGCTGGCGCCTCTTCGAGCAGGAGCTGAACACCGGCACGCCCGACGACTACCTGTACAGGGCGATGCGCGACCACGGTCTGCCGCTGGTGCGCGCGAACCTGGAGGGGCTGCTGGACGCCAACGACCTCGATGCCATCGTCTATCCCACCTCTCCGACGCGACCCGGCCAGGCAGGAGTGTACCGGGGTTCGTCGTCACCCAACCCTTCACCGTCCGCCACCAACCTCGCCAACCTGAGCGGGCTGCCCGACCTGATCGTGCCGGCCGGCTATACGAGCAACCGGCTGCCGGTCGGGATCTCGTTCTTCGGCCGGCCCTTCAGCGAAGCCCGTCTTTTTGCGCTGGGCTACGCCTTCGAGCAGGCGACCCGGGTGCGCCGCGATCCGGTGCACGCTCCGCCTCTTCCTGGGGAGATGATCCGGCGCTGAGCGCCGCGTCACTGCCCCGGATCAACAACCCACCCCCCCGGTTCCCCTTACCGTACCAGACTATGCCGATTGCGCCCGACCGCGACAAGGTCGCCCGCTGGAACGCCATCCTCAAGCCGTACTGGGGCCCTGACACCCGCGCCAGCGTTCGACAGCTGCTCACCTCCGCCATCCCCTTCGTGGTGCTCTGGTATGCCACCCTGCGCAGTCTCGAGGTAGGATACTGGCTGACCATCCTGCTGGCACTTCCCACCGCCGCTTTCATGATGCGGCTCTTCATGATCCAGCACGATTGCGGGCACGGATCCTTTTTCCGCTCGCACACGGCGCGCCAGTGGTTGGGCCGCTGCATCGGCGTTCTGCTCCTGACGCCGTACGACTACTGGAAGCGCGCCCACGCCTACCACCACGCCCACTCGGGCGACCTGGATTTTCGCGGCTTCGGCGACATCGACACCTTCACGGTGCGAGAATACCTGTCCTGGCCCTGGTATCGCCGGATGCGCTACAGGCTGTACCGGCATCCGTTCGTGCTCTTCGTGCTGGGGCCCCTGTTCATCTTCCTGATGAAGCACAGGTTTCCCTGGGATGCCCCGGCGAAGTGGAAGAAGGCCTGGCAGAGCGTGTTCTGGACGAACGTGGCGCTGGTGGCGGTGGTGTTGCTGCTGGGCGAGACGATTGGATACGGGCGTCTTCTGCTGACTCACGCACCCGTGCAGCTGGTCGCTTCCATGGCCGGCGTATGGATGTTCTACGTGCAGCACCAGTTCGAGCGGACCTACTGGGACAGGCACGAAGACTGGGACTACTACGACGCTTCACTTTACGGAAGCTCGTATCTCAACCTTCCTGCTCCGTTCAGATGGCTTTCGGCGAACATCGGCTTCCACCACGTGCACCACATGAGCATGCGCATCCCCAACTACAAGCTCCGGCGGGCGCACGAGGAGAACGAGGAGTTCCATGCGGTGCGCGAAGTCCGCGTTCGGGACACCCTGAAGCTCATCAACCTGGCGCTGTGGGACGAGGACCGGCGCCGGCTGATCCGGTTCAGGGACCTGAGGGAGCTGCAGCCCGCCTGATCAGCTCGACGAGGACGCGGCGATGCTGGCCACGACCGCGGCCTGAGCGGCGGCTACCGCTGCCTGGGCAGCCGCAACCGAGGCCCTGACCGCCTTCTGGGCCGCAATGGCGGGGTGACCGGTGCCGGCCGTGAAGGGCTCTCCGGCGGTGATGGCCTTCAGGCGCGCCTTGCGCACCTTGAGTTCCTTTCGCTCGAAGTGGATCCGGAGAGAGCCGGTGGCGTGGGCCAGGGAGAGCACGACGCCCAGCCCGGCCTCGATCTCGCCATCGTCCATGACGGCGTCCCGCAGGCTTGCGATCAGCTTGCGCTCGGGCCCCGGATCGAGGGTGGGATAGAGCTTGCGCCTGAAGACGAGCAGGATCTGAGACTCCTTCGTGCGCAGGATGCCCCGCCGGCAGAGTCCGAGTGCGGTCCGGTGCCGGAGGCGCTTGAGGTTGCCGAAGGTCGATACCCAGGCGGATGCGCGGCGACGCCGCTTCGAATCGCGCACCCGGTCGAGGGCTTCGGCCATGATCTCGTCCCGCGGACGGCCTGTCACCGGCGCGGCTTCGACGAACGCCTTCTTGCTCTCCTCGATGCGAATGACCCCGGCAAGCGCGAGTTCGGCGAGGATGGCTCCGCCCATGGCGAGGTTGTAGAAGCCGGCGCGGTAGTCCACCGTCCCCTTGCGGTCGCGCAGCGCCAGGAGCAGAAGCTGTTCGTGAAGATGGAGGTCGTGGCGGGAGGATGGCATTCGCGGGATGTCCGGGTTGGTGGGTTGGATGCGCCGCACCTGTTTACTTGACACTATGAACTCCTGTTTCACAAGCGGCCGGCGGCAGGGGCGGGATTGACCGCGCGGCCAGGTCGGCGGAGGTACGATACTTGATGACGGATCATTTCCGAGGCCGGCCACCTGGATCCCCCGTCGTCGCCGCGTGCGGGGTTGTCGCGGTGGCGGCCGCGATCGTAGCGGCGCCGGGATGCCGGGAGACAGGTCCGTCCGGCGAGACGCGGGGGCCATTCCGAATCGGCGCCACGATCGAGGTGGGCGCGGCCCCCCACGGCGTCCGGTTCAGCGGCGACGGCGACACGGCGTACGTCGCGCTCAGCGGAGACGGACGGATCGCGGTCGTGGATCTTGCGGCGGGCGCCGTGATGGCTCGCTGGGACGCGGGTTCGACCCCGCTCGACCTGGTACGGGCGGGCGATGGCTGGCTGGTGAGCCAGTTCCGCGACTCGATCCTCATCAGGCTCGACGCCGAGGGACGAATCGTGGAGGGCGCCGTATGGAACGTGGGTTCGGGCCCGTCGCTGTTCTCACCGGGGACGGTGCGGGGACGTACCTGGGTCACTTCCGAGTTCGCGGACCTGCTTTGGGTCGTGGACACGGAGTCCGGCGTGCCCATCACGTCTCACCAGACCGGCGAACGGCCCTACCCGGCCGACGTCATGTGGGACGGCTCGCACGCCTTCGTCCCCAACCTGGATGCGGGCACGGTGTCGGTGATCGACCTGCTGAACATGGAAACCGACGCCACGGTTGAGGTGTGTCCCGGCCCGCCCGGGGGCGCGCTCACGCCCGACCAGGTCACCTACGTCGTGGCGTGCGGCGAATCGAACGAGGTGGTGTTCGTGAATACGGCATCCTTCGCGGTCACCGGCCGTGTGTCCGAGGGACTCGGTCCGCGGCCCTTCTCGGTGGTCGTTCCCGGCGACGGCCGCCACGCCGTGGTCAACAACGCGGGCGGGAGCACCGTTTCGGTGGTGGATCTGGCATCGCGGGCGGTCGTGCAGACCCTCGAGGTGGGGGAGCAGCCCATCGTGGTGCGGGCGCACCCGGACGGCGAGCGGGTGTTTGTCGCCAACGAGATCTCGGGCACCCTGGTGGAGTTGATTCCGGCCCGGGGCGATGTGGGTCGGGACGCGCCGGCTGCGACGAGTGGCATGGCAGGTTCGACTTCAGCCGCCGGCGGGGCATCGGCTTCCGATGTCGCCCCGGGAGATGTCCCGTCTCTCGCCAGCGAAGTCGTTGTCCTGGGCATGATCCACGGCGGGCACGTCACCAGCGAAGTCTTCAGCCTCGAAGTCGTCCGGGACCTGATCCGCGAAATCGATCCCGACTACTGGCTCACCGAGATCCCGCCCAACCGCTGGGACCGGGCCCGGGCCGAGTACCAGGTTTCGGGGACCGTCGAGGAGCCCCGCACGCGCCTCTTTCCGGAGTACATGGAGGGGCTCTTTCCGCTGACGCGCGAGCTCGACTTCGAGGTCATCCCCACGGCGGGATGGACGGAACCGATGTCCGACTTCCGGGCGGCGTATCTCGATGCGTATTCGCGGGACCCGGAGCGGGCCGAATCGTGGGCCGAATACCAGGCCGCGGCCGCGGCTTCGACCGAGGCGCTGGCCGCCGGCGCAGGGGACGACCCGCGCTGGATCCACACCGATGCCTACGACGAGGCCTACGACATCCGCATGCAGGCGTACGCGCGTCTTTTCGACGCCGACCTGGGTCCGGGAGGCTGGGACGCCATCAACGCCTCGCACTGGGCGAACATAGAGCGCGCGCTCGACCGGCACCGGGGCGAGGGGGCTCGCTTTCTGCTGACCTACGGCGCGGGCCACAAGGGCCCCTTCCTGCGCGAACTGCGGAGGCGCGACGACATCGTGCTGCTGGAGGTGGCGCCATTCCTGGATCGCGTGGAGAACAGATGAATCCGCCGGAGTCGGGACATGGCTCCGGCGTCCGTTTGATGAAGGAGAACGACCAATGACTCGGAACGGCATGCGCAGCCTGTTCATCCTGACGCTGGCCACGGGTATGGTGGCGGTTTCCCCCGGCGGAGCGTCGGCACAGTCCGAGCCCGTCGTCATCCGCGCGGGAACGATTCACACCGTCACCAGCGGCACGATTCAGGACGGCGAGATCCTGATCCGGGACGGGGTCATCGAGGCGGTGGGCGCGTCGGTGAACGCTCCCGTGGACGCCCGCGTGTACGAGGCCGAAGTCGTGATTCCGGGGATGATCGACGCGCACGCGCACCTGGCCCTGGACCGCTCCAGCCGCACGCGGATCCCCGGCCCGGTGACCGCCGAGTGGAAGGCCGTGGAGCACCTGGACCTGGAGGATCCCATGATCCAGGTGGCGCTGTCGGGCGGCATCACGTCGCTCATCACGCGCTCGGGCAGCGGCATCATCTCGAGCGGCCAGTCGGTGGCGCTCAAGATGAAGAGCACGCCGGGGCCGGACATGATCTTCAAGCCCTACGTGGATCTGAAGATGGCCGTCCGGCCGCTTATCAACCTGCGCCCCGGGGAGACCCCGCAGACGGTGATGGGGTGGTACGCGACTGCGGACGACTACTTCCGGCGCGCGCAGATGTACGTGGAACAGCAGGATGCCCACGCGGGCGGGGAGGGTCCGGCGCCCGAGCGGGACGAGCGTCTGGAGGCGTTCGCGGCCGTGATCCGGGGCGAAGTCATGGTGCACGCGCACTCCCACTATCCCAGCGAGGTCATGATGGTGTTCCGCCTGGCGCGCAAGTACGGCTTCTTCGACCGGCTGGCGCTGGCGCACGCGGAGGAGATCTTCCCGCTCACGGAGGTGCTCGCGGGGACGGAGATCGTGCCGGTGATCGGGCCCATGATGATCGTCCAGTACTACAACGACCCGGAGCCTCTCAACCTGCTGAAGGACCTGCTGGACGCCGGGGTGTACGCGAGCATCCAGACCGACATGTCGAACCAGCACTTCAAGGACTTCCGCGAATACGGGGCGTTCCTGGCGCGCCACGGCCTGACCGACCAGCAGGCGCTCGAGGTGATGACCATCAACGGGGCTCGGGCGATGATGCTCCAGGACCGGGTGGGGAGCATCGAGGCGGGGAAGGACGCCGACCTGGTCCTGCTCGACGGGCACTTCCTGGACCTCACCGCGGACCGGGTGGAGCGCGTGTTCGTGGACGGGCGGATGGAGTACGAGCGCGGCCGGGTCTTGCAGCCCGAGCGGCCGCGGACCGTTGGGCCGTTCACGCCGGTGACCGGCGCGATCACCGCCGCCGAAGAGACGTTCGCCATCACCGGGGCGCATGTGTTCACCGTGAGCGGCGGCGCGATCGAGAACGCGACCCTGGTGGTCGAGGGTGGCCGGTTCACGCAAGTGGTGGGCGGTGCTGACCCGCCGGCCGGCGTCCCGGTCATGGATGTGGGGGGGCGGGTGGTCATGCCCGGCACCGTGATCGCGCGCGCCTTCGCCAACGACTGGATCGGCGACCTCAAGTGGCAGGTGCAGAACGACGAGATCACCGCGCCGATCGTTCCGGAAATGAACGCGCTGTACGCGGTCGACCCCTGGTTCCCGTCGTACCAGGTGAACACGGCCATCGGGGTGACCGCCATCCACGTTACGCCCGGGACGCGCAACCTGGCCGGGGGCAACGGGGTGGTGGTGAAGACGCCCGGCCTCGACTTCGAGAAGATGGTGCGCCGGGAGCCGGCCAGCATGGTGTTCGCTCTGACGGCTGCGGCGTTGCGGGAGTGGACGGACGAATCAGGGGCGGCGCTGACGATCGAGAGCGCCTCTGTGATGATCCGCGAGACGCTCGACGCGGCGAGAGCCTACGCCGAAACCGGCGCGGGGCGCGAATACGACGCACGCATGGAAGCACTCCTGCCGCTCCTCCGGGGGGAGGTGCCGGCGATGATCCACGCCGACCGGGTGGCGGAGATCGAGGAGGCGCTGAGCATCGCGGAGGACTTCGGCCTGCGGCTGGTGGTCACCGGCGGCGTCGAGGCTCATCGGCTGGCGGACCGGCTCGCGGCAGCCGACGTGGGCGTCATCCTGGGCAACTCCGGCAGCTACGCCAGCGACATCCGCGGAGGCGGCGAGGGCTGGAGCGTGGAGGGGCCCGCCATCCTAAATCGCGCGGGCGTGAAGGTGGCGTTCTACGGCCCGGGGGCGTCACGGCGCGCCTCGCCCATCGGGCGCCTGGGTGGCGAGCCCATCCTCAACTCGGCGTGGGCTTTCCGCAACGGCGTGCCCGAGGTGGACGCGCTTCGGATGGCGACGCTCAACGCCGCCGAACTCCTCGACGTCGACGACCGCATCGGCAGCATCGAAACGGGCAAGGACGCCGACTTCGTCATCCTGGAAGGACATCCCTTCGATTACCGGGTGGTGCCGGCGTGGGTTTTCGTGGGCGGGAGGCTGGAGGCGGGCGGGCTCCGGTAGTCCTGCGCCCAGGCACGCGCCGGCTCTGTCGCGCAAGTCGTGCGCCCGCGGAATGTCGTGCTCTGCGGAATATCGTGCTCCGCGCAATGCCAACTGAGACGCCTTGCAGCCGGCAGGCCCGGGAAACCTGCCTGCCGGTGACAGAGGCACTTGACGGCGACGGGATGTTGTGCAGTTTTATTGTGCATGCACAATATCACGGTGCAACCCACGTCACCGCGGCCGCCCGGATTCCGCTCGATGCGTCGTCCGGACGAGCCGCGAAGGCGTTTCAGCTGAAACCTCTGGTCCCGCGAATGCCATGTCCCGAATTCACTTCGTCGTGAAGGAGGCCGCCAAGATGGCGTACCAGACCCAAGCCCGGCGGGAAGGCAAATCCCTCGGGGAGTGGCTGCGTGAGGCCGCCGAGGAGAAGCTGGCGACGGCGCGCCCGCGCAAGTTCACGGTTCAGGAGTTGCACGAGTTCGCGGCCAGGTGCGACGCGCGTCACCCGCCCGGCGCGCGGGAGCTGGACTGGCCGGAAATCAAGAAGACCCTCGTCGAGACGCGTTATCCGGACTACGACATCACATGATCTTCGTTGACGCCAACGTCTTCATGTATTTCGTGGGCGCCGACCATCCCCTGCGGAAGGAAGCCAGGGATTTCTTCATTCGGTCACGGAAACGGGACAGGCCCCTCGTAACTTCGGCGGAAGTGCTCCAGGAACTCCTCCATCACTACCTGCGCCGGGACAGGCGGCCGCTGCTCGACGCGGCCTTCGACCTGGTCGGTTGCACGGTGGACGAAGTCTGGCCCGTCGAGGAGGCCGATGTCGAGTTGGCGCGCAACCTGTCGGCTCGGCACCGCGGTCTCGAGGCCCGCGACCTGGTGCACCTGGCCTGCTGCATCCGGCGAAAGCCGCGCAAACTCATGACGTTCGACCGGGGGCTGGCGGCGGCGTGGCGGAG
>LXNJ01002451.1_pt1 | contig 10178 bp, 7 predicted proteins | sample 809081 | NCBI WGS metagenome assembly LXNJ01 (sample SAMN04870510, study PRJNA318959) | sponge metagenome | biome: sponge; feature: marine sponge reef; material: water | host: Petrosia ficiformis | place: Greece: Milos, Mediterranean Sea | collected 2013-05-29 | depth 5-7 m
GTCGCGGACCGTTCCAGCCGGGAGGGTAACCGCCGCCTCGCCGGGCGGCTAAGCCGGCGACCTGCGGACGGACCTCTCACGGCATTCGAACGGCGCTGTATCCGCGGTTGGCCCCGGTCAGGCCAGAAGCTCGTCCACGTCGGCCCCGGTCGGGATCCCCCAGTCTTCGCGGTAGCCGAAGGTCTCGCGGATCGAATTTCCGTGGAAGTGGCCGTCCAGAACCTCGAGGTGATCGGCGGTGAGCAGGGCGGGGTGGGGGACTCCGCAGGCTCGGCTGATCAGCTTCAGCTCCTTGCGCAGGGTGACGACGTAATTTGCAAGCCTGCCTGCCTTGCTTGTCGGATCGAGCCCGCGCACGAGCCATCGGTTCTGGGTCGCCACGCCGGTCGGGCAGTGCCCGGTATGGCATCGTTGGGCCTGGATGCACCCGACCGCCATCATCGCCTCTCTCCCCACGGCGATCATGTCCGCGCCGAGACTGAACGCCACGGAAGCGGTCTGTGGGAAACCCAACTTGCCCGAGCCGATCCAGACCACGTTCTGGTTGACGCCTCGCTCGGCGAAGACGCGATAGACCCTGCTGAAGGCGACCTTGAAGGGTAGCGCCACGTGGTCGGCGAACGAGAACGGGGCCGCGCCCGTGCCGCCCTCGCCTCCGTCGATGGAGATGAAGTCCACGCCTCTATCCTCCTCGGCCATATGCTCTGCCAGCTCTTCCCAGAACCCGAGCTGCCCCACGGCGGACTTGATGCCGACCGGAAGTCCCGAACTCTCGGCCAGTTCCTCCACGAAGTCGAGCATCCCGTCCACGCAGGAGAACTCGCGGTGATAGTGCGGACTGACCACGCTGCGCCCTAGCTCGACCCCGCGGATGGCGGCGATCTCGGCGGTCACCTTCTCGGCGGGCAGCACCCCGCCCAGTCCGGGTTTGGCGCCCTGGCTGAGCTTGATTTCGACGGCCCTGATAGGGTGCGCGTCCACCTTCTCCATGAACTCGGCCCGATCGAAGCCGCCGTCCGGAGCTCGAGCGCCGAAGTAGCCCGTGCCGAGCTGCCAGATCAGCTCGCCGCCATTGAGGTGGTAGGAGGCGACGCCGCCCTCGCCGGTGTTGTGCAGACAGCCGGCGATCTCCGCGCCCCGATTCATCGCCTCGACGGCGGCGGCCGAGAGCGAGCCGAAGCTCATCCCGCTCACACCCACGACCGAGCGCGGCCTGAATGCGAGTCGCCGGCCCCGACGCCCACCCAGCACTCGTGCGCACGGCAGGAGATAACGGTCACTCCCTCGGGCGACTCCGTCCGCGTCGGCCGTCCCGTCCTCCGGCCTCTGCAGGGTGTCGTGCTTGATGATCAGGTAGTTGCTGGAACGCTCCAGGTCGTTGTCGGTCCCGAAGCCGGAATAGTTGTTCTGCCCTTTCGCGGAGGCGTAGATCCAGCTTCGCTGATCACGCGAAAATGGGCGTTCCTCGTCGTTGGATGTGACGATGTACTGGCGCAGCTCCGGCCCGACCATCTCCAGGAGATACCGCAGATGGCCGATGATGGGGAAGTTCCTCAGGACCGCGTGTCGCTTCTGGGCGATATCGTAGATGGCGAGGACCACGAGTCCGCCGAGGACGAGGATGAGGATGAGCGGAGTCATGCCGAAGGTCCGCGAATGCTTCGTCCGCGGGCTGCTGGAGGTACGTCCACGGCCGTTACGTCCAGATGTGGTTTAGGTAGCGCTCGGGGGCGTTCAGGAAATCCCGAACCAGGTTGACCGGTTCGAGATCGTCGAAAGCGGCATGGACGATCGGGACCTCGTCGAACGAGAGCAGGTCGGCCCCGGGTATCGCCATGAGAATGGGCGAGTGCGTGGCAATGACGAACTGGGACCCGTCATCCACCGCTGCCTTGAGCATGCTCATGAATCCGAGCTGGCTCTGAGGCGAGAGAGCGGCCTCGGGCTCGTCGAGCAGGAAGATGCCTCGAGGCGAAAGCCGCTTGGCGAAGAGGTTGAGGAAGGCTTCGCCGTGCGACCGGGCGTCGGGATCGTTTCCGTAAGCGCTCGTCAAGGCGCCGAGCGAAGCGAGGTGGGTCCCCCGCGCCAGCGTCCGCGCCAGATCCGACGCTTCCGCGAATTCCTCGTCCACCCGGACCAGTTCGGCCTCGTGATCGCTCCGGGTGCGAGCGACCTTCCTCTGGAATCCGAAGAAATCCTCCGCTCTCAGAAAGAAGCCGCGCCGGTTGCGCCGCCTCCAGGTGATAACGAGCTCCTTGGCGAGCTCCCTCTGCCGGGCCAGCGTCGGGTCGGTCTCCAACCTTGCCGAACCTACCGCGGGCAACTCGCACGCGATCGCGAGCGCTTCCAGAAAGGTGGACTTCCCGCTGCCGTTCTCCCCCACCAGAAAGGTGACCTGGCTGGAGATTTCGAGCCGCTTCAGGGTAGCGACGGCGGGAACGGTGAACGGGAACTTCCCGGATCGCGCCGCAGGCGACGGGCGCCGGGTCACAGCGACCAACTGCGCGGCGCCCATTAACGGTCGGCGGTCCGCAGACAACGGCCGATGGTCCGCGGACGTCGTTCCGCAGGAGGCTCCACGGACTGCTCGGCTCCGTTCGGCATCCGCCTGGCTTCGAAACTCAGAACTCGCGCTTGAGCTGGAGAAGAAGAAGCCGTCCGATATCGGGGGCGCCCACGAATTCCGTGTGCCGATGGTTCAGGATGTTGGATCCTGTGAGACCGATGCTGGTTCCCGCCCAGCCCGGAAGGTCGAACCGCACGGAGGCGTCGACGACGGCGTAGGCGTCTATTTTTCCGATGTAGACCCCTGAGTTCATGGGGAAGGAACCGGTGGCGCGGACCTTGAGCCGAGCCGAGAGACCGCGCTCGAGGTCGTCGAAGCCGGCCCCGACGGAGCCCTTGTGGCGCGGCGCGTTCACCGCAACGTCGTGTACCGACCCGCAGCTGCCGTCGTCGTTCAAATCGAAGCAGTCCGAGCTGAGGTGGGAGTATGAGCCGTCGATCTGAAATCGGTCGTCGAGCAGGAAGCGAAAGCCCAGATCCGCGCCCCAGTACTCGACCTCTCCGTAGTTCCTGTAGGAGAGTACCAGATCCGAACTCCCCTCCCCGTCGGGAGCCACCGTGCCCAGAGCGCCCGAGCTCAGCGAGCGAGCGAGCGTAGTCGCGCGGAGAGGCGTGATCGCGCCTTGGTCGATGAGCTCCTGCAGTCTGCTGAGAACGAAGCGCTCCACGCTGGCGGCGTCGAGGAATACGTTGGGCGACTCGATCTTGAGGCTGCCCATGAAATCCCGCGCCCGCGCAGCGAACAGATCCGCGGAGACCAGGAGTTTGCGGCCCAGGATGCCCTTGTAGCCGACCTCGGCGGTGTTGTGGATGGTCGAACGCAGAGGCTCGGCCCCCTCGGGCAGGCCGTCCACCGCCACGTAGGGGTCGGTGGATCCGGACTGAGCGGCCACCAGGTCGAACGTGCGCAGTACGGTGACCAGTTCCGGGTCGCCCTCCCCGCCCGGACCGTACAGGAGTGCGCGAAGCTCGGCGGGTACCACGAGGTCCACAAGCCGATTCCAGACCGCCGTTCCGTTCGCCGGCAACCGTCCCGCGACGATCGGCGAGTACATGCAGAGCGAGAGATAGCCGCTCTCGCAGCGGTCCCCGTAGGTGAACCCGTCGACGGCGCCCCGCCCCCTGAGCTGGAAGGGCAGCGCCCGCGGCCCCATCGGAATAAGGCTGAGCGGCAGGTCTACGAAGAGGTTGTTGGTCGAGGGCGTCGCGAAGGCCCGGTTCACGGTGGCTCGGAAGCTGTGATCCGCAGTGGGTTTGACGACGAGCGCGATCCTGGGTGAGAGGTTCAGTTCATCGAGGCGGGCATGCCGGTCGATGCGCAGGGCCGTGACCAGGTCGAGCCTCTCGGAGAGCCGGGTGACGGAGTGGACGTAGCCACCGACCTCGACCCAGTCATCGTCGTCCTCGAAACGGCCGTTGATGGTGCCTTCGGTACGTGGAGTGGTGGTGGTGAGATCGAGGCCGTAAATGAAGCTCTGCGACCCGTCCCGAAGCTCGATTCCGTGCTGGAACTGGCCGCTCGACGAGCTGGAGCGGTCGACGAGTTTCTTGCCGGTGCGGAGGAGGTACGACTCGCCCGCATTGTTGCCGTTGTGGAAGAGCTGCGCGAAGAAACGTCCGCTCGAGAAGCGCGCCTGAGCGTACCAGGTCGTCCAGTCAACCCCCTGAAGAGCACCGATCTCACTGAGTTCGATGCTGCTCGGGGTCCGGTTGAGGCCGCTGGCCACCACGAGCGATCCCCCACCGAAGCGCCAGTCGACCCTTCCGTCCACCGATCCCCGCTTGTTCAAGGGAAGCCGGTTGCCGATGCGCGGATTTGACGGATCGATCAGGGCCGCGGCCTTTTCGAAAGGATCTTCGTGCTCGAAGTCGCGTCCCGAAAAGTACTGGCCGGAGATCTTGAAACCGAGATTGTCGCTGAGCGCGTGCGCGGTCCGGAACTGGCCGTGCAGAACGGTCCGCTCGCCTCCCATCAGAGAAACCGTCGTGCCGGTGCGGTCGAGCGGGGAGGTGGTGACGATGTGCATGACCCCGGAAGCCGCGTTTGGTCCGTAGAGGGCCGCGCCCGGTCCCAGCGACACCTCGATGCGCTCGATGTCGAGCTCGGTCGTGGGAATCATGTGGTGCGCGTTGAAACGCATGGACGGGACGCGGGCATAACGGTTGTCGACGATCGTCAGCAACGTTCCGGACATGACGGCGTTGAATCCGCGAGCCACCACGGTGTGCTGGTTCAGCCCGGTGCGAACCGCATCCACTCCCGGCAGCGAGCGCACGTGCTCGACGGGAACGAGGGTGGAGATTCTGGCCATCTCGAAGGCGGAAACGCTGCCTACCGACGCCGGCGCTTCCAACGCCTTCTCTCGGGTGCGCGAAGCCGTGACCACCATCGGGTTGAGCTGCAGGGAGCGGGGCACCAGCGAGATCTCGATCGGACCGGCCGCGACGCGGGCCTCCACGCCCTCCATGCGCATCGTCTCGTAACCGATACGGGAAATGACCAGGGTGTGAGCGCCTTCGGCGACCGAGATCAGAAAACGCCCGTCGTCGTTGGTGACGTGCAGGTTTTCGCCACCCGGCAGAGTGATCGAGGCTCCCGGCACCGCTTCGCCGGTCTCGGCGTCGACGACCCGACCGACGATCCGGCCGTCCTGTGCCGCGAGCTCCTCGCCGAGGCCGAAAAGCGAGGCTCCGCACACGGCTGCTAGGATTACCCGACGAAACCTGCTTTCCGGGGTGCGAATCGATCCGATCATGTCTCTTGCCCGGGTGAGCCGCCCCGCGAACCGGCGCCGCCTGTTCAAGGTTAGACGATAAGCGGGGCCGATGCAAATGGGGCAGCGGGGGTGGGGTGTGTCGGCCCGGCCGTCAAGGGGGAGCGCCTGGCCGAGGCGCGGTCCGCCTTCGGGGGTTTGGGGCCTTGGCGGACCACCGCACCGACGAGCGAGGCTGGCGCTGCCGGCACGCCTGCCCGATAATACACCCGCCGAGAACACATCCGGTCCCCCTCGAAGCGGCGCCCGACTCGAGGGATCGCCCGCGAACCTCCGAGCCCGCATCGCCATGTCCGTCTCCGCTTGTCCGAACCGTTTCGTACCCGTCCAGACATCGTTGGTTCTTGCCTCCGCCTTGGCTCCACTCGCGGTCGGGCCGCTCGAAATCTCGGCTTCGCTCGAAGCCCAGGAGATGGTCGAAGACGTGCTCGACGTCATGCGGCCACGCGAGATAGGCCCGGCCCTGATGGGCGGCAGGGTCGCCGACCTCGCTCCCGTCGAGTCCGACCCCGAGCGCTTCTACGTGGGCTTCGGTTCCGGCGGAGTGTGGCTCACCGAGAACGCCGGCGCCTCCTGGACGCCCCTCTTCGACGACCAGCCCTGCGCGTCCGTGGGAGACGTGACCGTCTTCCAGGCTAACCCCAACATCGTATGGGTCGGTACGGGGGAGCCCCAGAATCGGCAGAGCTCCCAGTACGGCTGCGGCGTATTCAAGTCGATGGACGGCGGAAGAAGCTGGAACTTCATGGGCCTTGAGGAAACGCGGCACATAGGGCGCATGGCGCTCCATCCGTCCGATCCCGACATCGCCTACGTTGCGGCGGTGGGAGAGCTTTTCGGAGCGAATCCCGAACGGGGCGTCTACCGCACTCAGGACGGCGGCACGACCTGGGAGAAGGTCCTCTACGTGGACGAGCACACCGGGGCGATAGACCTGGTGATGGACCCCGACGACCCGCGCGCGCTCTACGCTGCCCTCTACCAGCGCAGACGTACGGCCTTCGGCTTCAGCGCGAGCGGCTCGGGCAGCGGGCTGTACCGCACTCTGGACGGCGGAGAGAGCTGGACGGAGCTCACCGACGGCCTGCCCGAGGGCGACAAGGGACGCATCGGCATAGACGTCTACCGCAGGGACGGGAACCTGATCTACGCCCTCGTCGAATCTCGCGGAGACGGCCGGGGCCTCTACCGTTCGACCGACCGGGGCGGAAGCTGGGAAAAGATATCCGACCGCAACCCGAGGCCCATGTACTTCAGCATGGTGCGGATCGACCCCGGCAACCCCGAGCGCATCTACCTGGGCGGGGTTTCGTTCTCCGCCTCGGACGACGGCGGTCGCACCTGGTGGGACGGAGACGCCGCCGAGGGCATCCACGTCGATCACCACGCCCTCTGGATCGACCCCGCCAACTCCGATCACGTGATACTCGGAAACGACGGGGGCGTGGCCGTCAGCCGCGACGGCGCCCGGACCTGGAGGCACCTCAACAACCTGGCCGTCGGGCAGTTCTACGAGGTCGGCGTCGACATGAGCGATCCCTATCTCGTCTGCGGAGGCCTCCAGGACAACAGCTCCTGGTGCGCACCGAACGAGACCCGCACCGGGTACGGTCTCCGCAACGGCGACTGGTTCGACGTCTGGGGCGGAGACGGCTTCTTCAACCAGTTCGACCCAACGAACCCGGACATCCTCTACACCGAGTCGCAGGGAGGGAACTCGGGCCGCGTGAACCTCGCGACCGGCGAGTCGGCTCCCATGCGTCCCACCCCTGCGGACCCCGAAGACGAGTACCGTTGGAACTGGAACGCGCCCATCGCGGTCTCGCACCACGCCGCCGAGGCCGGCGGCATGAGGACGGTCTACGTGGCCAGCAATTTCCTGCACCGCTCCACCGACGGCGGTGGGAGCTGGGAGGAAGCGAGCCCGGACCTCACGCGTGCGATCGACCGCGATACCCTTACCATCATGGGCGAGCTCGTGACCGATCGAACCCTCTCCCGCCACGACGGGCAAAGCCGCTACGGCACCATCGCCACGGTGTCGGAATCGCCGCTCTCCGCAGAGATCATCTGGGTCGGCACGGACGACGGCAACGTCCAGGTGACCCGCGACCGCGGGGCGACATGGACCAATGTGGCGTCGGCGGTCCCCCGCGTGCCGGACGGAACCTACGTGTCCCGGATCGAAGCCTCGAACCACTCGCCGGGTCGAGCCTACGTCACCTTCGACGGCCACTGGTCCGCCGACTACAGCCCCTACGTCTTCGTCACCGAGGACTTCGGCGAGAGCTGGCGCGACCTCTCGGAAGGACTGCCGGAATGGTCCGTGAACGTCGTGCGCGAACACCGGGACTCCGAGGGGTTGATCTTCGTGGGAAGCGAGAACGGCGCCTTCGTCTCGGTCGACCGAGGTTCGAACTGGCATCGACTCGAGGGTCTCCCTCCGGTCCCGGTGGACGACATGACCATCCACCCGCGCGACGACGATCTGGTCATCGGCACGCACGGCCGGAGCATATGGATCGTGGATGATCTGATGCCGCTGCGGGCGCTGGCAAGAAACGCCATGGACGCCGGGGCGGATGGCGATGATGGTGACGCAGCGGGTGGGGCGATGCTCTTCCGCCCGCCCGGGGCCCTCCTCCACTTCCCCATGGGAGGCTGGCCGTTCGCGGGCGAGATGTTCGAGGGCGAAAACCCGCCCGAGGGCGCGGTCGTCAGGTATTGGCTGGCTGCGGACGCCGACTCGGCGACGCTCGCGGTGGAGAGCGAAAAAGGGGTCGTGCGCGAGTTCGAGGTGTCGGGAGACGCCGGCGCCCACCAGGTGGTCTGGGACTTGCGCGAGGAAACTCCGGTGGAGGTGCCGGCCACCGGTGGCGGCTTCGGCGGCGGAGGTTCCTCTCGCGGCCCGCTGGTTCTGCCCGGCGAGTACGGCCTCCGCCTGATCGCGGGCGACGTTACCGCGGAGAGCAGCGTTCAAGTCCGCATCGACCCACGGGTCACGACCACGACCGCCGCCCTGGCGGCACGTCAACGCGCTGCCCGCGAGGCGGCGACTCTGAGCGGGTCCGCGACCCTCGGGCTGAACGCGCTCAGGGAGGCCCGGACGCAGTTGAGCGCCGCGCTCGAGCTTCTTCCCGACGACGCCGACGAGGCCGAGGAGGGATCTCTGACCGCCGCGGCCACCGAGTTGGAGGAGCAGCTCGACTCCCTGCAGGCGACCCTCGGGCGAGCGCGGCCGGGTCGCGCGGCATCGGGGATCGAACGCCATGCCGGATCCCCGACCCCGGATCAGCAGCGGGCACTAGATTGGTCGTGGGAGACCATGCCCGGGGCGCTGCGGGAGCTGAACGCCCTATTGACGGATGAACTGCCCAAATTCCTGGCCAGGATCTACCGGCCCGAGCTCGTCCCCCAGACCATCGATCCCGTACCCGTACCCGTACCCGAACGCTGAAAAAGACCATGCCGCTCAGCCATCGCTCGTTCTCCATCGCCATTGCTTTCGCCTCCGCCGTCCTCATCGCGAGTTTCCCGACCGGACTCCAGGCCCAGGATCAGCGACGACCGGACGGCTGGGACGTTCGCTTCGATTCTCCGGAAGCCACCGAAGACCAGCTCGAGGCCTTCACCGTCATGACCCCCGGCTGGCACGTCACTTCCGGGCCGGCGGCCATCTACGCACCGCCGGAGGAGGCCTCGGGCAACTACCGGCTCGAGATGGAGGTCTTCCTCTTCGATCCGGGCCGGCGACGGGAGGCGTTCGGGATCTTTTTCGGCGGCATGGACCTGATGGGCGACGGCGTCGAGTACTCCTATTTCCTGATTCGGAACGGAGGGGAGTTCATCGTCAAGCGCAGGGAGGGGCCGGAGGCGCCCACCCTTCTGCCGTGGACCGCCAACGACGCCATCCTCGCCTGGGACGATCGGGACGAAGGCGGCGCCAGTGTGAAGAACGTCCTGGTGGTGGAAGCGGGCTCCGATAACGTGCGCTTCATGGTGAACGACGTCGAGGTCGCCTCGCTGCCGCGCTCGGAGGTTCCCGCCGACGGACGCTTCGGCTTCCGCGTGAACCACGGACTCAACCTGCATATCTCGCGGCTGGAGATGACCGAGCTCGAGGCCCATCCGGTAATGCGGCCGGCGCTCTGACCGTATAGGTTAAGGCTCCTGCGGGATTGACTCGGTTCGAACGGACGGTCCCCAGGTCTCGTCCCTCACATCCGGAAACGCCATGAAGCTCAATCTGCTTGCCAGCGCCTTCGTGTTGCTGGCATCGCCCGTCGCCGCCCAGGACCTGGGCCCGGCCGACGGCCAGGACCTGCCCGGAACCGACCTCGACAGGGTCGTCGCCGGCACCGAGGCCCCCGATTTCACCGCAGTCACCCTCGACGGCGACCACCTCACGCTCTCCGGATTCCGGGGAGAAAAGGACGTGGTGCTCTTCTTCTACCGCGGCCACTGGTGACCCTACTGCGCCAGGCAGCTAGGTGAGCTGCAGGATTTCCTGACCGAGGAGCAGCGCGAGACCACCGAGGTCATCGCCATCTCCGCCGACAACGCCGAAGATCTGCGGAAGATGGTGGACCGGGTCGCCGAGGAGAACGACGGCTACCGGATCGACTACACGATGGTGACCGACGCGGGCGGAGCGATCATCAAACGCTACGGGATCTACAACGAGAATACGCCGGAGGGTCGTCTTCCCTTGCCGCACCCGACCGTGTACGTCATCGACCGCGAGGGCATGGTGCGCTGGAAGTTCACCGAGGTGGACTACCGGGTCAGGCCGGAGAACGCCGACATCCTCGCCGAGCTCGAGAAGATCCGCTGACCTGA
>LXNJ01002452.1_pt1 | contig 10176 bp, 8 predicted proteins | sample 809081 | NCBI WGS metagenome assembly LXNJ01 (sample SAMN04870510, study PRJNA318959) | sponge metagenome | biome: sponge; feature: marine sponge reef; material: water | host: Petrosia ficiformis | place: Greece: Milos, Mediterranean Sea | collected 2013-05-29 | depth 5-7 m
CGGAAGGGAGCTTCGAAGTGATCCTCCATGTAACCGGAGGCGTCCTGCTCGCGACGACCCATCTCCTGAACCGGCATCTTTGCAGGACCTGTCCCGCGGTGGGGTGCGGACCGGAACCTTAGACTCATCGTATCGACAAGGTCTACCGCTGTAATCAGACCGAATCGTCGATTGACATCATCCCGAATTCGGCCTGAATGACCAGGTGGCCGTGCCGTGTCTGTCGACGGTGAGTCGACAAGCGGGGCCGAAGATGTGGGTCGTGGCCACGGAGACCGGTCGCGTTTCCATGGTAAAGGCGCTGATGCCGAAACCGTCGCCGAAGGACCCCGAAGATTCGGCCCCGGCGCGGTCTTCGACCCGAGGACGCCATTCCACCATGACGTCCAGGTCGGGCCCCCGGTAGGTTACGCGTTTTTCGATGGTTGAAGGCTTCGCTGCGGATCTATCTACCGCCATTCCGACCGTTTTTCCCGGCTTCATCACCTCAGTTTCGTCCGCATGTGATTCCGGCTCGTTTTCTGCCTTAGCGGCCACGTATCCATATACCCTCAACTCGGCCTCGAGCAAGTCGGCTTCATCGGGGGGCAGGGTCACCGTCACCGACGTGATATCCCGGAAGAGCCGGACAGGCAGGTCGTCGCCGACGGCGGAGCGGTAACGGGTCAGGAACCTGTCACGGACGATTCCGGCCGTCCCCGCGCCAGGCTTACCGGGGGGAAGGTGCGGCGCCCAGCGGTCCAGGAAACCGGAATCGTATTCCATCACCCAGGAAATCAACCGGGCGTCGTCCTTTCGAGGAATATCTACCGTCCAGAACCAGGGGATGTCCTGTTCCCCGTACCTTCTCTTTCGCTTGAATACCGTGATTTCGCGTTTCAATTCCATTTCCAGGCGGCCGGCGAGTTCTTCCGATCCGCCCTCGGTTTCAAGGCCGAAAGCCAGGGCGTCGCGAGGCGCCCAGGAGGTCCTGTCCGGATTCATGAACTCGAAGTAGGTCTGGCGGCCGTAGTAGTAACGGCCGGTCCACGACATGCCCGTGCCCTGGTCGTGGGTCGATCGTTCCTCCGAACAGGCAAAGTAATCGTTTAGAAACCCGGACGCGCCGATGGAACGGTAGGTGTCCGCGTCCAGGAAGATGAGCAAGTGGTTCAGATAGACAGGTAACATGATTCAGACGGGATATTGTGGATCGTCGGCCGCCGAGAGGTCGCCCGGGCTGTTCAGCACGCCCCCGTGATCCGGAGGAACGACCTTGTGATCGTTCAGGGGATCTTCCGTTGATGTCATCCAGCGGTCCAGCCGGACGCGCATGTCCCGCAACAGATCGGCCGCTGCGGGCCGCTCGGCCAGATTGTTGGTCTCTGATGGATCGAACAGCGTGTCATACAGCCTTTCGCGTGGCACGGGTCTTTCGCGCCAGCCCTGTTCGATCAGGGACGATTTCGTGATCGACGCATCGCAGTTCGTCATGACCGGCAGGTGGCGGTCGCTGTATCGCCGGATGTACTTCCATCGGCGGGTCCGCACGGCCCGCTGGGGCTCGTAGGCCGCGTGGTAATTGACCTCGGCGAAGACCTCTTCCCTTATCTCTTCTGCTTCGCCTTGCACCAGCGGATCAAGCGAAACGCCCTGCAGCCAGTCCGGCCGCCCGATGCCTGTCAGGTCACACACGGTCGGGAATACGTCGATCTGGCTCACCATGCCATCGATGACCTTTCCGCCGCCGTATCCCGCGGGTCCGCGCAGGATGAGCATGACGCCCATGCCGTGGTCGGTGAGGTGACACTTCATCATGGGGAAGGCGATGCCATGGTCGGTGGTGCAGATGACCAGGGTGTCGTCCCGCCATCCGTACCGGTCGATTGCCTCGAACACGCGACCCATCTTTCGATCCAGGGTACGGGCGGCGTCGAAAAAGAGCCCCATATCGCGGCGGAAATCGGCAGAATCCGGGAAAGGTGCCGGCGGGCGCACGAAACGGGGATCGGTCGGCGCTTCCCCGTCCGGCTGCGGTGAGAAGCCAGGACCCCTGCGATGGGTTTCGCCGAAGCCCACGTCCAGGAAGAAGGGCCGGTCATGGGATTCCGACAGGAAGGATTCGGCCAGTTCCTCGGCAGGCGCCTTTTCGTTACCGGCCTCCCGCGGCATGATGCGGGTCCACCCGGCGTCGTCCAGGTTCTTGACGACGTGCTGGAACCCGGCCATCGCTGTGTCGTACCCCGCCTTGCGCAACGTATGCATGATGAGCCGTTCGGGGTGGTGGACCGACCATCCCCGGTTGACCAGCCCGAACATGCCGCAACTGTGGGCCCACTGCCCGGTAAGCAGGGCCGCCCGGCTCGGGGAACAGGTAGGGTTCGCGCAGAATGCCGATCTGAACAGCACCCCCTCCTCCGCCAGTTTCTGCAGGGCGGGCGTCGGAATGGCGTGGCCATAGGGCTGTATATACCGGCCGGTATCGTGGGAATGAATGTATACGATATTCATCAGGCTAGTTCTCGCTCTTCGGATCACATGCGCCTGGGCACCTCGATGCAAAGACGGTCGAACGGTGATCACATGCGCCGGGGGACTTCGATGCCGAGCAGGTCAAGTACCCGCTCCAGCACGCGCAGAGTGACGCCGGAAAGGGCGAGCCACGATGCGCGGCGATCGACGTCTTCCTCGTTGAGGATGTGATGGGTGTGGTAAAACCGGTTGTAAACCGTGGCCAGTTGGAATGCGTATTCGCAAAGGTGGTTCGGCGCGCGGGTTTCATAGGCCATGTCGATTACCGCCGGCAGTTCGGATATCTTGAGGTCCAGGTTGCGTTCCGATTCGCTTGAGGGGGACATGATCCCGCCTGGTTTTATTCCGCGCTCCTCCGCCCGCCGCAGCACCGACTTGATCCGCACGGCGGCATAGAGGATGTAGGGCCCGGTGCGGCCTTCGAAAGACGAAAATCGATCCAGGTCGAAGACATAGTCCTTGGTGCGGTGGTTCATCAGATCAGCGTATTTCAGGGCAGCCACGCCCACGATGCGGGCTATAGTCTCCCGTTCCTCGTCGTCGTATTCCCGGATTGATTCTATGGTTTCGATACGGGACCGGGCCTGGTCTGTCACCATCTCGATCAGGTCCTTCAGTTTCATGACCCCGCCCTCACGGGTCTTGAAGGGCTTGCCGTCCTTTCCGTTCATGGTGCCGAACCCGTTGTGTTCCATGCGGGTGGACTCCGGCGCCACGCCGGTCTTGTAGGAGGCCTTGAAGACCTGCTTGAAGTGCTGCTGCTGCCGGTTGTCGACCACGTAGAGTATGTAGTCCGGCCGGAACTGCTCCACGCGCTGATCGATGGTCGCCAGGTCGGTCGTCCCGTACAGCACTGCGCCATCGGTTTTCTCCAGCATCAGCGGCGGAATCTCCTCCCGGTCGCCGGGTTCGCTTACTTCCACGACGAGGGCGCCCCGGCTTTCCCGGGCGTAGCCTTCCGCCTTCAAGCGTGCGATCAGGCCGTGAACGCGGTCCTCGGTGTCGCTCTCGCCGAGCCAAAGGTTGAAATGGATGTTCAACTGTTCGTAATTCTGCCGGAGGTCATCGACGGAAACGTCCCGGAAATGCTGCCAGAGCGCACGGTATCCGGGACGCCCTTCCTGGAGATCTACGGTGGCCTCCCGTGCGGCCTCGGCGAAATCCGGATCCTTTTTCTCCCGCTCGGCGGCCTGCGGATACAACTCCTCCAGGTCACCGATATTGACGGGAGGGTCATCGGGATAGGGGCCTGTATAATCGACGTCGAAATAGGCTAGATCCGGACGGCGGTCGCGAAGCCCCTCGATGATGAGCCCCATCTGCAGACCCCAGTCGCCCAGGTGTACGTCGCCAATCACCTCGTGGCCGACGAAGCGGCAGATCCGGACGATGCTTTCACCGATGATGGCAGCCCTCAGGTGGCCGACGTGGAGCGGCTTGGCCACGTTGGGCCCGCCGTAGTCGACGAGGATCCGTCCAGGGTCCTTTGCCTTCCCGCAGCCGAGCCTGTCATCCTCGTAAACCTCCTGGAGATGGACGGCGATGTATTCGTCCTTCAACAGGATATTTATGAATCCCGGACCGGCGAGGACCAGATCATCGAACACCTCCGGGGCGGATACCGCATCGACGACGGCCTGGGCGATCTGTCGTGGATTGGTCCTGTACTGTCTGGCCGCCGCGAGCGCTCCGTTGCACTGGAACTGGCACAGGTCCGGCCGGTCGGATACGCGCACTTCGCCATAGGTCCGATCATATCCCGCCGATTCGAAGGCGTCCGCAAACACGCCGGTCAGTTTATCCGCCAGTGTTCCCACGCGGTTCCCTTCAGGCTGGGTTGCCGTAGATGGTGACCACCAGCCGCCGCGCGCCGCCGCGGTCCCGGTGTTCACAGAGGTAAATGCCCTGCCAGATCCCCAGGTTCAGCCGGCCGCCGGTGATGGGGATGGACACGCTGCTGCCCATCATCGAAGCCTTTATGTGCGCCGGCATGTCGTCCGGCCCTTCTTCGTCATGGCGGTAGTGCGGCTGGTGCTCGGGCACGAGGATGTTCATGTGGCGCTCGAAGTCGCCCCGCACGTCCGGCGCCGCGTTCTCGTTGATGGTGAGCGAGGCGGAGGTATGGCAGATGAAGACATGGGCGATGCCGACATCAATATCCGCCAGTTCCGGAACCTGGCCGGTGATGTCATCCGTCACCAGGTGGAAACCCCGAGGTCTGGGAGCGAGGGTAATCTGCTTCTGTATCCACAGCATCAGAGTACGTACCGCTTCAGGAATCTCTCCACGTCGTCGTAAAAAGAGATGATCGTTTCCACCTTGCGCCAGCCGTGCCCCTCCCCCTCGTACAACCGGTAAATGTGGGGCACCCCGTTCTGCTTGAGGACCTCGACGATGGACTCGGCCTGGTCCTGCGGAACCACCTTGTCCTCGCTGCCCTGGAATATGGCGACCGGGTCGCGGATCCGTTCCGCGTGGAAGAGCGGCGACCAGGCCTGGTACCGGTCGCTGTGCTCGGGCAGCGTCCCGACCATCAGGTCCAGGTACTTCGCCTCGAACTTGTGGGTGTCCGAGGCCAGGCCGAACAGGTTGGTGACGCCGTACAGACACAGGCCGGCGCGGAAAACCCCGGGATGATGGACGAGGGCGTTCAATACGGTAAAGCCTCCCGCGCTTCCCCCCTTTATGACGATACGGTCCGGATCGGCGAGTTCCCGCTCGATAAGCGCACGGGCGCCGCTAACGGCGTCTTCCGTGTCATACTCCCCCCAGTGTTCACGGAGCGCGGTCATGTAAGATCGCCCGTAACCCGTACTTCCGCGGTAGTTGACGTACAGACAGGCATAGCCCCGGTTGGTGAAGAAGGGGACTTCGGCCGCGTAGTCGGCCCTGGACTGGCCGGTCGGTCCACCGTGGATGCTGACGATGACCGGCGGCTTGCCCGATCCGGAGAACCGGCTGCTGGAGGGTGGATAGTAGAGTCCGTGAACCTCGCCGCCACCCGGGTTAGGCCAGGAGATCGATTCGGGTATGGAAAGGTCTGCCTCGGGGATCATCTCCGACTGGCTGCGACGATGCACGGTATGTGAGTCTTCATCCAGCGCGACTATCCGTTCGGGTATCGTAGACGAAGAGGCGATGCACGCCACGGAATTACGCACCGGTGAGACGGCAAGCTGCATCATCCAGGAGTATCCGGAAGTATCCAGTTTTGTCGTTTGGCCTGATGAAAGAGAGACTTTCCGCAACGACGCGAATCCTCGTTCGTTACTGCGGTAGTAAAGGGTATCGCTGTCCGGTCCCCAGCCATAGACCCGCACGCCCTGCACCCAGGCCGGATCGGCCAGGGTCGTTCCCTCGACCAGGACGCGACGTTCCCCCGTGTCAGGGTTCAGCACGACCAGGCTGTCCCATTCTCCTTCCGTGATGATGTAGGACAGCCACTTCCCATCCGGAGAAAAGGCGGGTTGAAAGACCGGCGTATCCGCGTCTCCCGCGATCGATTGTTCTTCTTCCAGGGACCGCCGGTCGAGATCGATCCGGGCGGTCTTCAGCCTCGTGCCGTCCCAGGGCATCTGCAGTTGGTCCCATTCGATCCACGCGATCCGTTCGCCGTCCGGGTGCCAGGCCGGCTGCATGTAGAAATCCGAACCGCGTACCAGGTTGACGGGCCAACCGCTACCCTCGGTGTCGACCAGGGCGATGACGTCAATGGATTCACAGGTGTGGACGTAGAGCACCCAGGTTCCATCCCGCGACACGACCGGAGACGCGGCCGCACCGAAGGCGGGCGTGATCGGCCTGGCCGATCCCGGTGACAAAGACTGGCGGTATAGACTGCCGTTCTTCTCGGCGAAGACAACGAAATCCTCCCCCGCGGTGAAATCGCCGCCGCCGTATCCGACGCCGCCACGGACCGGATGTCCGTCCGTCAGGTCGTAAGGCGCCTCGTTTCCACGGCGGCATACGAGCACACCGGTATCCGAACGCTGTTCCAGCCAGACCAGGCTGCTGCCGTCGCCGTTCCACTGCACGTCGTAGAGCGGCGTTCTGGCGCCCATGGTCTTCGCCGTGATGGCGCTCTTCCAGTAACCGTAAGCGACGGGTATGCGGTGCACGTCATTACTGGGTTTATTCTGGTTGTCCATAGCCGTTCCTATCCGTGTTTACCGCTTGTCATAACCGCGCTCAAATCCTTTCTTGAATATACCGTCGGACGGTGCCAAAGCAACCGTTTATGCACCGCTGCCGCGACCGGTCTGAACCTTGTCAATGCGGTCATTCCACTATCGGTTACGGTCCTCCCATGCGCCTGTCCGAATTCCTCTTCCAGACCCACCGCGAACCCCAGGGCGAAGCGGAACTGGTCAGCCATCAACTCCTGCTGCGCGCCGGTCTAGTCCGACAGGTGGCATCCGGTATCTTCGCCTACCTCCCCCTAGGCCAACGGGTCAAACACCGTATCGAGCGCATCGTCCGTGAAGAGATGGACGCCATCGGCGGGCAGGAGGTGACGCTCCCCGTGGTGCAACCCGCGGAACTGTGGCGCGAAAGCGGACGCTGGGACCGGGTCGGCAGCGAAATGGCGCGACTGAAGGACCGAAACGGCCGCGACCTTTGCCTCGCCATGACGCACGAGGAACTGGTTACGTCGCTGGTCCGCGACGTGATCCGAAGCTACCGTCAGTTGCCGTGCCTGCTGTACCAGGTTCAGACGAAGTTCAGGGACGAACCCCGTCCACGGGGCGGACTGATCCGTGTGCGGGAGTTCACGATGAAGGACGGGTACTCTTTTCACGTGGATGCCGAAGATCTGGACCGGTGGTACGAGAAGGTATACCAGGCTTACACCAACATATTTCAGCGTTGCGGCCTCGACGCGGTGGCCGTGCGAAGCGACCCGGGCATGATAGGCGGATCGGACGCCCACGAGTTTATCGAATTGACGCCGTCTGGCGAAGACACGATCCTTTCCTGCGCATCATGCGGTTACCGGGCCAACAGGCAGGTAGCCCGGTTCGGCAAAGACGATCCTGCGCCTGAAGAGCAACTCCCCCTCGAGGAAATCCACACGCCGGGATCCGCCACGATCGACGACCTTGCGGGATTCCTGGAAATCCCGAAGACGAAGACCGCCAAGGCGTTGTTCATGGTCGCCACCATAGCGGACGAACAGGGCGCATCGGAGGAGCGGTTCGTATTCGCCGTGCTCAGGGGCGATATGGAACTCAGCGAGACCAAGCTGGCCAACGCCGTCGGCGCGCTTCAACTCCGGCCGGCCACACACGAGGAGATCAAGGCCGTGGGCGCCGAACCGGGCTTCGGTTCGCCTCTCGGGATTGACCGATCCCGGACGCTCCTGGTCGTCGACGAACTGATCCCGTCCTCCTTCAACCTGGTCGCGGGCGCCAACCAGATAGACTATCACATGGCCAATGTGAACTACGGCAGGGACTATGAGGCCGATCTGGTCACGGATATTGCCGCGGCCGGTGACGGAAGCCCCTGTCCGGCCTGCGGCGGCGCCCTCCGGACCGACCAGGGCATCGAAATCGGAAACATCGTCAAGCTGGGAGACAAGTACAGCAAGGCAATGGACGCGGGCTACCTGGACCGGGAGAATGTCTCCCGACCGATCGTCATGGGCTGTTACGGCATCGGCATCGACCGCCTCATGGCGTCGATCGTGGAGCGGCATCACGACGAAAACGGCATCTGCTGGCCCGCGAGCGTATCACCATTCCAGGTAGTCCTGATCGACCTGTCCGGCGGCGACCCGCACATTACGGAAACTGCAACGGCCGTTTATGACGGCCTGGTCGCGGCGGGACTGGAAGTGCTTTACGACGATCGGGACGACCGCGCCGGAGTGAAGTTTAACGATGCCGACCTGATGGGGTTTCCGGTCAGGCTAACCGTGGGTGCCCGGGGTATAAAGAAAAGCGTGGTGGAGCTTAAGGTACGTCGAACCGGACAGATGAAGGACGTGCCGTTGGGGGGCGGACTGGCGGAAGAAGTAAAGAACGTCTTGGCATCCTGCATTTGAAACGCAGCGTAAGTTTCAGGTGTACATCACACGATCGACACGCCGGCCTCCGCCGCTATACGCCGGACGTTGGCCACGGCCGTCGGGATCTTGTCCTCGGGCAGGTGTTCGACCAGCATGTAGCCGTTGGGATAAAGCGCTTCCCAGCGCCGTACGGCCGTGACGAGGTCGATCTCTCCGGCGCCGGGTACTTCTTCGTTTATGTGGAGCACCAGTCCAGGCCCGAGGCCGATGTCCTTGATATGGGCGACGGTGGAGATCGGTCCCATGACCTCGAAGATATGGTTCAGGCGCTCCGTGCTGTTGTAAACCTGCGCCATGGATTGGAAGTGATTGACGAAATCCATGACCACGCGCAGGCGCTCGGAACCGACCGTGTCGACTACGTGCCGGTTGATTTCGGGTGACCCCATGATCGTGAGTGCATGGGTCTCGATCACGACGGTCATCCCCTCCTCCTCCGCCTTGTCCGCGACCCGCGAAAGGGTATCGATCAGTACCTCCAGACGCCCGGACTCGTGGTTTTCGGGCGCGGGTTCGTAGGAGCCCGATGGATTCAGGCTGCCGGTCCGGATCAATACATTGTGGGCCCTGAGCGAACAGCCCACTTCCAGGCCTCGATGTATGGTCCGGACTACCCGGTCACGGACCGCCCCGTCCGGATCGAAGAGGCATTCCCGGTAACCGATGCCGAACTGGGCCAGTTCCAGGCCCAGATCATCGTATAGGCCACTCACCCGGCTGCAGTCCGACGATGTCAACTCGTCCAGCATATCGCCGGGACCGTGATAGCAGACGGAAGTTACCTCCAGGTCCAGCGCTTTTCTCAATACCTCTACCGTTACGGACCGGGGATCTCCCGGTGCGTAGCCCACGACGCCTAGGCGCATGCACTTGCCCTTTCTGTACCTTCGGAATCCGATCTTTCTGTCGCGCGCCGGGTATCCGTCTGGCACCCTTTCAGTCCCCGATAACCACCAGCACGGCGTTCTTGTCGACTGTATCGCCTTCGGTGACCCGGATCTCTTTTACCGTTCCGCTTGCATGGGCCCGTAGTTCGTTTTCCATCTTCATGGCCTCGATGACGACCACGCCCTGGCCGCTCTCCACCGTATCTCCCACGGCAGCGGCTATCGACACGATGCGGCCGGGCATGGGCGCCTTGATCTGTTCCCCTCCTGCACGGCGCCGGGACTTGACCTGACCGCGCAACCGGGCCAGTTCTTCGTCTTCCACGGCGACCGCGGACGACACGCCATTGACCGTGACCTCCCTTTGCTCGCCCTGGGTCGCCGCAACCGCCGTATATGACCTTCCATCGATAAGCAGAGAATACAACTGGTCCCCGTGAATCGAGGCCATGTCGATTTCCAGCTGCCTGCCGTCGATACTTAGCGCGACCCGGCCATCCCCGTCGTCCAGACTGACCGAATAGGTGGTTCCATGAATCGTGACGAGATAGCTCAATGCTACTCCTTACACCCGCAGCCGGCCAGCGCTGTGGACAGCGCGCCTCCAACCTTTGAATCCGGCAGCACGACGCGGGAAGGTTTTCAGCGTTCTCTTCTCATGGCGTCACGCCGGCCGGTCAGCTTCCAGGGGCTGTCCGCGGACCTGTC
>LXNJ01002453.1_pt1 | contig 10175 bp, 6 predicted proteins | sample 809081 | NCBI WGS metagenome assembly LXNJ01 (sample SAMN04870510, study PRJNA318959) | sponge metagenome | biome: sponge; feature: marine sponge reef; material: water | host: Petrosia ficiformis | place: Greece: Milos, Mediterranean Sea | collected 2013-05-29 | depth 5-7 m
CAGCTGGGTGAAGTATCAGTTCGACGACACCACGAGAACATCGCCGATCCGCCTGACCGCCGACGTCAACGACAACCGCCGCTTGCGGACTGACGGGTCGAATCTGGCGGCGTTCCTGTACCTGTTGAGGGAGAAGCACCGGGACTCGCTTGACGTCATACAAGGAACCGTGCAGCTCGTCGCCCCGTTCTTCGACAGCTTCATCCTCGAGCCGGATGCGCTCAACGAGAGCAAGATTCGTCTGCAATGGCGGCATCGGGGATCCGATGCCTACTTCGATGCCGCATCGCTGTCCGACGGAACGCTGCGGTTCATCGCCTTGTCGACGCTGTTTCTTCAGCCTCCCGACCTGCGTCCCTCCATCATCCTCCTCGACGAACCCGAGCTGGGTCTGCATCCCTACGCCATCGCAATCCTGTCATCGATCATCAAGAGCGTATCGGCGGACACACAGGTTCTGCTCGCCACGCAGTCGTCGACATTGCTCGACCATTTCGAGCCCGACGACGTACTCGTGGCCGAACGATTCGACGGTAGTACGCGGCTCAAAAGGTTGGACGCTGATCGACTGGAGTCTTGGCTCAGGCGCTACAGCCTCGGGCAACTTTGGGAGAAGAATGAGCTTGGCGGCAGACCGAGCGCCGAAAGCCGGGATGCCAAGTGACGCGGTTGTTGTTCAGCGACTGCGTCAGATTTGCCGAGGCTATCGGCCATCCTGATGTCGCCGAGGACCTGCAAGCCGTTCGAGCTAAGTTTGCGACGCCGGAAGAGATAGACGACTCGCCCCAGACGGCTCCGTCGAAGCGCATAGGGGAGGTGGTCCGGGGATATGACAAGCCGTTCATGGGGAACTTGGCTGTTTTGGGGATTGGGCTACCGAAGATTCGGAGCGAATGTCGGCACTTCGATGGGTGGCTGACTTGCCTGGAGCGCGCGGCTCTGGATGCAAAGGAGTGCGCGACGTGACCGGACCTCTCGATGGCGTCAGGATCATCGACTTCACCACCATGATTGCGGGGCCCTACGGCACCATGATCCTGGCCGACCAGGGCGCGGACGTCATCAAGGTCGAAGCCCCCGCACGCAGCGACCATGCTCGTCGCGCGGGCTATGGCCAGCGTCATTTCACCGCTGCGTTCGTCAACAACAACCGGAACAAGCGCTCGATCTCCGTCGACGCCAAGGTATCCGAAGGTCGCCAAGTGGTCCTCGACCTCGCGCGCACTGCCGATGTCTTCGTGCAGAACTACCGTCCGGGGGTCATGGCGCGCCTCGGCCTCGACTACGACGACCTGAAGGCGGTCAAACCCGACCTCATCTACGTGTCCATGAGTGGCTGGGGCGAGCGCGGTCCCTACGCCCACAAGCCGGTCTACGACCCCATCATCCAGGCGTTGTCGGGCCTGGCCAGCGTGCAGGCGGGTTCCGACCACGATCGTCCCCGGCTGATCCGGACGGTTCTGCCGGACAAGCTGACCGGTGTCACGGCCGCCCAAGCGGTCTCGGCAGCGCTCTTCAGTCGCGAGCGCACGGGGATCGGTCAGCACATCCGACTGTCCATGTTGGATTCGGTCGTCGCCTTCCTCTGGTCCACGGACATGGGCAGCCAGACCTTCGTCGGCAAGGAAGTCGATGTCGCCCACGCGGCCACCTTCATCGACCTCATCTACGAGACCGCGAACGGCTACATCAGCGTTTCGGTCATGGCCAACGACCAGTGGCAGGGCCTGTGCCACGCCGTCGGCCACCCGGAATGGCTCGACGACGAACGCTTCAAGTCACCCGCCGGACGGGACCGCCACGCCAATGAGCGCCTCGAAATGACCCAGGAGGCATTGCTCGAGAAGACGGCGGACGAATGGCTCGAAGTCCTGGAAGCCGCGGGTGTACCCTGCGCGCCGGTCCTCACCCGGGCCGAGATGGTCCGCCACGCCCAGGTCGAAGCCAGCGGTGTTGTGATCGAGACCGATCATCCCCATGCCGGTCGGCTTCGCCAAGCCCGCAACGCGGCGCGGTTCGCGGTTACGGTTCCCGAGATCCGCCACGGTGCGCCGCACCTGGGCGAGCAGACGATGGATATTCTCGAGGATCTTGGCTACGCGGCGGATCGGCGGGAAACGTTGCTCGCCAAGGGGATCGTCAGCGCCCCGCTACGCGGCTAGGCGGGCTCATTCGTCCCATAGCGCATGCGCGAATTCCTCGATCACGAAACGGTGCGTCAACATCACGCGCGGCTCGTTCGTCGCGTTGGGCGCGAGGGTGTGCAGCAGCCGCATATCGGTCAGGTAGACGTCGCCGGGTTGCCCGCACAGTTCGACAACCTGCAGCGAGACGTCGCCTTCATCGGGATCTTGCGCCGTTCCCGGCTCGGTTAGGAAGCGTTCTCGATCGACGGACTCCCTGGACATCAACTCCCGGAAGTAGGGCAGCCGCCGCAGCCTATTCTTGATGTTCCTCGAGCGTACGCGCGAACCGTTGTTAAGGAGGCGGTGCGAGCCGGCGACGACCAGCGTGCCGCCACCGCCGGGTACGACGTCGCTTAGGAACGTGAAGACCTGGATGCCGACCAGGCAATTGCTCGGAAGGCGTGGCAGGTCGACGTGCCAGATTGTCGGCGGGAGGGTCCACTTCTCGGCGTTCGGCATTGTCACCAGGTATTGCGGGCGACCGCCCATGGGGCGTACCGAGCGTCCGCCCGCGAGTTCGACAATGGTGTCCATGAGTGCCGCGGTGAACAGGCCGCGTACCGGTCCCGACTCGCTTGCGCCGCGCAACTTCCCCTTAGGCGGAGCCGCACGCCGTGCCGAGCCATCGGCGTTGGCGTCCGCTTCGTCGAAGACTCGCCTCGTCGCCGCACAGGCGGCGGTCACCTTGTCGGTGGGTAGAAGCCCTTCGAGATGAACGAGCCCCCGATGGCCAAAGCGACGATGTTGTTCCGGCGAGAGCATCGTGGCTCAACCTGCGCCGTCTGTCTGGGAAGCAATGTTAGTTGCGCAGGGATGGGCTTCCAACCGCCCCCCCCCGGTACACCCGAGTGCCCGTTACTCGAAGTAAGTGCTCACTATGGCGTCGTGTAGGCCACTCAAGTGTATCTGGCAGTCGTCAATGAACTGGTGCAACGCCACGCTCTGCTCCATTCCGCCCAACCGCGCGACGTCGGTTTCCCGCAATGCCGTGAGGGCGTCGTCGCAGGCGTCCACGGCGTCGCCGTTGCGGGGCAGTTCGCGCAGGCTGCGCCTCACCGAGTTCAAGCAGCGCAGGTAGGAACGCGGTAGGCGCTCGTCCTTGAATAGGAAATGAAGTACCAGCGGCGGGTCGACGGGTTCGCGCACCGACGCATGGTATGCCTGCATGGCGTAGAACGAACGCAGCACGCTGCGCCACTGGATGTCCTGGAACGGTTCCAGTTCGTGGTGGCCGGCGATGAGATCGACGGTGCGCACATCGATGATGCGCGTGGTCATGTCGGCGCGCTCGATGTAGTTGCCGAGGCGCAGCAGTTCCCAGTGCGCGTCGTGGAGCATGTTCTGGGACAGGAATCCCTCGAGTTGCTGGGCTAGGCGGCTGATCTGGGTCAGCGCTTCGCCGCGGCGGCTGCGCGATTGCCCGGGGACCAGTGCCGAGCGGGCGAACAGATAAAGTTCGTTGATGTACTCGAAGGTGATGCGAGGCATGTTCTCCCGCACCGTGCGCGCGTTGTCGCGCAGGCCGATGATGGAGTTGATGATCGAGCCGGGGTTGCGGGTGTCCGTGGCCAGGAAGCGACAGACGTTGCGCTCGCTGGCGTGACCCTTGCCGTAGAGCGACTCGAAGAGGTCACCGGAACCGGTGATGTCGATCAACGGTCGCCAGCCGAGGGGCAGGCGCACCGGTAGATCCATGATCAGGTTTCCATTGACGGTGATGAGCCGGGCCGTCGACTCCGCGCGTTCGAGATAGCGGCCGAGCCAGTACACCCGCTCGGCGACCCGGGAGAGCACGTTGACGGTCACCTACGGGTCCACCAACGTTGCCGGCTCCACGACCCAGGTATCCTTGCTGCCGCCGCCCTGGGACGAGTTGACGACGATCGAACCCTTGCGCATGGCGACCCGGGTCAGGCCGCCGGTGGTGACGTAGATGTCCTTGCCGGACAGGATGAAGGGCCGAAGGTCGAGATGGCGGGGTTCGACGGTGTTGCCGGCGATGGTCGGTGCAGTGGACAACTTAAGCGTCGGCTGGCCGATGTAGTTGCGCGGGTTGGCGCGGATCACGCGGACGAACTCGTCGCGCTGGCGACGTGTCGACTGGGGTCCGATCAGCATGCCGTAGCCACCGGATTCGTTGGCCGGTTTCACGACGAGATCCTGGAGGTTGTCGAGGACAAAGTCGCGGTGATCCTTTTCGGCGCAACGGTAGGACGGCACGTTGGCGAGGATCGGCTCTTCGCCGAGGAAGTAGCGGATCATGTCCGGCACGTAGGTGTAGATGACCTTGTCGTCCGCGACGCCGCATCCGGGCGCGTTGGCAAGCGCCACGTTGCCGGCCTGCCAGGCGCGCACCAACCCGGGCACGCCGAGCATCGTGTCCTTGCGGAAGGCCCGCGGATCGAGAAACACGTCGTCGATGCGCCGGTAGATGACGTCGACACGCTCGAGGCCGCTGATCGTCCGCATGTATACGCAGTCATCGTCCGCGACGACCAGGTCGGATCCCTCCACGAGTTCGGCCGCCATCTCCAGTGCCAGGTAGGCGTGTTCGAAATACGCCGAGTTGTAGATGCCGGGCGTAAGGACCACGATGCGCGGCGAACGCACGTCCCGTGGGGACAGGGAGCGCAGGCAGGCGGCGAGTTCCGAGGGGTAGTCGTCCACCGGGTGAATCGCGTAGTGCTCGAAGAGCTCAGGGAAGATGCGCTTCATCACGGCGCGGTTTTCGAGCATGTAGGACACCCCGCTCGGCACCCTCAAGTTGTCTTCCAGTACGTACAGGGAACCGTCGGCATCGCGCACCAGGTCCGAGCCGCAGACGTTCGACCAGACGCCGTACGGGGGGTCGATGCCGGCGCAACGGGACCGGTATTCCCGGGATTTCAACACGTAGTCCTCGGGCACTACCCCGTCGCGTAGTGAGCGCCGATGGTGGTAGACGTCGTCGATGAAGGCGTTGAGTGCTCGCACGCGCTGCTTTAGGCCACGCGCGATTTCGTCCCACTCGCGTTTCATGATCAGCCGGGGAACGATGTCGAAGGGCCACTCGCGGTCGATATTGGTGCCTTCGTGGTACACCGAGAAGGTGATGCCCATGGACCGGATGGCGAGCTTCGCAGCGGCCTTGCGCTCGACGAGTTCGTCGTCGGATAGCTTGGCGAATGCTTGGACGAGCTTGCCGGTGCCCGAGCGCGCTCTGCCGCTGGGCAGAACGAGTTCGTCGTAGAGATCCGCGGCTTGGTAGGTACGCCAGTCGATGGTCACGAATGGGCCGCCTTGATGAGCTCGTGCACGAAGTCGAGTTTCACGACGACCGGTTCGGTCAACGAGAAGGGATAGGCGTCGTCAAGCCCCATGCTGCGGTTCAGGTCGTTCATGGCGGCGGCAAGCGCACGCCATTGGTCGACCATCTGACGTAACCCCAGCCGGGCACCGACGGGATCGGCGAATCGAACGCTGCCGATTGCGAGTTCATCGTCGGCGGCGGTCTGGAGCGTGTCGACCATGTGCAGGTAGTGGCTCCAGCATTCCGCGAAGTCCTCGAGGGGGTGACTGGAAGCGTAGGCGACCACGTACTGGTCCTGCCAGTCCGGCGGCGGCCCGTCCCGATAGTATTCGTCCAGACTGTCTTGATAGGGGCGGCGTTCGTCGCCGAACCGGGAACGAAACGCGTCGAGACCCTCGCCGTGTGCGACCAGCCTCTGCCAGTAGTAGTGCCCGGACTCGTGCCGGAAATGACCGAGCAGGGTTCGGTACGACTCGTTCATCGCAAGGCGCATTTCCTCGCGAAGGCGAGGGTCGGCTTCGAGCAGGTTGATGGTGATTTCGCCCTGGGCGTGGCCGGTGGTGACCTCTTCGTACCCGCCCAAGGTCGTGTCGGTCTCGTCCAAGCGGGAGTCGGCGAGAATACGAAATGTCAGGCCATCCGCTCTGGCCACTCGGTCCTCCACGGGTAGGCCCAGGTGCAGGAGCGTGAACAGCAGGCGGCGCTTGGACTTCTCTACCTCGTGGTAGAGCCGCACCCGTCGGGCGTCGGAGAGGTCAGGGATGACTTCGTTGAGGGCGCAGGCCGTGCAGAAGTCGTTGGCACCGGTGGTGACGAGCCAATTGCACGTGCCGGGAAAGGCGTGGTGGGCGCAGCGCCGGTCGTCCAAGCCGACCGCGCGCAATGCCATCGTTGCGGGATCGAATGCCAGATCCCGACCGCAAGCGAGGCAGCGGTCGTTCTCGAAGTAGACGCGGTTGCCGCAGCTACACCGGAAAGACCGCACGTTCCACGCCTAACACGCCCCCGGGTCAGGACCCGTTGGTTATGGCGTCCAACACCTTGGGGGGCGACAGCGGCAGTTCGGTCATGCGCACGCCGATCACGTGGCTGACGGCATTGCCGACTGCGGCCAGCGGCGCCACGATGGGTGTTTCGCCGCAGCCCCGAACACCGTAGGGGTGGTTCGGATTGGGCACCTCGACGATCTCGGTGTCGATCATCGGCAAGTCGGACGCCACCGGTACGCGATAGTCCAGGAAACCGGGGTTGTCGAGGACGCCGTTGCCGTCGTAGATGTACTCCTCGTTCAACGCCCAGCCGATGCCTTGCGCCGCGCCGCCTTGCATCTGTCCTTCGACGTAGTCGGGGTGGATCGCCGTGCCGGCGTCCTGGATGGCTGTGAAACTCGTCACCGTTGCGCGTCCCGTCTCCCGGTCGACGTGGACATCGGCCATGTTGACCGAGAACGCCGGGCCCGGACCCTGGGCGGTCAACGACGCCCGTCCCGATATCGGCCCGCCGGTGCGGGCAGCGTTCCTGGCCAGTTCGGTGAGGGTTAGAGGCTCCACTTCGACGTTGACGCCGGCCATGGGTCGGGCTTCGCCTTCGGACCACTCGACCTGATCGGGATCGATGCCCCAGGTGGCCGCCGCCCGGGACTTGAGCTGGCGAATCACGTCCTCGCAAGCGCGGATCACCGCCAGCCCGGTGGCAAAGGTGGTGCGGCTGCCGCCGGTCGTCGCGCAATAGCCGGTACTGTCGGTATCGGCAACACGGATGCGCATGCGCTCGTAGGGTACGCCCAAGGTCTCCGCCGCCATCAATGCCATGGAGGCTCGGCTGCCGCCGATGTCCGGGCTGCCTTCGACGATCTTGACCATGCCGGTGTCGGTAACGTGAACCTCGGCGCTGGACTGGTTGCCGCCGTTGAACCAGAAACCCGCCGCCACGCCGCGCCCCTCGTTCTCGCCCAATGGCCTCGCATAGTTTGGATGGGCCTTGGCGGCTTCGAGGCAGGCCTTGAAACCGACCGGTCCGAACGTTGGCCCGTAGGCGGCGCGCGTACCCTCGTCGGCGGCGTTCTTGAGTCGGAAGTCGATGGGATCCATGCCGATCCTCTCGGCAAGTTCGTCGATCACCGACTCGCCCGCGTACATGGACTGCGGCGCGCCGGGCGCCCGGTAGGCGGCGACACGCGGCCGGTTGACCACGACTTCGTAGCCCTCGATCAGCACGTCGTCGACGTCGTACGGTGCGAAGATGCACATCGCGCCGGCACCGAGCGGGCTGCCGGGGAAGGCACCCGCCTCGTAGATGAGCTTGGCGTACAGGGCGACGATGGTGCCGTCGTGCTTGCACCCGATCTTGACCGTATTGATGGTTCCGGATGCCGGTCCGGTGGCCCGGAAGACGTCTTCCCGGGTCATCACCATCTTCACGGGCCTGCCGCTCTTCTGGGAAAGCTTGAGTGCGAGCGGTTCCAGGTAGATCGTGGTCTTGCCGCCGAAGCCCCCGCCGATCTCGCTGGCGATGACGCGGATATCGCCCTCGTCCATGCCGAGCGCCATGGCGGTCATGCTGCGCACGCCGAAATGGCCCTGGGTGCTGCACCAGACGGTGGCTTGGCCGTCCTCGTTGAAATTGCCTACGCAGGCGTGCGGTTCGATGTAGCCCTGGTGAACCATGGGCGTCACGAAAGTGCGCTCGACGACCTCGTCGGCCTTGGCAAAGGCGGTCTCGACATCTCCCTTGGAGATGACTTGCTTCTTGACGAGGTTGGTGGATCCCTTCGACGGTTCCGGCAATCCCTGGGTGACGAGATCGTCGTGCAGGATGGGCGCACCGGGTTGCAGGGCCTCCCGCGCGTCGGTGACCGATTCGAGGACTTCGTAGTCGACGACGACGGCATCAACGGCAGCTTCGGCGGCTTGGCTGGACGTGGCGGCGACCGCGGCGACGGCATGGCCGTGGTAGAGCACCTTGTCGTTCGCAATCAGGTTGTTGTTGAACCCCAAGCGACCGAAACTGAACTGGGACCGGTCTGGGAAGTCCGCGGCGGTGATGACCGCCAGCACGCCGGGCATGGACTCGGCCGCCGACGTGTCGATGGCGCGGATGCGGGCATGGGCGTGCGGGCTGCGTACGACTTTGCCGTGCAGCATTCCCGGCATGGCGTGGTCCGCGCCGAAGTTTGCGCGCCCCGTCACCTTCTCCAATCCGTCCGGTCGAACCGGTCGGGTGCCGATGTACTTCAGTCCTTGTGCGGCGCTCATGCCCCCTCCTAGTCTCGTTGCCTTTTAACTATACGATGGAAAACGTGACGAATGTCTTGGCGTTGGTTGAACTTGCCACGCGAGCGGCAAGTCCCACAGACTGCTGGAAAGGTTTTGGAGATAGGCGATGGGTTACGACGCCTTGCACGAACGGTTCAGGCGGATCGGTGACCTCAACCATGCCTTGGCCATGTTGTCTTGGGATGAAGCGGTGATGATGCCGGCCGATAGCGGCAGCGTCCGCGGCGAGGCGTTGGCGACGCTGACCGGGATGGTCCATGAACTCACGGCGGCTCCGGAGACGGGCGAACTCGTCGATGCCGCGGAGCAGGAGGACCTCGGTCCGTGGCAGGCCATGAACGTCGCCAAGATTCGTCACGGCTGGGACGCGGCGCGGGCGGTGCCGACCGACCTCGTGCGCGCGTTGTCGAGGGCCACGTCCGCTTGCGAGCAGACTTGGCGAGTTGCCCGGGCGGAGAACGATTGGGACGCGGTCGTCGACAAGTTGCGGATCGTCGTAGACCTCAGCCGCGAGAAGGCGCGCGCGTTGGCGGCCACCTTTGGCTGCGAGCCGTACGATGCCCTGCTCGACGACTACGAACCCGGGTTGACCCGAACGGATATCGAGCCGGTGTTCACCGAACTCGGCGCGGCACTTCCCGACATGGTCGACGACGCCCTGTCCCGTCAAGCGGCAGCCAGGGCGCCGCAGGGACCGTTCCCGATCGAGCGCCAGGACGCCTTGGGCCGGGCGCTGATGGCCGCGGTGGGGTTTGACTTCGGACGTGGCCGGCTCGACGTGAGCCACCATCCCTTCTGCGGGGGCGATCCCGACGACACGCGCATCACCACCCGCTACAACGAGAACGACTTCCTCGAGTCGATGTTCGCGGTGCTCCACGAGACCGGGCACGCGATGTACGAGCAGGGTCTGCCGAGGGACTGGCGCGGCCAACCGGTGGGCCATGCCGGCGGCATGGCGCTGCACGAGAGCCAGTCCCTGCTCATGGAGATGCAGGTTTGCCGGGGCGCACCGTTCATCGAGTTTGCCGCCCCGATCATCCAGCGCGCGTTGCTCGGCGCCGAAACCGACGCGGCCGAGTGGCAGCCGGACAACCTCGTAAAGCTAGCCGCCAAGGTCGAACGTGGCTTCATCCGGGTCGATGCCGACGAACTCACGTATCCGTTGCACGTCATCCTGCGCTACCGGTTGGAGACCGCGTTGCTGGACGGCAGCCTCACGGTCGGCGACATCCCCGATGCGTGGAACGAGGGCATGTCGTCGTCGCTCGGGTTGTCGACGGCGGGCAACTTCAAGGACGGCTGCATGCAGGACGTGCACTGGTTCGCGGGGTTGATCGGCTACTTCCCGAGCTACACCCTCGGCGCAGTCATGGCCGCACAGATCTTTCGCGCGGTGCGGGATGGGATTCCGGGTCTGGACGA
>LXNJ01002454.1_pt1 | contig 10170 bp, 10 predicted proteins | sample 809081 | NCBI WGS metagenome assembly LXNJ01 (sample SAMN04870510, study PRJNA318959) | sponge metagenome | biome: sponge; feature: marine sponge reef; material: water | host: Petrosia ficiformis | place: Greece: Milos, Mediterranean Sea | collected 2013-05-29 | depth 5-7 m
GGCACCAAATCAACGGTCCGAATGCCTTTTGGCATTCCCCGGAGACCCGCCCCTACAATAGGAGTTGTGCGGATTTCTACAAAAACTTTACACACCCACTTTACCGCTTTACCGTTAAATTTGTAGATTGACTGCAGAGAAGTCCAGAAACCATATAACCTGTTTTTCGTTTCAATTAAAATAGAATGCTGCTACAATCTGTCATACATCCTAAAATAGTATAAGGCAAAGGAATCCCATGACTGAAGAACAGAAATTTATTTTTGACCTTAAAGGATATCTATTAATTCCAGAAGTGCTAACGACCTCAGAAGTAGATGATATTAAGTCCCAAATTGAAACCATCCGCACCAACGCTGAAGCGCTACCGCCACATGAACGGCAATTCCCAGGTGGCGCGTCCTCGTTGTTGATTGACCATCCTGTGATAATTGGTATTCTCAAGGACATTTTGGGTGAAATACGGATGGAGTCAAGCTGGTTTACCTACCGCGCTATGGGAAACGGTGGACCGCCGCCACACGGTGGTGTCCGAAATGTTAATCCCAACTTTAGTTATCAGTGCACAAATGGAAAGATATACTCAGCCTTAACACGAGTTGTCTTTGAACTCAACGAAGTCAAGGCGGGTGAAGGTGGAACCCTCTTCCTACCCGGAAGCCACAAAGCCAACTTCCAAATTCCAGAGACACATCGTAGCACCGATTCTCCACTTTTTGAGACGTATAGTTGTCCTCCCGGTTCCGCGATTATTTTCACAGAAAACCTCTGTCATTCTGGGGACACATGGAAAAACCCTGATCGCCCTCGAATTGCTGTCTTTAATTGCTATAATTTTGTTGGGTGTCAATTCCACAAACCGTCAGTGCCAAAACACATAATTGACGGACTACCTCCTGAGAAGCAGGCATACTTCCGAAACGTTTGGGTTTGGCGCCAAGGCGGACCTGACAACGGGAAAAATCTCCGCTACGATGGTTGATGAGGTGGGAAATAGAGACGCATGGCGAAGAAAATTGAGACATCTTCAACACTGATCATCAGAACCGCCCAAACTGATGCTCGGAAAAATGTCTCAAAGTGGCGTTGCGGAATTTTAGGAATATGTCTGAGTCTTCTACCTTTTTTTAAGATTTTTGTACTCGGTATAGCAGCTGCTTTTGTTTATCTCTTAATACCGAAGATTGACTTATCCTTACCAGAGCGAGTGCAGATATATTCCAAACATCCTGCACTTTATACTGAGCAATATCGAAAAACAGCTAAAATGTTGCGATGTTTGTATATCATTTGTGGTTGGATTGTCGGAATATTCATTTTAAATCCAATTTAGGGAAGGAGCACATTGGACAGAATGTCAGAAAAAGAGACACCTTATCAGAGTATTAAAGGTCAGCTTATTTTGCGTGACCATCTTGCCGCTGACCGAACTATTCTTGCCAATGAAAGAACTTTCCTCGCCTATATCCGCACGGCTTTAACATTATTCGTTGCCGGGTTATCTTTCGTCCATTTTAAAATCGTAAGTTCACCTTTGGCTGACGGTGCAATTGGCGGACTATTTATGTTCATCGGGACTATTACTTTTTTTCTGGGGCTTTATAGATATAATAAAATGAAAACTCTCATACGCGAAATCAAACAGAAAGAATTAGCAGAAGGGATCAATCATGAAAATTAGAGAGGTTGTTGTAACTGGACAAAACCAAGTCGAACTACAAACCGCTGAAATGGACGATTCAAAACTCGCACCTAATGAGGTGTTGATAGATACCGAATACACATTTATTAGCAGCGGCACCGAATTGGCGAACTATACTGGAAAAGAACCGAAAGTATTTCAGGAAGGCGCGTGGTGTGCTTATCCTTGGCGTTCCGGCTATGCGAATGTTGGGATTGTGCGCGATATCGGTGAAAGTGTTACCCGTGCGGCGCCAGGGGATCGTGTTTTTACTTATGGACGACACGCATCAACAATTCGGTATTCACAAGACAGGCTTATTGTGCCAGTTAGAGAAACAATAGACCCTGGTGTTGTCGCTGCATCCCGGATGGCAGGTGTTGCGATGACTGTCATCATTGTCACAGAGATCGGCACTAATCCACGCGTCATTGTCTTTGGGTTAGGACTTGTCGGCAATCTTGCATCACAGATGTTTCAAATTCACGGGTGTCGCGTAATCGGTGTGGACCCTGTCCAAGCAAGGCGTAAATTAGCAGAACGGTGTGGAATCACACAGACCATCGGTGGAAATGCGGACGAAGTACAAGCACAAATTCAAGAGATCACTAACGGAGAACTTGGCAATATCACCGTTGATGCGGTTGGACATAGCAGTGTTGTGATGCAAGCGCTCCGCGCAACCGCCAGTTATGGTCAACTCGTCATCCTCGGTTCACCGCGTGTTTCTGTTACAGGTGATTTAACAGAACTTCTCTCCGATACACATCTCCGATGGATAACTATCCGCGGCGCTTTGGAATGGTGCGTCCCGATGTATCCTGATACTGGCAGCCGCACCTCACAATATAGCAAGCAACAGACTATTTTCGACTGGATGGCACGCGGGCAGTTGCACGTTGAACCGTTAATCTCTCACCGTCTCAAACCTGAACAAATTAAGCAAGCTTACGATGGACTCCTTAATGAACCCGATATTTATACAGGTGTTGTTTTGGATTGGAATGCTTAAGGAATGAAAGAGACTGTCGAGGTTCCGCCAAAGCTTGCAGTAAAATTGATTACATTCCGCACGCAAACTACGACTTATACCAAATTAACGAGTTTTGTATTGTTTTCACTGCCGAGAACACGGGCGGGCACAGAGACCCGCCCCTACGATTTTGGGTAATTTGGTATTACTGCTTCAGTTTACCCCAGAGCGTAGTCAATCGGTTCTTGGGTTCAACAGGAAAGACCGCCTCCACACGCGTCCAATCAAACTTTGGCACGCCATTTTCAAAGATATCCAATATTCGTATCTGTTCCCCACCGTTATAGGGTAAAGCGTAATGATGATATGATGTATTCTGGTCAAGAATCCATCCGCCATAAGTTGTGTAGACGATATATTTCCCATCAGGTGACCATTTCATGTCTTTGAATTCTATGTGATTATTGAAGTTTACTATCGTATTCAAGTGTCGTAAACTCGGAACATCGTAAATGTCAAGATCATACCAGAATCCCAAAAGACCCGCTCTCCAATATACAACAGCAAGTTTTGTCCCGTCCGGTGAGAATGTGGGCATACTTCCGCCTATACTGGCACGTAAAACTTGCCCGGTTGCCAACTTGATGATATAAATACCGTCGGGAGTATCATAAGCGAGATACTTACTGTCAGGCGATAGTGTGACATGCTGGGCTACCACACCTTTTATCAGTGAAACAGGAGGCGAAAGTACTCCTCTTGGAGGAAGGATACCTTCTAACTGGGGCGGTATAGGTGGTGGAGGTGGCACAGTAGGGTCTTCTATATCTCTTTTGCGAATCAGATAGATTCCACTCGTTCTCCGTCCAAATCTGTCATGTTTATTTTTCTGCTCCGTAATTGCAGGTAGAAAGTTTGTGTAGATAAGATCTGGGTTTTGTGATAGATAGACATCAAGGATCTTATGAAATCGCTGATGTGTCATCATACGTTCAGGTTGCTTGATATTATCTGTATCAATCAGGTAAATATCAACTGGTTTCGTCGGGTCACCGTATTCGGTAATCGTAGCGATGTAGTTCCCATTTTTTTGTACAGAAAAATCACGAATAGGGTGTGTCTGTTGATAAAGCAGGCGCGCGTTGTCTGTGTCCGTTAGGTCGGTAATCCATAATTCGTTGGGATTGTCTGGATGTCTAAAAACAACTTCTCCGGTAATCTCAGCGTCCGTTGCAAGTGGAAGAAGGATTAAACATAGACAGAAATATTCGAGTAAATTTTTCATAATAACTCCTTTTGTCTGAACGAATCAACGCCAAATGCGCCTACGGCATTTGTCCAAATCATGCAGAATACCAAACGCGTATTCTGCATGATTTGGACATGGTAGCAGGCACGCTCCGCGTGCCGTCCGCCTCCGTTCTTTTGATGTACGGCACACGGAGTGTGCCTACTACCTTGCATTTGGCGTTGATTTGCCCCTACGATGGCGTTGGGATTCTCTGAAAGAATATCGCTCTTAAAAAAGCGCTTCCACAAGAAAACTTATCGCTAAATTGACACTTATGGGTTTGGAGTTTGCATTACCCAACCTACGACTTACTGCTTGATTTTACCCCATAGCGTGGTCAGATGGTTCTTGGGTTCAACGGGGTATGCTGGGTTTATCCAATCGAACATTGACACACTTCTTGCATACGTATCCAAAATTCTTTCATGAGGTCCACCGTTAACGGGAATTGCAATGTTGTAGAATACAAGCCTTTGTTCTAAAAGGGGTCTGATCCTCGTTGTGTAAATCAGATACTCTCCATCCGGTGACCATCTGAGAGGAGGAGAAGTGCCAGATTGCACGATCAAATCTTTTATGGTCCTCAAGGGTTGCAGGGTATCAAGTGAGATAATATCTATTTGAAAATTACCTGTTGCAATATTGTTATAAGAAAAGGCGAGCTTTTTACCATCCAGTGAAAAAGCTGGATATCTGCCTTCTCTGCTGATACGAGTTTCATTTTTGGTGTCAACATCAAGGATAAAAACACCTTTAGGAGAACCGTGAACTATCTGTTTGCCGTTGGGTGCCCAGTCAACACTTGGGGAACTACCTATCTCCTTTAACAATATGAACTTTGGATTCTGTTTGCCTACTTCGCCCCTTCTAATGAGATAGATGCCCCGTTTTTGAATATTCCCTGCACTTGGACGGGCTGTGAGGACAACATGTCCGCCGTGTGAAATATCGATATTAGTTATATCATCAATTATATCTTGTATCAGGATTGCCTGACCCCGCAATGTATCAATAAGGTAGGTATCTTCTTTGAATGGGTGATTTTCATTTCCTGAAAGGATAGCGATGTAGCGGCTATTTTTTTGAACGGATAGATCTCTAATAACGTTGGTATGTTTAAATAGTAATCGTGCATTACGTGTATCTCTAATATCAGAAATCCATATCTCGTCGTAATTATACGGGTGTCTATAGACAACTGTACCAGCAAGTTCTGCATATATTGTCACTGGCAGTAGAACCAGCAGCAATAGGTAGAAACTTATGTGTAACACTTTCATGATTTATCCCTCTTTTGCGTTTGACATGTCCACGGAGATGGGAAATTCTTGGGAAGAAACGGTTGAAATCGGTGTAAAACGTGCAATAGGTCGTTTTGTCTGCTATTTTCGGTAATTATAGCAATTAGAAAAGAAAAATCAACCGAAAATTAATGAAAATGGATGTATACATGCTTTAACAACACACTTTTTTGTCTGAGCCAGGATTTTCAGGATTAGAGGATTACCAAAATGATGCGTTTTCACTGATAAAGGTTGTTCTTCAGAACAATACAAAATGGTATCAAAGAGAAAACACGCTTGTCTGCATCAAAAACATATATCCTCAAAAAATCCTGAAAATCTGTAAATCCTACGAATCCTGGTTCAGACAATTCACGATTAAAGCAACATAAACTGTCTCATTACCAGAGTAATTAGATCCATTTTTTTAAGTTGACATTCATAGGTAAAGCAAACACCAAACCCAACCTACGAATTATTATCGTTATTGTCCTACGGTTATTTCGGCGGCACTTCCATTTCCATCGGGAACTCGCCTAAGTCAATAATTTTCTTGATCCCTTCGGGTGAAAAATGGGGAGGTTTGCCAAAACTAAAACGCATTTTTATTTGTGGTTTCTCAATTCGCTGTAAGTATCTTAGTTCGTTATTGAGTTCATTAAGCTGCGCTCTGAGTTCTTTAATCTTGTCTGGAATCTCTTGCAACCTTGCAGTTTCTACATCTGTTAGGGGGCGTGGGTTTGGGTTTTTCCATATACCAACGGCTTGATAGGAAAAATCAGGGTCAATTTTCCAAACCTTTCCACCTATCGTCACTTCCTTAGTTCTGTTTTCAGTTTTTTCGTGTGGAGGAGGCAGATCGGGTGTGGATGGGGACGAAGTGCCCCCATCTTGTTTGCACCCTGATTGAAACAAGAAGATCAGGATAATTATGAAAAAACTGATAGTCCGGATATAATGCATCAGATAGCACCATCAATCTCGATCCCTATTGTGACACCGTCAACAGTGATTTCTGCGAGTCCATTTCCAGAACCAGCAGGAAAGTTGTCAGTATAGAAAGCATCCCATGCCGAGGCATAAGAGTTCCAATGGGGACCATCGACTACTTCTCCACGACCAGCTAACTCACCCTCTGCAAACGCCCATCCATCAACATCGCTGGCAGTATCGGCACATGCGGAGCCATACACATAGTAACTTCCATCTGGTTCAAGCCAGAAACCTCCACTAATGTTTACGTACCCAAGATAATTGTCATCATCATCATAAACATATCCTAAAAGATAGAGCGAGAAATTCGTGTTTACAAAGTCAGCACAAACTTCCTTGGATTCGATGACAACTCCGTCATCTGCTATAAAATCATTAAACGGAATACATACCTGATCTGCGCGAATAGCGTTTATGATGCTACCGAGCAAGAATACTCCCAATACCAGTGCTATAGCCAGCTGGTTTTTAACTTTCACGTTTCGCATGTAGTTCTCCTTACTTATCCAAGTTGCTACTTACAAGTTCATGGTGTAAGGAGCAACTTAGGTTTAGGTAATAAAATTAAGGTTTTTGAACTCTAAAACAACGTTGTTGAGTTCACAACATTTTTATGACATGCCTATGTGACATATCTGTTGAAAGGATAGAACACTCAGGTCAAACCGAATATAAACACGCTTATTATGTTGGTTTGCCCGACAATTTTCATACATTATACAAAAAGTGCAAAAAAAAAAATCAAGTAAAAAATTCAAAAAATATGGAAATTAGTGCGTATTTCGGAAGAAATTTGAGGAATTATGACAAATTTTTGGTCTGTAGGTAGGGTTTCCGTGGATAACGCTCTATCCAACAAGTTCCATACGCGTATTGGATATTGACGTGCAGTGCGATAAACGCATAGTGCCGAGTTGACATTCTTGCCAAGTTGTTACACCTTACTAAAGGATAACCTTAAAATTACTTGAAATTCGCTCCAATTTATGATATAATTATTCTCAATATGTATGAAGTCATCTCATATAAAGTATTTGAGGCACGGCAAACTGTTTCCGTCGTGCTTTTATTCTATAATGAATGAGGTTAATCTTTTTTACAACAAGAATACTTATAATAAAGGAGGTGAAATAGATTGGCAATTGATGCAGCACAGAAGCAGGAATTGATTCAAAAGCACCAAATACATGATCGAGACACCGGTTCGCCAGAGGCGCAGGTGGCGGTTTTAAATGCTCGCATTCAGGAATTAACGCAGCATTTTCAGACCCATACAAAAGATCACCATTCCCGATACGGACTTTTTCGGTTGGTAGGAAAACAACGCCGTTTGTTAAGATATCTCTATAAAAAAGATGTCCCACGATATTATCGTTTAATAAATGAACTCGGTATTCGCGACACGATCGGTTCGCAGACAAGTTAAATATTCCACCGTAAGCATTAGAGTATGAGGAGGAAATTGAGTGAAAGTTGAAATGCAACTCGGAAGTGAAAATCTTTCGATTGAAATGGGAAAAGTTGCTAAGCAGGCAGATGGAGCCGTTTGGGTACAATACGGTGGAACAGTTGTCTTAGTGACAGTAGTCGCAGATAATAGCGAAAATGATTTAGATTTTTTCCCTTTGACAGTAGATTATAGAGAGAGAGCCTACGCTGGCGGACGTATCCCTACCGTATATGGAAGGCGTGAACCACGACCCGGAACATCAGAACAACTCGTCGCACGCCTAATTGACCATTGTATTCGTCCACTTTTTCCAAAGGAATTTAAGGCTGAAGTACAAGTTTTATGCACTGTCTTATCTTCAGATGGTGTTCACCCCGCAGATGTCCCCGCCCTAATTGGCACATCCGCCGCGCTATCTGTTTCTGATATTCCATTTAGCGGTCCAGTTGCCGCTGTAACCGTCGGGAAAATAGATGGCAAATTGATTATTAACCCAACTTATGAGGAGTTACACACATCTGAAATAGAACTTTTTGTAAGCGGCACTTCCAATGCCGTTATGTCTGTTGAAGGTGGGGGACACGAGACCCCAGAAGACGAAGTAATTGATACTATCATCGCAGCACACGAAGAGATAAAAGAAATTATCAAACTTCAAGAAGGTATCGTTGCTGTCTGTAGCCAGCAAAAACGTGAGTACCAAGCAAAAACTGTAGAAGATACATTAAACACACGCATTAGAGACCTTGCCACCACTCGAATTCGTGAATCAATCGGGATGGCAGACAAACAATTACGGGCAGATTATCTTGAACAGATTCAATCAGATATTCTCTCCGAAATTCACGAGGATGGCCCAGAAGAAATTGATCCGAGCGCTGAAAAAGATGCTCGATCTATCCTGGGTGATATAGAAAAAGAAGAGATGCGGCAAGCTATCCTCGTTGAAGGAAAACGGGTTGACGGGCGTGGTGTTACAGATATACGCTCGATTTCTGGTGAAGTTGCCCTACTCCCGCGAACCCACGGTTCAGCGCTCTTTACACGCGGACAGACACAGGCACTCTGCGTCACAACACTCGGTACTTCCGGTGATGAAGATGTTCAGCGTGGATTGGAAGGTGAAGTCCGCAGAGCTTTCTATTTACACTATAACTTCCCACCGTTTAGCACTGGTGAAGTCAAGCGAATGATGGGCCCCGGACGAAGAGAAATCGGACACGGAGCACTTGCACAAAAAGCGCTTGAACCGGTTATTCCAAGTAAAGAGGATTTCAACTACACTATCCGCATTGTATCCGAAATTTTGGAATCTAACGCTTCTTCTTCAATGGCTACCGTCTGTGGTGCTACGTTAGCTCTTCTTGATGCGGGTGTGCCACTAAAAAGGGCCGTAGCTGGTATCGGTGTTGGACTAATTAAAGAGGGTGAACGCGAAGTTATATTGACAGATATGCTTGGAACCGAAGATTTTCTCGGCGATATGGATTTTAAGGTCGCTGGAACTACGGAAGGCATAACTGCCGTGCAAATGGACATAAAAATAGACGGTGTTACCCCAGAACTCATGCGACGCGCTATACACCAAGCACGGGAAGCACGCATCGCTGTCATTGAGCAAATGAACGCTGTTATTAATGAACCGCGTGCAGAGTTGTCACCTTACGCGCCGCGTATCTACTCACTCCAGATCGCACCTGAGAAGATAAAAGACCTCATCGGTCCCCGAGGCAAAACCGTTCAAGGTATCCAAGAAGAAACGAATACTACTATCAACATTCAAGATGATGGTACCGTTGAAATAGCCTCAACAAGCGCTGAAGAAGTCAAACTTGCTGAGGAAAAAATCCGTCAAGTTACTGCTATGCCTGAAATCGGAAAAGAATATACTGGAAAAGTTGTCCGAACAGCTTCTTTCGGCGCATTTGTAGAAATTCTTCCCGGAAAAGATGGGCTTGTACACATCTCACAGATGGGAGACGGTTATGTCCGCAGGGCTGAAGATGTTATGCAGGTCGGTGATGAGGTTACCGTGCGAATCTTGACTATAGATGAACAGGGTAGAATTGACTTGTCGCTTATTGCCGCTAACGGTGTCCCGCTTGAAGAACTCAATACCTCTTCAGACTCAGATTCAGATTGGGAACCGGATCAACGTGAACCGCGCGAACAAGGTAGATCAAATTATCGTGAAAATCGTCCTTACCGTGAATCACGGGATAACCGTGACAATCGTGACAGTCGCAACAATCGTGACAGACGCAACAACCGATATGAGCAGCGGGATAACTCGCGCGATTCCAGAAATCGGAGATCGCCGCGTATCCCAAAGGGTAGATTTTAAGAAGGACGACCCATAACCAACGAAGGTTGTTTGAACACCTCTGCATCTAAATTAATGCCAAATACCGCGCGGTATTTGGCCAATCAACGCCGAATGCGTCTATGGCATTCGGCGGGCAAATTTCAAGAACCGCTTCACCCCTTCGTCTACTGAAA
>LXNJ01002455.1_pt1 | contig 10164 bp, 8 predicted proteins | sample 809081 | NCBI WGS metagenome assembly LXNJ01 (sample SAMN04870510, study PRJNA318959) | sponge metagenome | biome: sponge; feature: marine sponge reef; material: water | host: Petrosia ficiformis | place: Greece: Milos, Mediterranean Sea | collected 2013-05-29 | depth 5-7 m
TGATTTATAGAAATGCGTTTGTAGTCGCGCAATTCATTGCCAAATCAACGCAGCATGCGCCAAATCAACGGTCCGAATGCCTTATGGCATTCCCCGTGTAGCATGCTGCGCCTCTTTGAACTTGTGGACGGAAACCCACGGCGTGTGCAGACTACCTTTAAGCGCATATTTAAACATGGGAATTATATGCACACCCTCATTTATCTACTTCTTAAGTATATCCTAATATAATGCTCATAACAAGCAAAAACTGCCAGACAGCAGTATGGAATGGGAACATTTCCGCTCTACTTTTAGTAATCAAATGGAAAGGGTACAGGTGCACCGTTATTTGCACATGAGCGCCCCATAGCAACGTCAATTTCTCTGTCTTTACGTCCGTTGTATGCGCCATACTCTGGTTCAGTATCGTTTCGGACAGCATTTGCGATGCTCATTAATTCCGATGCGACAGTAATTTCACTATCACTGAGTGAGTAATTCTGCAACGGGTTTTCCCAAACAACTTCCGGGTTGGTGTCAGTAACAAGGGCAGCGAGCGTTTCGTAACCGTCAACGTTATTCGTTTTGCGTGTAATTGTTACGGGTCGTTGTGCGTCCGCATCATCATTTAAGATTACAGCATCATCACGGAAACACATCCCGCGCTCTGCATAGAATTTTGTTCCCTTAAATCCACGGAGTGGAGAACCGTAAGAAAGACTGGTGAAGTTGAAAATCCCTACAGCGCCGTCAGCAAACTCAATGACTGCATGTAGCCAATCCTCTTTCTTACGCCGAGGTTGTCCTTTTCGCCACACATGATCCTGCACGCTAAACGATTTATTAAAACCGTAAACCTGCACCGGTTCATTGTCAAACCCGACATAACTCCTTATTAGACCAATACCGTGATAACCGTGTCCGTGGAAATCGTTGTAAGCCAAGTTCACCTTGCCGAATATACCTTTCAGAATCATCGCACGTTTGATGCGTTCAGATGGACGTCGATAATAGTTTTCGTTGACCTCCAACTTTGTACCGTGTTCTTTAGCTGCTTCAATCATCATATCTGCGCGTTTGAGGTCAGTGTTTATTGGTGTTTCTGTGCAATAACTCACGCCATGTTGTGAACAGAGAAGTCCGGGGACATGGTTGTTGCTCGGTGTGATAACAATAGAGCAGATATCTGGCTTTTCCTTCTCCAGCATCTGCTCGGTGTCTGTGTAGGCAGGTACGTGATACTTTTCTCCCTGCTCCGTAACCCTTTTGTCGTGTACATCACACACTGCAACGAGTTCTAAGTCATCATTCAATTTGGCAATGAGTGGAAGGTACGTATTAGTTCCACGGTTACCTGTCCCGATATGTGCGATTTTTAGTTTATCCATTGATGTTCTCCTTCAAGCGACATCATACTTTCATCCCTGGTTATTGTGTATCTGATACACCTTTCGCCCCTCTGGGGCTTGGTAAACACAGATATCAGCTGCTATACACCTATCGCCTCTCCGAGGCTTTAGTAGATCACATGTTAGCGCCAGCGATGCGGAAGGTGTCCAGCATCATAATATTGGGATTACAAATCTTCAACAAAAAACATGTTCTTAAATTGACGCCTATGGGTGTCGCAAATGCTCTACCCGACGGACAGATAGTTTATAGAAATGTGAAAAAATATTAGAGAAAAACCGAAAACTAATAATCCTGACTTTCATCAAAAACATATAGACATAGACCTTATATGCTGCTAATATATGGTTTGGCTTCATTTTAGCACGTGTGCACCAGAAAAGCAACTTTTAAGAAGATAAGGAATAAACACATGGCAGGGCCATTGGATGGAATAAAAGTATTAGATTTAACGCGAGTGCTTGCGGGGCCTTATACAACAATGATCTTAAGCGACCTCGGTGCTGAAGTGATAAAAATTGAACAACCGGGAATAGGGGATGAATCACGAAACTTTGGACCGTTTAAGAATGGTTTTAGTCTCTACTTTATGAGTGTAAATCGTGGCAAACGGAGTGTAACACTCAATCTCAAAACTGAACGTGGAAAAACTATATTCAAACAACTCGTTAAACAGAGCGACATTTTAGTAGAAAATTTCCGTCCAGGGACGATGAAAAAATTCGGTTTAGATTATGAGGCACTTGCAGCGGAACATCCATCGCTCATTTATGCTGCATGTTCTGGCTTTGGACAGACGGGTCCTTTTGCACAACAAGGTGCCTATGATATGATTATTCAAGGGATGGGAGGTATCATCAGTATCACTGGGGAACCGGATGGACCACCCGTACGGGTTGGCACATCTATCAGCGACATCACCGCTGCGCTCTTTACAACAATCGGTATCCTGTCCGCGCTACACCATCGCAATAATACAGGAAAAGGTCAGTTGGTAGATGTGGCAATGTTGGATAGCCTCGTCGCAGTATTAGAGAATGCAATCGTTCGCTATTTTGCAACAGATGAAATACCAAAACCGCTTGGAAGCCGGCACCCAGCAATCACACCATTTGAAGCGTTTGAATCAGCAGACGGACATGTTATCATTGCAATCGGAAACGATGTGCTGTGGGCAAAATTCTGTGAGCATGTGGATCGGAAAAATCTAATCTCTGATCCACGGTTTAGTTCTAATGCAGAACGAACAGCAAATCATAGCGAATTGTTTCCTATTCTTTCTGAGATTATGCGGCAACGTACAACTGATGAATGGATTAGGGCGTTGGAAAAGATCGGTGTACCTTGTGGTCCCATCAACACGATTGACAAGGTTGTTAGTCATCCGCAGGTTCAAGCACGGGAGATGATAACACAAGTCGTGCATCAAGTTACGGGTGCTGTAGAGGTACCGGGTGTGCCGATTAAACTCTCTGATACGCCTGGAGATGTAGACGCTCCCGCACCAGGTCTTGGCGAACATACGGATGATATATTGACTGATATGTTGAAAATGTCGTCTGATGAAATGGAACAGTTAAGACAAGAAGGAATTATATAACTAAACAGACACGCAATTTCCTGTGTGCTTTTGTTTGAATAAGTGAGAAAAATCATGTCAAAAAATCACGCGTCAGAATTACAAGGCACGGCACCATTAACAGTTGAAGGTGATCTTGCCGCACAAATGGTAGAAGATTTAGATAACTATGTAACCCGCGCCATAGAAATTGCAGCAGAAAAACGTGAAACGTTGTGGAATCGGGATTATAGTTCCCACGCAGCATACACCGAATCTGTTGAACCGAACAGACAACGTTTCAGGAAGCAGATTGGGTGTTATGACGAACGCTTACCGATTGAAGCACTTTCATATCTCGGAACAACAAAAAGCCCCGCGCACATCGCAAAAGGGGAGAATAACACCTTATCCCGTGTTAGGTGGCAAGTTTTTGATGAGATAGAAGGTGAAGGATTGCTGTTAGAACCGAATGACAACGTCCCGGTTGTGGCTCAGGTCATCGCATTGCCGGATGCGGATTGGACGCCAGAGATGATTGCAGGTGTAACCGACGAACTCCCACCTGAAGCGCAGTTTGCCAGACATTTAGCAAGTGCTGGGTGTCGGGTTGTGATTCCGATGCTTATCAATCGTGAGGATACCTATTCTGGTAATCCGAAAATCGGTGCATTTACAAATCAACCGCATCGTGAATTCATCTACCGAATGGCATATCAATTGGGACGACACATTATCGGCTATGAGGTGCAGAAAGTCTTATCATTAGTAGACTGGATGTCTTCTTTTGATGAACCCATTGGCGTTATGGGCTACGGCGAAGGTGGACTGATAGCATTCAATAGTGCTGCCGTTGATGAACGAATTCAGGCAACGGTTGTCAGTGGCTATTTCCAGTCGCGTGAGGATGTGTGGCGCGAACCGATTTATCGCAACGTATGGGGACTCATCCATGAATTTGGGGACGCGGAAATCGCGAGTCTCATTGCACCGCGATTGTTAATCGTTGAGGCGAGTCGCGGACCTGAGGTGGCAGGACCGCCAGCTGCACGAGACGGTCGTAGAGGGGCAGCACCCGGACAATTGGTTTCACCTCCATTGGAATCGGCAAATGCAGAGTTTAATCGTGCACGTGCCGTTTATCAGGAACTTGGGTGCACAGATAATATACATCTAATCTCACCAGAGGATGGTTTACCCGGTTCTACAGAAACGTTAACCGCTTTTCTCACGAGTCTTGGCGTTGAAAATGCCCATATTGACAAAGACCTCCCACTAACATCAGACACAACGGAGGCGTTTGACTACGATGCACGACAACAACGTCAGTTCATGCAACTCGTCAATTTGACGCAACGTTTTTTGCGAGAAGCAGCCACGCGGCGGCAAGAATTCTTCTGGAATAAAACTGACACTTCTTCACTGGCAAAGTGGGAAGAGACATGTGTTGATGCTAAAACCTATTTCTGGGATGAGGTCATTGGTCGGTGTCCCGCGCCTGATGTGCCTGCCAATCCGAGAATCCGCCTGATTTATGACGAACCTAAATGGAAAGGCTACGAAGTTGTGCTTGATGTTTGGAAAGATGTTTTTGCTTACGGTATCTTACTACTTCCAAACGACCTTAAACCGGGGGAACAACGGCCCGTTGTGGTTTGTCAACATGGCTTAGAGGGAAGACCGCAGGATACTGCCGATCCAAAAATTCAGTCAGTTTATCACTCCTACGCAGCACAACTGGCAGATAGAGGTTTTATCACCTACGCACCACAGAACCCCTATATTGGTCAGGATGCTTTCCGCGTAATTCAACGTAAGGCAAATCCAATCAAATGGTCGCTCTTTTCGTTGATTATCCGTCAACATGAACGCACGCTTGACTGGTTAGCAGAACTACCGTTCGTTGATGAAAACCGCCTCGGTTTTTATGGATTATCTTACGGCGGAAAAACAGCGATGCGGGTGCCAGCAGTGCTTGAAAGATACGCATGTTCTATCTGCTCAGCTGATTTCAATGAATGGATTGTCAAAAATGCCACGTTTGATTCTCGGTATAGCTATATGTTCACAGGCGAATATGAGATGCCAGAGTTTGACTTAGGAAATACATTCAACTATGCGGAGATGGCAGGGTTAATCGCGCCGCGTCCGTTTATGGTGGAACGGGGGCACGATGATGGTGTGGCACCGGATGAGTGGGTTGCACATGAATTCGCAAGAGTGCGCCGACTTTATGTTCGTCTCGGTATAGCAGATAAAACTGAAATTGAATTTTTTGATGGCGGACATCAGATTAATTCCGATAAAACATTCCAATTCCTGCACCGACACCTAAACTGGCCACTGCCATAAAAGGGGACAGATGATCTATTCAATTTTTGTCACTGCGGGACTGGAAAACATTGCCCGCCAAGAAATCATTGCGCGCTTTGGGGATACTGAACAGTTCAAAATCGTCATGCGGAAACCGCAACGAATTGTCTTTCAATACTCAGGCAATCCAAAAGATTTACTATCACTGCGGACAGCGGAGCATCTGTTTGTGGTGATAAAACATATTCCGAAGATGACGCGTTCGCGTAGTTCTTTGACGGCTATAAAGAGTTCACTCAAACGGTTCAACTTTACGGACACATTGGCATGTTGTCGGCAAGTCGGTGTCAGTATGCGGAGACGGATTCCGTTTCGCGTTATCAGTCGGATGTCCGGTTTCCGCAATTTTCAAAAACGTGATTTGCAGCAGGTTGTTGAAAGGGTATTGATTGACCGAGGTTGGCAATTCACTCAGTCGAATTCGGGTTTAGATGTTTGGGCAGAGGTGCATGGGCAGGATGCTTATATCAGTATCAAACTTTCAAAGTCTGACATGGCGCAACGTTCCCGCAAACAAGCACGCAGATCAGAATCAATCAAGCCGACCTTGGCGTATGGCATGGTGTGGCTTTCGCAACTGCATCCGAACGATATTTTTTTAGATCCGATGTGTGGGACAGGGACTATTCTGCTGGAACGTGCTTTAGCAGCTCGCTATCGTTATCTTATCGGTGGAGATATTTCTAAAGATGCATTACAAGCGACTCAGAAAAATTTTGGGAGGCGGCATCAACCGCGCCAATTTTTCCACTGGAATGCGCAGTCCTTACCCGTACAACCGAATTCTATTGACAAAATCGTTTGTTATCTACCAATACTTGAAAATAACATTAATTCTTCTCAATTCGCGAACCTATACAAAAAATGTCTCCTTCAGTTTGAAGAGGCGCTTAAGCCTAAAGGGAAGATGGTGTTGCTAACTTTGCAGCCTGCAGTTTTACACAAGATGCTCAAACAGCAACAATCATTGAAAATAGGACAGCGGATTAGCGTTGATGTGGGAGGTAAAAAGGGAAAGATTTTTGTGATTCGGAAGTTGTAAATGGCGAGGCACAGAGACCTCGCCAAGAAGTTTCTGTTTAGTCCTATATCTCTGGCACTCTGACCGCAACCTCTTTGCCTGCTGCATGTGAGCGGAAGATACCATCCATAATCACATTCGTGAGAAGTACACCCTCTGGTGATATCGGTGATGGCGCGTCTGCTTTGACAGCTTCACGGAAAGCGATCATCTGTTTCGCCCAGTTGTCAGACGACGGGAATCCTGATAAACGGATAGTCGTCATCCCTTCCGGTGGGTTCGGTTCTGCTGTTAATCCCTCCGATTCGACAAGTTTCTTGAGATCACCCGCGTACGCATCGGCGTAAATAACCGGCCCATCCAAAGAAATCCCTGCTTTTCTACCGAGATGGAAGTTGCCACCGAGTGAATCTATATGCACTGCCCAAGAAATCTTAAACACCATGACACCACCATTTTCAAATCGGACCCATGCCACACCGAACTCTTCTACATCCATTTTGTCCTTAAACCTTGGATCTTGCATTGAAATGTAGTCTTCAGTAATAGCAGAGACACGTACAGGCTTCGGATACCCCATCGCAAACAGCGAACGATGCATGTTGTAGACACCGATATCAACAGTTGCCCCCGCGCCTGCTGTCTTTTTGTAGATGAACGTGTGTCCCGGATTCCCACGCCGTCTGCACCCAGCGGATTCAGAGTAATAGATATCGCCAAGTAATCCTTCGTCATATACCTTCCTTGCAAATTGGAGCCTCGGATCAAACGTTGGATTGAGACCGATTTGTAAGATTTTTCCCGATTCCTTTGCTGCCCGTACCATCGCGGTCGCATCTGGAAGCGTTGCTGCCATCGGTTTTTCACAAAGGACGTGTTTTCCAGCGTTCAATGCCGCAACCGTCGGGCGCCGATGTCCTTGATTGTAAGTACAGACACTCACAGCATCAAGATCGTCCATTTCGAGCATCTTGTTGTAACTTGAAAAGGCGTTCTTTTTCGGGACACCCCACTCTTCAGCGGCTTGGTTTGCCTTACTTTTGATGATGTCGCACACAGCGACGATCTCAAAACCGCCTACTTTCTCATAGGTACTCCGGTGTGCACGTGAGATGCCACCTGTACCAATAATACCTACTCGTACTGCCATATCGTTATCTCCTTATGACAAATGCAATTGTATCGGTGAATTAGTTTAGAGGATATTCTGTTGGAATGCAAGGAAAAAATTGGGTAAATAGTAGTGTTACAAACTCGTCACTAATATTACTAAATTTCGGGAACTTTCACCGCCACCTCTTTTTTACTTTCATGTGAGCGAAAAATACCATCCATAATCACATTGGTAAGTAGAACACCTTCAGGAGGAAGCGGTGACACAGCGTCAGTCTTGACTGCTTCACGGAACGCAGTCATCTGCGCTTCCCAAACGTCTACCTCCGGAAATCCTTTGAATCTAATTGTGGTCATTCCTTCAGGTGGATCGGCTTTAGCAGTTAGTCCCTCGGATTTCACGAGTTTCTGCAGTTCTTTGCTATAGGAATCAGCATAGACGATCGGTCCATCTAAAGATATTCCAGCATTCTTGCCGAGACAGAAGACGCCACCGAGCGAGTCTTGGTGAACTGCCCACGAAATCTTAAATACCATGACACCACCATTTTCAAACCGAACCCACGCCGCACCGAATTCTTCTACATCCATTTTATCCCGGAACCTCGGATTTTGCATTGAGATGTAGTCTTCGGTAATGGCAGAAACACGCACAGGCTTCGGATACCCCATCGCATAAAGCGAGTTATGCAAGTTATAAACACCGATGTCAACGATTGCGCCAGCACCCGCTGTCTTTTTGTAGATAAACGTCCGTCCAGGATTGCCTCGCCGCCGACATCTTGCTGATTCGGAATAGTAAATACCACCGATGATACCTTGATCAATGACTTTTTTGGCAAATTGAAGCTTTGGCGTAAACGCGCTTTTTAACCCGATCTGAAGGATTTTGCCTGACGTTTTCGCTGCACGCACCATCGCGGTCGCATCCGCGAGTGTCGCTGCCATCGGTTTTTCACAGAAGACGTGTTTACCCGCGTTCAACGCAGCGACGGTGGGTCGCCGATGTGCTTGGTTATATGTACAGACGCTCACTGTGTCAATCTCATCCATTTCAAGCATCTTGTTGTAACTTGTGAAGACATTCTTTTTTGGAACACCCCAGTTTTCCGCAGCTTGTTGTGCTTTTTCAGCAATAATGTCGCATACCGCGACGATCTCAAATCCACCTACTTTCGTGTAAGCTCTGTGATGTGCCCGCGAAATACCACCCGTACCAACAATACCTACGCGGATTGCCATACCGTTATCTCCTTATGAGAAATGCTATTGTATTGATGTATTAGTTTAGACGATATTCAGTTAGAAATGCAAGAAAAAATATGAAATCTGATGCGTTTTGATTTGAAAAGGACATTCTAAATATATTATAATCAAAACGTAGTCTGATGGTACTACAACGGTTGAATTTGCAATGATAAATGTGTAACAACTATGGTAAAAATCGTAAAAGAATTCCTGAATATCTCGCAGCTGGTATTATATTTTAAGATCTAGTTGAGCCACTGGTCCGGAACAGGAGGGACAATCATAAGAATACTCTGTGCCAGTGGCGTAAGATGTGATGTAGAAAAAATGATTGAAGATATGGTATTTTCACTTGTAGGATTTGACGATGACTTTGACTGGGATGAGTGGAAGAAGTCGTGGCGGAATAATAAGTCTTAACTAAAATCCAAATTTATCCGTTAAGTAAAATAACATTTGTGAATAAGTTATGCAAAAGAAACGAAAAAGGACAATAGGATCTGTCAAGTCAGAATTACTTGCGAAGGCACGAGAGGCAGCTTTATCTGCTATTCAAATTTTCAATTCACCTCAGATTCTTTTCAAGTCAGAAACCTTCATCGTACTTATGGTAATAGCATGGACCTATATGCTTCATGCTTATTATAGGTCTAGACGTATCGAATACCGTTACTATAAAAAGACTAACAAGAGAAGAATCTTTAGTCGGACAAAACATAAATCATATAGATATTGGGAACTTGAAACTTGTCTAAAGTGTAATGAATCCCCAATCGACCCTGACACAACTAACAACCTACTATTTCTGATCGGGCTTCGTCATGAAATTGAACATCAAATGTCTCGGTCACTTGATAATTATTTGAGTGGGCATTTTCAGGCATGCGCTTTGAACTTCAATCAATATATAAAAAATCTCTTTGGAAACAAATATGGGCTTGATGATCACTTGGCATTCAGCATTCAGTTTATGAAAATCTCTGAAGAACAAATACTTGGTACTAAATCTGCACCGGATATTCCAGAACATCTAATGTCCTATATTGCTGAATTTGATGCTGGTCTAACGGAAGATCAACGTAGCAGTGAACGTTATACAATCCGGCTAGTGTTCCAACCAAAGTCAGTTAACCGTCCAGGGCAATCAGATAAAGTCATTAACTTTGTTAAACCTAACTCGGTAATGTCTTCTGAGAATGACAGTCAATTGTATGTAATGACAAAGGAAACTGAACGTCGAAAATTACTTCCATCCGCTGTTGTAAAAATAATTCAAGAGGCCGGCTTCAAAAAATTTAGGGTCAATCCTGAACACGTCAAAATGTGGAAAGAACAAGATGCTAAAAATCCCCAAAAGAATTACGCAATAAGTAGTTTTGGACTTTCAACAAAATTTTAAAAATCGCTCTAAATCCTTGTGTAGACTACATTTTTCGCTTGTTTTAATTGTGAAAATATG
>LXNJ01002456.1_pt1 | contig 10164 bp, 7 predicted proteins | sample 809081 | NCBI WGS metagenome assembly LXNJ01 (sample SAMN04870510, study PRJNA318959) | sponge metagenome | biome: sponge; feature: marine sponge reef; material: water | host: Petrosia ficiformis | place: Greece: Milos, Mediterranean Sea | collected 2013-05-29 | depth 5-7 m
GGCGGCGATCGCGGCGCGCATGGCCGATATCCGCGAGAACCGGGAAGTCAGCCAGCCGATGCGCACCCGCACAGGCGGCAGCACCTTCCGCAATCCGAACGGCTGCACGGCGTGGCGGCTGGTCGACGAGGCCGGCTGCCGCGGCCTGGAGCGGGGCGGCGCAAAGGTTTCGGAAAAGCACACCAATTTCCTGATCAATACGGGAGGTGCCACGGCCGGCGACATCGAGAGCCTGGGCGAGGAAATACGCGCCCGGGTGAAGGCCGGCAGCGGGATCGACCTGCAGTGGGAAATCCGCCGCATCGGCGAGCCGCTTCGCGGCGGCGATGCGCCCGCCGGTCGAACGCCGGGAGACCGACCATGACGCGGGTCGCGGTCCTGATGGGCGGTTTCTCTTCCGAGCGCGAAGTCTCGCTGTCGTCGGGAGAGGGCTGCGCCGAAGGCCTGCGCAATGCCGGCTATGAGGTCACTGCCATCGACGTGACGCGCGATCTGAATGCGCTCCTGAAGGCGCTCGATCCGGCGCCGGACGTGGTGTTCAACGCCCTGCACGGGCCCTTTGGCGAGGACGGCCGCATCCAGGGCGTGCTCGACATTCTCGGCATCCCCTACACCCACTCCGGCGCCACCGCCTCGGCCATGGCGATGGACAAGTCGGTCAGCCGGGCGATGTTCGCTCTCAAGGGGATTCCGCTCGCCGAGGGCTGGGTCGTCCCGCGGTGCGAGCTCGACGCCTTCCCGGAACCGGACCGGCCCTACGTGATGAAGCCCTTGTGCGAGGGCAGTTCGGTCGGCGTCGAGCTCGTCTTCGAGACCGACAACAAATCCTGGGCCGATCTCAAGCAGGTCTATGCGAAATACAGCGACTCGCTGATCGAACGCTACATACCGGGGCGGGAAATCCAGGTCCTGGTCATGGGCGGCGAAGCCGTCGGCGCGATAGAGATCCGTACCGACAGGCGCTTCTACGATTATCGCGCCAAATATGCCGAGGGCGAATCGGTCCATCTCATGCCGGCGCCGATCCACCCCGACGCCTACGATCGGGCACTCGATCTGGCGGCCCGGTCCCACGCCGCGCTGGGCTGCCGCGGCATCAGCCGTGTCGACCTCCGCTACGACGACACGAAGGGCGAACCGGGCGAACTGGTCGTCCTCGAAGTGAATACGCAACCCGGCATGACCCCGACGTCGCTCGCGCCCGAAATCGCCGCCCATGCCGGCTGGACGTTCGAGCGCCTGCTGACCTGGCTCGTGGAGCACGCGGCATGCGACGACTGAACATAGTCGCAACGAGCCGGCGCGCGCGGGAGCTTGACGACTGCGCGGCCCTGAGCGCCGGTGCGATCGTCGCCCGGGCTGCGTCGACGCTGCCGGAGGACGCGCCAAGCGAAGACGCGCGCGGCGCGCCGACCCTGCGGACCCAGACCGCGCCGGTGCTGCCGGCCGATCCGCCGGTGCGCCGGAATCGCCGGGCGCGCAGGCGGCCGCTGCGCCTGATCGGTGCGGAATTGCGCGCGCGCTGGACCGTGGCGGCGCGTCTTGTCCTGCTGGTCGGACTGTTCGGTTTTCCCGTCTGGCTCTGGCAGACCGGGCGGACTGAATCCGCCATCGCCCTGATCGGCAGCAGCGCGGGAAATACGGCCGAAACGCTTCGCAGCGCCCTCGCCCTGCGCCTCGACCATATCTTCGTCGCAGGGCGCCATCGCACGTCGCGCAGCGCCCTGTTGGCCGTCGTCGGCCTCATGCGCGGCGACTCGCTCACGGATATCGACATTTCCGCACTGCGCGGGCGGCTCCGCGCCCTGCCCTGGGTCGAGGACGCGGTGGTCGAGCGGCGCTGGCCGAACGCGCTTTTCGTTCGACTGCACGAGCATTCGGCCATCGCCCGGTTCGAAGTCGGCGGCCGGATGAAGCTGATTTCGCAGAGCGGCGCCATCGTCGACATGGCCGCTGACGGCAATCACTGGAACAAGCTGCTGGTCAAGGGCGCCGGCGCGCCGGAACGGACCGCCGCGCTGGTCGCACTCCTGCAAACCCGGCCGGTTCTGGCCAAACGCGTCGTCCAGGCGACCCGCAAGGGCGGGCGCCGGTGGGACCTCAGTTTCGACAACGGCGTTTTCCTGAAACTGCCGGAACGGCGGCCGGATGCCGCCTGGCACCGATTCGCCGACCTGGACCGTGCGCACGACCTGCTCGCCAAGGGCGCGCTGGGCTTCGACATGCGGTCCCGGTTCGAATTCGTGATCCGCACACCGGAGCCGGAAGATCCGTCCGAAGGGTCTTCCGGCGCGACGCGGCGTGCCGCCACCCGCAACGGCGGTCGGGGATAGGAGGCGCGTCGCCCCATGGCCAAGAGAAACGGCTCCACCGCTGCCGCAAGACACCAGTTGATCGCGGCGCTGGATATCGGGACCAGCAAGGTCACCTGCATCATCGCGCAGCTCCTGCCGGCCGATCAGCTGCGGGTGGTCGGCATCGGCAAGCGCGACATGAAAGGAATGGCGCGCGGATCGATCGTGAATATGGACGCCGCCCGCGATTCGATCGCCAACACCGTGCATATCGCCGAGAACATGGCCGGCGGGACGGTCAAGTCCGTCATCGTTTCGGTGAATTGCGGACGGCCGAAGTCGGAAATCATGTCGTTCGAGGCGCCCATCGCGAACGGGGAGGTCGGCCCGGCCGATGTCCGCCGGCTTCTGCAACGCGGGCAGCGCATCGAAAACGAACTGGACCGCGCCCTGATCCATTCGATTCCGGTCGGCTTCCGTCTGGACGGCGCGGGCGGCATCCGGAATCCGCGCGGCCTGTTCGGCGAGACGCTGGGCGCCGAAGTCCACACGGTGACGGCCGAGGCCGGCCCGGTGCGCAGCCTGGCGGCCTGTGTCCGCGGCTGCCATCTGGAGATCGAGCACTTCGTCATGGCGCCATACGCCGCCGGCCTGGCGACGCTGGTCGAAGACGAATGGACGCTGGGCGCAATCGTGATCGACATGGGCGCCGGAGTAACCGGCGCGGCCGTGTTCATGGACGGCGAGATCGTCTTTGCCGATACCGTCCCTGTCGGCGGCAACCAGATCACCAAGGACCTGGCGCATGGCCTGTCAACCCCGATCGATCAGGCCGAAATGCTCAAGGTCCGCTATGGCAGCGCCGTCGGCGAGCCCAGCGACGACCGGGCAATCATCGAAATTCCGGCAATCGGCGCAAACGAAAACGCCCCATCCCAACCGGCGCCCAAATACCTGTTGACCGGAATCATCCGGGCGCGTGTCGAGGAGACGCTGGAACTGGTGCGCAGCCGGCTACAGGACACGCCGTACCTGGCGCGCGCCGGCCATCGCATCGTGCTGAGCGGCGGCGGCTGCCAACTGAAGGGCGTGCCGCAGCTGGCCAGCACGATATTCGACGGCAAAGTCCGGATCGGCCGCGCAATCCCCTTCGACGGACTCGCGGAATTCGCGATGGGACAGGCTTACACGGCATGCACCGGCTTGCTCCGGTTCGCCGCCGAGCGCCGGGCGGATACCGATGGAATCAGCAGCGCACTCGGCGCGCTCGCAGCGGCGCAAACGCGCGACCCCGGTCTGCTCGGCCGGTTCGGCAGCTGGCTTAGAGAACATTTGTAATGCACCGGAACTTTCCTTCCACCCTCAACCGAGGATCCACGATCTGCCCTTCGCCGCCCGCCGCCCCAGCAGCGGCCCGAAGGAAAGGCTCACCAAGGAGGCCACAATGACCCTCAATCTTACCATGCCCAAAACTCCGCCCGAACTGCGGCCGCGAATCGTCGTTTTCGGGGTCGGCGGCGCCGGCTGCAATGCGGTCAACAACATGCTCACCTCGGATATCGAGGGCGTCGTGTGCGTTGTGGCGAATACCGACGCACAGTCCCTCGCCCAGTCCGAATGTGAGCGTCAGATCCAGCTGGGCCTGAGCATTACTCAGGGCCTTGGCGCCGGTTCGCGGCCGGAAGTCGGCCGGGCATCCGCCGAAGAGGAAATCGATCAGATTGTCGAACACCTGAACGGCAGCCACATGGTGTTCATTACTGCCGGCATGGGCGGCGGCACCGGCACGGGCGCCGCACCGGTGATCGCACGGACGGCCCGGGAACACGGCATCCTTACGGTCGGCGTGGTCACCAAGCCGTTCCATTTCGAAGGCGCGCAACGTATGCGCCTCGCCGAAAGCGGGCTTCAGGAACTGCAGGATGTCGTCGATACGCTGATCGTCATCCCGAACCAGAACCTGTTCCGCGTCGCCAATGAGCAGACGACGTTCGCCGACGCCTTTCGGATGGCCGACGATGTCCTGCATTCGGGCGTGCGCGGGATTACCGACCTGATGGTAATGCCCGGCCTGATCAATCTGGATTTTGCCGATATCCGCTCGGTGATGTCGGAGATGGGCAAGGCGATGATGGGTGCCGGCGAAGCCCAGGGCGACAACAGGTCGATCGAGGCGGCAGAATCGGCGATCTCCAATCCGCTGCTGGACGATGTCTCGATGAAGGGCGCGCGCGGCCTGTTGATCAACATATCCGGAGGCCCCGACCTGACCCTGTACGAGGTCGACGAGGCGGCCAACCGGGTACGCGACGAAGTGGACCCGGCCGCCAGCATCATCTTCGGCTCGACCTTCGATCCGACTATTGAGGGCAAAATCAGGGTGTCAGTCTTTGCGACCGGAATCGACAGCCCGACGGCGGTGTCCCAACGCCCGACCGAACTCAGGGTCCTGAGACCGGCAACGCACGAAGGCGAACCCGAAGGGGCAGAGGCTCCGGTCTCCGGAGAAACGGCGGCAGCCGCCGTCTCGACGTTCGAAGCGGTCGATGCAGCACCCGCCCGGGATACGCCGTCCGAGGCCGAAGTCCCGGATGCGGCAACCGACGCAGATACCGGCGCGGCCGAACCGCAGTCGGAGATGTTCACCGATGCCGGCGCTGCCGGGCATGTCGAAGCGGTGGAAACCGGCGGCACCGGCAGGATCGAACCGGTCGAATCAGCGCCGGTCGAATCAGCGCCGGTCGAAGCTGCGCAGGCTGTGGCGGCGGTGCAGGCAGAAACGGCGTCGACCGGCGCCGCGCCGGTCGAAACCGCTCCTGTCGAGAGGCAGACAGACCTTGCCCAGAGGGTGGAGGAAATGCTGACCCCTGCCCGGCCGGCGACGGCCGAGGAAACGCCGGACACGCGGCCGGACCTGCGCTCGGTACTGCGGCCGGAAGGCCGGCCGGCCAACGAGCCGGCAACGTCCGAAGCCGAGACCGGAACCGGTCGGCGGGAGTCCGTGTTCTCGTTCCTGCGCAACCGGCGCAAGGATTTGGCCAGGGCTGCCGGCCGGGCGTCCAAATCCGGTCGCGGGAATGACGACACGGACCCTTCGCCCGGTAATCCGCCAGGAGACGCGCAATCCGAGTCGACGGTCCGTCTGATCACCGACTCCGATCGTTCCCGCCGCGAAGCGGCCGACCGGACTGCGCGGGCTCAAACGCCGGAACCCGGAAGCGACCGGAAGGAGGCGCCGTCCGCCGAGGACGATCTCCTTGAAATTCCGGCATTCCTGCGTCGGCAGGCAAACTGAGTCCGGCGCTGACAGTATCGTGTAACATGGCGTAACAAAGCGTGATTTGAGTGCCTTGGCGCCATTTTGGTAGAAAGCGGGCCGGCGATCCCATGGGTCGCCGGCTCTTTGTCGGGATGACACCGATGTCTGGGGGAGCGCCGGCGGAAAGGCCGGCGAAGACGGTCGGTCCTACCGTTCGGAGTTGTTCGAGGTAATCGAGGTATTGCCGCATGGATGCGACAGGCACGCCGGCGGGGTTCCGCGCGAATGGTTACGCACAGCGGCCGGCTGATCGCAGCAACGTCCTCCAGACGACGCTGAAAGACGAGATTTCCTGCACCGGACACGGCCTCCACTCCGGTGCGAAGGTCAGCATGGCCCTGCTCCCCGCGGAGACCGATACCGGTATCGTTTTCCGCCGAACCGATCTGGCCGGCCGGGGCGCGGAAATCGCCGCCCGGTGGGACAATGTCGTGGACACGAGAATGTGCACGACCATCGGCAACGCCGAGGGCGTTGTCGTGGGTACGGTCGAGCATCTGGTAGCGACGCTGGCGGGCCAGCAGGTCGATAACGTCGTTGTCGAAGTGAACGGCCCCGAAGTGCCGGTCATGGACGGCAGCGCGGAGCCCTTCGCATTCCTGGTCGAGTGTGCCGGCATCCGCGAGCAGGACGCGCCGCGGCGCGTCGTCGAAATCCTGAAACCGGTGTCGGTCGGCAACGACGAGAAATCCGCCGTCCTCATGCCGGGCGCCGGGAGCACCTACAGTTTCGAGATCGAATTCGCTTCCGTTGCGATCGGCCGGCAGGTGCGCACTTTCGACCTGTCGAACGGCGCCTTTCGCCGCGAACTGGCTTCGGCGCGCACCTTCGGGTTCCGGGAGGAGATCGAAGCGATGCACGCCTCGGGCCTGGCGCGCGGCGGTTCGCTGGCCAACGCGGTCGTCGTCGACGGCAGCAGGATCCTGAATCCGGAAGGTCTGCGTTTCCGCGACGAGTTCGTCCGCCACAAGCTGCTCGATTCGCTGGGCGACATGCGGCTGGCCGGCCACCCGCTGCTCGGCCATTTTCATGGCTATCGGTCCGGTCATGCCCTGAACGTCGAGCTGCTGCGTCGCCTGTTTGCCGACGACAGTGCCTGGCGCCTGGTCGAGACGGCCGGCCAGCTCGCCGCCGGAGAAAGCGCCGAAGCCCGGATGCGCGCGGCCCGGGCGATCGCCTGACCGGGCAACGGCGGGCGGGCTCGTGCCGCGGCCGGTCTGCCTCAATCTTCCAATCTGCTGACCGGAAGGCCGGGCGAAAGACCCGTGGCGCCTGCCGCAACGGGTATGCTATGAAATTGTCGCGAAGATTCGGTGGTCGATTGCATCTCGAATCCGGCAATGCCCCCATCGTGAGAACCGCTCGCATGAAATTCAGTACGTTCCGAGCCATGATTCGGCCCTGTCTGCGGTCTGCGGCGGTTGTTCCGGTCTGTGCGGCGCTCGTCATTGGCGGTTGCAGTTCGCTGAACATTTTCGGAAACGAGGCGGACGAAACCTATATCGAAGGTTCGGTCGAGCAGCTCTACAACCGGGGCATGGACCTGTTGGAGAAAAGGGAATACGCCGAGGCGTCCAAATACTTCAACGAGGTCGATCGGCAGCATCCCTATTCCGTCTGGGCGCCGCGGTCGCAGCTGATGGTGGCCTACGCCAACTATCTGGCGAAGGATTTCGAAACCGCCCGGCTGACGCTCGACCGGTTTCTCCGGCTCAATCCGGCGCATCGCGACGTCCCGTACGCCCACTATCTGAAAGCGCTGTGCTTCTTCCAGGATGTGCGCGACACGAAACGCGATCCCGGTCCGACAAGGGCGGCCTACGAGGAATTCACCCTGGTCGCCGAGCGCTTTCCGTCCTCGAAATACGCCGGCGATGCGCGGCGCACGGCCGCCGTGCTGCGCGATCATTTCGTCGGGCACGAAATGGAGGTCGGCCGCTTCTACCAGGGCAAGAACCAGCACCTGGCGGCGATCAACCGGTTCAAGACGGTGGTGCAGCAATATCAGGGATCCCGCTATATTCCGGAGGCGCTGCATCGAATGACCGAGAGCTATATCGCCCTGGGCCTACGCAACGAGGCGCGGCGGACCACGGCGGTCCTGGACCGTCATTTTCCGAACAGCGCATGGCGCGGCCATAGCCAGGCATTGTTGAAGGGCGAGCGCGCATCGCCGGTCAGGGCGACGACCCCGACCGCCGCGCCGAGCGGCGGCACGGAGAAGAAAGAAGTCGCGAAAGCGCCGCCGAAAACGGCAGAAAAGAGCAGCGGGAAATCCTGGTTCGGTCGCCTTTTCGACCGGATATTCTGATGCGGCCGGGCGATAGCGCGGCAGCCAGTTGATCGCCTGCCAGCGGGAATGCTCACCGGCCTTTCGATCCGCAACCTCGTATTGATCGAAGCGCTCGATCTGTCGTTCGGGCCCGGGCTGACAGCGTTGACCGGCGAAACCGGCGCCGGCAAATCGATCCTGCTGGAGTCCCTCGGCCTGGCGCTGGGCGGACGGAGCGACGCGCGCTTTGTCCGGCGCGGCGCGGACCGGGCCAGCGTTTCCGCGAGCTTCGAGATCGATCCCCGGCACCCGGCCGGCGCGTTGCTCGCGGAACAGGGTCTGGACGGGCACGACGGCGAATTGATCCTGCGCCGTATCCTGGGCGCCGATGGCCGCAGCAGGGCCTTCGTCAACGACCAGCCCGTCAGCGTCAGCCTGCTCCGGTCGATCGGGGCGGCGCTGGCCGAGGTCCACGGCCAGTTCGACCAGGCCGGTCTGCTCGATGCCGCGAACCACCGGCAGATGCTCGACAATTTCGGCGGCCATCGCCGCGATCTCGCGGCGGTCGCAGACGCCTGGGCACGCCTGACCGCGGCCCGCGACGCGCTGGACCGTGCCGAGCGAGACGCCGAGGACGCGCGCCGGGACGAAGACTATCTGCGCCACGTCCACGGCGAGCTCAGCGAACTTGCCCCGGCGGCCGACGAGGAGGAAACGCTCGCTTCGGAACGCGCACGGCTCGCCAACAGCGGCAAGCTGATCGAAGCCGCCCATGAGGCCATCGCAGCGATCGGCCCGGACAGCCGCACCGACGAGGCGCTGGCCGCCGCCGCGCGGGCGCTGGAAAGAGCGGCGGCGCTGGCGCCCGACCTGCTCCAGCCGGCGGTCGCCGCGCTCGACCGCGCCACCATCGAACTGAGCGAGGTTTACAGCGCGACTGTCGAGCTTGCAGCGCGGGCCGGCGCAGAGCCGGAGCGGCTGGAGACGATAGACGACCGGATCGCCGCCCTGCGCGATGCAGCGCGGAAGCATCGCTGCGAGGTCGGCCAGCTGCCCTTTCTGCTCGACTGCATCGCGCAGCGGCTGGCGTCGATCGACGACAGTTCCGGGGCGCTCGCCGAGGTGCGCAGGCAGGCCGGCGAAGCCGATCTGGCGTATCGCAGCGCCGCCAGGACGCTGGGCAAGGCCCGCCGCGCCGCCGCCGAGGCGCTCGATGCGGCGGTCACCCGCGAACTGCCGCCCCTGAAACTCGACCGTGCCCGCTTCGTCACGCGGGTCTCGCCGCTCGACGACCGCAAGGCGTCCGCCAATGGCCTCGACCGGATCGCCTTCGAGGTTGCGACGACGCCGGGCGCGGAACCGGGACCGATCGGCCGCATCGCCTCCGGCGGCGAACTGGCACGCATCATGCTGGCGCTGAAGGTCGTCCTGGCGCAGGACGACGGCCCCGGCACCGTGATTTTCGACGAGGTCGATTCCGGCGTCGGCGGCGCAACCGCTGCGGCGGTCGGCGAGCGGCTGGTCCGCCTCGGCGCCCAGGCGCAGGTTCTGGTCGTCACCCATTCGCCCCAGGTCGCCGCCAGGGCGCAACAGCACTGGCGCGTCACCCGGACCGACCGGGACGACAGCGCCATCGCGTCGGTCTCCCTGCTTGATGCACGCGAACGGCAGGAGGAGATCGCCCGGATGCTCTCCGGCGCCGCCGTCACCGACGAGGCGCGCGCCGCCGCCACGGCATTGATGGCGACGGGATCGTGACCGCCGGAATTCCCATAGAGGCGCTGACCAAAGCCGAGGCAAAGGCGGAACTTGCACGGCTCGCTGCGGAACTGAAGCGGCACGACGCGGCCTATCATCGCGATGATGCGCCGCTGATCGGCGATGCCGAATACGACGCGATGCGCCGGCGCAACCGGGCGATCGAAGCGCGCTTCCCGGCGCTGCGGCGCGCGGACAGCCCCGAAAGCCGGGTCGGCGCGAAGCCGCGGGAGGGTTTTGCCCAGGTCGAACACCGGGCGCCGATGCTCTCCCTGTCCAACGCCTTTTCGCGCGAGGATGTCGAGGATTTCATCGACCGGGTCAGGCGGTTTCTTTCCCTCGACGGGGTCGAGCCGGTCGAGGTTGTCGCCGAACCGAAAATAGACGGCCTGTCGGCCGCGGTGCACTATCGCGACGGCGCGTTCGTCCTGGGCGCGACCCGGGGCGACGGCGCCGTCGGCGAGGACGTGACGGCCAACCTGCGCACCGTGGCCGACCTGCCCGATTCTCTGGACGGCGCG
>LXNJ01002457.1_pt1 | contig 10164 bp, 10 predicted proteins | sample 809081 | NCBI WGS metagenome assembly LXNJ01 (sample SAMN04870510, study PRJNA318959) | sponge metagenome | biome: sponge; feature: marine sponge reef; material: water | host: Petrosia ficiformis | place: Greece: Milos, Mediterranean Sea | collected 2013-05-29 | depth 5-7 m
CAACGACGGGATCTTCCGGCGGCTGTGCGAAGCGTTGGAAATCCCGGAAGCAGCCAGCGACCCTCGGTTCTTGGACAATCCGTTGCGGGTCAAGAACTACTCAGCCCTCCGGGAGCTACTTGTGGCCCGAACGCGGAAGTTCACCACCGAGGAACTCGACAAACTGCTGAAGACCCACCGCGTACCGTGCTCCCCCATACAGAGCATCGACCAAGTAGTCGACGACCCGCAGGTCAAGGCCAACCAGATCTTCGACCCAGTCCCTCACCCACGCGTGCCGGACTACCGGGACTTGAAGATGCCCGTGCGCTTCGATGGAGAGCGTCCCAACCTACGCCATCTTCCTCCCACAGTCGGTCAGCACACCGAAGAGATTCTGGCCGAACTCGGCTTCGGCGGTGATGCGATCCAAAGCTATTCCGATTCGATCGCTGTCTCGGAGTGATTCCGGGCGCGAACCTACACCATGTGTTGCTGAAGTGCGAAATGGACCGGGCACGCCCCAAACCAAAGGCAACGCGGAAACCGGCGAAAAGAGTCCACGCCCCGCGGCCGGTCGCTCGGGCGCGACCGAAAGGACCCCGCCGGTTACATTGCCTTCTGCGGAACCCAATGCCGGCTCACTGGTCTCAGGGCCGCTCGATCTGGCCGAACATGTTGCCGCCGTGGTTCTTGCCCCACCACATCCCGGCGTAAGCGTCGCGATAGAAGGCGACTCTGGCCGTGTAGGTGCCCACTCCCGGAATTCCTAGGTCGGTCACGCTCACCATCGGTGTATCGCCTGCCCACGACAGCTTGACCGGAACCGGCACAGTCACGTCGGTGTCGCCGAATTTGATGCGCGCATGAAACGTCCAGATATCACCGACCTGCTTGACGGCCTTCTCGATTTCGTATCGCTCCGCTCGCAGCTTTACCTCAGGACTTTCGCCGTCGGCCGCTTCGGACTCGGCTTCCCTGTCGAACACTGTAAAGTTCCCGGCCAGCACGGCCCCGCGCATCGATTCCTCGAATGCCTGTTCAAGAGCTGCCTGTTCGTCTGGCGTCGGTACACCCGTTGAGCAGGCGAGCAAAGCCAGCAATGGAAGAGAAACTAGGATCCTGCGCCCCATAGCCTCACTCTAATAGATTCGCTTCGGCCGCTGGGATCAAGCCGTGATCCATTCCGGTGCCCGGGTTCGCCCGCTCTCGGCCCGGCTGCCTTCCTAGAACACCAGCCAGGAAGCCCGATCGCCTGTCAGTGCAATTTTACCCTGCCGGTGACTGCCCTTCATCTGGATCAGGTCTCGTCCGGACTTCCGTCGCTGTCGGGAAGTCCTCGGGTACGGGTTGCGTGACCTCTCCGGTGACCGCCCACTCCGCTCCTCGTTGGAATGTTGTGACGAATCCCTTGCAACGTTGCGAGACAAGCGCGTGGCCGAGGGTCGTGTGAAAGATCCGGCCCTGCTGGTATTGGATCGTCATCAGGATTGGCTCGTGCTCGCCCGTCCCTTCCGATTCGATGGTCGAGAACGCCGTGGCAAGCACATGGAGATTCTTGGCCGGTCCTCTGAGACCGTCGTAAAGCTCGTCGTTTGCGTGCATCCACGTCTCCGGCAATCCCCGCGTGATGGGGTGGTTCGTGTCGCGAATTTCGATGGCAAACTCGTGTCGGATTCCGTGGCTGCCGCCGATTCCCGGCGTGTTGTCGTGGACGAACTCGCCGTCTCGGAGCCGCACGTACGGGCCGTGCCGCTCGGTCCGGTCGCCCCAGCCACCAATGCCGATCATTTCGTTGTAGGCCGTCCACTCTGGAAACGCATTGTTCGCGGCATGAACAGAGACGAACGCGCCGCCCCCACCTACGAAGGCATCGAAGTCCGCCATCGCACCCTCTCCCCAAGGCTCGCCGTTGTAGTTGGACACGACGAGATCGTAGTCGGAGAAGGGAGGCCGGTACGATTCGAGCGATTCGCCGGCCGGGGGTGTGGTCGCGACACCGACAGTGAACAGGCCCGTCTCCTCGAGGTAGCCCTTGAGGTACCCAGAGGTGATCGGCCAGATCCTGTGATTGCTCTGGCCATCCACAATCAGGGCAGAGTACTTCGGTTCGGGAGCCGAAGCAGTCTCTGGACCGGTGGCGCACGCCACCAGCAACCCGACTGCGAAAAGGGCGAAGCAAGTGCGCGTAGTCTTCATGGTGGTTCCAAAACTAGCACGGCGACACTCTTGGTTCAATCACCCGAAGATGCCCGCAGGTGCAGAGCCGGCGGGACTGAAGGCAAGCATTACGGTCTTCCCAGGAAGTCGGCCGCAGCCACCGGAACCATCTGGTCCGTCACCCGTTTTTGCGCGGCACCGGGTCTGTTGGTGAGTCCTCACCAAACCGCGGCTTCCGTGTCTTGAGCTGTCGAGTCTGGTCCAGCGACTCCGAGATTTGGACTCATCTCAGGAGGGTCGGCAACCGATCCCTCAAGCTCGCGGTGGATCGGTTTCGCCGAATCCCCATTCCATGCGCACTACATCCAGCCTCATTGGGATCTCGCCCGGGTTCACAAGAGGATTATCGAATCCCCAGAATCGGGTTCCGCTGTCCGTGGCGACCGGCGTGCCGAACAGTGGGTCGTTCGGGATATACAACGACCCGAACCGGAAAATCTCTTCGGTACCGCGAAAGATTGGCGCGAAATGGATGCCGTCTTCCGACCAGTGGATCCACTCGTCATGGTGCGGGATCATGAGCATGCCGTGCTTGTAGCGCCAGCAAAAATGGCCGTGGCCGTTCAGGATCGGGTTGCCCTCGTACCTCCTGTAGGGACCGGTGATCGACTCCGCAATCGCAACGCCATTCTTGGTGGGTATCCCCACACCCTGCAATCCCTTGTAGTACATGAGCCACTTTCCGTCCAATCGAACGTGCCGGGGGTTGGTAATGATCCAGCTATCGAAGCTCTTCCCGCCGTCGCTGCTGGCACGCAGGATCAGGTCGTCCGACGCGTACTCCCACGGCCCGGCCGGGTCTTCCGCGACCACGCAACCGATGCCAGCCCGTGCCTGCCCGTACTTTGCGACGTTTGACGTGCACCCCTCGTAGAACATGTAGAACTTGCCGAGGTGATGGAAGACATTCACTTGGAGCCGGTCCCGGTCGTCGAACATTCCGGGCCGACCCAATGGCACGTAGTCGATCGCCGTCCAATGGTAGGTGTCCTCGGAGGTCATGTAGAGGGCCGTCGAATGGTCCTTGACGAGAGGGCCGTAGATGCTCCAGTCCTGCGATGGATCGTTGGTCAGCCCGGGACTCCTGCCGTTCGAGAAATCGATGACCCAGCAATGATACTTGCCCTTGTGAAATATGACCCGGCTTGTATCGCCCTGCCAGCGTTCGGGATTGAATCCAATCTCGGCGGCATTCACGAGGTTCAGCGGTGAGGTCTTCTTCCAGAAGTTCTTGAGTTCCGAGGGAACCGAGTACGTCCCGTCAGCCGCCCGCGAGTAGATGCCGTCGCTAGGCTCGACCACTTCGGCAGCGGCGACGCGCTCAACCCCCGCTGCGAAGGGCGGGATCAATCGGGCCGCCAGGCTGGAGCCCAGCACCCCGCCCAGAATCTCGCGACGACGAATCCGATGTGCCACAGTGTCCTCCATCCCTCAGATCGCTCTCGTATCATACGAGGGCTGGCATTATTGTCCCAAGGAAGACGACCTCAATCAGGAAAGCTGACTTGAAATGGTCCGGTCGTCGGGCAAGATCGCCAGTCTTGGCCACCGTTGGAGACCCCTTCCTGCACTGCGGCGGATGCTCGACGACAAGACGCCCTCTGCGACGACCTTGACCAAGCCATCGAGCAAGAAATGGGAGCGCCTATCGGGGAGAGGCAATTGCCAGGCGGCCGGGCGTCGAGGTCCTGCGTATTGGGTGGCCTTCCGGAGGACTCGCGCTTGACGAATCGCGCTGGCATGAGCGCGGTAGGTTCAACGTGACTTCGAAGATACCCAGTCCATCAACGGGCTCCGAGACGCGGCCTGGATCGATGGCTACATGGCAGCGCTACTGGCTCTTTCAGCTTCCAGGTCTCGGCGTGGTGTCCGTCCTCGTGATCCTGGGAGCCTACTGGTTTGACTTGCCGCGCTGGACGATGCCGTTCGCGCTGGGCTTATGGATCGCGAAGGACTTGCTTCTCTATCCGTTCCTGAAATCTGCGTACGAGGGCCCCACGCCGACCGGACCGGAATCGATGGTCGGTTCGCTCGGCACGGCCACGGAAGAATTGTGCCCGAGCGGTCTTGTCAGGATCGGCCCGGAACTCTGGCGCGCGGAAAGCTCCACACCGGTTCGAGCAGGCCATGCCGTGCGGGTAACTGGATGCGACGGAATGACGATGCGGGTCGAACCCGCCGGCGGAGAGCCCGAAATCGACCTATAGGGTCTGAACGGGGGGCAGGACCACCCGCGGGAATCCAGAGGGATTCAGGGGGACAGCTGGGATCGGATCTGGTCTTCTAGGTCCGCAGCCCCACGTTCGCGAGCATGCTGCAACGCCAGTCGGCCGTACCGCTTTGACCGTGCAATGTCTCCCATCTCACGATGAACCAAGCCCAGAACAGACGCATGCAAGGCCGTGCCTTCGGTCACCGTCGCAACGGCTTTCTCCAGATGCGGCAGCGCCTCCTGGTACCGTCCCCGATCAGTTAGCCGCCGCCCAAGATGGAAGTTCGCCATCGGGTGCGAAGGATTCTGCCGCAAAGCGTCTTGGTAGTGCTTGGCCGCTTCGGACTCCCGGCCCAGAGCCTCAAGTGCACCCCCAGATTGCTGTGGGAATCCGCGTGAAGCGGATTGATTTCTATCGACTTCCTGAAGGCTTCCACCGCAGCCTCGTAGTCCCCCGCATAGTGCCTCGAGACTCCGTGGTTATAGTGCGCTTCCGCAATCGCCGGATCCATCGACACCGACCGCTCGTAGTGGAACCCAGAGCGGTCGTAGTCCCCCAGCTGGCCGTGAATTGCAACGAGGTTTCCATGCGCCTGCACGTATTGGGGATCAATTTCGAGGATTTCCTCATAGACGGCTCGCGCTCGATCCAGCTCGCCGCTTCCTTGCAGGGCGTGTCCCTCGTTGAACATCTCCTGAACGCTGTCTTCCCGAATCGAATCCACGGCGTCGAGGAGCGGGTCGGCGTAGTGGCGACGAGGCGTGGGGTCCGCTCTCTCGTAGAGAGCGAGCTGCCGGGACGCCCCGGCATCGCGCCCCAGCGAGCGAAATGCTCCCGCAAGCGCGTAGAGCGCTTCTCGGTAGTCCGGTTCGATTGCCAAGCGTTATAATCCCCAAATCATTACCCTCGGCGGAGACCACACGGTGCCCGGCAACATCGGGTGCCACAACTAACTAGCTGCCAAGACCGGTGGCTCTCGCTTTATCTTCCGAACACGATCCGTTCCCGGCGGAACAGGTGGCTCGTGAGCCACAGACACAACCCTGCACAGGCGACTGCCACCAATGCGGTGACAGCATAGTCGGGCAACGCCACCCCCTCGCCTTCAATCGCGTCTTGAATCAATACTTGCTGTCCGAGCACTGGAACCAGCAGCCTCCAGCCGGCATCTTCAATCGGCGAGCCCATAGTCAACGCCAGCGGCAACATCGGCAGCAGCATTAGGAACGACACATAAGACTGAGCTTCCTTGTAGGACCTAGCCAGCGTAGCCACCCCCATTTGCAACGCCGTCACCGGCAATGCCAGCGGTAGGACTGACGCCAGCACAACCGCCATCACGCCGCCATCGATCTCGAAGCGCAAGCCCAGGCGCTCCAAGGGGCTCAATTCCAAGCCCATCAACATCATTGCCACCGCAAGCGCGGCGCTAGCCAACGAAAAAGCGGTCGCAGCTAGCCATTTGCCACCGATGATTGACAGGCGCGGCACTGGAATGACCAGAAGTGGCTCGAGCGAGCCGCGCTCCCTCTCTCCAGCGGTCGAATCGATCGCGACCTGCAAGCCTCCAACGAAAATGCCCATGACCAAGATCAATGGCATAAAGCCAATCACCCTCGCGGCACGCTGCTGCTGGGTCTCCAACTCGAGAGTTTCGATCCGCATGGGGCGCACTACATCTGGGCTAATCCCCCGGATGACCAGTCGCTGGGCGGCGATTCCCTGTCCGTACCCGTGAATCAGATCACGCAAACGGCGGACTGCACGCCCTACGCTGCCGTCCATGCTCTCTACTATGATCTCGATCTCGACCGTCTTGGAACGGGCGAAGCTCTCAGCGAAGTCCTCCGGGATGACGACCACGAAGTCCACATTGCCTTCGCGGACCTCCTCACGAGGCTCGTCCGGTCCTTCCTCGATATCTACTCCCGCTTGCTGATCCAGCCAGTCGATCAGACCCCTGGCATGTTCCCCGCCCACGACCGGTACCGTAATCTGTCGCGCCCGCTCGATCTGGTCGGACACTTGATCCATTGCCAGAAATATCACGACGGGAAAAATGGCAAGCGGCGCCAACACGGAAAGCAAGGAACGCCGGTCGCGAACACCGTCCACAAGTTCTTTCCGCAGCACCACTGCGAGTGCCGCCAACAAGTGCTTCACGAGGGCGCTCCGTTGTGCCCCGTCAAGGCGACAAAAACATCCTCAAGGTCGTCTAGGCCAGTCGCCCGCCTCAATTCTGAGGGCGTGCCGCTGGCAACTACCGTGCCCGCTGCAACGATGACAATCCGGTCGCTTACGACCGCCACCTCCTGCATGATGTGACTTGAGAACACCACGCACTTGCCCCGTTCCCGCAGTTGCCCGATCAAACTGCGGACGGCACGCGTGCTCATCACGTCGAGTCCGGTAGTCGGCTCGTCGAGCAGAATGTTGGCCGGGTCATGTACCAGTGCGCGCGCAAGCGCCACCTTGGTGGTCTCGCCGTGCGATAAGCCCGCAGCGCGCCTGTCGGCGAAGTCTCCCATGTCGAGCAGTTCGACCAAGGCGTCGCAACGGGCCTCCGTCTCGTCGCGCCCCAAGCCCTGCAGTTGGGCGAAGTAGCGCACGTGCTCGCGAGGTGTCAGGCGCGGGTAGAGCCCCTTGGCTTCAGACAGCACGCCTAACCGAGTCCGAGCGTCCAAAGGTTCCGCGATCGCATCCACGCCATCAACGACCACTTCTCCGGCCGCCGGCTGGATCAACCCGTAGATGCAGCGCAAAGTGGTGGTCTTGCCTGCCCCGTTCGGTCCAAGCAAGGCTGTGACCTCGCCATTTCGGGCCTCGAACGAGACACTGTCCACCGCGACCACGTCCCCGAAGCGCTTGCGGAGATCGCGCACTTCGATCATTTCTCTTGCTCCATCGAGGGTCCGCCGTGCGTAACGAAAAAGCCCGGTCGTTTAAGCTCTTCCACGCAAGCAATATCCAGATTCTCCGCAGACCCGGCTTGCACAAATTCCGCCACGAGTTCCGGCACGCAACCCCGAGCCGATGCGCCGTGGCCTGTCCCCAGTGCCACGACGTGGCGCACATTAGAGAAGCCCGCAGCCAACTCGTCACCCCAGCGCGGCGGAGTGACGGGATCTAGCGCTCCTGACAAGACCAAGGCTGGCACATCCGATACCACTCGTTCGTGATAGTTGGCCGCTACCTCGCCACGAGGCCACGCTGCGCAGATCTTGTCCCATGCTCCGAGCGTCTCGTCGTTGCTGAACACGCCGGACGGTGAGGAATTTCGGGCCGCTTCGTCAACCCATGGAAGATCCTCGGCGCAAATCACCGAGAAGAACATCCCCAAATTGACCTTGGACTCGCTGGGAGCGCTTTCAATTCCGACGGCCAGGGCGGACAATCCGGCGAAATCCCCGCTGTGCATCTGGTCGACCAGGAGTGGCACGATTGCGGCCACATCTGCGCTGTAAAGGGCCGCGCGCAACGCCCCCGTCACGACTTCGCGACGCAACTCGATGTCCGCCTCCTCGCCCGTGCGAGGGTGCTGCAGTGTGATTTGAAGCGGCCCGTTGTCCAGCCTGGCCAACACCTCGCCGAGCTGGCGACGAAGATCCGGAAAGCGCTCCCGGCAAGTGGTCCGCCGCTCGCAATCGTCGAACAGCAGGTCGAGCGCCCGCTGCGCGTCCTGAGGAAACTCTTCCGGCAGGGTCATTGCCATTGGTACGGCACCGTCAAAGACGACACTGCGCACGTGCTCGCCATGGCGTCGGAGGTAAACCAAGGCGGCGCGAGTGCCGTAAGAGCCGCCCCAGAGGTTTATCCGTTCATAACCAAGAGAGGCCCGGACCTCGTCGAGATCGTCCATGGCAATGGCAGTGGTGTACATACGCAGGTCGGCATCGTACCCATCCAAACAATTCAGCAGCGCGCTAATGCTGTGCTCAGCGCTGAACAGCCTGCCCAAATCGTCGGTTTCTGTGTCGCAGGGCAGGCCGTTCGACTCCCCTGTTCCGCGCTGGTCTACGAAGACAATGTCGCGCTCTCGGCGCACATCGCCGAACGCCATGGCAACCGCGGCGCTGACCTGAGCGGCACCCTGCCCTGGCCCGCCGGCCAGCACGAAGAGAGGATCAGGCTGCCGATCCCGGCTGAGAGCCGGATACACCACGACGCGCAGCTCAATCTGGCGCCCGGCTCCCGTGGTCCGATCTTCGTAGACGGGTATCCAGCCGCAACGCGCATCGCGCGGTCCCTCACCGGGCTCGCAGTCTACGAGCGGGTCTGGAGCGGCGGTTCGATCTGCCTCGAGGGCGCAAGCGGACGCCAAGGCGAGTGCCACACCCACCAGCCCAAGTCGCCCGAGCGTGAGCGAGCGTGCAAAGTAGTACCGGCCAGAGGGAGATGGCTCGGATACACGAAACCAGTGCATGGGGAGCAGAACTTATCAGTATATGGGCCAGCCGCTCGCACCTCGGAGGCTGGGACGGACCGCCGCTATGGATCGCAAGCGCGCCAATCCGTCACTGCGCTACTAGAACAGGCTCGATATGTACCAAGTTCGAAGGCAAGTACTCCCTTGACTCCATGTAGTCGTCGAACCAGTGCGCTTCCGGGTTGCGGCGGAAAATCAGGATCTTGCCCGTGTTGCGCGGGTCCGCTGCGCGGTGGTACTTGAACAGCACGTTCTCGTCAGTTAGCCCAAGAATCTCGATCTTGCCCGTCGAGTGCGACATAGCCAGGCGCGCCCGCTTGGCCAGCCCGGACATCCGCTCGAGCGACTTCGCGAAGATGCGGTAAGCGTTCTCGACAGACACCGAATAGCTCTCGTTGCCTTCCGTCGGGCGGCACTGGAAGACGTAGTAGGGCGGCACCCCCAGATAGGAGAGCTCGTTCATCAGCTGGCTCAGCACGCCCGGATCGTCGTTGATCCCGCGGATCATGGGGGTTTGATTGATCGTCACCACGGAGTGAGCCTGCAGGCACTGCAAGCCTTCTCTGGCCACAGCCGTCAACTCGGCCGGATGGTTGAAATGGCACATGACGTAGATCCGGCCCTGTTCCGGTGTGGAGTAGCGCTCGAACATTGCGTGCAACTTCGGGTCTTCCAAGATCCGATACGGGTTGAAGGCCGGCATCTTGCTACCCAGCCGAATGATCTTCACGTGGGGGATCTCGCGCAGCTGCGCGATGATCGGCTCGAGCTTCGAGGTGGACATGATCAGCGGGTCCCCGCCGGTCAACAGCACGTTACTGATCTCCGGATGCTCCCGGATGTACGCGATGCCAGCCGAAACATCCCGCACGACTTCATCGTTGTTATCCATAAAGAGGCGCTTGCGGAAGCAGAAGCGACAGTAGGCGCCACAAACGTCGTTGCAAAGCAGCAGGGCCGTGTCGGCGTACTTGTGCTCCAGCCCCGGGACCTTCGTGTAGAGTTCCTCGAACGAGGCGTCCAACCTGCCCCACTCGTTCAATTCGTTGCCGTCCGGAATGACCAAGCGCCGAATTGGATCGTCAGGATCGTTCCAATCGATGAGGCTCTGGTAGTACTCGTTTGTTCGGAACACGTATCGTTCGCTCACCTTTGCCGCCGCCTCTCGATCTTCGGTGCTGAGGTTCGAGATCTTATCTACGGATGTGATGTATTTCGGTTTCGGCATGGGCAAGTCCTTTGCAGGCAACCCAGGCTGCCTGGCACTACTAGCGGGTATCTATTGGAACAAAACGCTTTCGCTAACGCAAGCTACTTGCGCCGCTC
>LXNJ01002458.1_pt1 | contig 10161 bp, 6 predicted proteins | sample 809081 | NCBI WGS metagenome assembly LXNJ01 (sample SAMN04870510, study PRJNA318959) | sponge metagenome | biome: sponge; feature: marine sponge reef; material: water | host: Petrosia ficiformis | place: Greece: Milos, Mediterranean Sea | collected 2013-05-29 | depth 5-7 m
CTTCGTTTTCGTTTTGCCATCGGATACTCCTTATAATTAGATTGTTATTATACCACAATCTTGGTTTAGACAGTGGCCCTAATTTCCGATGGCAGTACAATTGGTAGGTTCTTAGCATACCAATATGCTATTAACTTAAACTACAGCCCGCTCCTCAATGCGTCCGAGGGAGAATTCATCGTTCATGGTCCTGGAGCGAAAAAGGGAATAAGGAAATGCTTTAGGGACCTACGTGGTTTGACAGAGGCTGATATTATAAGGTTCGTGACTGATCGCCAGGAACTTGAGTTTGAACGACGAGGTATCTCGTTTAAATCCTTATGGGGCAGAAGACTTCAAATGATAGATTGCCAGAATCTATTCTGCGAAGTGAACAAATATGCGCGTGTTAAGTTTCCAGAATACAATAGACCAGATGGAAGACACAGAATCAAGCAACGATATAGAATCAACTCTGACCGCTTGGATTATTGGTATCCGCCCAAGTGGGGCATCAATGAAAAAATCCATCGCGAAATAAAAGACAATAGATAACCGATGGGTAACCAGCATCTTTCTTACCACTGGTTCGCTGGCGCCATCTTCCAACCCGTTACGTCTGCCTTGATGTCTCCACCTATACTGTAAAGGCATATTCCAACATCTTCTGGTTTATGCAGTTGTCTGTGTACGACTGCCTGTCGTTCATTGATAAAGACTTCCACGAGCGGCCTGTCAAGGAATATCCGTAAATTCAAATCCTCTCCTGCTTTCAACGCAAATGGCGCGTCGCAATATGGGTGTGAACTACCATAGGGCTTTTCCTCTTCTTTACCATCACCTATTGAAACCATCTTCTTCTCTGCTGAGTAGAAGATCTCCATCCCATTCCGGTTGTCTTTGTCACAGAACACTTTTATGCCGTAGTCCTTCGCCTCGGTTGGTTTGATGCTGACATTCAATTCAACCGTATCGCCTGAGATTTCCTTCAACCTGTATTCTTCGCCGTTTTTGACAACAATGTTGTTTTCAACCGTTTCGTTATAGCGGAGACACTCAAGCTCGCGAACCGGTTTAATACGCACAATCCCGTCATCAGGTAGGCTCAACTCCCAGGGCAATGAGAACGCACAACTCCATAAAGTGTTGCCAAGGTTAGACAGTAGATTGGTAATGACGACTCTGCGTCCGTCTGGTGTCAGAAAGGTCTTAGGTGCCCAATAGATAGGTATGCCGCGATAATTGTATGTCCAGCTCATTTTGGTATGAAACTCAGGCGTGAACTTGTTATCCTTCCATTCACCCAGATAGTACCGAGCACCCCAGCCATGACTGATCAGCAGCATCATGTGCTTGTTGCCGAGTTTAAAGAAATCGGTGCAGGAATGATCGTGTTGTTCAAGTCCCGGTAACTCTTTCGTCATAAATTGACCGAGAAACTCCCATTTCTCAAAGTCTTTTGAGCGCATGAGTGTTGTTCTTTTATACCAATTCCCTAATCCTGGTCGTGTATCCTCCATTGGGTGATCACCAGTAAAAATGTAGTAATAATCTCCCTCCACCCAAGCAGTTGGATCCCAAAATGTCCAATAATCAGCATCACGTGCCTCTTGCGGCACATCAATCTCTATCGGTTTTGACCAGTTCTCCAAATGCTCATCTGATGCTTCTATGTATGTTGCACGACCACCGAATATGCCGACAAAGATAACTTTCTTGCCGTCTTTGGTGATAATCGTACCGCCCGTACCACAACCGCCGCTGCCTAAAGCACAGTCGCCGCGCCGCCGCCAATGGACAAGGTCTGTGCTGGTAAAGTGACCGAAAGCGTGTTCGTCACCCTTATACATATAACCGAAATGATACTGCCCTTTCCAATGAATCATGAAATTCGGGTCGAAAGGATAGTTCCTTTCGGAATCGCCATCGGAATTCACCAGGTGATACGTTGGGCGACTCGGGTCATGCATCAGCCGTTGACGAAAATCCCGAGCGATACGGACTGCTTCGCTGTCCATAGAGTATATGTATCTGTCGTCTCGGTCGAAAACAATATAACTATTATCTTCATTCAGTTTTCTCGCGGCATGGTTTCTAATCTCAGGAAATTTTCCTGCCTGATCTACCCACCAATCATCTTTTGAGAAATCGAGCCAACTGTACGGTTGAATTCCCGATGGTGTGTTTGGTCTTAGGTCCTTAAGCTGCTCTTGCGTCAAAGCCTGTGCATAAATCCTGACGTCTTTGACCTTTCCCTTGAATGATGTGGCATAGTTAGGATTTAGATCGACCGAACCGATTACCAGTTGTAGATAGGGGCTGTTCAGAAAATCAAACGGTTCTGCAATGGTATAGTCGACGTACACTTCCCCATCGCGGTAAATGGTGACCGAGTTGTCCTTGTAGACGGCAGCCATCATCATGAACTGTCCGAGTACAATTTCTTGTGCCGGATTTTGCGCGAGTTGTTCGGGGGTTTGCGTCCGAGTGTTATCATCGCTGGCAGTGGACCACTTCCCTGGAACATCCTCTCCAAAAGCAAGCGCATCATACTTGTCTGCCGCCTGCACGGTAATCACGCTGCAGTTTTTGGGTGCTTCCTCATCAAAGCAGATCCAACTTACAAGTGTCTTGTCCGTCTTCGTGAACATTAGATACCTACCTTTCAGTCTATTCCCGTTTTTCCCCCGGTTTTCGATACTTTGATGAATAACTATCCCCTTCCGGATCGTAAGAAACGGATACTTGTCCATCTTCCACAACTAATCTCGGTACCGTACGGTGACGACCATCCCGTTCAGGTCCTCGCATTACAGCGAACTGTTCCTCAGTCATATCTTCAACCATATCACCCCATCGGTCTTGCGGATCAACCACACCACCGCCCCAATTAACATTCTTCGACTGATACTTAATCAATACACCACGTCTTGGGATTGGATTCTTCCATGCCAAGGCACCGTGTGTACAACCACCATCCATAAAAAAGAGCACATCTCCTGCCCTCATGACAGGTTGTACGACCAAATCCATCGTGTCATCACACGTCCGGATTCCACGTGGCATAGAGTACTGTGTCTTATGAGAACCGGGTACACATGCAAAACCACCCAGTCCCGGCTCAACATCGCGTAATTGCCATGTAATCGTGACAGTCTCAGCATAACTGCGTCCATTCTTAAAATAATAACCGCGTGATGGCGTCATCGGTTCATTTCCATCGTGTAGTGCATGCCCCGATGTTCCTTGAACTGCACAGAAAACGGTCGCGCCACCTGTGCGATAGCCGCTACCCCCCATCCAATTCAATCGCTGTACCACAGCGGGATGTGCAATCATGCGCCGAAATGGTGCGTTATAGGGATCAGGTAGGTCTAACAAGCCTGACAGGAGTGGGCGACCTGTGCCTGCTTGACTCACCGACCCACCTGCCAGTTCACTACCTACAACGATACGATCTTGGAATTTATCCACTGCTTCATTGGCTTCTGCAAGCCACTGCTTGTCCATTACGCCGCGCACCACCAGATACCCATTCAGATCCCAAAAGTAAAACTCTTTTTCATCAATGCCTGAATCCGGGTCGCGGATATAAATTGATGGGTGAATGACAGGCGAGTCTTCCTCTACCCACGTCTCTTTGCCATCAGTGTTTATCACAGGTGGCGGATTTGAACCCTTAAACCCAGGTCTATATAAAACCGCCTTTTGTGCAGGCGTTGCTTCCTCCGCCCATCCGGGCAAAGACTCGGTTTCTGAGTGAGGCCCAGGTGGATTGGACTGAATGGCTGCACGTGCAGCATACGAATAAGTCAACAACCTTTTCGGTTTGTCTTTCCACGGCCGCACACCTTGTAGCGTAGGTGCTGCGACTAAAAACAGATCGCCCGCCTTTAGTGCCGGTTGTAGCACCAACCCCATGTCATCAACGCCGGTCGCCAAATCATCGGGCGTTTCAACATTGCTCTTATGGCTTGCCTGAACGACAACCAATCCACCGTCCCCTTCTGAGACATCTTCCAATGCCCAGATCGCCTTCACGCCTTGGCAACGCCTACGACCGTTTTGTTGACGATATGCCAAAGACGGATTTCTCGGTTCATCGCCACCGACAAGTGTTGTCCCAATTCCACTATCTCGCTGTCCTAACAATAGAGGGGCTTGATCAAGTCGGAATCCGTGTCCCATGATCTGGTTCAAATACCACACTAATTTAGGGTGTACCAGTAGGTCGCGGAACAATTCGCGGTGCGGACTGTCTCCACCTAACAGCGTCTCACTCTCTCCAATTGCATCCAATGCCTCATTCAGTGCTGCTACTTCTTCTTGACTGAGAACGTCCGGAATGTGTAAGTAACCTGCCACATCAAAAGCATAATTCTCTTCATTACTCATTACTTCGTTATCCATTTGTCCCTCCTGGATATGCCGTGACTATCTCCCAATTGTTGCTTATTATACCAATTGCTTACTTGATGGTCAACCAGAATCAAGGGTTAATTCAATGGAATTCAGTTTTCAGTTTTTCAAATCTAAAAGCACAAAATAGCACCTAAAATGTTTAAAAAGAGGTGCAATAAATTACGCGACCACAAACGCGTCTGTTATTAAATCGGACTTACAAGTCCTCCAACAAGAAAGATAACATGGTCAATGTCAAAATATTTATACACCCTGACAAATCCTTTTTAATTGCACTCTGTTTCCAATCGTGCTAAAATGGCACGAGATTGCCAAAAGAACCAAGAGAATAATATGCTATGAAACACACTGATTTTATTCAAGCACTATCCACAGATGATCTGGATGCCATAAGAGCAGCACCTAAAACTGACATTCACTGTCACGCTTTCCTTAGCACACGATTAAAAAATTTGGAACATTGGTTAGGATTTTCCCTCACGAGACCTCCAAGAAAAATGAGAGGTCTTGAGGAGATGATGGAATATGTTATCACAGTTTTAGCACCTCACCAGAAATCGCGTGAAGGTTTTGAATTTGTTTCCACATCCGGAATAAACGATGCCATACAGGATGGTGTTGTTGGTCTTGAAATGAGTTTTGACATTATGATGACAAGGTTTTACCCGGATGGATTAGTAGGCGTGAAGACGTTTATTGAAGGGTTAGTTGAGAGATATAGACCACAAATTAAACTACAGCCTGAACTCGGTTTCGCTCGGACCAGTGCCGACGATCAAGAGTTAATGAAGTTGGCGCACGAAGCAATAGAATTAGGTGTGTTTAAATCAATTGATCTTTATAGCCACCAAGAAGCATGCCCACCAGAGGCGATGAAATCTTTATACGCTAAGGCGCACACCGCAGGAATGAAACTGAAAGCACATGTTGGAGAATTCGGGGGCGCGGAAGAAGTCCGACGGACTGTTGAAGTTCTTGACTTAGACGAAGTTCAGCACGGTGTTGGTGCCGTGGAATCAATTGAAGTCATGCGATGGCTTTCCGAAAATCAAATTCAATTAAATGTGTGTCCTACGAGCAACGTGATGTTGGGAGGTGTAGAGGATTTAGCCTTGCATCCTATCCGTATCTTATTTGACAACGGTGTGCCTGTGACTATCAACACAGACGATCTGATGATATTTGGTCAAAGTGTTTCCGAAGAATATCGAAATCTCTACCAAGCAAGCGTTTTCAGTGCGCAAGAACTGGAAGATATTCGACGTTCCTCTCTTACCAGTATTGGCATGGAATAATCTATGGAGAGCAAACTCTGCATAATGACAGCTTACGCAGACGAAACCCAGATTCTTCTTGATGTCTTGGGTCAGAAGACAAACAACTCCGTTGACTGGAATAACCTAAGTTGCTACCTATGTAGCACAAACTTTTAGTTTGTGTCAAAAGGGCGCAAACTGAAAGTGCTATCAAGAAATCAACGGTATGAATACCATTTAGGTATTCCCCCAAATCAACGCCAAATGCGCGTGTGGCATTTGGTGGGTATGAATGCCTTAATGGCATTCCCCGTGCTACAAAATCTACACTAATAGTGAACTATCCCGATTAAAAAGGTATTTTTTATGCCAATTATTTTATAGGTAACGTGAGTTTGATAATAGATATATGAACTTCATTTTGCATAAAATCTTATTCTCATAAGCCCGGTAGGTGCGGTTTCCTAACCGCACCGAGTCCAATAATCTGATTTATCAAACTCACGTTATAATAAAAAATCTTAAGAACGGTCGAAGGGGAAATGAATGAACATTGAACTTGAACAAATTTCAATTGATGAAAAACCTGTTCTCCATAATCTAATGCAGTTGTGTTTTCACGATTATAGTGAATTTAATCATGAGGATGTTGGTCCTTATGGACTGTTCAACTATAAATATCTCGATTACTATTGGACAGAGCCTGAGCGCTTTGCTTATTTTGTGAAAATTGATGGAAAATTGGCTGGGTTTGCGTTAGGTATGCACAACCGACCAGAAACCGGTGAGCGTATAAACATACTCGCTGAGTTCTTCATTCTGAGAAAATACCGACGAAAAGGAATAGGAATGAAAATTGCTCATCGACTCTTCGCGAAATATCCGGGCAAATGGTCAGTTGTACAGGAAGCTGGCAATTTCCCCGCCCAAGCCTTTTGGAGAAAAGTTATTGATGAATATACAAAAGGCAATTTCACAGAAACCCAAGAGGAGAAGGGACCTGTTCAAGAGTTTGAAAGCCTGAAAAAATAGGTTCGTCGGGAGATTCACTGTTATCAAACTGTTGGATAGAAATTGCACGTTCCAAGCAGGCGATTTTCATTGTGCACTAAGATTGTGTTGAAACAAATCTTTTCAACTAAGGAGGAAATACTATGCAACGGAAAACAAATCAATATGGTATTCATATCAGAAAAGGATCCAATAGGCAGTTTCACTTGCTATACATCGGCTGCATGTTGCTCCTCACTTTCACTTCAGTGGGATTCGCTGATGAATTGGGACTCGTCACTGAAGTGGAATTTCAACCTTTAGCGTCAGCAACGCAGCGGCTTATTGAAGCGTTAGATTATCTCGGTTCACCGCTGTCTGAAGACGACCTTACAGCAATCAAGAAAGCCTTGGTTTCTGAGGACAGAAAACAAGCAGTAATAGATATTCAGAAAATCCTTGATTCGTACTGTTTGGCCGGAGTCAATATCAATCCTGAGAGTCGTGTGAAAGTTAAGGAGGGGCAGGCAAATAAGGAACTGATGCAACAAGGTTGGCGAACCTTTTTAGTAAAAGTTCACAACGAGGCTGGTGTGACGGCACCTTTAGCAGCAGACAGTAAAAATGCAGCACCACTTTACAAGCGTTCCACTGGAAGTCCTGAACCACAGGCAGCTATCCCCAAAAGCGACATTCCAAATCGTTTTCTTGAAATTAGTGTTTTCTCTAAACCACCGCTAAAACCAGACCTTTCTGGCTTGGAATTGGAGTATCGCATCATTCAACTCTATAGTCGTGATGCTGGAAAACGAGAAGCAATAGTAAGTTTCAATGTTGGTCAAGGAACTCAGGACATCGGCTTCCGAAGTGAAGTGCCAATCCTATTTCACTGTGTACCAGCGGTAAATGTAACTTTAGAAGTCTTGGACTTTGATGAGAAACCTACAACTGCAGCATTTGTAATTCGTGACGAATTGAATCGGGTGTATCCATCACGGGGACGAAGATTAGCACCTGATTTCTTTTTTCATAATCAAATCTATCGACACAACGGTGAATCGGTCCTGTTGCCACCCGGCAAATACAGTGTTGAATACACACGTGGACCTGAATATCGGATAAAGACAAAAACCATTAACGTCCCTAATGCCAAGACGCATCAAGAGACATTTCGTTTGGAAAGATGGATTCATATTGCGGCAGAAGGTTGGCGTTCAGGTGATCATCATGTACACGCAGCGGGTTGCGCGCATTATGAAAGCCCTACCGAGGGTGTGACACCTGAAGACATGATGCGACATATTCTCGGAGAGGACCTAAACGTAGGTTGTGTGCTCTCGTGGGGACCCTGTTGGTATTCTCAGAAGCAGTTCTTTGATGGTAAAGTTCATGAACTTTCTACTGATGATTATGTGATGCGATACGATGTAGAGGTTTCGGGGTTTCCCTCATCGCACGCTGGACATCTCTCGTTGCTGGCACTCACTGAAGATGACTACAGCGGGACTAAACGCATTGAGGAGTGGCCGAGTTGGGACCTCCCCGTCCTTCAATGGGCAAAAGAACAGGGAGCAGTAACGGGCTTCAGTCACAGCGGTTGGGGTTTGAAAGTGGATGGAGACGATCTCCCAAATTACAATATGCCACCTTTTGATGGTATTGGCGCTAATGAGTACATTGTGGACGTTGTTCATGATGCTGTTGATTTCATCTCTACAGTAGACACACCTGCTGTTTGGGAACTGAATATCTGGTATCACACGCTCAATTGCGGTTTCCGCACCCGAATCAGCGGCGAGACAGATTTTCCGTGTATTTATGGAGAACGTGTAGGACTCGGACGAATATATGTAAAATTGCCCGCCGGTGCCCTTGATTTCGACGCATGGGTGGCAGGATTGAAAGACGGTCGTTCTTATGTCGGAGATGGTAAAAGTCACCTGTTAGACTTCACTGTGGGTGGCGTACCGGTTGGAGAGGAGACAACAGCCGGAGAGATTAGCCAGTTGAATTTGGAAGCACCCAGTAAAGTAACAATCACGGCTCGCGTCGCTGCACGACTTGATGAAACGCCGAACCTTGAGATAAAGAACCGCGCTTTGGATCAGCAGCCGTATTGGGACGTTGAGCGTGCGCGCATTGCGGAAAGTCAAAAGGTGCCTGTTGAACTCATTGTCAACGGTCAGGCAGTTGAAACACAGGAGATTGTCGCTGACGGTGAAGTCGTCCCCGTTCAATTTGAGACATCTATTGACAGATCGAGCTGGGTCGCCCTACGTATTTTCCCATCCTCCCATACAAATCCGGTTTTTGTCATTGTAGACGGCAAACCGATCCGAGCAAGTCGCAGAAGTGCGCAATGGTGCTTAGATGCAGTGGAGGTTTGCTGGAACGAAAAGGTTGATCGCATCCGAGAAGAGGAACGCGATGCCGCTCGCAAGGCGTATGACGTAGCATCGCAGACATATCAAAAGATTCTTGAAGAATCTGATGTAGATTGAATAAACTTTTAAGGAGTAGTGTTATGAGGCTTATGCCCAAAGAGGTAGAACAATTCAGACGCGAAGGCTATCTCAAAATCGACAAACGAGTCATTGATGACGAACACCTTACCGTGCTACGCGAACATTACGATGCCCAATTTTCACAGAGACGCGGCACAACCGGTGAGGGGTTGCGTAATCTCGCAGTCGTCGGGGACTCGGAAAGCTCTGAAGACATCGATTCTGCCGAAGAAATGTTACAGATCATGGAGATGTGGCGTTTTGATGAGGAATATCGGAAGTTACTCTACCACGAACCACTGTTAGACATCGCTGAGAGTTTAATCGGCTCCGATATCCAGTTATTTCATGATCAGGCACTCTACAAACCCGCCTATCACGGCGGTGAAGTGTATTGGCATCAGGACAATGCGTACTGGCAATGCAAGCCGCCCAATCTTGTGAGCATCTGGATAGCACTCGATGATGCTGACCAGGAGAACGGTTGTATGAACGTTATCCCTGGTAGTTATTCAGAAGGATTGGCGGCGCACGGGCGTGCTGAGTCAGAGAAGGGTAATGTACCTGCGTTGCTGCAGGTGGATGCTGATGTAGATCGTGCTGTGCCAGTGCCAGTTGAGGCTGGATGCGCTATGGTACATCACTGCATGACACTCCACCAAACTAATCCGAACCGCTCATCCAGAGACCGTCGGGCGATGGTCATCCATTACATGCCATCCGGCACGCGGAATCGCGATGGCGAAGTGATGAAAGATAACCTGCTTTTACGCGGCGAATTGGCGTAAAGCAGATCGCTATCGGGTGTGTAAAGTTTTTGTAGAAATCCGCACAACTCCTATTGTAGGGACGGGGCCCGTCCCTGCCCGTTGCATGGCACGTCCTGCGCAGTGGCGGGGCACCAAATCAAAAAATCAACGGTATGAATAACATTTAGTTATTCACCGGGTATGAATGCCTTATGGCATTCCCCGGGACCCCGCCCTACAGTGGAAAACGCCGCGTAATCA